>ENA-ORXB01000047-ORXB01000047.1-sediment-metagenome-genome-assembly--contig:-NODE-47-length-326891-cov-21.408853_pt1 | contig 326891 bp, 311 predicted proteins | sample MGYA00237863_ERZ511475 | MGnify/ENA primary metagenome ERZ511475 (study PRJEB26305, sample SAMN06343858) | sediment metagenome | isolation source: hot spring sediment | place: Canada: British...
CCGGTGGCGATTGAGCAGGGTTTGCGGTTTGCGATTCGTGAGGGTGGTAAGACGGTCGGCGCTGGTGTCGTAACCCAGATAATTGAATAGGTTGAATAATGAATAAATTGAGAATAAGATTAAAATCTTATGACCATAGAATGCTGGACCAGTCTGTGAAATCAATTGTGGAGACTGTTAAAAGATTCGGCATAAAGATATCAGGACCGGTTCCCCTGCCCACTGAACGTTCATTATATACGGTGCTTCGTTCTCCCCATGTTGATAAAAAATCAAGGGAACAATTTGAATTGAGAATTCACAAGCGTCTGATTGAATTAAACGATGTAACCCCTGATATCATTGATGCCCTTAATAAACTTGAAATTCCTGCTGGAGTATATGTTGAGGTAAAGGCAATATGATAGGATTGATTGGCAAAAAGATAGGAATGTCTCAGATTTTTACTGAAAATGGTAAACTCATAGCGGTCACCAAGATAGAAGCAGGACCCTGTCCTGTTGTCCAGGTAAAAGATGAGAAAAAAGACGGCTATAAAGCAATCCAGATTGCATTTGGGATAAAAAAGAGAGTGAACAAACCTCTTGCCGGGCATTTGAAAAAGGCAAATTTAAAATCAGCAAAATGGCTCGCTGAAATTAAAACAAATAACATAGAAAAATATAAACCCGGCGATGTAATTGATTCAAAGATATTTGCTGTTGGTGATAAAATAAAGGTGACCGGTTACACAAAAGGGCGTGGTTTTTCAGGTGGTATGAAGAGGTGGGGATGGAAAGGTGGACCTGCATCCCATGGTTCAATGTCACATAGAAGGATTGGTTCTGCTGGTCATGGACACTCTGACCCGGGAAGAATACTGAAGGGAAAAACAATGCCCGGTCATTATGGGAATGAACGCGTCTCCTTAAAAAATCTCAAGATTGTAAAGATTGAAAACAACATAATCTATTTGCACGGGGCAGTTCCGGGTCCAAATAATGGTTTAATATTATTGACCAAGGAAGAATAGATATGGATACAAAATTATATAATCAGAATGGTGAAGAGGTTGGCAAGATAGAATTACCAAAGAAGGTCTTCGGTACCCCGGTCAATAAAACTTTGTTATGGGAAGCAATCACAATCATATTAAATAACCAGCGCAGGGGGACTGCAAAGACAAAGACACGTGCTGAAGTTAGAGGCGGTGGCAAAAAACCCTGGCGCCAGAAAGGCACTGGTCTGGCAAGGCACGGAAGTATTCGTTCACCAATCTGGCGCAAAGGTGGTGTTGTATTTGGTCCTAAGCCAAGGGATTATTACAAAAAAATGCCCCAACAGAAAAAAACCAGGGCACTTCTTTCAGCACTCAGCGTTGCTGCACAGGAAGACAGAATACGAATAATTGAGGATATGAATATAGAAAAACCGAATACCAAAACAGTCAATGGATTATTAAAGAAAATAAATATAAATGGTGCCAAAATTCTCATCAGCCCGGATAAGATTAGCAAAAATCTTCTGCTTTCAGTCAGGAATATTCCAAAAATAAATTTAAAACGTTCAATAGATATAAATTGTTATGATGTGCTTTGGGCTGACTATATATTGTTCACAAAGAATGGTTTATCCGAACTGGAGAAAAGATGCGGCCAGAACAAATAATTATCAGACCAATAATAACAGAAAAAGCAGACCGTCTCAGAGAACTTAATTGTTATCAATTTTGGGTTGCAAAGAAGGCAACCAAGCAGGTGATCAAAGAATCGATAGAAAAATTATTTGGTGTAAATGTCGTTGAAGTGCGGACTGCAAATTTCCGTGGAAAAATGCGCAGACTCGGACGGTCAGAAGGTTATCGTCCTGGTTATAAAAAGGCATCGGTGTGGATTAAACCAGGACAGAAGATTGAAATAGTAGAAGGTGTATGATGGGTATCAAAGTCTATCGTCCTTTAACACCAGGTCGCCGTTTTTATACAGTGAATGTTCCACCAATCACAAAATCAAAACCAGAAAAGAAACTTGTTATATCAGAGAAAAAGACCGGCGGCAGAAATAATCTCGGCAGGTTGACTGCACGCCATCGCGGTGGCGGACATCATAAAAAAATAAGAATAATTGATTTCAAAAGGGACAAGGATAATATTCCCGCTGTAGTAAGTGCTATTGAATATGATCCTAACCGCAGTGCATTTATTGCCCTGCTCACCTATAAAGATGGTGAAAAAAGATATATTATCTGTCCGGAAGGATTGAATGTTGGCGAAACAGTGATATCAGGTGAGGATGTGCCGATAAAAATTGGAAACTGCCTGCCATTAAATAATATTCCCCTGGGTGTGGAAATTCATAATATTGAAATTGCACCGAAGAAAGGTGGTGAACTTGTTCGCAGCGCTGGACTCTCCTGTCAGATTATGGCAAAAGAAGGAAAATATGCCCATATCAAACTTCCTTCAGGTGAGGTAAGGCTTGTTGACCTGCGCTGTCGGGCAACAATTGGTAAGGTGTCAAATGCCTTGCACTCAAGTATATCAATCGGTAAGGCAGGCAGAACAAGGCATATGGGTATCAGACCCTATGTGCGCGGTGTGGCGATGAATCCTATTGACCATCCATTAGGTGGTGGTGAAGGAAGGGCACACGGTGGCAGACATCCAACCTCGCCCTGGGGCTGGTTGACAAAAGGGAAGAAAACAAGGAAAAAGAAAAAGGCTTCAGATAAATTTATAGTAAAAAGGAGAAAGTAATGTCCCGTTCGTTGAAAAAAGGTCCTTATATAGATCAGAAACTTCTAAAAAAAATAATGCACCTTATTGAAACCAAAGAAAAGAAAGTGATTAAAACCTGGGCAAGGAATTCTACTATTCCACCTGAATTTGTTGGTTTTACAATCGCTGTTCATAATGGTAATCGTTTCATTCCTGTCTATATCACAGAAAGAATGGTTGGGCATAAACTCGGCGAGTTTGCACCAACAAGAACATTCCGTGCCCACTCTGGAACAAGAAAAGCCGAGAAAGAAGGAGAAGCAGAAAAATGATAGCACGAGCGGTGAAAAGATACGAAAGGGCATCGCCTTTAAAGGTAAGAAAGATTTTAAAAGAAATTAAAGGCAAAGGAGTTCCACAGGCACGGGCAATATTGACACTCCATCATTCCCGGACAAAAATCCCTATTTTGAAAACACTGAATTCAGCAGTGGCGAATTTAAAAAATAAGGTCGGTACAGTAAGGGTTGAAGACAAGGATCTCTATGTAAAAGAAGCAATCGCCAATGAAGGACCACGGTTTAAACGTCTTCGCCCCGGTTTCAGAGGCAGTCCGACAATAATTAAAAGACCAACCTGTCATATCACTATTATCGTTGATTCTTATAAACCTATACAAACAAAGAAAGGAGAGTAATGGGTCAAAAAACACATCCGATAGGATTTCGTCTCGGGGTAACCAAAGATTGGAAATCAAAATGGTTTGATGAAACTTCATATGCAAAATTGGTCATAGAAGATTTTAATATCCGTCGCTATTTAAACAAGCGTCTTGCCGATTGCATGATTTCTAATATAGTAATAAAACGTGTATCAAATAAAGTGATTATTACAATCTACACTGCCCAGCCAGGTAAAATCATTGGCAGGGGTGGTGAGGAGATCAAAAAACTCCATGAGGAAATCAAAAGTCTTATAAAAAGTGAGGTTTCAATAAACATAGAAGAAGTGAGGATCCCTGAACTTGATGCCAATCTCGTTGCCCAGAATATAGCCCGACAGATTGAACAGAGAATTTCACACCGCCGGGCTATGAAACGTTCAGTGATTTCAGCAATGAAGATTGGAGCAAAGGGGATTAAGGTAAGTTGCGGTGGTAGACTCGGCGGTGCAGAGATTGCGCGGAGTGAATGGTATCGTGAGGGTCGTGTTCCTTTACAGACGCTTAAAGCAGATATTGATTTCGCACGTGCTACTGCATTTACAATCTATGGAACCGTTGGGGTAAAGGTCTGGATATATAGAGGAGATGCGCAATAATGTTAGAACCTAAAAAGGTAAAATACCGTAAACAACAGAGGGGTAGAAGGAAAGGAAAGGCAACGAGTGGTAATACAATTGCCTTTGGTGACTATGGACTTATGGCACTTGAACCTGCCTGGATAACTGCACGCCAGATAGAAGCGGCAAGGGTTGCCATCACCCATAGTATGAGAAAGGGTGCGAAAGTCTGGATCAGAATATTCCCGGATAAGCCCGTAACGAAAAAACCTGCAGAAACCAGAATGGGAAAAGGAAAAGGGGCACCTGAATTCTGGGTCAGTGTTGTAAAACCCGGCAGAATTCTCTTTGAGATTGAAGGGGTTTCAAACGAAGTGGCAAAAGAATTGTTCCGGATCGCTTCCAGCAAGTTACCAATCAAAACAAAATTTGTCAAAAGAGAAGAAGGAATAAAATATGAAGGTTTATGAACTAAGAGAGAAATCAAGAGAAGAATTAATTGAAATGCTTAATGGATTATATCGTGAACTGTTCAATCTAAGAATGCGCCACGCATCTCAGCAATTACCCAATCCACTAAGATTGCGCATAATTAAAAGGGATATTGCAAGGATAAGAACAATACTGCGCGAAGACGAATTAGGAAAGAGGAAATTAATACAGGCTAAACAAGTCCAGACCAAGACAAAGGCAAAGAAAGGAGAATAATGCGTAAAACCAAGGTTGGTGTCGTGATAAGTGATAAAATGCAGAAAACAGTTATTGTTAAATTTGAAAGGTTTGTTAAACATCCTCTATATAAGAAATACATCAAAAAGGCGACAAAGGTTTATGCCCATGATGAAAAGAATGAATGCAAGGTTGGTGATAAGGTTTTGATCGAAGAAACCCGTCCCTTTTCTAAATTAAAAAGGTGGCGGGTATTAAAGAAAATACAATGAAAATGTTTAATTTAAAGATTAATCAAATGATAGTGAGGTCCAGGTGATTCAAATCTATTCAAGATTAAAGGTATGTGATAATACAGGCGCACGGGTGGCAATGTGTATACATGTAACTGGTAGTTCAGGAAGGCGCTATGCCTATGTGGGCGATATTATTAATGTTACAATAAAGGATGCCTTGCCCCATGCACCAATCAAAAAAGGTGATAAGGCAAAGGCGGTCATAGTCAGAACAAGAAAAGAAATCAGAAGGCCTGATGGTTCTTATGTGAGGTTTGATGATAATGCCTGTGTCTTAATCAATGATCAAAAAGAACCAAAAGGAACAAGGGTATTCGGTCCTGTGGCACGTGAGTTACGGGAAAAGGGATTTACCAAAATACTTTCTTTAGCGAGTGAAGTCGTATGAAAGAAATAAAAAAACTAAAATTTGATATAAAAAAGAATGACCTGGTTGAGGTCATTTCTGGTGAAGAAAAAGGTAGAAGGGGCAGGGTGCTTGAAATAGACCGTGAAAAAAGAACGGCAATAGTTGAAGGAATCAACCTTGTAAAAAAACACCAGCGTGCCCGTTCCCAGACCCAGCCATCTGGTATAATTACTAAACCTGCACCAGTTCATATTTCAAATCTTGTCCTCATCTGTCCAAAATGTGGCAAAAAGGTTAAAGTAAAAAGAGAGAAGATTGAAAAAAGAAGGGTCAGAATTTGTAAAGAATGCGGGGAGATAATAGAATGAAAACAAGTTATAAACCACGATTAAAGATTTTTTATGAAGAGACATTAAGGAAGTCATTATTAAAAAAATTAGGCTATAAAAATATTTATCAGGTTCCTCAATTGAAAAAGATAGTAATTAATGTAGGTGTGGGTGAAGCAGTTGCAGACCCCAAAATACTTGAGATCATAAAGGAAGACCTTGCAAAGATAACCGGACAGGCCCCTGCATACACCCGGGCGAAAAGACCAATTTCTAACTTTAAGATTCGCAAGGGGATGATAATCGGATTAAAAGTGACATTAAGAGGCAACCGGATGTATGAATTTTTTGATCGTTTTATCAATTTTGCTGCACCAAGGATAAGAGATTTCAAAGGATTCAAGAGGGATTCATTTGATGGTCGTGGTTCCTATAACCTCGGACTTACTGAACAAACTATATTCCCTGAAATAGAATATGATAAGGTGAAAAAGGTTTTTGGTATGGATATCGCCCTTGTAACTTCAGCAAAAAAGGATGAAGATGCCCTTGCATTACTTGAAGGACTGGGTATGCCCTTTGAGAGGAAAAAATAAAAGAGGAGGTTAATTGGCAAAGTTATGTTTGGTTATAAAGGCAAAAAGACCGCCAAAGTTTTCAACCCGGAAGTATAATCGCTGTCAGAGGTGCGGAAGACCAAGAGGTTTTTACAGAAAATTTGGGTTATGCCGTATCTGTTTCCGAGAACTCGCGCTTCAGGGTGAACTTCCCGGGGTTAGAAAAGCAACCTGGTAAAAAACTAAATTTCTTTTTTACTAAGACTCTCAATTTTCTTTTCTAACTCGTCAATCTTTGCCCTTAATTTCTCTTTTTCTGCCCGTGAAATCTTCACCCGCACACGAATCAAGAGATAAATAGTAGGCAAAATCACAATCATCTGGAAGATGCTTACGGGCAAAATCTTTTGGATTATAGAGAAAATCAAAGAAACAAAGGAAAAAATCAAAATGATTATAAGAGCCTCAACCATAAATCCCCTTTTCTCACTATTTTGACTGACTAATTTTTATGATCTGCCCAAGTTTATCCGTGGTCACAATCAGAATCTTATTCATCCTGACATTATCTGCCATCCTGACTTTTTTCACAAATCTAAAGTTGAATACGGTTCGTGTCTCCCTGGAAACCTCAAGGGAAAGTTTTTTATAGACTTCCTTCTGGGGTGGTATCTTTTTCTCATTGACCTCGGGTTTAACACCCTTAAATTCAGGAAATTGCTTCCCAACCTCTTTCGTTATTTTTTCTATTATCTTCTTCTCAATCATTTAACTCCCCTGGACCTCTGTCCATTAAAATAATTTTAATAAAGGATCACCATATAACACAAATTGCAAAAGGGTCTTCTGGTCATCATCATCAAGGAAACCATGGCGCCTTACCATCTTACGGGCGAAATCGACCTTGGCATTTTTAAATGCCTCACCAACTGATAATCCCTGTTTTAAATATTCAAAAAGGTATTTTACAATGAGATCCGCTTCACCTGAAGGCGGCGCTGGTGGTCCATAAGCAATGGTCGTTGAACCACAGAATCCAATTATGTCTTGCTGGTCCAAAAATCTCAATGACAGCGCATTCTTTTCAGTTTTATTAACTATATAAGCACCATAGCAAGCCTCAGATGCTACAAAACCAGTTGCTGATGAAATATTTGAGGGCTTTAAGGCAACAGGATATTCATTACCCTGTTGTCCATACCAGTTTTCTGATACTGCACTACCGTGTAAATTGAAGTATAAAAAATCCTTGTTCTCAAGCCAATCCGAATTAAAATTTTCAGATGTTGTGGGTGGTGAGATCTTCAGTTCCTTTATATCACCTATCTGTTTGTAAACATTCTTTGATGCCTCCCTCCACACTGCAGCACTCATACCAAATGACTTATCAAACCTGATAAAAGATTTATTCAATTGTTTAATAATAAAATCTATTCTCTTATTATCAGGTATCCTTGCACATACCCTCTCAGGGATTAAAAAATCATCATCTCTTGAGGCATATGGATTATCAGACAAAACACTTGCATCATCATCATCGCAGGGGTTGGGTAAACGGTAGAATGGCACAACCCTATCCCCGCCTATAATCAAAACTGTCTGGATATTACCCCATTTTTTTTCAATCTGATTGATGAATACCCTTATTTCCTTTGGCTTTTTCTTTGCTGGTTTGATACTGAATATGTTATCTTCATCAAAGAAGACAAATTTTATTTCATAGTTTTTGTTTCTTTTTTTATATCTTTCTATCTCTTCTACAAGTGGTTTTAAATCACCAACCTCTTTTTGTAATAAACTTTTAGAACTCAAAATTAGCATCCGCATAAATGATTATAATGAAAATTATCTAAAAGTCAATCCTGTATATAAAAATTTTTTAAATATCTTGTTGCGATGTTGCACAAATGATGTTGCAAATATGCAACAATTCCAAATTTTTCGCTTTTGCCAAATTCTACCGATTTTTCAGAGGTTTTAAATTATTTTAGTGCGATAGTTAATCTATTGGAAAAAATGTTGTTGCAAACCTGCAACATATTTTAAAAGACAGTAATTATTTGAATTCTATTGAAATAAAAAGTTATGAAATTTCAAATGTTTTTTCTTATTTTAAATAAATGTGAACAGGCACGAAATTTGCATATATATAATTGGGGTAGAGTAAAAAAGGGCGGAAGGTGGAGAGGGTTTTTGTAGAAAAAACTTAAGCACTTCCGCCCTTATCTTGACTCTATCTATGAAGGAGAATTAAAAATGAAGAAAGAAATTAGTGAAGCGATCCCTAATATAAAGGAGATAAAGACCAAGGCTGAACAAAAATATATTATAACCATTTTGAATACTGTGAACTGGCATATGACTGAAGCAGCGAGATTGATGGGTATAAATCGCTCAACCTTATTCAGAAAAATGAAAAAATATGGAATAAATAAGAGAAATCCAGATAAGTTCCTCTTTTAATCTATAAACTCCAGATATCTTTTATTTTCTTTTAATTGAGGATAAGAAAAATATACAAATCCGCTAAACTGTGTCTTTTTTATCAATCCAATCTGTTTTTTTATCGTTTCTAAATTGAGATTGTAAATTCCCAGCCCAATCATAATTTTTTTATGATTTTTTACATTATTTAATGTTTTATTTATTATCCCTTCAATGTTTTTTGAATATGACATAAGACATACAAAATCAATATAATCATTGTTGACCCAGGTAAGCCAGTCCTGATAAAATTCAACCCGGGCAGTTGAGTAATCAGGTTTTACTGCAGCAGATAATAAACAGTCAGGATTTTTAGACTTTATTCTATCTCTTATTTGAATCAAAAACTCAGTAAGGTCATCATTGATAAATTGCCACCATATCCTGTTTAACTCGCCACTACCATTTATTCCAAGCCTTAGCCTGAGTGAATCACTCTCAAGTTCCAATGGGTCATAAAAATACCTTCGCTGGAATTTTGTCCGAAGATAAATATCATATACAAAATTTTCACCCGGATATCTTATATAATCAAGATGGATACCATCAAAATCATACCTGTCCAGTATCTCTTCAATCACATTCAATAAATAAACCCTCACACTCGGATTTGCTGGTGCAAGATAATAACCCTCTATCTTTAATTTTTTTAGTTCGTCAATACCATAATCACAAATCGATCTTTTGTTTCTGTCAAAAACATACCACTCAGATGCAAAATTCATCGGGTGCCTTATATTCTCTATCCTTGGTCCATAACCCCAGGAATAAAAGACATTTATCCAGGCAGAAACCTTGATCCCCCTTGAATGTGCCTTATGTAGAAATTCTTTCAGCCATCTATCATCATTTATCCTTGTTGGCGCAATATTTGATGGATAGTATGCCTCTCCATTTCCGAATACCTGTAAGAATATGTGATTGAATTTATTATCAATGACCTCAAATATCTTATGATTATCCTGTATCGACCATCTGGGAATCCATAATCCCCTGAAATCACAGGTTCCTATAAATAATAATAGCAACACATAAGAATTTAACCAAAAAAGTTTGTAAGTCAAGATTTTCCCTATTGACAGAGTCAAAAATTTATATAAATTATTATATGCTCATTGAATAACTTACCTTTAGTTTCTTCTGCACGGTCTTTTTATTATCACTGGGTTTATTCTATCTCTACTTCAAGAACCAGTTTGATAAAAAATTTTTTTATGCTGGATGTTTCTTTTTATTTGGTTCTGGATTTTTACTTTCGAGTTAACTAATGTCCACCCTCTCAACATCAGATTCAAGTATTATCTTCTGGAATAAATTTATGTTCGCCTGTATCTTTGCATATATTTTTGTTTTCCCCCAGTTTGTTTATAATACAATTGGAAAAGGTTATACAAAGATTTTTTGCTGGGCAACCGGCTCTTTTCAATCATACTAATGATATTAACACTTTCCACTGATTTATTTGTCAAAAATGAATTCATAAGTTTTGCTGGTATCAACCGACCGGTGAAATCAAATATTACATATCTTCTGGTCTTTCTCCTCGCAATCTGGGCAACTTATATATTTATCGATACAATATTTTATTATAGAAAGAACAAACCTAAATTGATTGATATTAGACCAATGATTGCAGGTATTATTTTTGCGGTATTATTGGGATTGATTGATATTACAGGAACATTCTTAAATCGCACATTGATATTACAAATAAGAGACCCCTTTATCTTTGGTATCTTTATCATAATGTTAACCTTTGCCTGGTCATTCCTTTCACAGTATTCAATGGTCTTTGCCAGTTTGAATAAATCTAAAGAAGAAATAGAAAAATTGATTGCAAAGTCCAATAAAAACTTTATTGAATTTGTTCGGTTGATTGCAAAGACACTCGATGCCAAGGATGAATATACTGCAGGTCATTCACTGCGGGTCCTTGATTATGCAATGAAGATTGCTGAAAAACTACAACTTCCTGAATCGGATAAAGAAATTTTAAAGCAAGCCTGTCTATTGCACGATATTGGAAAGATCGGTATTCCTGATGGAATCTTGAACAAAAAAGGTGTGCTTTCAGAAAAAGATAAAAGGTATATCATTAATCATCCTATCCTGGGGAAAAAAATACTCGGAACTGTCAGCGAATTCAAACCTATCCTTGATATTGTCTATGCCCATCATGAGAGGGTTGATGGAAAGGGCTATCCAGAAGGACTTAACCGCGATAAGATTCCACTCTTAGCGCGGATAATTGCTGTGGCTGACACTTATGATGCGATGATCTCGGAAAGGCCTTACCGAAAGGTAAAATCAAAACAGGAAGCAATTGCTGAATTAGAAAATGTTAAAGACACCCAGCTTGATGGAGGGATCGTCGATCTGTTTTTGAAAATTATTGGTAAGAATGGAGATTGATCTCTTTTAATTTTCCCCTGTCAATTGTATAAATAACCTTTGTTGTATCCTTCAAAAAATTGATATCCTGTGATATTACTACAATTGTTAAATTGCTATCATTTAGAATTTCAACCACGCTCTTCAAACCAGAATCGTCAAGTCCATTCGTTGGTTCGTCCAGAAGCAAAATTTTGGGTTTCATTGCAAGGATTGTCGCAAGTGCAAGTTTCTTTTTTTCACCCTCTGATAAATGGTAAGGCGCCCTTTCTTCAAATCCTTTAAGCCCAATAATTTCAAGTGATTCTTTTATTCTTTTTTCAACCTCTTCCCTCGGTAGTCTATAATTTAATGGTCCAAATGCAACCTCTTCCCTTACACTCGGACAGAATAACTGGTCATCCGAATTCTGGAATAAAAAGCCAATTTTTTCCCGCACCTTCTGAAAATCTCTTTCACCCTTTATAACCCTACCTGAAATCTCAATTATCCCACTTGCAGGTTTGACAAAACCCATTATTATATTAAATAATGTAGTTTTGCCACAACCATTTGGTCCGATTATCCCTACACGCCCTGCTTCAGGGAGAAAAAAATCAAGGGAATCAAAGAGCAATGGCTTCCCATCATACCCAAAAGTGATGCCCTTCAGTTTGATAATATATTTTTCTTCCATCAGGCAATTATAATCACAATGTTGCATATGGTCAATATTATGGCACCAACCAAATCTATGAATCTGAATTTAAAATGGTCTATCAACCAGAATTTCCCAGCAAATCCCCTGCAGACCATTGCCCGATATAGATTCTCTGCACGGTTATAACTCTTTACCAGGAGACTTCCAACGATATAGGCAATCGTCCGATATGTATGTATAGCATTCCTCAATTTAAATCCTCGTGCCTTTGTCGCCCTCATAATCTTTTCATATTCATCATTCAAAACCAAGGTATAACGATAAACAAGAAAAAACAAGAAAACGAGTTTCTCAGGTATTTTGAGATGGAGCAGACTGTGAACAATATCAAATATGCTTGAAGTCGCTATAAGATTGATAAGAATCAACATTATTCCATTTGCCTTTATCGTTAACAAAAGTGTAAATTGAATACCCTGCTGGCTAATTTTTAAACCCAGTATTTTTACTAACGGTTCGCCTGGATAGGTCAGAGGAAGAACGACCCAGAGCAGTAGAATGAATTCATCAACGATCAACAATCTATTTATTATCTCCCTGAATTTTATCTGTGCGATGATAACCAGAACAATGCCGATCAGAAGTCCTATTAAAGAAGGGGCCAACTCATTTTGCAGGGCAATGACTATGGAAAACAAAAGGGCATAAAGAACCTTGATACGCGGGTCAAATTTATGAATAAAAGAACTACCCTTTATGTATTCGTTAAACATTCTTTTTCCTGCTCATAAAAAGAGAAATGATTCCAATTATTCCAAAGATATAACCAATACCACCGATCACCTCAGTAAAACTTATTTTATCTTCTTTTTCTTCGGCAAGCATTTTTATGATCGTATGGAGTTTCTCATCCATTACATCTTCAATCATTCTTTTCAAAATAATGGTATCAATCACAGGAGCATTTTGCCTGTTTACAATCTCAGGTATTTCCTTGTTCTTTTTCGGTTCGATTTTTTTAGGGATTTCAATCTTTATATCTAAGAGGTCTTCAGCACTGATAAAAGTTTCAGCCCGATGTCCCATTCCGCCAATGACCACAATCTTTAAATCATCCTTTTTAGGAATATTAAAAGAGAATTCACCTAATGAATCAGTTATCCCTGTGAGAAGTTTATCACCCGCCTTATCATAGACCTCTATGATTCCACCTTTGATCTTTCCACCGTCACTTGCATAGGATTGTGTAAATATCTTATTTCCTTCTACTGTAGCAAATATGTTGATCTTATGGCTGAAAATTATGCAGGGAATTAAAAATAAAAAAATAAATTTTTTGATCTTCATTATTCCTCCTTTATTGATGGAAAAACTCCAGTAACTCCGGCTTTACTCTCTGCAAAAACAATATAACAAATCCCGTCAGAATACCTTCAATAATCATCACCGGTATATGAACGATTACAATCATTTTCGCAACCGGTATGAATACCTCACCACTCAAGAATAGTGATAATGCGACAAGCAAGCCAGCGATAAATACACTTGCAAACCCTGATAAGAATCCACCGACAAAATTCAATAATTTATTCGGTGATTTTACCAATCCCTTAAAAAGTAAAAAACAAAATACCGCTGATGTTGCCATCGTTGCAGTATTTACGCCAAGGGTAGTCAGACCACCAAACTGGAACAAGATTGCCTGCAAGAATAGACCAAGGAGCAGGGCTGGGAACGAAGCCCAGCCCAGTATTATTCCGCAGAGCCCATTGAGAATGAGATGGGCACTTGTAGGACCAACAGGAATATGGATGAGCGAGGCAACGAAGAATGTTGAAGAAAGGACCGCAATCTTAGGCATATCCTGATACTCTATCTTTTTTAGGCCGATTGCAGTTCCAGCAACTGTAATCGTCGCACCGCCTATCAATACCGGTGCAGAAAGAACACCTTCAGCGATATGCATAATTCACCTTATTTCATCTCTTCGCACCTAACCCATATCACCGCACCGATCTCCACTGGATATTCTTTATTGTCCTGTTTATTGAGGAGTTTTGTCTCCCTTTCGCTCAATGCAGCAAAACCCCACCATCCAGGTTTGGGCATTGCATAGACAAAGACGCCCTGGGCATCGGTCTTTATTACCTGGGTGATATATGGCTCCATAGGTGCTGTGTATCTTTTATCTATATTGTAATATTCGACCTCAACATCGGTAAAGGGCGCAGGTTTTCCATTCACCTTCACAAGGCCAGAAAAGACATTGCCCGCATATAACCCATAGGGTCTTGTCAAAGGTATTATCTCAGTTTCTAAACCAATCTCAGCATCCCAGCCACTTTGTAAGCCAAAACCATTGACCACAGTCTTTGTGTAATGGACAATAAATTTCTCTTCTGCAGGTTCCCAGTATGGTGCAGGTTCAACAAAAAAGACATAATCTCCTGGTTGCTTTATTTTGTAACTTCCAGACCAGGCTGAAAGACCATCTATCTTTTTTTCTGAAATCATACCTAAAAGATTATCTTTTTTCTCACCATTTATTAAAACCCCAAACTGAATAGGTTTAACCATATTGAGCATCTGTTGCTCAAACGGATGGCAGAAGAGAAGTTCAAGGTTTATTGTTGCTGATTTCTGGTCCTCTACAATATTAGCACTGGGCAATATCATCTGGAAATGGGCATACAAAGGCATGCCAAGAAAAAGCCCAGCAATAAGTCCAAGTATTATTTTATTGTGTTCCATTTTTTCCTCCTTTATTAACATTTTTGGATTAGGGACTTCAGTCTTTGTTTAAAATTCACAATGGATACCAAAAGTAGCGACTTTCTCTTCAAAGTCAAAATCGCCTGTAAATCCTGCATCAACCATCAATCCTTCTTTTATTGTCCAGCGTCCGCCAACAAGGAAACTCTGGGCCTCTTTGTCACCAAGGACTTCACCACCGATAGCAAAATCTCCAATGCTATAGATTATTGCACTAGCATAGATGATGCTGGAATCGCCGGTAACATAGCCAAGATTCGCATCAAATTCCACTGGACCAAAACAGCGGGTCAGGATACCATTGAGTGCATAAGAAGAGCCACCGATTTCAGCGGTAAAAGATGTCGCAAGAAAATCAGGTAAAAGTGCATATTTAAGGCAGAGTTCAGAAGGTGTGAATGAATTTTTGGGCTCGGATGTGAGATTGAACCCAAAGCCGATACCAATATCCATCTTCTCAGTCAGACCATGTTTGAACCCAAGGCCCAGACTGCCGATTTCACTCCATAAGTCATAGCCTAATTCAAGTTCATATCCTGCAGGCGATACCGTACCCGCATCATCGGTCCCAAAAGGACGGGCACCAGAGGCTGTACATACCATTACTGTTCCAAGTATCATTATTTTGTTTAGTAGCCTTTTCATTGATTACCCCCTTTCGTGCTACTAATATAAAAAAGGTAACACTTATTCTTAACCTCATAGTCCTTTATCTTTTCCATTTCGTTATACCAGTCTCTTGCCCGTGCTTGTCGTGGTCAATTGACCATGCTTTATGCCTTTTGTGCTTAAAAGTCTATCCGCAATCTTTTTAACCTCATCTGCTCGTCCCCTTATCGCCAGCATCTCAAGACAATTATGTTCATCAAGATGGATATGCATTGCAGATATTATCTGCTTATAATATTTATGTTGCATCTCGGTCAATCGTTCAGTCAGTTCCCTTACTTCATGACTATATACCATTGTAATCGTTGCGACGATCTCTTCTTTTGAAGATTCCCATTCCTTCTGCACGAGTTTTTCACGGATCAGTTTTCTTATCGCCTCAGACCGATTCTTATATCCCTTTTCTGCAATCAGTCGGTCAAAATCCACGAGCAATTTCTTGCTCATTGATACCCCAAACCTTACTGCATCAGCCATTCTTCTCCTTTCGCAAAAAGGAATATCTGATATCCTGATACCCCGATACTCTGATATCCTTTTTTCATAATAAGTGTTACCTTTTTAAAAATCATAACACATTATATTCAAAAAAAGAAGTTTGTCAAGGTATAAAAATCAACCGTTAACATATATATATTTGGATATAATAATTATGAAAAAAAGAGCTACAAAGGAGGCATTAATGAAGAAGCTCTTATACGCAACAATGGCAGTGCTATTGCTAGTTTTAGGCTGCGGGTCTGAAACAACGGTTGACCATATTACGGTCACACCGAGCACCGCCACAATCGGCACAGGTGAAACCCAGCAGTTCATGCCCGGGCTTATGATGCGGACAATAATGAGGTCACGGATGTTGACTTCACCTGGTCCTCATCAGATACTGGACTTGCCACAGTAAATAGTAATGGACTGGCAACTGGAGTGGCTTCAGGAACCTGTACAATCACTGCAACCGCAGATGATGTATCAGGAACTGCCACCCTGACAGTTACGAGTGGTCCCACACATCACGGTGGCGCGATAACTGCGGATGAAACCTGGTATCCAAGTGCGAATCCCCATATCATTGACGATAATGTCTCAGTAGAAAATAATGCAACCCTAACTATAAAGCCCGGATGTATCGTGAAGTTCGAGCCGGGGACTGAACTATATGCAGGATACTATACCCCAGGTGCGACCATCGCAAATGGAACCGCAGATTCCACAATCCTCTTTACTTCAAATGTAGCAACCCCATTACAAGGTGACTGGCACAATGTTGGACTTTATGACTATGCAATGAATACATCAAGTTTCAGTTACTGTGTATTTGAATATGGTGGTGGTAGCACATCCTGGCCCGGTGAATTTTATACCGAGGGAATTACCTTTGTAAAGATTTCGAACTGCACATTCAGAAATAGTGGAAATTACGGTGTGTATTTATGGAACGACGCAGGATTTAATACATTCACAAATAACACTGTTACCAGTTGTGCCTCATATCCACTCCATATCAATGCAGAATATGTGCGCACGATCGGCACAGGGAATACCCTCACCGAAAACACTATCAATGCTGTCGAGGTAACTGGTGGTACTATACATACCAGCGGCACCTGGGTGAATCCTGGAGTCCCTTATGTTATTACTGGCGACATCGACATCGGAGACAATGCGACCAACCCGGTAATAACGATTGCATCGGGCAATACAATAAAGTTCCAGCCTGATGTTGAGATGTATGCAGGCTATTATGAATCAGGTGGTCTCATTGCCGATGGCACGAGTGGCAGGATTAGATTTACAAGCAATGTCGCTTCACCATCACCAGGTGATTGGTACAATATCGGCTTTTATGACTATACTATTGATGCGTCATCCAAACTTATTAACTGCACAATCGAGTATGGTGGAGGTTCTACGAGTTGGCCTGGAAATGTCTATATTCAGAATGCAGTACCTGAAGTCTCCGGCGACAGCATTGGCCACAGCGGAAACTGGGGTATCTATCTGAATGGAACACAGTATCCAAACCCCAATGACCTGCTCAATAATAATACCTTCTATGATTGTCCAAGCGGTAGTGTGCGTGTGCCACCTAAATAGAAAAGATAACAAAAAAGGGGCGGCTCTGCCGCCCCTTTTTTGTTTATTAAAAAATCTTTTAACTCCCTGCCTTTGCCTTTTCTATCTCAAAATCAATAAAATCGCAATGATGGATCAAAATTGCCTCAGGCGAACGGTTCACCTTCTCACCCTCTTCAGAATGGGCACAAACAATATGGGCAACCTCTAAAGGCAAGCCTGCCTCAAGCACAATATGATAACCTGAGATTGGATGACGGACAAGTTTACCATAGGCACTTTTAATATATTTTCCATTCTTGTATTCATATTCAAGCAATTTGCCCACATCATGAACCAATCCACCTGCCACAACCATATCGTAGTTTAGGTCATCCCTAATTCGGGCAATTGCCATTGCCATTTTCGTTACTGCACGGGTATGTTCAATCAAACCCTTTCTCGTATTGATAAGGAGTGTAAATGGAATATTTTCAATATCCTGAAATTTTCCTTTTTCAATTGCTATAAGCCAGGCTTTAATAACACCCCTTCTTATTTCTTCCTGCCTTATCTCCCCTATCTCCGGAAACAATCTTTTTATGTAATTCTCATCCATCTTTTATCCTATTTTAAAGATTTTAAATATTTAAGCAAACCACCTGCATTAATAATTTCTTTTTCCAGCTGGGAAATTGGTTCAGCGCGATAAGTTTTGTTCTGGGTTAAATTCTTTATTTCACCGGTCTCAATATTCACCTCCAGAATATCACCCTGATTAATCTCCTTTGCTTCTTTTAATTCCAATATGGGTAAGGCAGTATTAATACAATTGCGATGGAATATCCGGGCAAAGGATTCTGCAATAACAATATTAACCCCAGCCCCTTTTATCGCAATTGCTGCATGCTCCCTTGACGAACCACAACCAAAATTCTTGCCTGCTACAATGATATCACCCTGTTTCACATTCCTTAGAAACGCTTCTCCCCTATCTGTCCCTTCCATTGCATGTTTAGCCATCTCAGCCTTATCAGTGAGGGGCAAATATTTTCCTGGATATATCTGGTCTGTATCAATGTCATCGCCGAATTTCCAGACCCTTCCTGTAAATGTGTTATTCAGGATGGACATATCATCCCCTTTATAAAGAATCTATTGCCATAAATCCAGTGGTGAGGTTATCTCACCCCTTACCGCACTGGCTGCCGCAGTTGCTGGTGAAGCAAGATAAACCTCTGCCCCCTTTCCAAGTTTACCGATAAAATTCCGATTGGATGTAGAGACCATTACCTCACCAGGGGCAAGTATTCCTGGATGCCCTGTTGTGCACAATGAACAACCAGGATTGACCACGACCGCACCACTCTGCAAAAAGATTTTATATAAACCTGCTGCCTCTGCCTGTGTTGCCACTTCCATTGTTGCCGGGACAATTATCAACCTGACATCTCTGTGAACCTTTTTGCCATCAAGGATTCTTGCTGCAATCTTCAGGTCTTCAAACCTTCCATTTGTGCAGGAACCAATAAATACCTGGTCAATCTTCCTGCCTGAAATATCTGCAACATCAACGACATTATCCGGTGAATGGGGACAGGCAATCTGGGGTCGCAAATTTGTAATATCAAATTCATATATTCTTTCGTATTCAACATCGGAATCAGCATTTATCGGTTCGGCATCCTCAACACTATGTGTCCTCAAAAATTCAAATACAGTTTCATCAGGTTCAATAAATCCAACATCACCGGACATCTCGGTGACCATACTCGCCATTGTAATCCGCTCGCTAAAATCCATCATCTTTATCGCCTCGCCCCAGAATTCAATTGCACGATTCAATGCACCACTCGTTGTGAGATTCTTAAGGATATATAGTATAACATCCTTGGCAGTCACCGGACATTTTAAAATTCCATTGACTACAATCTTTATCGTCCTTGGCACCCTGAACCATAATTTACCATTATACAATGCCCCGGCAATATCGGTTGTGCCCATTCCAAAGCCTGCGGCACCAACCGCACCAAGAAGATTCATATGACTATCAGTGCCGATGATAATGCTCCAGGGTTTGACCAGACCATTTTCCAATAGAATATGCTGGCCAACACCTGTGTTAATATCAAATAATCTTATCCCGTTTTCCCGGGCAAAATTTCTTAGAATCTGCTGGTTTCGTGCGACCTTCTCATCCCTTGGCGGTATATGTAAATCAAATGTAATCACCACTTTTTTATTATCAAAAACCGGTGCATCAAGAAAATTTTCTTTAAATTCCTGGACTACATTAGGACCACCAAAATCACGCATTGCCACAAGGTCAATATTTGCCCATATATATTCATCAGGTTTAACTTTTCTACCTGTAGAACGGGAGAATATCTTCTCAATTATTGTCATAATTTTTCGGCAATCGCCCTTGCCATATCAAGGGTTGAACTATTTCCAAACATATCATAAGTCTTAACTTTACCCTCTTTGATAACCTCTGCAACTGCGTTCTCAAGTCTCTTTGCAAGTTCTAATTCACCCAGCCATTCAATCATCATCTTTGCAGCAAGAATTGTAGCAATGGGGTTTACTTTATACATCCCTGCGTATTTCGGTGCCGAGCCATGGGTTGGTTCAAATACCGCAAGCCTTTCACCGATATTTCCAGAACAACCAAATCCCAGACCACCAACCATCTGTGCACACAAATCTGAGACAATATCACCGTATAAATTCGGTGCTACAAGGACATCATAATTATAAGGATTCTTCAATAACCACATCATTATGGCATCTACATTTGCATCATCCATCAGGATATCAGGATATTCCTTTGCGATCTCCCGGGCAGTTTCCAGAAATAATCCATCAGTTGCCCTGACCACATTTGCCTTATGAATTATTGTCACCTTTTTTCTTTTATTCTTTCTTGCATATTCAAATGCCGCACGAATGATTTTCTCTGAGCCCTTACGGGTATTCACTTTACAGGAAATTGCCAGTTCCTGAGAACCTAAATTTTTAAATGGCTCAAAATTTTTAGAAATACCGCCGAGCAATTTTGATAATTCTTCAGGCACTGGATAAAACTCAACACCGGAATATAAATCTTCAGTATTTTCACGAAAAACAACAAGGTCTATATTTTCTTTATAATTCAATGGATTTCCCGGATACGCCTTACAGGGCCTTAAACATATATAAAGGTCAAATAATTGTCTCATCCTGACTATGGGTGAACGATAAACAAGCCCCTTGCCCTTTAGTTCTGGAATCAATTCTATTTCAGCCTGTTTCGTAGGTTTTGATGTGATCGCACCAAACATTGCTGCATCGACTTTTTTTAGTAGCTCAATCGTCCGCGCTGGAAGGGGTTCACCCTCTTTACACCAGAATTCCCAGCCAATATCACCGTGTATATATTCAGCATCAAGACCCAATTTATCAAGCACAATTTTTGCTGCATCAAGCACATCCTGACCAATCCCATCTCCAGGCAACCAGGCAATCTTATATCTTGCCATAACACCTCCTTTAAATTTTATGTTAAAAACTTGAATATTTTACACAAAAAAATAGATAAGTCAATAAAAAGAAACAAGGGCTTTGCTCAACCTTGACTTCATCAATTTTTTATATATCATTAATCAGATAAAGGGGGTCAAAATGGAGAAAAAATTTACAGCGCTGCGGGTCGTTTCGGTTATCTTTAAAATCCTTGCCTGGATTGTTGCGGTTCTGACCGTGATCGGATTTATAGTGATGCTTATCGGTGGCGCAGCAATGAGCAGTATGATGAGCAGGGGTTATGGTGGATATGGTGGATACGGTGGTCTGGGTGCACTCGGTGCATTTGGCGGAATAGGTATAGCATTCGGGATATTGATCTATGGTGCATTTATGTTTGTAAGTCTGCTTGCGGCAGCAGATATGATTCTTGTCATTCTTGCTATTGAGGAGAATACAAGGGCATTAAAACCACCACAAACTAATGCGTAACAATTTATTATTTAAACCCCGGGGCGGAATCATCCGCCCCTTTTTATTTTGTAAATAAAAAATGGCAGGCAAGAGTGAATAGCAGCATCGTCATCGTCAGACGAAGATAGGTTGAAGCAGCAAGGCCAAATAAGGTTTTTTCTGGCAGGAATAACCGCGCGATTACAGCGAGAACCATTGTGATAATGCTTATCCCAAACGCTATATATTTTAAGTTTTTCATTTTGCCTCCTCTTTCTATATATAAATAATCAACAAATTTTTTAGGTAGTCAAGATGGTTTTTTGATGTAAGAGTTATTATTGGTTCACTAAAAATTTCTACCGTGCTATTATAAACTTCTCAATCTTTTTATCAATCCCTGAATTTCCCTCAACAAGTATATGGACAAGATAGACACCGTTGCTCAAATCATCTCCATATTCATCCCTGCCATCCCAGAATTTCTGATTGTAACCTGCCCGGCATGGAATATCCGGGAAAACCTTGACCAGTCTCCCTGCGATTGTATAAATCTTTATCATTGCCTTTGCACTCTGAGACAGAACAAATGTTATCCATATGCCATTACGATTTTTAACTGGATTGGGATATATCAGAATATTTTCTATTGAAATCCGCTCATAGATATTAGCATTCAATAGAATCTTTTCAATCGATTGATTAAAACAATTATCACTCACATAGACGGTTATAGATTCCTGTGGATTATCAAATGTGATTTCGGTTTTGAATTCACCCTCAGAAAAGGAATTTTGATTGTAGATGAAACTATTACGCAGATCAACACGATTTACGATATTGTCTTTTCCCACATAAATAAAGAAACCGCGTGCATCTTCCTTGGAATTCAAAAGATTGATTCCACTCTCATCAGACACAAGGCCTGTAAGCATAAAGGTCTTATCCACCCAGTCTCCATTTTTTAATTTTCTTGCACCATCATAGAACGATACCTTAGGTCCATCCTGGTCCGTGACTGGAAGTGCAGTTCCGCTTACTTTGATTGAATCAAACACAGCACTTGAACGGTCTTTATAACCACTCAATTTTATTACCGGAAGATGGCTCGTTGATATATAAGGAACTGTAAATAAAGCTGTATCCAATCCCCAGTATCCCTGATAGATTTCTTTTCCTTCAATTCTATAATCAAAAATGACTGTATCTTTGAGACTATCACCTGTGCGCACAGTCCGCCTTATATGACTGCTGATTTTATTTATTGTCGTGGGGTCAATCCATTTAATAGATGTTGTATCCTTGATGTAGGCAGTGAGATAATAAGGTTTTTTATCAGAAATAACTTTTAATCTCTCCAGCGGTCTTACCGAATCCTGTATCGCCTGTAAATTGAAACTCTGTTTTACCTTTCTTAGATTTGTCGCCGGGTCACCAAGCATTAAATATGTAGAGATACCAAAACCTATATGTTTGGCGATGTAATAACATTCACCCATTGTTAGAATCGTATCAGGATTTGTGAAGAGTCTGAAAAGTTCAATACCGATCGGTTCATTCGTGCCTGTGCTTGATGCTGCGTGTGCGCCCATTGTTCCAATCGCACCACATTTCATACGCACAAATTCTTCAGCGATACATTCATGGTCTGAATCATCAAAACGACCTACTGTGCAGGATGCAAAGTAAAAGAAGAAAAATCTCCTTCCATTACTGACCTTTGATATATCGGTTTCATAGAATAATTTTTCATGTGCAAGTTGGTGGGTATTACCATGGCCAAAGAAACAACCAATCAAAGCACCTTTATTGAGTTCCTTAATAAAATCTTCTGTAGCAAGTGGTTTCACGGTATTGCCATCATGGGGTGGAAATGGTAAATAACTCAGCATATACACCTTTGCACGGTCATACAATGAATCCGCAACAACATAACTAACCGCCTCACAAGCTGAAGTATGTAAAATCCCTTCCCAGCCCTTTGCATATTCATCATCTGCAGCAAGGATTATTCTTTTATTCCAGGTTCCATCAATATCACTTTTTTCATATGCAAATACCTTATCAATAAAATCACGCACTTCCTGATTATTGCGGACCGTTATCCTGCCCATAACCATCGCCTCGGTTCCAAAGAAATTGACATATTCACCTTCATAGATATAATTTGGTGGAATCCCAGGATTACCTGAAAGGATTGTCCCTGTTTCATACATTGGGACATAATTCGGTGGGTTCTCTTTTTGAAGATTATTTTTGTAATCATAAGTTGCATCGCCCACGATAAAAACATACTTGGGGACAGCTGTCCAGTGATTATAGGTGTGATAAAGAAAATGTTTTATCGCCAGCGGGTCGTATTTTCCATAAGAAAAATCATCAAATATCTGGTCAACAGTAACAACCTTTGTAGTATATTCCTGTTTCCGATAATTTACCAGGGGTATTATTGAACTATAAAAATTCCTGTGGGTAATGATTAGATATTCACATCCATTATCAATTGTTCTCAAACGACCTGGATTTGCTGGAATCAACTTTGCAGCAACGGCTGATTTTAACTGTGAGGCATATAATAACTGGAAAGAATCACAGCGGCTGGAAAAAACAATTTCCTTTCCTGAAATTGTAAAATTCTCAAACATTTTTGGCTGGTGCAAATCTGTTATATCAATTATAAATGGTGTAGAAGTAACATTACTACATTTTATTGTATAATCACCTGAGGTTTTGAAATAACAATGAAATGGATAAGACATATCAGTCAATCTATCATACTTAATATCAAAACAATTTAGATAGACCGTGAGTTGAGTGGTATCAGGTAGAAATCTTCTCGCCTTATATTCAAAAAATGAAGAATCACCAGTTATAGAAACCTCTCCTTTTATTTTAACCGGGGGTAGACTCATACTCTGGGGTAGTATGACTGTATCATTGTAAAAAGTTTCTTCGCTTAAACTCATTCTATACCAGAAAGGCACTGATGTCGGACTCATTGAATCAAATATTGATACTATTATTTCTGCCCTACCTTTGGCAAATTTATGTCTGATGGGCATCCTTATCATTGTGCTTTCAGCACTTTTACTCAATGAGAAATCCATCCAGTACCAGTTGATTCCTGAGCGTGTTGGATTATTAACATCCTCTTCCAGGTGTATAATTTCCTTAACAATTGTATCGGGATTTGAATTATTAGAGGTGGCATTGACCTTTTCCATTCTCTTACCATACGAACCACCGAATGTAAACCAGTATACATTATTCCTTGCATAACCGTTTTCATACCAGTTTATAATTGTATCAGGCACAAAATGACTTGCAGGAAAACCATAGAATACTAAATAATCCTGTTTATCAAACCTGTGGTCTTCTTCACCCTCAACATAAACAGGAATTTCTATGAGTGAATCAGGAAATTGCTGGAGAACATTTCTTGGTAATAATTCAAATGCTGCATTGTATATTTTCATTGTCTTGGGATCAAATTGTCTCGGGTCTATCCCTGCCTTTTTCAGTTCATCATATCCTATCTTATACATTCCTTCATTATCTACTTCAATCTTGAACCATACCCCGGTAGAAAATGGATTTTTAATTGACTGCAATATCCTTTCCCGACGCCAGTTTTTGCACTGGTCATAATTTATTATCAATCTTTTATAGATCTCTTCAAAAGAATCATCAAAAATCGGCGTCACCCTGGGCTTTCCTTTAAAATTGACCATTATCTTCAAAACCCGCGAAACTACAAGTTCTTTTTTTACTGGATTATAACGCACAGGATTTATTCTTAGATTGACCGTATTAATATCACGCAAATAATCAGGCCCAGATATTTCTACTATGTTCTCAGGATATAGATTGTCTCTCTGATAAACTTCAGAAATCTGTCCAGCATTCTTACCAGATTCTCCTTCATATATTGCAAGGGGCAAAACAGGTCTTATATCTATCCCGTAGAAGGTCTCGGTCTGATGTTCAACTATCATGACATCCACTCCTCCTTCTTGGGGGACACCAATAAATAAATTTAAAGAGGGAACATCAGGTTCACCGGCCCGGGCAAAAGATGCGGCCTGAGGAAATTTTAAATTATTTATTTCTATCTCTCTACCTGAAAAATTTATCTGAACACCTGCATCACCCATTTCTTTTATATTTAATGCAGTAATGATTAAAAATGGAATGACAAACATAATTTATCCTATTTTCTTTGCCTCATCAATAAGCATTATCGGAATATCGTCCTTTATCGGGTAAGCAAGTTTACATTTGTGACAAATGAGTTCTTCTTTATCTTTATCATACACGAGTTCACCCTTGCATTTTGGACAACACAAAATTTCTAAGAGTTCTCTCTTGAGCATAATACCTCCTGGGGTTTTGATAAAATAAATTTATCTTTAAGCGAATTATAACCAAGATGTAAATAACCAAATCCATACGCTCCTAAAAATGGTAAAAGAATAAACTGTCTGTTGAATAATGCATATAAAAAAGTGAAAATGATGTAAACACCTATAGAAATCTCCAGGAAAGGTATTAAACTATTAACTTCAATTAGGTATCTCTTATTTTTTATTCCTCCGCTTTTTGGGGTTCTTGTAAAAACAATATTTTTATTGAGTAATGCCTCAATGACTGCCTTTGTATTTGAGATTGTCAATCCCATACTATAAGCAATTACGCTTGCAATATAAGGGAGTCGCCTTTTGTAATCAGAATAACTGAATTTTTGAGAAAAGAAATAAAGCAAGGGATTACCAAATGCACCAATCGTAAAGAAAGATGCAAATATGTAATATGAATCAGCAACAATTTTTTCAACTTTGAAATACATTATTGGGAACGAAAACAATCCTAATAATAACATTGCCATAAAGTTTATGTGACAGGTAAGATGGACGAATGCCTCGTATTTAACAAATGGTTTCACTTCACTTCTGAGCACATCTTTCAGCAATTTAAGTGCCACCTGAAATGTTCCTTTTGCCCATCTATTCTGCTGGATGCGGAAACTATCAACATCATTGGGTAATTCTCCTGGAACAACGACATCACCACGATATTTTATCCGCCAGCCCTTTAACTGCACACGATATGAAAGGTCAAGGTCTTCGGCAAGCGTATCCCCTGCCCAGCCACCACCATCAATTATTGCAGCCTTACGCCATATTCCACAGGTTCCATTAAAATTTATAAAAAGACCCGCCTTATTTTTCAATTCCTGCTCATTTATAAAATGATTATCAAGCCCAACTGCCTGGCTCCTTGTGAGGATAGATTCCTCAGAGTTCAGATGTCCCCATCTTGCCTGGACCGCACCAATTACCGGGTCCTCAAATTCAGGTAGAAGTTCCTGTAAGAAATCTTTCGGTGGAACAAAATCCGCATCAAAGACCGCGATGAATTCACCCCGGGCTATCCTTAAACCATATTGGAGTGCACCTGCCTTAAACCCCTGTCTTGTTCCTCTCCTTATGTGTTTAATATCGTATCCCAGTTCTGATTTATCCTTTAAGATATTATCTATTATGCTCGTGGTTTCATCATTAGAATCATCAAGAATCTGGATTTCAATCTTTTCTTTTGGATAATCAAGCATCAATACGCTATTTATCAACCTTCTCACCACAAATTTTTCATTATAAACAGGGAGTTGTATTGTTACATTGGGATAGGTCTTTAAAACCCTATGGACTTGACTGGCGTTTCTATCCCCTTTTTTCTTTCTAAACTTAAAATGGAGATAGAGCAATACATAGGAGTGGATTGAATAAAATAATAGCACAAAAAGAACTATTGTGTAAATAAAAAGCACTAACCCGGTCAATCAGACCCCTTGGACAATGGTATTACCTCAATTTTAAATAAAGGTTGAGATATAAACGCCGTGTATTTTAAGAGTTCAAGATATTCCATATCAAGATATATAGTGATTTTATCCATTTTTTGGTCTTTGTCAAGCCTTATGATTGCAATTAAACTACTATCAACCTCAATGGCTATCTGGTCTGATGGTTCTAACTTCTTTTTTAATTTTATCGTGATATAAGGCCTTGAGAGTTTATCAAAATTAAATCCAGCAGATTTTATGAGATTATAATTATATTTAATATCAGATAGATATATCGGTTGATTGACATTGCCTTTAAGATAAGAAATGCGTGATGCCTCATTGCCATTGCGGGCAACAGAATAGATTGTGGTAATACCCGGAGCGAGCAGTTCCTCGATATCATAAATGTCATAATCTTCTGGCACCTGAAGGATGATTTTATCACCTTCTTTTTTTAATTGCCATTTCAGTTTCAGTAATTTTAAACGATTCTTTATCTTTTTAATCGCCTGTTTTTGATTTATTGAACTATCTAATTTAATCTCGTAATTCTTTATGTCAATATAAGGTGGATAGATATTTCTATTATGGTTGTAATCATCAAACCTCAACCTCCAGTAAATACTCGAATCAGGTAGTCCTACCCAGATCATTTCAGGGAGATAATTTTTTCGTGCAATCTCAACATATCCAACCATTTCCCGCCATCTATCCGGTGCAAGATAAGGTAGCGTGGCATTAAAGCGGAATAGAAACTTATCATTCACATCTAAAAGTTCAAATTTTTCAAACGCAAGGAGCCTTTTAATTTGAGCATATATATCTGACTCTTCGCCCCTTGCCGATTCTATCCACCTATCTTCTTTTTTAGCCCATTCCCGGTCATTTACTCCAATATACTCAAAATTGACTATGGTATCACCATAGTCCCAGATTCCTTTTATATGTTCTGCCCTGCCGATAATACAATCACCATTCGCATTTATCTTTGCAAATGCGGTATGCAAATCATATTCATATTTGAATGACTTTTGATAAGAAAGATTTTTCATCCACATCCTTACATCTTTTTCGGGTTCAGGTGTATAGGTAAATTCAGGACCACAGTTGATTATTAAAGAATAACAGATAAGGAACATCAACCATTTTAAGGTTCTTCTTTGCATAGAAAATTATAATCAAATCTGATTGAATATCAAGATGTGAATCAACTACTACTTGACAGAAATGATTATACGAATAAAATTCAGGAGTAAGAAGGATTTCTATGCATAGTTATAATTGAATTAAGAGGTTAACACCTTTGATTATTATATTTATACTGGCAATCAATTCTGATTTTACAAACCCAAACGATTACAGACCAAAACAAGATTCTCTCCTTCCTCCCCCTTCTCCACCCCGACTCCTTTCTCCACTTGATAGTTTTATCCATATGCCATTGGGTGATAATAGATTACCCATCTTTTGGGAACGAATTGAAGGTGCGACAATATACGAAGTAAATTTTGTTGGAGAAAAATTGGGTGAATGGACAGTAGAGATTGATACCAATTATTTGAATCAGAACTGGTATGACCTACACGGTAAATACAATGATAAATATGTATGGAAGGTCAGGGCATATGGTCCAAAATGGGATTATTATACTGACTGGTCACGAGACACTTTGAAGTGAGGGATACATTGCCTGTCCCGCGACTTCTCTATCCTTCGAATGACACGGTTTTATATTTTGATTCTCTACCCGGCATAATAACCTTGATGTAACAAGAGATACCCGAGGCATGATTCTATTGCTTAAGGGTATTATATGATTCAATGCCACTTTTTGAACATAATGTTAACCAGAACTATGAATCAGTTGAAATAGATTCTACTGGCACCTATTCCTGGCAGGTGCGTGCAGAGAATCCCCACTAGGAGTTTCCAACCTATTGGTCTTTTATTTTCCGTTTCTATGTGATGAAGAGATAGACACAAAACCTTAAGTTCAGATCTTACTTGACATCATTACCTGAATGATTATAATTCCAAAAAGGAGTATATTATGAAAAAAATCTATTTTATTATATCTGTGATAATATGCCTTGCCTCAGGTGGTATATTAAAGGATGATCGGGTTTTAGGTGTTGATATTGAAGTTTCTGATGGCAAAGTAAGATTTGTCACACCAGGGGCAAAAAGTAGTGATGTTTTACCACCAACGATAAGATATGAATCTTACCGTGGCGAGACCCTATGGGTGGATAGAAACCATCAGTATGCGATTGCAGAACATGTCTCTCTGTCCGGTGATGGAATGTTCATACAGGCTGGATGGTGGTTGAATAATAAAAGGACAAGCCTTTATAGAACCCTCGGGAATAATTCTCCACTCTGGACATATCAATTGCCTTTGACTGAGTGGTATGTCCCGGTTGATGTATCCTTAACCGGAGATGATATCGCCGTAGGTTCTACTGGTGAACCATTCTATAGTTTCACTGCCAGCAGCAATGCACCAAATTGGCGGTTCAATCTGCCCCAGGGCTTCAAGATTGCAACAAGTTCCCAGGGAACATCTGTTGCAGTTAGTGATGATGGCTCAATCTATGGGGTCCTTGCAAGGGCAACAGACATTGGAAAACTCTTTATCTTAAATCAGGATGGCGATACAATCCGCACGATTACATTTTCTCCTAATAGTGGTATCTATGGACTTGATATTTCTAATGACGGAAGTGTGTTCTGTATTTCTACATATTATGCTACATACATTTACAATCTTGACGGAACAAGACGTGACTCTCTTTATAATTATGGCCAGGGTAGTGCAAAAATATCCGGGGATGGGAAATATGTGGTTAAAGGACATTTCAATGGCAGGGTATATCTATATCGCTGGAATGGCTCAAACTACACACTGAAATGGGAACATTACACAGGACATCCCTGGGTAACAGCTGTCGCCATTTCTGACAATGGTGCAACGATAATGGCAGGCACATTCCAGTATAGCCCGACTTTTTCCGGGAAGGTTCTGATGTATGATTCCACTTCTTCAACCCCATTATGGGAATACACGCAGTATGGAGATTATGTTGATGATTGTGCACTTTCTGCAAACGGTGAAAGGGGAGCAGCGGTTTCCTGGGGACGATACCAGGGAACATTTGGAGATGTGTTAACTGTCTTTAATAAATCCTCATCAACACCAATATTCCAGTTATTAGATGACATTGATGAACCGGGTTCGTTAACTTCTGTAGATATTTCAAATGATGGTTCATTCGTTACTGCGGGTGGCAAGGCGGTACATGCAAGGGAATTCGGAAATGGTGGCGAAGTTTATGCTATAAGAATAATTGACCAATTAACAAATGATGTTGGTGTAAAAAGCATTGATTCACCGGGATATTTTTTACAGGTTGGGCAGTCTATTACACCCCAGGCAACGGTAAAAAATTATGGAACAGCCACTGCAAGTTTCAATACATACTGCTTTATCTATGATTCTCTTGGTTCAGTCCTTTATCAATCTACCGCTTTAGTGAGCAACCTGCAGAGTGGTGCTGAACAGGTATTGAATTTCTCACCAAACTGGACAGTTCCTGCTTATGGTAGATATATGACCATTGTCTACACCGGACTTCCCACAGACCAGTATCCTGCAAACGATACCCTCAAAAAGGGCAGTATCTGTTTTCATGATGGCGCAGTATCAAAGATTGATTTTCCGTTCAATGAACTAACCCTGAATTACTCAAAACCACCAAGGGTGACAATTGCAAACAATGGTAGTTATTCAGAAAACATTCCGGTTATCTGTAAAATCTATGATGCTGGTAATAATCTTGTTTATACCGGGACCGGTCAAACTTATCTAACACCACTCCAATCAAGCACAATCTGGTTGAGCCCTGCCTGGACACCTTCAGCAACCCAGATCCACTCTGTTTATTTCTATACGAATGTAAACGAGGATTATAATCATAATAATGATACACTAATGAAACAGGTAAATATTACAACCGAGATACTGTATGACGATGGCAATCTTGATGTCTATGGCTATGTATCCCCCAATTTCTATGATAATAAATTTGCTCAAAAAATGATTCCCTGTTTGCCCGCGCCTTTTGTTATCACCCAGGCAAGATTTTATGCAAGCACATCCTCACCAATGCTCATTTCTTTACACGCTGATTCTTCAGGGTTACCAGGGCTTAATCCAGATTATTATATAGCACCTCCAGAAACCATCTTACCTTCAGGAACCGGCTGGGCAGTCAAAAATTATTCACCGGCGATCATTATTAACAATTCAAATCCTTTCTGGCTTGTTCTACACTGGTTATCAAGTTCGCCCAGCGCACCTTATGTTGGTATGGATAATGCAATCCCAAGGGACAGTGCATCATACTGGTACTGGACCGAATCATCAAACTATGGCTGGCATGCCTGGTATCCTTATGATTTTATGATGCGGGTTTATACTGATTATGCACCCGGAATTTCTGATAATCAAAAAACCACTGAGGAAAAATTTATGCTTTATCATCCCAATCCCAATCCATTCAATAATAAAATAAGAATAGCATTCAACATTCCAGAAGAAAAAGAAATAAAACTAAATATCTATGATGCAACAGGTCGTCTGGTGAAATCACTGTTGAATGGCACAATGGCAAAAGGAAGGCATTTAATTCTCTGGAACGGCACTGATAATGAAAATAGAGAATTGAGTTCAGGAATCTATTTTGTGAAGGTTGATTATGAAAACAAGACCTTTACTGAAAAAATCATTCTTGTAAAATAATCAAAAGGAGAATTTATGCACCAGAACAAAATCATCTTCGTTGTGATTGTTTCCTTTTTGATCATTATTCGCCCTATCCATAGCCAGTATCTCAAAGAAACTGGAATAAATACCCCGCTCCTCAAAGAATTAAAATCTTCTCTTAAACTGAGCATAGAGGATACAGCATTAATAAATGCTCTTACCAACAATGATCTCAATGAATTGGCATTGAATAGAGCATTCGTAAAAAACCACAATAATCTGTTCAGCAATAAAATTGAAACAAAAGGGATTACTGACCAGAAGAATAGTGGCAGATGCTGGATTTTTGCCGGGTTAAATGTTTTAAGGCCCATTGTGATTAAAAAATATAACCTAAAAAATTTTGAATTTTCACAATCCTATATTGCATTCTATGATAAACTGGAAAAGGCAAATTTTGTTCTTGAATTTGTCATCCAGACGAAAGACCGCGACCTTTTGGACCGGGAACTCAGCGAAATACTCGATGAAGGGGTCCAGGATGGTGGATACTGGCAGTGGTTTGTTGCCCTGGTTGAAAAATACGGTCTGGTCCCAAAAGAAATCTATCCTGAAACCCACCCCACAAGCAATACCTGGTTAATGAACCGGGTAATTAACGAACAGGTCCTTGCAGGAGCGGATATTATAAGGAAAATGGCAAAGGAAGGCTCAGACGATACTGAACTCAGAGCTTATAAATTAAAAATACTAAAAGAAATTTACAAGATCCTTGTGATGAATTACACCGAACCACCGGAAAATTTTGTCTGGCGATACGAAGACAAAGATGGGAAAATTTTTGAGACGAAAAGTTATACCCCTCTTGATTTCTATAAAGAGGCGGTTGGGATCAAACTAAAGGATTATGTCTCTTTAATACATTATCCAGGAAGAGCATTTAACCGACTTTATGAGTTTGATAATTGTCGCAATATCTTTGACATCCTCAATCCCAGGAGCGCAAATCTTGATATTGATTTAATAAAAGAATTCGTGAAGAAATCGATCTTAAATAATGAACCCGTGTGGTTTGCCTGTGATATAATAAAAGATAGTGACCGTAAAACTGGAATTCTAAGTTCAAGGATCTTTAATTATGACGCCCTGTTTAAACCCGCATTTAAAATGGATAAAGAAACCAGAATATTCTACAGATTTAGTGCTTCTAACCATGCAATGGTAATGCTCGGTGTTGATATAAAAAATAATAAAGCCATAAAATGGCTTGTTGAAAATAGTCATGGCAGTGAAGAAGGTGAACAGGGTTTTTATACAATGTATGATGATTGGTTTGATGATTATTTATACGAAGTGATAATCAATGTAAAATATCTGCCTGAAGAAATCAAAAAAATTTTTGAGCAGGAACCAATCCATCTTCCCCTCTGGGACCCTATGGCAGAATTGCTTAAAGTCGAATAGTATTTTTAATGAAAATAGACGCGTTTTTGCCCCGTGGTTTTCCCGGGGATATCTGGGCATTATTCATTACGAGTGTCATAAGTTCAGTCGGTTTCTCAATAACAATGCCTTATATGAGTCTCTATATGAACAATGTCTTGAATATCTCAATGACTGTTGTTGGTGCAATATTGATGATTGCCCAGATAATCGGTGCTACTGTCGGGTTATACGGTGGTGAAATCAGCGATAAATTTGGCAGAAAATTTATAATGGTCCGCTCATTATCAGGAAGATTAATCCTATTTGCTTTAATGGGTTTCATTATCTTGCGCTGGCATAATATCTTCACCATATTATCCTTTCTCATTTTGAATTCAATACTATATTCATTTTATATCCCTGCATCTCAGGCATATGTTGCGGATTTAACCAGAGCAGATGAACGATTAAAGGCATACGGTTTACTGCGTATGGGCGGAAATCTGGGTTGGGCACTGGGACCCACACTCGGTGGATTACTTGCAACTATGGAATATGCATATCTATTTTTTGTCACTGCCTTATGTATGCTAATTGCTATGGTGGTTTTACTAAATTACTGTAAGGAATCCCTAATTTATAAAAAAATGGCTGATAATGATGCATTTGCACAAAACCAGAAAGCATCTGTCTAAACCATCAATTTAAGAGAAATATTTTCTGTCGTCAACGACCAGAAATTTCTTATCTTTACATTAATCTCCTTCAGCATATTTATCGTCTGGGGTCAACTTGTCTCGCCCTTATCAATCTACACAGTAAATCGTATTGGAATAAGCAAAAGTCAACATGGAATATTATTTTCAATTAATGGATTTATGGTTGTTATATTTCAATATTTAATAACCCATCTCATCCCCGATAAAAAAGAATTATCTGCGCTCTGGGTCGGTTCGTTAATATATGCTATAGGTTATCTATCCCTGGGATTTGCCCGTGGTTTCTCTTTTCTTATCTTCTCAATGGTATTGATAACAATCGCAGAAATGGTGATAACACCATCAAGTCAGAGTTATGCATCAAAACTTGCCCGTTTAGAAAATCGCGGTAGATATCTTGCGTTCTATAATCTGTCCCAGACCTTTGGCTGGGCATTCGGACCGATGCTTGGTGGTATTCTCCTTGATACATTTCCTGGTCGTTCAATCTTCATCTGGGGTATGATTTCTTTTATTGCCCTATTGGCAGCACTCGGTTTTATAATCTTCAAAAATAAAGAAAATTAAAAATGTTTCATAAGGCTAAGGTAATAATTAATGCTTCAGCAGGTGCCTATCTTGCAGGCAGAAAATTAAAAAAAATTCAAAATTATCTTAAAGATTCAGGGTGTGAACCTTATATCAGCGAAACACAGTATCAATCTCACGCAAAAGAACTCGCAATAGAGGGAGTAAAGGATAATTTTGACTTAATCATCAGTGTCGGTGGCGATGGAACAATAAATGAAATAATAAATGGAATTATGGAGGCTAAAAACTTTTCGCATAAACTCCCCGCACTCGGAATCATCTCAGCAGAAACAGGTGCTGATTTATGCAGAACCCTGAATATCCCGTTTGATTATAAAAAAGCGATTGAAATCATACTTAAAGGAAATTTAACACCGATTGACATAGGTGTCATTAAATTCAAATTGAGAGAGCAATCCCGGAATAGATATTTTGCAAATGTCATTGATGCAGGACTCGGCGGAAATGTGGTGCGAATCGCCAACCACATTCCAAAAAGATTTGGTGGTTTCTTAACATTTCTTTTATCAAGCCTTGCAGGGATTATCGTTTTCCAACGAATTTATTTAAAAATTTATATAGATGGCATAAATAAAGATGAAGGTAAGATCAACATCATAGGTGCTGCAAACGGCAAATATTTTGGTGGTGGTATGAAAATTGCACCTATGGCGTGTATAAATGATGGTTATCTTGAAGTATTATATGTAAAAGAAACCAATACTTTCAAATTCATCAAGAATGTTTTAATACCCGTATATGATGCCAAACATTTATTTTATAAGAATTTATATCACCTTCACGCCCAAAAATTAAAGATCGTTTCAAATAAGGTATTTCCTGTAGATATTGATGGAGAAGAAGAAAAAGCAGAAGAAATTGAAATATCAATAATGCCCAGGGCATTAAATATTGTTACACCATCTTCAAATACATAATTGAACATAAATTTATTAAAAATACTGCCCCACCTTGACTTCTGAAATTATTTGATTAAAATATTCAAATGGAGTGTTTATGAAAAAAACGCATATAATAATAATTGTTGTATTGGCAGTTGCAGTCATACTCGGACTGATAATTGGACTCAGTTCAAAGGGAGCGATGTTTGTTTCTACCGGCAACATCGGTGTCATTGAGATCGAGGGCGTCATATCATCTTCAAAAAGGACCGTGCGGGATATAAAACAATTCACTGAAGACCCTAATATACAGGGTATAATTGTGCGCGTTGATTCACCGGGTGGTGGTGTTGCTGCGTCCCAGGAAATCTACGAAGAACTCAAAAAATGTCGTGTGCAGAAAAAAGTAGTTGTTTCTATGGGTGCGCTTGCTGCATCCGGCGGTTATTATGTCTCACTACCTGCAGATTTGATCGTTGCCAATCCAGGCACAATCACAGGTTCTATTGGTGTAATTATGCAATTCCCCATTTTTGAAGAACTGATGAAAAAAATCGGAATTAACTATGAGGTCATTAAATCAAAAGAGCATAAAGACATCGGCTCCCCATTTCGTAAGATGGATGAAAAAGAAAAAAAATTACTCCAGGATGTTGTCACTGATGTATATGAACAGTTTGTCCAGGCGACCTGTGAAGCACGCAATCTACCGAGGGATAGCGTTTTGAAATTCGCGGACGGGCGGATAATAACCGGAAGCCAGGCAAAAAAATTAGGTCTGGTTGACACCCTTGGCTCTTTTGAAGATGCAGTAAAGATTATTGGTGATATGCTCGGGATACCGAAACCGAATCTCATATATCCACAAAAGCGACTCAGCCTTATTGAACTATTGACCGAACCTGTGGAGCAAATTCTCATCCCCAAAATATTCTATCTGTGGCAATAGCCCTCAAAAACCTGAAACTTTTTCCTGTAATCGCCCTTTCACTTTTCTTATGCTGTGGAAGGATTGATTACAATCCAAAACTCGTTGATTACTTAAAGGCAGAGCGGGAATTGAGAAAACGCATTAACCAGAACCAGGGATTGGAAGATTCACTCAGTATATTGCAGAAAAATTTGAAGATCGATGTTAAAAAAGAATTAAAAAAAATAGAAAAAAATCCAGAAATCTGGATAAAACTATTTAAAGAAATAGATGGAGAAAAATAGCAAAATCTACGGCGTGGTTGAGGGGTTTTATGGTAAAACATACTCGTTCTATGAGCGCTGTGATTTGATAAAATTTCTCTCTTATCTAAAATTGAATACATATGTCTATGGTCCTAAATCAGATCCGTATCATAGAGAAGAATATTATAAACTATACCCACTCGCTCAGATGAAAGAATTCGAAACCCTGAATAACCTTGCCCAGGAGTATAGAATAAGATTCAACTATGCGCTCTCTCCTGGATTAGAGCCAGAAATTAAACCGATCCTGAAAAAAATAAAATCAATGATGAAAATCGGGATTGAAAACTATAGCATATTTTACGATGATATAAAAATAAAATTAGATGCAAAATCTGCATTAAAGCAGGTAGAGAGTGCAAATATAGTCTATGAAACAATAAAAGAAAAATTCAAAAATTCTGTTCTATTCTTCTGCCCTACCCAGTATTGTGGTTTTCAAAAAACAGAATATATTTTGACCGTGGTGAAAACATTAAACAAAAATATTGAGATTTTCTGGACTGGCAAAAATGTAGTATCAAAAAAGATAACAGAAAAGGATGTTGACCTCATCACCGGGATTTTAGGCAGACCACCATTAATATGGGATAACATCTTTGCCAATGATTATATTCCAGGGATTATTCTTAGATTTCCCTATCGTAAGCGCGAGCCCGGTATAATAAAAAAAGTTAGGGGGATTTTACTCAATCCAATGAATCAATACCTGAAATCCAAACCCCTGATTCATAGTGCTTCAATTTTTTTTAGAAATCCTTATCATTATGATACCAGAAATTTTATGATAAAAAATGAACTTCTTTATCAGCCGGATATCTCAAAAGAAAGATAGAACTTTACTTTGGTCCAAAAGCCTGTCCAAGTCCAACACTCAAAACGACTGAAGCGAACCAGATTGCGAAGACAAGGATATATGCGTTCTTTCTTTTTAAGTTGTTTGTTATACTAATTCCCAGTGCAACAAGCAGCATCTCCCATATTATGAAGAAATCTATGTTTGACAAAAATCTGTATGCAAAGGTGTTGGTGCCCAGGCTGGGCAGGAAAAGGGCAAGGGAAGTGCTGACTTCAAGAGAATGTTTCAGCATAACCAGAATCCACCTGAGAAGATGCGCAGGAATTTTTATTAAGGCAGAAAAAGACACCACAGAAAAAACGAGTTTATATGAACCTTCACCCCCAATCATTGGTATAAATATATTTAACAATAGTGCAAATATGAGGAGAATTCCTGCCGTGCCGAGAAATGTGCCAAAAATTGCAGATACATAAATAATTGGACCGGATGCAAACTTCATTGCTTGTTCTATCTGCTCCTCAGTCATATTCCGTTTTTGCATTGCCTCAATCTGCTGGGCATCAATCAAATCCTTTGATGTAGAAATCGTAAACACAGAGATCAATGAGAGAAGAATCAGAACCACAATCAAAGGCTTAAACCATTCAGGTTTTTCTTTTACACTGATAAAGACTGTAGATGGATTTGTAAATATATTTATGATGTTTTTCATACTGAATTATATACGATGTATAAGTAAAGTCAATATTAAAAAGACCCGAGTTTTTCCACTTCTTATTATTTATCCTGTATCGTGTATCCTGAATCATGCATCAAGGAATTATCCTGAATCCTGTAGCAAGCCGATGAATCGTGATTAGGAAACCATTCCTTATTTTAACCAGGGCAAGGTTTAGTCAAGTGGAATCGCTCAAAATGCAAAAATTTTTATGTTTTGCATTTTGATTGACAAAATCATAATCCTGGTTATAATATTTTCGTGTGATTGTAAGAGTTAAAATCTCCTTTTGTAAAATGGGAAAAGGGGGTTTTAAATACTAAATTTTTTAGCCGGGGTGGCGGAATTGGGAGACGCACCAGGTTCAGGACCTGGCGCTGGCAACAGCATAGGGGTTCAAATCCCCTCTCCGGCATAGATTATATCGTGGTCAAAAAGATTTTAATCGCTGGTTTATTTATATACGCAATATTCTATCTTTTTAACTCGTGCATTATCACCACATATCCCTATCAAATCTCGTATCCTGAAGGATTTATTTTGAATCATATCTGGTCAATAATTAAAGGTGAATCAATATACAAGAGCATTAATGATTATCCATTCATAGTGGTCAACTATCCACCGGTCTATCTCTATCTATGTGCTGGATTGACAAAACTCACGGGATTATCGTTCTTTAGTGGAAGGCTTATTACATTTCTTGCTTCCATTTTTGTGGTTCTTTTAATCTATGAAATTACAAAGAGAGAAAGCGACAAAGAAGTAGCATTCATATCCGCACTTTTGTTCATAGCCTCCTCCTATATTTATAAGAATAACCCTCTGATGCGTGTGGATATGCTGGGACTTCTCTTTTCTCTGCTCGGGATGTATATATTTATTAAAATAGACGTACACAATAATACATTTTACTCAATACCCCTGTTTCTTCTATCATTATATACAAAACCAGTATTTTTTTCAGCACCAGTTTCTGCTGGAATATGGCTGATTAGCAAAGATAAAAAAAGGGGATCCATATTTATTCTCCTGTCAATCATTTCCTATGGGATTATATTTTTTATCTTAAACCATTTAACAAAAGGTGAATTCTTTCGCCACAATCTTCTTTATAATCTCAATACCTTTATATTTGTCCAGGCAATGAAGCATTATGTCTGGTTTTTACAGAACCATTCAATACTTTTTTTCTTTTCTGTTATTTTTATTATTGATTCCCTTATAAAAAGAGAACTTTCTGTCTTTTCGCTATATTTCATTATCTCAGCCATCGCTGCATTTTCAGTAGGCAAAATAGGTGCGAACACAAACTATTTCTTTGAATTAATTGCTATATCCTGCATCCTTACTGGATTATGTATAGAAAAACTAAAAGGATATAACCAGGAAAAAATATACAATCTTTTAATATATACACTTCTCTTTATCCAGTTATTACTATTTATCCATATTCCACTCCTTACAAAACCAGCACCTGCAAAATCAGATAGAGAAAATTTTAAAAAATTATCCGGTATTATCTCCAGTACCGAGGGACCGATTATATCTGAGGATGGTGGTATATTAGTTCTCAATAAAAAAGAAGTCTTATTTATGCCCTTTGAATTTACGCAACTGGCAAATCAAAAAGAGTGGGACCAAAAGAAGTTTTTAGAAGATTTAATGAATAAGCGGTTTACCCTTATCATCTTCAGTTTTGATGTAAATTATTTTTTTGATAAAGAACGCCTAACTCCAGAAATGGTTAAAGTGATAAAAGACAATTATTATGTTGATAAAACAATCGGTGATTATTTTTTGTATAAACCGATTCCTGACAAATAAGATTTCTATTCCCGGGGAGCGAAACTGGAAAATTCAAACAAATTAATAGAGCGAATTGTAATGTCAGGCAGATTTTTTTATAAATACAGGGGTATAATTGCCCTTCCTGCATTTTTACTCCTGCTTTATTTTAGTAAACCAGAATCCCGACAAGTTTTATCTCATATCCTCATTATCTGTGGCCTTTTGATCCGATTCTGGGCATCAGGTTATATTGGAGAAAAAGCAAGGACAAAAAAATTAAAAGCAGAATACAGGATTTCAAATGGACCGTATGGTATTTTGAGACATCCATTATACATTGGTAACTTTTTTCTTGTCTCAGGCACAGTCCTTCTGTATAATCCACCCCTATGGTTTAAAATTATTATAATAGCCATTTTTTTGATTGAATATACAATAATAATCATTGCTGAAGAAACACATCTAAAAAAAATACCTGTGCGTAGATTAAAATTCTCGTTTAGAAGTGTAAAATCAGAGATTCAAACATTTCTTTTAATGGTAGTTATTTATTTAATCTATTTCTGGGTTTTGAGACGAATATAGTAATCAAGAGAATCAAGAGAGCTGGGGAATGGCCCCAAAATGAAAAACACGCACCCAGCTCCCTTGCCGGCAAGATATCTACAGAATACAACATTATTTGTCAATAACCCCCCTTAAAAAATCATCAGTCAATTTTAAAAAAACATTAACGACCTCAGGGTCAAATTGCTTTCCTTTAAATTTCTCTATCTCTGCCCTTGCCTCTTTATCTGCCCGAGCCTTTCTATAAGGTCGATCCGATACCATTGCAGAATATGTATCACATACTGCGAGTACCCGTGAAAAGAAAGGAATCTCCTTTCCTTTTAAACCTCCTGGATAGCCTGTTCCATCCCATTTTTCATGATGATGGGAAATACAACTTAAAGCATCTTTAAAATATTCTATTCCTCTTATAATTGCTGCGCTCTTTTCTGGATGTTTCTTCATTATCTTCCATTCATAATCATCAAGCGCTGCAGGTTTATTGAGAATCTGTTCAGGAATTGCTACCTTGCCCACATCATGCAATAACCCTGCAAATTTTATTAATCTCAGTTCCTCTTCTGAAAGGTCAAAATGTCTGCCCAGCTCAAATGCAAGTTCAGCAACCTGTAAAGAATGGCTTACATTATAAGGATCATTTAATTCAATTGTCTTTATAATTTTAAAAACTGATTCAATGCTAATATCCCCTTCTAAATTCTGAATATTATTCATTACCCGGACAAGTTGCCTTTGGAATCCCCTCAATATATTGAATCTCCCTTTGTTCATATTCTCTTATAACAAAAATGCTGATCCAATTGACTCATTTTTAAATATAAGCGGAACACATATACAGGTTTCAAACCCATAATCTTTTAAAACCACTGGAAAACTGGTTAATACATTTACCCTTCCTCTATTTATAATGTTAGAAAGAAATCCATTATTTTGTTTTATCAATCTAATATGGAAATCTTCAGTGAGATTATAGTTCGTGTATGTATCATAACCATCTTTTTGTTGGTTTAAGGTATATATAGCAAAGGCATCGCATTGGGAAATATCAGTCATTGTGTCCTTGATTACCTCAATTATGGAAACAGGGTCAAAACCTTTTAAATTAGCGCGACCAATTTCAAAAAGTGTTTTTAAAGAAGAATTAAAAACCCTGCTGGTATAGACAAGCGACAATAACGCTCCAGAAAATAATAAAAATATAAATAGCATAGATTCGTTCCTATAAATCAATATATAGGTGTTCATTTATCTATTTTATAAGCAAAAATTATGCCCATTAAAACTGCTGAAATTTCAAGAATTTTAGATGGTATGTTTTCCTTATGCTGTGACAAATTGTTGCATTTTTAGTCAATTATTTAAATCTCACGAAATTCCATAATGTTTTACAGGAATAAAGTGTCAATTTGTCACATATTTTCTGCTCACCTGTAAAAATTAGTCTTCGGTAAAAATCATCTTGCTAATTAATAAAACAGGAGATAAGAGAATCAGGATATCAAGGTATTTGCATTTTATCAACTCTTTTTATTTTCGTAAATAAATAGGGCAGGGCTAAAGCCCTGCCCTATTAGAAGAAATAGCAATCTCTATTCCACACTCAGTATCTTAAACTCAATCCGCCGGTTAGCATCCCTGCCTGATTTCGTGCGATTATCTGCGATAGGTTGGGTCTCACCATAGCCACGCACCTCAATCCGCGTTGGGTCTATGTTATGATAACGCACCAGATATTCTTTCACCGCGTTCGCCCTTTCATAAGAAAGTTTCATATTATATGAATCTGAACCAATGCTATCTGTATGTCCACCGATCTCAACCCTCATCTTTGGTTTGGCAAGAAGAACCTTTGCTGCATCATCAAGAACTGGATATGATTCGGGTTTTATCACTGCAGAATTGAAATCAAAGTAGATGCCTTTTAAAATTATCCTTTCTCCAACCTTTGGTTCTTTTCTCAACGAGAAGTTTTGAACCTTTGTCTCATCCTTGGCAATGACGACTGGACTCGTCTCTGTGATATAACCCTGTGCCTCAATCTTCAACACATAGGTTCCTGGTGTAAGTGTCACCTTATATATACCTGTTGCAGGATCAGTGGAGATTGCTGGAATATTCGCATCAATGAATGAAATCTGAGCGAGGATTGGTTTTTCATCGTCTTTGTCTGTTACTTTTCCAACAAGCGTGCCCTGGGCAAGGGCAATTTTATTGAGTCCAACATCAATCACCTTGGTATCGCCTTCCTGGAGAGTAACTATTTTTTCATCAAATTGATAACCAGTTGCCTCAACTTGGATTCTAAATGTGCCCGGAACAAGGACTACGGTATACATTCCTGAAGTATCAGAAGTGATGGACGGGAATTGAGTTTGCGGGAATGTGATCGTAGCAACGATCGGCTGTTTTGTCTCTGCATCATAGACTTTTCCGATAATCTTTGCAATCTCCTTTTTGTTCAATGCAAAATCAAGGATAATCTGGTCACCATCTTTCAATACAACGCCCTGTTCTTTCCAGCGATAACCCTCTGACTCAACATGAATCCTGAAACTACCCGGTGAAAATGAGGTTTCATAAGTGCCGTTTGCTGAGGTCTGGACCGCCTCTTTATCTGAACCAGGGAATGTGATTGTTGCAATGATCGGCTCACCGGTCTTTGCATCATAAACCCTTCCTGAAACCTTGGCAACCGGAATATGGACCTCAACCTTCTTAATCAAATCCGCACCACCAGAGATATTAAAGAATGCCTTCCACCAGAAATCCGGATTTCTTTCAGGATTCATTATCCCCAATTCACAACCCATATCAAAACTCACGCTCCTGGCTCCAAACCTCAAACCCGGTGTCACCCACAATGACTCAATGTTGTTATCCATATCAAAGTAACCAAATGTCTCAAAAAGTAATCTCACATCCTCAGATGGGGTGAGTTCAAGACCACCACCGTGTATCACATAGTTTGGCCTTTGAGAAAAATCTACATCATCCACATACTCTGGTTTTATGTCTCTTCCTGTATATAAATACCCTGCATTTAAATGGACTGCAAATGGTCCAATACGAAAATCAAATAGACCGGTTCCCATGACATCAGGGTCATGTGGTATATGGGGAGGAAAATGGGGTGGATAAGGGTCTCCACCTGGTGGATATGCCTCAGGGAATGAATCAGAATAAAATCTCTTGTCACAATCATAGGCATTGTTAAAATATTCGCGGGATAATCCAGGTCCAAAATCAACCGCTCCCTGAACACCAAATGCATAAAGAAGTGGTGTCTGTTTATCAACGATGATTGGATAGCCTATCTTTCCTCCGACTTCAATCGTCTCAAAACCAATAACAGGGTCAGGGTCTCCTCTATCATGTGGATAGTTATTCATCTCAAACCATTTCATAAATGGTGTGACACGGAAACGCATTTCAAGATAGTCAATGATTGAGTAAGATATTCCTGTTGAGACCTTAAAGAAGTGTTTGCGGTCAGTAACTCTAACACCCCACTGGGTCGTCTCTATTGTCTCATAGCGCTCTTCAGGGCTAAGATGGAATGACAAAACACCCATATTATGGGGCTGGGCATACTGGAGTTTGAACATACCCCGGTTTCCATAGACAGATATCTCCTGGGCAAAAAACAGACCAGGGATTATGATTAAACAGAAAAATATTTTTCTCATAATACCTCCTCTATTTCTGCTGATAACGGACTTTTAATTGAATCTAAATTTTTGCCTGAAAAAGGCTGTCCAGGACACTTACTGGCCCCAACGGGAGTCGAACCCGTATCTTCACCTTGAAAGAGTGATGTCCTAACCACTAGACGATGGGGCCTTATGTGTCAGAATGTAGAGGTTTCTGAAAGATTCGTTATCAACGATCGCCCGATTTATCAGGAAATAGTTCTCTAAGTTTGCATTTGTAGTCATTATCCTGTGTGAAAGGTCTTCGCCCATTGCCAGTAGAAACTTTGCCGCAATCTTTGGGTTTTCATTTATAATCTCCATAAACTGGTGTTTCTTTAGAACATATAGCCTGCAATCAGACTTCGCCTTTACCGTTGCTGAACGCGGCTTATCAGTTAAAAGTGCCATTTCACCGAAGAAAGACGATTCACCGAGTTCAGATAACACAAGAATGAGATCCCCGCGTGTCAGAAAGACCTCAACCTTGCCAGATTCAATTATATACATCTCATCCCCGGTCGTCCCTTCTTTGATTATCACGGTATCCTGGGCAACCTCTCTCGGCTCCCATTTCACCATCAACCAGTTTATTTCCTGTGGCGAAAGGTATTTAAATAATGCCACCCTGCTAAAATCTTTCATAATCATTTAATTTTATCCATATTTTGGAAACTGTCAATAGGAAATTTTTTACTAAACCTTACCTGGTCAAATGCCTCAATAGAATATTTTATAAACATCCTCAATTCATTGCTGAATCTTCTAAATGCCTTATTCACTATGTCGTTCTGCAATTTCTCGTCGATCATAAAATCAGGATATGCTATCCTGTAAATCTTTAACAGATTATTGAATAGCAATTCCAGTTCAAGCCTTGAGAATTTTCTCAGAACAATTTTATTTTTTATAAATCTCGATGTCCAATCATCCTCACCCGGTGTCGTGGCAAGCATCAGCAGGATATGATTCTCTTTATATGCATACGGTGTAGGCCTAACCTGATTGTGAAGCAGATATTTATTTATCTTTTTCATTTCTTCATCATTAAGGGCAACCCTTATCAATCCTTCTAAGAATGCCTTTCCTCTCTCCTGAAGATGGTATTCCCAGATATGGTTTATAACTTCAAATTCATCAATGATCAAAACCAGACCACCCAATCCAAGATTTCGGGCAATATAACTCAATCCGCTCAGAATATAGTTATAAAAATCTGCCGCAGTTGAAAAATCATATAAGGCAGGGATATGCTGCCCACCCCTTATACGGAAAGGTGATTCACGATCAATCGCATATTCCTTTGTTGATTCACCTTCAATCCACTGCCAGAATACCTCACTGTGTAAATCACCTTCCTCCATATCCTTTATTCTTTTTAAAACCGGCGTGAGGAAACAGTGGTCAGACATACCAATCCCGCTCCCATCTCTCAACAAATCACGATAACCACGTTCACAACCATCCTTGATATACCGTAAACTATAAACGAGTTCGTGATATATCTTCTTTGGTCTGTATGGCGGTGTCTCAAGGATATGGAGTTCACAATAGGCCGTGGCAAATCCCTGTTTAAGGGATAGATGCCTGAGATACTCAGCAAGATGGGTCTTACCAGAGCCATATTCACCCTCGATCAAAAATACCCCACCATTACCGTTCTTTAAGTTATCAAGCGCCTTTTGAAAAAGGTCAATCTCATATGCCCTGCCAAATGTAAACGATTCAATATCCTGATGCGGAACAACCCCGAGCCTGAATGCCTCAACAAGTCTCCTTGATGATATTATATCTAACTCTTTTTCTTCAATCTGGAGTGTCTTGAGCCATTTTGTGGGGAGCCAGAGACAAAGTCCGCTGCGGAATTTTACGCGCGATTCAATTCCATCCCATCTCGTTTCAAGGACAATACCCTCTCCAAATATATTGTGGAAGACTATCTTAGAATTCTTCTCGTTCAACTTCTTCTTTCTCTCTTTCTAAGAGTTCTTTTGTCCGGGTTTTAAGAATTTCTCTTGCAGTATCTTTATCAACCACAGTTTTAAAATTCCTGATCTGCTGAAACGCCTCTATCATACCAACAACAAAAATCCTTCTATAACTGATGTCAAGCATCTGCATCTCAAGGGCAGAACCAGCAATATTTTTTATTGATTTTGATAACACATTCTGGTCAAATTCAAAATCATAAGCCGACTCAAAAATCCTTGCAAGTTTTTCACCCAATCTTAATAAAAAATCTTCGGCCGCAACTTCGATCTTTTCAAGGTCAATCTTTACGCCCACCGGATTTATCTTTGTAAAACTTGAGCGGAGTCTCTGTCTCAATGCCTCATAAACCCCGCCAGTGCCTTCAAGCAAAAGATTTTCATCCGGAACTGCATAAAAGAACATCGCACCGGGTAACCTTGAATTTCCACATTCATCAACTATCTGACGCAAATTATCAAGGGCGCGCCTTTTATCCCGTGCCGAAGAGATACTCATTCCCCTCTCTGCCTCATCAAATAAGAATATCACACCACTATATCCAATCGTATTGATAAACTGTATCAAACTCCGCAACATTCTGAAGGCACTTGTGCGGTCAATGCGTTCAGAAATGCGATAACGCAATTTCAATTCCCTTGCTATATCCTCCCCTTTTAACCACTGAATCAGCGACAAAAAACCATCTTCATCATCGGCAACGAGATTACTTAATGCACCTTTTATACAATTTGCATAACTGATGCTTTCAAGACCCTTAATCAAAGAAATCAAATCTCTCTCCTTTCGGACCTGGTTATACCATTTTCTCAACAATGCCTCAATCCCTATTTCATAGACACCGAGCATATCCTTTTCTGTCAAAGGAGTGCAGATATTGGAAACGATCTTCTTATAGACGAGTTCCAGTCTATCAAAAGGGCACTCGGTTGCACTCAAAGAAACATAACTTGTAGCATAGTTATACTTCCAGGCGAGATCCCTGATTGAATAAAGAAAGTGGGTCTTCCCGCCCCCGTAATTTCCCACTATCAACTTAAATGTTGAGATACTCTGCCTGCCCGGAAAATTGAAATAATCATCCTCAAGGACCTTCAAATAAGGTTCAAGCCCAACCGTGTAATATTCAATACCAAACTCTGGTGGTGTCCCATAACCACCTATGGTATTTATCATAATTCGAGCCAGTGTCTGGTCTATCCGATGCGCCATATTAACCTTTTTTATTCGACAAAAGAAATATAGGAATAATAAGTTCCTTCCCCTTCTTCATTATCAGGAATCCAGATTGCATGCATTTTATCTGTTGTAGCATCAAATGTTGCAATATAAAAATGGATACCCTTCTGGGCATACTCTGACTTTTTAAAAAGGGACAACAAATAACATAGATGAATTCTGGGAATCTCGCGGAAGTTTTCCTTTCTGGGGTCGACAAAGAATTGCGAAGGTTGTTTCAATATTACATATTCATCCAGAACATCAACAAGATAAACCTTCTCACCGTATGGCTTGTTAGAAAGGATAATGCGTTTTTTATATGCCTTTTGCAGGTCAAGATAAAATTCCTTCGGGTCAAACTTTATTTTCTTAAGACTATCATCAAACTTCTTTATCACCTGATAAATTGTCTCGGGTTCAAGGGGAATTTTTGACTTTATCTTTTCAATCTCTGGTCCGAAATACAATGTCGCCTCGCCAAATTCAAAATTCAATGATAAAGTATAAAGACCAATCCTCAAAATGGGATATTGTCCTTTTATTATCCAGTTCTCCCTCTGGAAAAGTTCCTTAATCTTCTCCCCAAGTGAGAATCTAAATTCATCTTTGATTTTATCGAGTTCTGATTTTTCATTATTAAGCCAGGTAATCAAAGAATTTTTCAGTGCGAAGTCAGGCAGGCTATTTACCTCTTTTGATATCTCATTCAATTTTTTTTCTAAGAGATATACATTCTCAACCGATTTTTCCTTAAGCCGCTCATATGCACCCAGTAATTTATTCACTCTACCTGATTGTTTGATCAATAACCGAAACCCTTCTATTAATTCCTTCATCACAGACTAAAATGATAATCAAAAAATCCATGGTGTCAAGGAAAAAATTTTTTAAATGAGAATTTGATATTGACAACTTGATTTTAATCTATATAATATCTCATTAACTTTCAAACATTTTTAAGGAGGAATATATGCCAATAACTTTAAGCATCATCAAGGCAGATATTGGGGGCTATGTTGGGCATTCGAGTATGCACCCAAATATCATTGCCCGGGCAATTCAATTGCTTGATGCCGAAAAAAATAAAGGGACAATAGTTGATTTCCATGTCTCCCATTGTGGTGATGACCTTGAACTTATTATGAGCCACAGACTTGGAAATGACTGTAAGGAAATCCATAAACTCGCCTGGGACATTTTTGTTGAATGCGCCAATGTTGCAAAGGAATTGAAACTCTATGGTGCTGGACAGGATTTACTGACCGATGCCTTTTCAGGAAATGTAAAAGGCATGGGACCGGGTTGTGCAGAGATGACATTTGAAGAAAGAAAGAGTGAGCCGGTCATCGTCTTTGCTGCAGATAAAACATCACCCGGTGCCTGGAATTATTCACTATTTAAAATGTTCGCTGACCCTTTTAATACGATTGGCCTTGTAATTGACCCGACGATGCATGATGGATTTGTCTTTGAGGTCCATGATGTATTTAATGACAAGAATGCAAGGTTAAATACACCTGAAGAGATGTATGACCTCTTATGCCTCATTGGTGCATCCGAACATTATATCATTAAAAATGTTTATAAAAAAGATGGAACAATAGCCGCAACAACCTCAACCCAGAAGGTCAACCTGCTTGCAGGAAGATATGTTGGGAAAGATGACCCGGTGATGATTGTTCGGTGTCAGAGCGGATTGCCTGCAGTCGGTGAGGTTCTTGAACCATTCTCCCTTCCTTATATGGTTACTGGATGGATGAGGGGTTCACACTGGGGACCATTTATGCCGGTCTCAGTCAATGATGCAAATCCAACAAGGTTTGATGGACCGCCAAGGGTAATTGCACTCGGTTTCCAGATTTCCAATGGTATGCTCATTGGACCAAGGGATATGTTTGCAGACCCGAGTTATGACCACGTCCGTCAGAAGGCGAACGAGATTGCTGATTATATACGCAGACATGGACCATTTGAACCACAGAGGTTACCACTTTCTGAAATGGAATACACAACACTCCCACAGGTTCTCAATAAATTAAAGGACCGGTTCAAATAAATAACACAAAATTTTAAAAGCCCTGCCACCAGTGCAGGGCTTTTTTGTTTTTCATTCTTAACAGCAGTGTTCAGATTTATCCGACAATTTTTTTGCGCAAGACAAGTCTCATTACTCCATAATATGGGTGGATATGGTTTGTGAACAATATTTCTCTGGAGTAGGGACTTCAGTCCCGTGAAATCTCATATCGTCATTGCGAGGAACGAAGTGACGAAGCAATCTCCTGTATTAATCTTGAGACTGAAGTCTCTAATCCAGAGTATTATCATTTAAACTGTAGTGGCAGGCCGCCACACCTCTTGGCGGATTACTCGGCACAAAAAAGTCAAGCACGCTTGACCACTACAAAAACATTTGCAGGATCGTCCACCATACTGCCCGGCGAATGGCGGATTCCAGAATCTCATAAAAAAACAAAATTTTTTGATAGTAGTCTAAGATATTTAACCATTTAACCTTTTAACCAATTTTCATACTTATGTAGGAGCGGTTTCAAACCGCGATAAAAACTTTCCTCCCCTTTTACTAAAGAGGGATTTGACCGAATTACGATGTCCATAGACGAAACGGGCTGCGACACCGTATAACGATTAGCGATCGTTTGTGGATGGAAGTTTACTCCCGTAATAACCCCTCATCACCCTTTATCTCCCTTAATAACCCTTGCTTGTAGGAGGCAGTTCCAGTGCCGATTAATCGGGGTTAGGAAACCCCTCCTACAGAGGATTATTGAAATGATAGAAAATGGGAGTAAGAGCCCCCTTATACCTTTTTTCTGTTTTTTGAAATGGAGAAGATAAAATGAAGAATAGAACCTACAGCACAATGCTGATACCACTAATGCAAGCCTTGACTTTTGAAAATATTTTATTAAAATTATTATATAGGATTGACTATGTCTTATCTTATCTTACACTCCGAATGAATCAGAAAATGATTGTCGGCATTTTATTTGTGATGATTTTAACAAAGATGCCTTTGGCTATTTCTATGCGAGATTTAAGAGGTTTGTTTGAGTTTGCTCCGTCTGACATCGGAGCCTAAAGATAATGTCAGAGTTGTAGCGTCCATCTTTAGATGGACGAAGATGTAGCGGTGCGACCCCGACTTTTGTCGGGGCAGGTTCATCGCACATTGTAATAAAAATAAATGTAAGAAGGGCTTCCAGCCCTGATAGAAAAGGAGGATAAAATGAAGAAATTTATTTGGATTTTGGGAGTAATAAGTTTAGGTTTTTCACAATTACTCTGGCATTCTGAATATAACCGAGGTAATAATTATGCCAGTGTTATGGACGCAGCAATGGATGATAGTCGAAATGTTTATGTTGCCGGTATTGTAAGCTCACCCAATGATTATGGTGATATGGCGATAGTGAAAAATATAATGCGCAAGGTCAGATTCTCTGGGAAAGAGTAAGAGATTTCTTCCAAAAGGACATTTTATATTCAATATGTATGGATGATTCTAACTACTGTTATGGTGCAGGCTATACTTATGATGGCACCATTTACCGATTGTTAGTAGTTCGATGCCACCCTGACAATCAAGATTTTTTGTTCAATTATAGAGAACCTCAGAATCCTGTTTATTTCAACTACTCAATCAAGTTAGACAGTGAAGGAAATGTTTATGTCGCAACTATGAAAGGCACTGACGCCTGGCTTGTAACTTTTGATAGAAACCTAAACTATCGTGGCCAATTGATACTTGATTATGGTGGATTGGATATTTTTAATGATGTTGAGGTAATAGGGGTAAACAGGGTTGTAGTTACAGGAAGAATAGAAAAACCTTTGGGATCTTCAACTGATAAAGATATGTTCGCCGGAGAGTACATCTTCAATCCTCAAACCCACCTGTTTTATGAACAATGGCATTATGTCTTATTCCCTCAAGATGAATATTCCATAGAAAAAGGTCATAAAGTGAAAAAAGATAATTATGGCAACATCTATGTAGCTGGCACGACCCAAGTGGTTAGCGGCCATGGTTATTCTCATGTCTGTGTGTTAAAATTTAGTCCAGATGGTGTACTACAATGGATGTATAATCATAACGACCCTCTGGATGGAAGTTCTTCACCATATGATTTAGCAGTAGATAAAATGACTGGACAGTGTTTTACTACCGGAACTATATATAGGAGTTACCTAAATTCGCTTGTCCAAACGATGAAAATAGATAACGGAAATTTAGTATGGAAAAATGAATCTGACATAACATCTAGCGTAGATATCGGATATGAATTAGATATCACTCCAAGTTTTGTTTATGTCAGTGGAGCAGTAAACGTTAACGCGGAATTTCTAACAATGTGTTACTGGAGAAGCACAGGTGATACAAGAATGATAGAACGCTATAATTACGGAAACGCAGGCCATTCTTTTAATATCGCCTTAAAGAGGAACGGCAATTATGCATATGTAGTATCAGCGGGATACAAAACTAATCCATATGCAATGGCTACGCTTATGTATGAATTTCTTGATAATAATGTTGATAATCCTGCGGGTGAAGATGAACCGATGTTTTATACTCAAATTATTCCAAATTTAGTCCAGGATAAGTTAACGCTCACGGTGTGTTCTCCATGCGAAAATAAAGCACGGATACAACTTTATGATGCCTCTGGAAGATTGATCACAAATCTGTATGATGGATTTGTTAAAATGGGAACTAATACAATCGGATTCTTGACTTATGAGTATTTGTTAATAAAATATTTATTATGTGGGGATTAAAAAAGATATGAATCCTCTGACTATCATTTACAGACCTGGCTTATCATTATTATTTTTATGGCAAGTGGTTTTTGGACAGGATTCATTGAATGTGAGATGGATTAATAGTGGGTTGTTTTCCTGTTCAAGACGGACATACTGTGCTGAAATAGGAAGTAATAAATATGAATTTACATATCTCCACGGTGGTATATTAGTCCTTAATGTAAATAATCCTGCATCTCCTCAGAAGGTAGTGGAAATAGGAACACCTGGTGATCCACCCCGTTGGCTTATTGATGGTGGGACTGAAATTGTGGATACATTACTTTATCTTACTATCCATCCGTATGGTCTCTGGATTTATAATATTGCAGATATATCTAATCCAATTAGAATTGGTGAATGCAAAACTCCGCATTCTTGTGGTGTAACGGTCGCTGGTAATTATGCATATGTTGCTGATGATGATAGCGGTCTTATAATCATAGATATTTCCCAACCTTCTTCGCCACAGCGTGTCGGAAAGTTTTACACATATCCGGGTGGATGTGATGTTATTGTTTCTGATACGATAGCATATCTTGCAGCAGGAAAGGTATGGGTCATCAATATTAAAGACCCATATAACCCATCTTTAATTAGTGTATGGGCGCCACACGGAAATTCTGAAACTGCACTCCAAATTGATAAAGAAGGAGACTTTCTATATGTTACTGAAAGGGGGATATTTATTCAGGGATTTTGGATAATTGATGTTAGTAATCCTCAAAATCCAATTTCTGCTGATAGTGTGATCGTTAGCTGGGCATCGGACATTGTTGCATCTGGACAATATGCTTATGGTTCAACGGATAACAGGATGTTGGTAATCAATATTACTAATCCTTACGATGCTTATGTGGAGGCTATTCTTTCAATACCCCGTAGCGGCCAGGGTATTTTTTATTATAATGACTATGTTTATCTTGCAAATTCAAGGTCTACTCTCATAATAGATGTAAATGATCCAAAAAATCCATTTATTGTTGGAAGTTATAATCACGGAGCATATACTATTGATGTAGCCATTTCAAACAATTATGCCTATGTTTCAAAAGGTAGTGAATTGAAAGTCCTGGATATATCCAATTTAAACAAGTTGAATCTAATTGGACACTGTGCAACACCTGATGTTGCAAGAGGATTAGCGGTCCTAGGTAATTATGTTTATATAGCAGATTCGGATTCAGGGCTGAGAATTATTGATATATCTAACCCATATGCACCCCAGCAAATAGGCAGTTATATTGCGCAAAATTATTTTATGGTAGATGTTATCGTAGATTGTTCTTTTGCATATATAGCAGTCGGTAGCCATGGTCTTTTGATTTTAGATGTTTCAGACCCAAGAAATCCAATTTTCGTAAATTCATATACTCCGCCGGGTGGATATTCAAATAGCATCAAGGTGTATAAAAATGGGCTCTTTGTTTATTTATTATGTGACCCTGGTGGTTTGAAAATCATTGATGTTTCAAATCCGTATGCACCTTATCAAATTGGAACATTCTATCCCGAGGGTGGTATAAATGGGGGGATTGGAATTCGCGGAAATTTTGCATTTTTAGCGGGTGTAGAGAGTGTTAATGGTTCATTTTGTTCTCTTGATATTGATGACCCATCCTCACCTATGCCATTAGATTTTTTATTGGATTACTGGGTTAATCACGGAGATCTCAAATTATTAGGAAACCGACACGCAATTGTTGGAACACCCAATGGTCCAATATTTGTCGCGGATGTGCAGGACCCATTCAATTTAAGGTGGGCTGGTTATTATCAATGGGAACATAGCGGTAGTGCGGGGCCAAGTTATCAGATAGACTTAAAAGACAATTATATTTTTGTCGCAACTGATTGTGGATTACAAATCTTTGAATTTACTGGCGAAGCAGGAATAAAATTAACTTCCAGTAATCATAACACGCATAAAATAAATCTTACGATTCAACCAAACCCATTCACGCTCACAACAAAAATCAGTTGGCATATCCAAAACAATATTGAAGAAGGAATTGTTGAAATTTACAATTCTGCTGGACAATCAGTAAGAAACTATCCTCTCAATTCCATAAAGAAGAATGACAGCTTTGTAATCTGGGATGGCACTGATAGTGAGAATAGAACATTACCGGGTGGAGTGTACTTTTTCGTCTTCAATCTGAATAACTTCAAAATTGCAAAAAAAATTGTTTATTTGAAATGATGCATATTTTGCTTATTGTATCTATCAGCAATATAGACCCTGATAACTATGGATTTTTGTCAACAAAGATAAACGAAAATCACTCACGAATATCACCAAAAGGTGTGGCAGAATGTTATTATCTTTTAGACAGCCTTTATTGGGATTTTGAAACATCAGATGGAGGTTTTAGCGCTATGTCTTATGGTGGTTATCATCCTGGCGGATGGAGATGGACAAACAGTATGCCCTGGACAGGTCCACATTCTGGGGAGAAAGCCTGGTTTATGACCTCGGATTGGTTTTTAGGTTATTACGAGAATTTTTGCAGTTGGATGTTAGAATCGCCTCTCATTGTGCTTGACTCTGCAGGTGCCTGCACCATTTCGTTTTATCACTGGTACAAAATTGAATATTGGTATGATGGGGGGAATTTAAAAATCTCAACTGATTATGGCACAACTTGGATGGTTATTCAACCTTCTGAACCACCTGTGTATCCCTGTCCATCCGCACATAGTGGAAACTTTGGGATTCCAAATGAACCATGCTTCAGTGGTGATTCATCAAATCTCGGCTGGCATCAGGCAAAATTTTCGTTAGATACATTTGCTGGTAAGGTCATCAAACTTAGATGGCACTTTGGTTCTGCGGACGATGTTGGTGTTGATTTAGGCGGTTGGTATATTGATGATGTAAAAATTACCAATGCGACTGGGATTACAAGGGATATTGGAATAGTTAGAATTATCAAACCCTGGACTAATGTAATCCCGAATATTGAATTGAATCCTACAATATCCTATCAAAATTTTGGCAATCGAGCTGAAACCTTATGGGTTTATGTGAGAATTGATTCGTCAGGAACACTCATTTATAAAGATAGTATGAATATTGCAATTCTGCCTCAAACTGAAACTACTGCTGTTTTTCAGCCCTGGCATGTCGGGAATAATTTAAATATCAATTATGAAATGCATGCATCAATAATCTTTCCACAGGACCAATATCCATTTAATGATACAATCACCCTGACAATAAATACCGCGAATAGATTCTGGGAAATATTGCCGAAAACATCTCCAATACCCAGTTCAGGACATTCGCTCGCAACAATCAATGATGGATATTATATGGTATTCGGCATCCATACTCCGGGAGAATACCAAGATACTACACTGATTTATGATATTCAATCTGATAATTGGCTTGGTGGTCCAAAAAATCCTTTTGGTCCTGCTTCCTTTGGGACGGTTAATGCGGTGAATAGAAGATACTATCGCATTGGTGGAACCTATGATTTTCCTGTTCCCCTTAACAGAGTTGATATATATGACCCGATTTCAGGATTATGGTCCTCTGGGAATCCAGCACCAGTTGGGTTGATAGACCATTCAAGCGGTGTATATAAGGATTCTTTAATTTATGTTTTTGGTAACGGAAACTGGTGTTATCCAACGAGTAATCAAGTTTTGATTTATGATACCTATACCAACATTTGGCATTCATCCACCCCTTTTCCTAGTGAAGGACGCGGTGCGTGTGCTGGTGGAATTATTGACTCATTTATTATAATCGCCTGTGGATTTAAAGAGGGGGGCATTTTTTGTAAGGATTACATTATTGGCAAAATTAATAAGGATAACCCCGCACTTATCACATGGAATCAATGGGTTACGATTCCTGTAATGGCATCGGGTAGATGTCGTATGGCATATACAGTTGACAATTTTAACAAAGAATTATGGCTAATTGGTGGAAAACTAAATGATAATACTGAATCTGGGCAAGTATTTTCATATAGTCCGTATACCAACACCTGGACTAATTGGAATTTTTCTAAACCTCATCCAGTAAGCAATGTTTCGCCGGTAGTTGCTGCAATTACAAGTTATGGAGACTTTGGAATATTTGTGCCTAGTGGATATTACTCAAACACTTACCTCAGAGAACATGAATTTCTTCACATATCAAACAATGCTACAAAAGAAATATCAAAGAAAGAATCCGTAATAAAAAATATTTATCTACAATGTTTTCCAAATCCCTCAACAAGAGGTTGTAGGATTGAATATACGACATCCGCTGTAATGGATATCCAGTTGAAAATATATGATATAAGCGGTAGAATTATCAAAACATTGATTAAGCGAAAAATGGAACCACCAGGTAGAAAAATTATCTATTGGGACGGCTGTGATGAAAACGGAATGCCTGCATCGTCTGGAGTTTATTTTATCAAAATTGAATCTATAGGCCACTCGCAAACGAGTAAATTAGTGATAATGTAATATGTTAGAATTGTGCAAAATCCTTGTTAGCAGGGTGAAAAAATTTTGAGACTAAAGTCTCTACTCCAGATTTTTCTCTCGCTACCCGCCGCACTGCTTGGCGGACTACTCTCTACTCGCTACTATTAAATAAATCTGGGTTATGAAACCTCTCCTACATAGGATTATTAGAATGATAGAAGTTCAAAATTAAAACCCTCTATTTACAAATTGTTTTGATTATTGACTAAGATTGATTTTCACATATAATTTCCAATGAATATGAAGATAATTTTATTCAGTATATCCTTTATTACCCTTTGTTTCTCTCAAATCTGGCAGCCCGGTGCAACAGGCTATACATTTTTAAAACTCGGGGTGGGTGTCAGACCTGTGGCAATGGGTAATGCATTCACTGCCTTAAGTGATGATGGAACTGCAGTCTTCTGGAATCCAGCTGGTCTTGGTGTGATAAACAATTATCATATATCAGGGATGGCAATGTCCCACTTAGGATTTATCCAGTATTATAATCTTACATCATCAATCTTCCTGGGCAAAAAGGTCGGCTCGCTCGGCATCGGCATCTGTTATCTTACTGCAACCGATACAAGGCGTGATGAGGCAGGAAATGAATTAGACCAATTCAGAAATTCAGATATGTTATTGAACTGCGGATATGGTAAAGCCATCGGTAAGAAGAAACAGATTGCATTCGGTGGTTCAGGTAAGATTGTGCGGAGCCAGCTTGAAGAAAAGAGTGCCTGGGGTTTTCTTGGTGATTTTGGCGTTATCCTCCATCCTGTGAAGGTTATCTATTTAGGGACCACAATAAAGAACTTCGGAATGCCGCGCAGGTTCATTAACAAATGGGAGTATCCACCGGTCAACTTTCGGCAGGGGCTTGCAATTAAGATTCCCTTTGCCCAGAATCACTGGGCATTGAGCCTTGATTATTCATTATATCCTGATTATATCCCAACATTCTCCATTGGTAGTGAAATCCACATCCGTGAACCAAAATTGATGCAGACTGCTACCAAGGTGATATTTGGTCAGGAATCATCTTTATCCGGATTCTCTTTGATGGTGGGTTATCAGACCGGTTATCAGGATTTGGGCTGGTCTGGATTTTCTTTTGGTTTTTCCTTAGAGATAATGATAGGCTCGGCATTATTTCTTGATATTGGTGCAGTAGGACTCTCCTACGGATACTTAGGATATTCTGAGCGTATCGGGATCGGATTAAATTATTCGCCCGAGTTAAACAAGGCAAAGAAGTAGTATAATTACTTGCTGCATGCCAAATTAGCACTCCATCGGCATCTGCATTGAGCGCACCAAAGATCTGCGAAAATATATAGCCCTCATCAAATCTTTCACAATAAAGGTCAAATCCCTGGACAAATGGAATTATCTTCACACTCAAGGGTGATTTTTTAAAGGATTCCTCAACCGAATCAAAATATATCCAGTAATTCCGCCAGTATTCAGAGATCTCTTTTTTGAAAGAAGGATGAAAATGTGATGGATAAAGCATTGGATAGATCACATCCACGACTTTTGCAAATCTTGATACCTCCTGCCCCTCGGTCTTTAAATCATACCAGACTGCATAACCAAATATACAGACCCCTATCTCAATATCGGTTGTGTCTTTTAAATTCTGCAGGAATTCAATAATCGGCTTATACCTTTCGCCTTTGACATTATTCAATCTTATACGACCAATATCCCCATCAGTAGGAAATCTAACATAATCAAGGGCAACGGATTTAATCCCCTTCTTTTCCAATTCTTTAATGATACTTATCAGATATTGATGGACCTTTTTGTTATATGGGTTAACCCAGGCAGTGCCGGTCTTATCATACCATATTTCACCATTTAAATCCCTTATTGCACAATCCTCATATTTTGCAAGATAATTATCACGAAAACAGACAATCCTGCCTATCAGTTTGATATGCAATTCTTCGCATCTCTTTATCAGATATTCAAGGTCAATATATCTTTTATATGCCTTCAATTCTTTTGCCAGAGGGATTTCTGTATCATAACATAGATAGCCATAATCAGATTTTAAATCCACAACCACTGTATTTATATAGCCTGATTCAGCCGCACGGAATATTTCTTCAAGAAAACTCTTTTTACTTGCCTGATAGGGATTCAGATAAACACCAAAGATTATACTATCAGGACTTATTGAAAAGATTGTATAAAGGGCAAATATCACACAATGGCTCATTCTTTTTACAGTATTCTTTACCCAATCTGACAATTAAGGCATGGTATTCATTGTATAACCGGGTATCCCTGGGTAGATTTTCTTCAAATAATCTTTGAATTTTGTGATAATCCGCATCATCACCTATAAGTCTGTGTCTCAAAAGGAATCTTCGGGTATAGGCATCAACAACAAAGACAGGTCGGTCCAGGGCGTATAAAAGGATTGAATCCGCAGTCTCAGGTCCAATCCCTTTTATGGATAAAAGTTCATTCCTTAATGATTTTGTATCCTTATCATCAAAATTTTTTATTTCTCCATCATACCTCTCAACAAAATACATCAAGAACTCAATCAATCGTTCTGTTTTAAGTTGATAGAATCCCGAAGGTCTTATCACACTGGGAATTCTTTTTTTATTCGCAAGCAATTTTTTAGGGTCAAGCAACCCGGCATTTTTTATATTATTTATCGCCTTTTCCACATTCTGCCAGTTTGTATTCTGGGTCAATATTGCCCCGACCATTATTTCAAATGGTGTATCTCCGGGCCACCAGTGTTGGGGGCCGAAATTGTTAAATAGCCGCTCATACATCTTCAAAAATAACCCTCTCCCTGCTGATATTTTTGCCACCATAATCAAGGGAGTAATGATATTACCAAAATTACTACTCTATGTGGAAATCTTTCAGTCTGAATCTGCCTTCAGCGTTTTTAAATTCAATCATTCCTATGTCCGGGGCATAATATTCTTCGATATATTCTTCTTTTGAAATAGTTGAATCCTGCGTTATTACAGTTTGATACCGATTGATTATAACCCGATAAACCTCACCATAGATTTCATCCTCTTGATAATCAGACACCAGAACATTTATGACATATTGCGCCTTTATCCATTGCCCAAAAAAATCCAGAGAATCAACAAGCGAATCAACAAATCTATTTCCTTTAACAAATGGCAATTCAAGTCTAAAAACAAAACCTTCAAGGATTGTATAATCAGAACCTCCGTAGTTTTCAATTATTTTTATGTATTCCTTTATACCTTCCTGGTCCTTAGAATAGTAGTGGAATTCTCCAGAAACATTGAATGGGTAGCATTCACGCTGAAGAATTGTATCAGGTGGTTCAATTGTTATATTTATGCTTACCGGGTTATACAGATCATCATTGGTATAATTCCACCAGTTTCCTTCTTTGGTCGGGAAGTAATCGTTTGCAGAACGCTCAATGATATGATTCTTACAGGCATTGAATAATAAACCTGAAAATAATATCACCCAAATGCCTTTATAATTCATAGCGAATTCCCAGTTTTATACCGAGACTTCCGGCATAATCTTTAAAATCGGTAATGCCATCATAATAAAGACCAGGATAGATATTTATATTTTCATAATAAAAATTTAGCAACACTCCGAGTGTATAACTAAATCCAATGCCCCATTCTTTATTTTTGTTTAATTCACGGGTGATATAATCTAAACCCAATTCTCCATAAGGTGCAATACGCCAGGGAATTTTTTGTATCATCAAGCCCAGACCATATTTACTGAATGAATAACCTGAATTCTTTCCCTGGTAATATGAACCACTCAATGCAAAATTTAAATGGACATTATGGTTTAAATCCTGTTTACCGATATATGCCTTGATAAGCGTTCCGCTGTTCAACGTATAATCAAAACCGATTATCGGTTTATTTACTCCGCCCTCAAGTCCAAAATGAATACTTATTAGAAAAACAATAATCATATATAATAATAATTAAAAAAAATAAAAAGTCAACCACTTGCTTATATCTCCATTTTATATAAAATCTCCTATGGGTGAATTGAATAGAATTATTCCCGTCTATAAACCGATCGGACCATCCACATTTGACCTTATAAGAATTTTTAAGAAAATAACAAAATTTGAAGGGAAGATAGGCCATGGGGGTACACTTGATCCATTCGCCTGCGGGGTTGTGCTTTTACTTCTGAATAAAGCGACTGAAAGATTTGAAGAAATTAAAAATTGGGAGAAGGAATATACTGCGGGTATAAGGCTGGGTGCCGAATCAAGTACCGGGGATATTACAGGCGAAATAAAAATACTGCGCGATGATAATCTTTCTCCACCTGGTATGAAATCAATTGGAGAGGCATTAAAACTCTTTATTGGTGAAATAGAACAGCGGATTCCACCTTATTCAGCCGCAAAATTTCAGGGAACACCTTTATACAAACTGGCAAGAAAAGGCATTGAGATTGAAAAGAGCAAAAAAGTGAAAATCTTTAACATTGAATTGCTCTGTTATAGATATCCTGTTTTAGCCATAAGGGTTTTCTGCTCAGGTGGCGTCTATATACGACAACTTGCCCAGGATATTGCCCGGGAATTAAAGACCGATGGTTTTCTCTATTTTTTACAAAGGGAAAGCGTTGGTGAATATACTATAAAAGATTGCCTTCATATTCGGGATTTTGATAAAATCACCATTCAATAATTAAATCCTTATCCGGGTAAAATCTCTTTTTAATAATATAGTAGCATAACCTTCCATTGCTTAATTCCTTTTTAGTTATGCTGTAATTAATACGCAGGTTGAAATCCTTGCGCGCCATTATAAAAAATTCCGCGCTATTTATTGGTTTTCTCCACTTCCTCGTTGTTGTCGTGATATAACGGAAAAACCTTTTACTCAATTGCTGTCGGTATTTAATTTTGAATGAATTCTCCTTGCCGGGTTTCATCAACATTGAAAAATGTATTCCGTTTGTATCCTTTTCATAAGGAAAATCAAGAACAATGATATCCGGAAAAGAATGATTGGTATCTACTGGAAATGGATAAAAAAATCTTACAATCTTTCGGGAATCGGTATTGTTTCTGAAAAAATATTCGCCGGTGACAAAGGCACTTGAAGAATCAACTTCTATAGCAATCTTTTCCTGATAAAAATCCACAGGAATTTTCCTGACACAACTCAACAAAAATGTTATAATTAAATAGAAAATTATTCTCAGATGGCCCATAAATTATTATATAGATTAAACCCTTCATTTCAATAGTTGACTAAAAATAAAAAACAAATATAATCTGTTGAAAGGAGGTGCTATCTATGCCTTGCGGAAGAAAGAGAAAATTGAGAAAGATTAAGCGCCATAAATATAAAAAAAGAAGAAAGGCAATGCGCCATAAAAAGAAAATAAGATAAAGATTCGTTCGGGGTTATTTAAAAATAATACCACGATGCGATTTTTTTATAAAATCAATCATCTCTTGAGAGGATTTTCCAAAAGTGCTGGTATTGATTAATGATATGATTTCATTAAGATTTTTATTCGTCTTGTAAATCAGACGATATATCTTTTTGATTTCTTCAATATCATTATTATTAAAATTATGCCGCACTAATCCTATGCGGTTTACTCCATAAACCCTTGCCCTGTTTCCGCGCGCCAGAAAATAAGGGGGAAGGTCCTTATTCAAATATGATTTGGCACCAAGCATTGCATACTTTCCCACCCGACAGAATTGATGGATACCAACGAGCCCACCGATATAGGCAAAATCATCAATCTCAACATATCCAGCAATCTGGGCACCACTGGCAATGACTGTATTATTTCCAATTCTTACGTTATGTGCAATATGGACATAGGTCATTATAAAATTGTTATTTCCAATTATGGTCTTCTGGTTTTCACCGGTCGCCCTTGAGATTGTTGCATATTCTCTAATTATATTATTATCGCCAATTATACATTCAGAATACTCACCTTTAAAATGATAATCCTGGGGATCAGTTCCGATCTGTGCTCCAGAATAAATGATATTATTCTTTCCAATCTTCGTCCCCCTTTTTATTAACACATAATTACCAATCCTGGTTCCCGCACCAATTTCTACCCCGTTTTCAATTATAGAAAATCTGCCAATCTTCACACTTTTATCAATGTGTGCGCCTTTATTGACAATATCAGGTGATTCTGGAGATAGGGCATTATAGTTACTCAGGGTTTCTAATTTATGAAATGGCTCCATAATTATATTTTACTAAAAACAAGGAGAAATTCAAGTATGTTTTCCAATTTGGCGGATTGCGGATTTAAACTACCATCTCATTTCCAATTTCCAAACTCACTTCTTCACCAAACAACCAATTTCCAAAAATACGATACGGGCAGCGAAACCGTCCAACAAAAGAAGATTTTTAAAATGTCATATTGACTTTGCATAAAAATTTTATCTAATACCAATTAGAGGTTTTATGCGAATTTATCATTACTTTATATTTTTCTTTTCCTTGATGCTTTTAGTCAATTGCGGTGCGAACCAGAATAACCCACCTGATACATCATTAATACCTTCTGGGCCCAATACGGATTTGAAGATTCGATCTACACCTTCTCCACATCCACCAGCGACCCGGACCAGAATGATATTGCAATAAGATTCTACTTTAGCGATGATAATACATCACAATGGGGCTCTTATATCAAAAGCTGAGATACCTCTACAATATCCCACACCTTTAATGACACAGGTAGATATTATATCTCAGCCCAGGCTAAGGATGTAAATGAAAATTATTCAAATTGGTCATCTGCCCGTTCAATAATAATCCTGCTTGCAGATGCAAATAATTATCCAGAACCACCATCTCAACCATCAGGACCTTCGTCTGGTAAACCCGATAGTTTTTATACATTCTCATCTTCTGCATTTGACCCTGACGGAAACAGCATTTCTATAAGGTTCTCCTGGGGCGACGGCAATACTTCAAACTGGAATCCATACATCAAAAGTGGTGATACCACCTCAATGGCACATTCCTGGCAAAACCCTGGTTCTTACACAGTGCGGATCCAGACAAAGGATATTAAGGGAGCGATTTCTGGATGGTCTGATGAACACCAGATTTTAATTTCTCAAATATCCAATAATCCACCGAATAAACCATCAGCCCCTTCAGGACCAAGTATAGGTTTTGAGGAATCAACCTATGTTTTTCTTCAATTGCACTCGACCCTGATGGAGACAGCATCGCAATCAGATTTGCCTGGGATGACGGTGATACCTCAGCCTGGAGTAACTATTTCCCAGGCGGTGATTCAATCAGGGCATCCCATTACTGGTCATTGTGGGGGACCTATTAGATAACTGCACAGGTAAAAGATAAATGGGGTGCAGTTTCAGAATGGTCAGATAGTGCAGAGATTCATATAAGACAATAAATAATAATTACTTTTTTATTCCTGCAAGGATTATCGCCTCACACACAATCTCTTCATTCACCTTTGCAATACCAGAGATTTTTACAATCGTTCCACGCTCCTGTAATAATTCTACCTCCATAATAAGTGTATCACCGGGCTTGACAATCTTTCTAAATCGTGCCCTGTCAATCCCCATAAATAATGGAATCGCACCTGGATATTTACGCAATAGCATCACCCCGCCGGTCTGGGCAAGTGCCTCTACAATAAGAACACCCGGCATTATCGGTTCGGAAGGGAAATGCCCTTTAAAGAAATATTCATCCCCACTGATATATCGCCTTGCCACAATTCTTTTATCACTTATCTCCAATACCTCATCCACGAACAGAAATGGTTCCCGATGGGGCAAAATTTTTTTAATTTCTTCAGTATTCATAAATACTCCTTTCAGTAAAAATTCAATGCTGGGCAGTTTTTTTACATGCCAGTTCCTTCAAATAAACAACCTCTGATTTACTACAACCATATTCTCCAATCTTGCAATGACCGCGTGGATAGCCATGAAAATCTGAACCACCGGTCATCAACAAGTCGTGTTTCATCGCTATCTCATAGAAATCATCTTCCTGCCTTTGTGTGTGTTCTGGATGCCAGACCTCTATTCCTAAAATACCGTCGCTGATCAATTTATAAAGCAATCCGCTATCTGCCCCTATCATCCCTGGATGGGCAACTACAGGGATTCCTCCACATTTCTTTATTTTTTCTATCGCCGCCTTTGGACTTATCTCTTTTTTGGGTTCATAATAAGGACAGTGGTAACCGAGATACCGAGAAAATGCCTCACTGATAGAACGGACATATCCAGTTTCCATAAGTGCCTCTGCGATATGAGGTCTTCCCATAACACTATTTTTCGCAATTTGTTTAACCTGTTCAAAATCTATCTCTATCCCGGCACGACAGAGTTTCTCAACAATTTTTTTTGCCCTGATAAATCGGTATTTTTTAAATTCCTCAAGATAATTTAAAAAATCCGATGAATGATGATCAATATAGTATCCAAGTATATGAATATCACAACTTCCTATGTTGGAACTCAATTCAACTGCAGGAATAATTTCAATTCTATTTTTTGCATATTCAATCGCCTCATCTATGCCCGATACCGAATCATGGTCAGCAATTGCAATAACAAATATACCGGATTTTATGGAGTTATCAACTATATCTCTTGGACTATAAACACCGTCAGAATATAGGGTATGAATATGAAGGTCAGCGTAAAAATCTGCCAAATGTTTTATTTCCTAACTCAGACCAAGGTCACGACACACATCGATAATAATCTTTTCATCCACTATTTCTTTCTTTAAAAGGAAACCTTCAAGCAGGGCATTATCACATATTGCATTTATCATTCTGGGCACGCCTTTTGAGAATTGATAAATGGTCTTCATCGCTCCACCCGTGAAAAGGGGCTTTGCGCAACCCGCCACCCTGAGTCGATGAATAACATAATTCTGAGTCGTCTCCTGATCAAGTGCTTCAAGCATACATCTCACTGCTACACGTTGATACAATGCCGGGTCAAGTTTTAAATAATCTTCCATCTCAGGTAGACCAAAAAGAATGAAATTCAATAACTTTCCATGTTCTGATTCAAGATTTAACAAGCCACGAATTTCTTCCATCAAATCCTTTCTCTGTAGCATATTTGCCTCATCTATTAGTATTACTACTTTTTTATTTTTCCCGGTAAGATCAAGCAGGCGGTGATAGACTGCAGTGATAATTTCAATTTTATTTTCAGATTCAACCGGTGTCTCAAGCATTAATGCAATCTTTTTCAGAAACCATAGAGATGTTATCTCAGAGTGAATGATAACTAACAGTGTTGCCTCTATATTATTGCTGATCAACTGGTCAAGCAAACGACGGGAAAGAGTCGTCTTACCGGTCCCAATATCACCGATCAATAATGCAAGCCCTTTTTCAGTCTCTACTGCGTGAGTAAGCTTGGCAAGTGCCTTGGCATGTTGCGGTGAATTATAGTAAAATTTTTCATCGGTAGTAAAACTAAATGGATGTTCTTTTAACTTATAAAAACTTTCATAACCCAATTTTCACTCCTTTTTATAGATAGGTAACCCTTGATTTTTTTGATTTAGGCACCTCCTCAGCCTGAACAACCTTTGGGACTTCTTTGGCAGGAAGTGCTTGTGTCTGTGTCCGCTTTTTCAGTTCTTCAGTAAGTTTATCTTTTAGTTCATTTATTTTTTTCAATAAGTCAGGCACGGTCTTATCAATATTTGCTGCATTGATATATGACTTTATCGCCATTTTTAAATTATTCTGCCTTTCATAGGCATTTCCCAGTAAGAAATGTAAACCAAAATATTCATTTGCTGGTCTGTTGGGTATTGTTAGACCTTCATTCAATACCTTAATTGCTTCATCAACCTTATCTTTTTCCATCAGACAGGCTGCAATCATTTCATAGGACTTTAATTTCAAATTTACATCCTTTGCGGCAATTTCAAATTCTTCAATTGCCTCCTGGAATAATCCCATCCCTTTATAAGCAACACCAAGGTCATAATGAGAGCGATAATCGCCCTCGCCAATGGATTCAAATACCTCTTTACGGAACTGAGAAATCAAATCATTGATATTCTTGAGACTTGACTGTACTGGTTCTCCTTCAATCTCACTCCTTAAAACCTGCCCCAGATCAATAAATTCCCTTGCCTTTGTTTCTTCTTCAATAATACTCTGGGCAATGGCATTTTCAGGGTCCATTTCAAGAACCTTTCTCAAAATTGATTGTGCCTCGGTCCTTGCCTCACGCCGATTAAGGGTCTCGGCGAGTTCCAGCATAAAATTAACCTGTAGCGCCTTATCTGATATTAGTTTTGCAATCTCAACAAGACGCTGACGGGATTTTAAATCGAGTGGTCTCAAATCAGCGATCTTTTTATACAATTCCATTGCCTGGTCATATTTCTTTTCCTTGAACGCCATTGCTGCCGCATCCCTGAAACAATTGATCGCCTCTTCATCCTCACCAAGATTCAAATATATCTCAGCGAGCTGCCTTGTTCTATCAATCTCAGAAAGTTCTTCTGGTTTAACAACAGGTTCTTCAACCACCTCAACTTCGGGCTCTTTTGTCTCTGTTTCATCCTTTAACAATTGTGCGACTTCAGGTGATACAAAATCTTCAAGTGATAATTCTTCCTTTACCGGTGGTGGGGTAGCCTCGATCTCAGTTGGAACAACCTCCTTTTCTGGTTTAATCTCTTCTAACGGAGGTTTAGGTACCTCGACCTTCTCCTCAACTCTGGGCTTTTCAACCTCAGGCGGGGTTACCTGTGTAGTAACCGTTTCTTTCAATTCCTTTTGTTTTGTCTCAATCCGCTCTGCCTCTTTTAACAGATCTGCGCTCTGTTCTTTTTTGCCAATCTTTTCGTAAATTGCAGAAATAGTCTGTATAATCTTATAGTTGTTCGGCACCAATTCTTTTATCGCTTCGTATGTCTTTAATGCCGCATCAATATCATTCTCCATCATCTTCCTATCTGCATATTCAAGATAATAATTTGCAGCCTCAACAGATAATCCTAATTCTTTGTGACAATCACCAAGCAATTTATAAATTTCTATACGCTCTTTATCAATCCTCAATATCTTTTTACACATTGATACAGCATTGGAATAGAATGTTTCTTCATAGAGTGCATACGCACCCTGTTCGTAAATACTCAATGCCTCTTTCTGACGATTCACCTTAATGTATAAATCACCTAATATGTTAAATAGTGAACCTTCTTTGGGGAAATCTTTGATTGCCTTTTCGAGTTCAGCAATGGCTTTATTTATCTCGCCTTTTGCCTGTAACTCGGCTACATACCTTTTTATTGCACTTACATCAGCCATTATTCAAATCTCAAACCTAAATTACTGATTACTCTTTCAATGACTGCCTCATCAATCGTTTGTTTTCTCTGAACATAACCTTCTAATAGAGCATTATCACAAATTATATTTACGAGTCTGGGTCTGCCTTCAGAATATCTACAGATAAGTTCCTGTGCCATTGGAGTAAAAATCTGATTCTGGGCACCGGCAATCTTTAATCGATGAGAAATATATGCCCTTATTGTCTCACTGCCCATTGGTTTTAATTTGACTTTTATTGCGATTCGTTGATATAATGCACGATTCATCATCAGAAATGATTCCAATTCAGGCAAACCACTCAGAATAAAGGATATTAACCTTGTATCCGCAATCTCCAAGTTTAACAATCCTCTGATCTCCTCAAGGATGTCCGGGCTTTTGAGTTTATTCGCTTCATCAATAATTATTACGGTCCGTTCATTCCTTCGGTATATCTCCCTTAATCGGTTTGATATACGGGAAATTATCTCTGTGCTTGTCGTGCCCAGATCGCTCAACCCGACAAGATTGGCGATCTTTGAAAATAGCCAGCCCGTAGGAAATTCAGAATGGGTCAGTACAATCATACCGACCTGAAATTTTCCCGTTGACTGTAGTTCCGTCAATAATTTACGCACGAGCATTGTCTTACCAGTTCCAATATCTCCCAGCAGTATTGCCAATCCCCTTGTTCCGCGTGCTGCATGTAGTAAATATTCTTTGGCAAGTGCATGCTGAGGTGAGTTGAAATAAAACTTAGGATCTGGAAGATTTGCAAAAGGTTCAAATTTTAATTGGTAAAATTCTTGATAACCCACTTAGCCTCCAGTGTTATAGAAAAGCAATATTTTCACCCTTTTCTTCAATATCAATCTTTTCTTCGGGATATTCTTCTCTTATCGGAATTTTTTCTTCAATAAAAGGTTCTTCTTTTACTGGTATTGATTCCTCTACTGGTTTTTCAACGATGGTTTCTGTTACTGGAAAAACTGGTTCTTCAAGGATCGGCTCAGGCTCTTTCACAGGCTCTGGTTTGTAAGACTCTTCAAATACCTCTGCTGGTTTTGATTCCTGAATTTTTTCTTCAAATACCGCTTTTTCAGGTTCAGGTGTCGGAACTTCCATTTTACCACCCAGCAAGGAGTAAATCTCTTTTATATCCCGATAGTCTGGATTGATTACCATAATACGTTCAATCTCCCTCAAGGCATTTTCAAAATCGCCGAGTCCTTCATACCCCGATGCGAGCAAATATCTCAACTCAACTTTTTTGTCCTCCGGGATCTCTTCAAGAACTATTATTGGACCAATCACCTTTATTGCCTCATTATACTTACCTAATTTTATGAGCGATTGTCCAATTATTTCTATTGAAGTTGGCCAGAATTCTTTTTTATCTTTTTCGTCCTGCAAATAAGAAAGTGCAATCTTATATAATCCAGCATCCAGTGCCATCTTTGCCAATATTATCTTTTTCTTAACATCATCAATTTCCCAGGTTATATTTGTCCGGAATTCATCAAATTGTTTTGCAACCTCAAAATTTCTTGGCGTCGGTGCAACTACTTCAGATTCTTTAAGCAGAAATTCAATATCTGCAATCTGTCCTTCAAGGGGTGGAATTTCAGCAGGTTTGGTCTCAGCAACCGGCTCTTTATGCACCTCTTCCATGGGTTTGGGTTCTGGAACTGGTTCAACCTGTGGCGGCGTTTCTTTTTCGGTTATTGGTGCAAAACCTTCAATTTCCTTGCTTAAATCTGCGAGGATCTCAAGGTCACCCAAAATCGCAGATGTTGTTTCATCAACAGGTTCCACAGCCGGTGTTTCCTGTTTTAATTCCTCTTCGGTTATCTCTAATGATACAGACCCTTTTTCTTCTGGTTCTTCTGGTTTTACAACCTCAATCTTCTCTTCGGTCTTGGCACCGGGTTTTAATTCTTTTATTTTCTGAAGTGCTTCACTGTTGTTCGGGTCAATCTCAAGAATGCGATTCAATACATTCACCGCATCATCATATCTTCCTTCACGCATTAGGTCATCGGCTGCCTTTTTAAATTCAATTATCGCCTCATCACGGGAGCCAATTTCATATAAGAGATTACCCAGTTCAATACGACTTTTGGGATCAAGCTCTTCGCCACCATCTGCCTGAGGTAATAACTTTTTTATTTCACCGAGCATCGTCTCATCATTTACCTCAGATGCAAGTCCTTTCAATTTGTTCAACTCATCTTCTGCCTCGCGTGTCCTATTTACAGAAAATAATAACTTAGCGAGCGAAAATCTCAATGGTAAATTCTTAGGCTGGAATTCAACGATCTTACGCAGTGTTGAGATGAAAAGCGTTTCATTCTTCTTGTCCAGTGCCTGGGATGCAAACTCAATAAGTTTCTTAATTGCCTCATTGCGCAGACCATAAAACTGATAAATATCAACAAGACGGAAAAGAACACTTTCATTCATCTCATCAATCATCAAAATCTTCTCAAGGCAGATTATTGCCTCAGGATACTGTCCATTGTGCATATAATTTTCAAAGGCATTTTCATAACGTGTCACCGCCTCGTTATATCTTCCGATTTTTGATGCCAGGTCACCACAGAGTTCAAGCACCTGGGCACGATTTGGTGTCTCTTCAAGGGCACGGCGCAAAATTATCTGTGCCTTCTCATACTTTCCTTCATTTATATACTGCCGGCTCATTTCTATTATTTCTGCTTCCATTATCAACCTACCTTGTGAATTATAATTGATTTTATTAATTTGTCAATATGGAATATCACCATTTATTGCAACTTTTCAAATTCTTCGTCAAGTTCCTGATAGGTCTTTGATTCTTCCTTTTTCAAATCTTCAATTCTCATCTTTATTTTATCAACGAATTCAGTATCGGTTATTGATGGCAAATTTATCAGGACATTTGCACGGGCACTCAAAAAACCGCTATGGAGGGTATAGATTGCAACACCTACATCTGAGATTGCGGTTTTCAACCCTTTTTGTAATAGAATGCGGGCATAATTATAAAGCTCGATTATTTTTTCGCATACACCGAGTGGAACATTCGTCGCCTTTTTTAGTGCATCCTGGATTGCCCGGGAACGAAGATTTTTTTCTTCTTCGGTTGTCTTGGGCATACGATATGCCTTCATAACACCATCAAAGGCATTCTTGTCTTCTTCAATCAATTTATAAAAATCACTCACTCCAACACGAAGCAGTCCATGGAAGTTCTTTAACTCCTGGTCATCCGTCTTTTTTACTGTGAGCCCGGTGACCATTGATAAAAGTCCTGCACCCAGAGCCCCCTGAAGTGCAGCAACACTTCCACCCCCGGGTGTCGGTGTTGCATCCGCAAGCTGGTTCAAAAATTCATATAAATTTTCTTCTTTTTTTACAGTTCCGCGCAGATGGTATTCAAGGATTTGATTTTCATTGAATCGGTTGAGCTGGAGGTAGTAAACCGCTGTGTCAATCAATGCTTTTTCAGGAACAAGCCCAACAATCTCAGATTCTTTTATACTCACCCCATATCTCTGGGCTTCAAGTTTAACCATCTCAAAGACCCTGTATAATGGGGTCCCTAAATAATTGGTCATATTTATTGAGACCTGGGCTATGCCCTCTTCTTTCAATTCAAAACCGAGTGCCTTTGCATATCTGAATCCACCGTCTTTGAATCTGATCGCCTTGGCAATATTCTTGGCAATGTTTACATCACCGGTATTTAGATTTATATTATAGGCAATCAATGGAAAACGGACACCGACGACCGTAGCACCGGCTGTAGGATGAATCTTTGGAGAACCAAAATCAGGGTGTCGGTCAGGATTTGTCTCTATCTCCTTGCTCAAACCTTCAAACTCGCCCTTTCTAATATTGGCAAGGTTCTCACGGTCAGGTCTGGTCGCAGCCAATTCATATAAATAGACCGGGATACCGAGTTCATCAGCAATCCTCTTACCAAGTTTTCGTGCGAGTTCTACACATTCTTCGTTTGAGATATTAGAGATAGGCACGAGGGGTATCACATCGGTTGCTCCAATCCGTGGATGTTCGCCCTTATGTTTGGTCAAATCAATCAATTCTGCTGCCTTCCTCGTTGCGCTGAACGCCGCTTCAAGGACTGCTTCGGGCTCGCCTATAAAAGTGAGAACCGCCCGATTATGGTCAGGATTCATCTCAACATCAAGAATTTGAACACCCGAAGATTCAATCGTTTTTACAACCTGGTCAATCTTTGATTTATCACGACCTTCACTAAAATTTGGCACGCATTCAATTATTTGTTTCATAGATTATCTTCCCTTTCTTAATTACAATCTTTATTACATCCTCACCAAACTGGTATGGAATCTTTCTGTAATTATCAATATTCCATACCAAAATATCAGCATCATATTCTTGCTTTATCTTTCCAACTCTATTATCCATTCTTAATGCCTTTGCCGCATTGACTGTTGCCCCCATTATCGCCATATCTACCGGCATTTTATAAATAATACAAGCTAAGGCAATTATTTTAGGCATTGAATAAATCATACAGGTTCCAGGATTAAAATCTGTGGCGATGGCAACAGGTAAATCATATTTTATAAAGTCTTTTATCCTCGGTTTCTTTTCGGTCTGTAGATATAAGGAAGTGCCTGGTAATAGGACTGGTATGACACCGGCTTTCTTCATCGCCTTTATCCCGGACCTTGTTGAGTAAATGAGATGCTCTGCAGAAACACAACCGAGCCGCGCTGCAAGTTTTGCACCACCAACATTGGCTAATTCATCAGTATGTATCTTCAATTCAAATCCCAGGTCTTTTGCCCTTTTCAAAATCTTTTCACTCTCTGATTTTGTGAATGCAGTCTTATCGCAAAATATATCGCAGAAGACCGCAAGTTTTGAATGTGCAACCTCTGGTAGCATCTCCTCACACTGCATATCAACATAATCCCTGCGTTTCATAAGCCTCGGTATAGTGTGAACAAGATATGTAGGTATTATATCAAGAACAGAAGATTTCTTCAATCTATCTATTACACGAAGCATCTTTAATTCCTCACCCAGAGAGAGTCCATAGCCACTTTTTATTTCAATCGTCGTTATGCCGTGGCGAATAATTTTTCTCAATCTCTCTTCAGCCAGCTTAAACAACTCATCTTCATTTGCCGAACGAGTCATAGCAACAGTCCTTAAGATACCACCACCCTTATGGGCAATTGTTTCATATTTTATGCCTTCAAGGCGCATTGCAAACTCATCCTCTCTTGTTCCGGCAAAAACAAGATGGGTATGGGCATCAATCAAACCAGGTGTAATAATACACCCCTGACAATCAATTATCCTACCTTTAAACCCTGATTCAGAAAATTTTCCAACTTTTTTTATTATCCCATTTGAAATCATAACAGAACCATCCTCCACAAGACCTATGCCATTATCCATCGTGAGAATCTGTCCAGGATACCTTAATAGTATATCCATAACTGAATATTCTATACTTTTTTTTCATCAAGTCAATATAAAATTTTGTTGACTTTTTATTATATTTATATATAATATCCCTAACAAGGGGGTAAAATGAAACAACTGCTTATCTTCATAATAATCGGTGCTCTGTTAATCACAAATTGTGGCACAGTTCTCGTGAATGCGCCACCAAAGGATAATATTACACTCCTTGCTGAAGCTGATGCAACCACCTTCAAAACATCAATGAAATGCTGGTATGTGCTCTGGGGGCTTGTGCCCATTTCCAACAACTCTACTGCTGATCTCATTGCCAAACACAACTTAAAAAATGTGCGGGCAAAGGCATATTATTCATTCGTTGATTTTTTAATAAATATGGTGCTTGGCACATTCACAATTTACACAAATACAGTAGAGATTGAAGGAAATGTAGCAAAGTAAAAATCAATAAACCTGGGCTATTTAGTATACGAGATAGCCCCGGTTAAAATATCCACCAAGTAAAATAATTGCATACAATTTATGGTTGACTATCTCTTTTATCAGGATATAATTATTTATGGCTAAAAAAATAAATCTATTTATATCATTTGACCTTGAAGGAATAAGTGGTGTGACATCCTGGAAAGAGATGCGCAAGGATTCCCCTGATCTCTTACGCATTAGCAAGATTGCCACTCAGGAAGTAAATGCGGCAATCCGTGGAGTAAAGAAAAGCGGACTGGAAATCGGCGAAATTCTTATTTGTGATTCGCATGCCTCAGGTGAAAATTTGCTCATTGAAGAACTTGAACCCGGAATAAATCTAATAAAAGGGACCCAGCGAAACTATTATATGATGGAAGGGCTTAATGAAACTTTTGATATAGTCTTTTTTATTGGTTATCATTCAATGGTCGGGACTGAAGCTGGAATGATGGACCATTCTTACTCCTCAAGTTCAATATACAATGTCATGATAAACGGTGTGTATGTTGGTGAATCCGAGATAAATGCCGGTGTTGCAGGACATTATGGTGTTCCTCTGGGTTTAGTCAGTGGTGATGATAAACTTGCAAAAGAGATACAAGAATTCTTTGGTCATAATGTTGAGACCGTTATTACAAAATATAGTATCTCAAGATTCTGTGCCCGGTGCCGGCATCCAGTAGATGTGCAAAAAGAGATTGAGTTAAAGGCTTCGAGTGCAGTCAAAAAGATAAATAAACTAAAACCCTTTAAATTTAAATACCCAATAAATGCTGAGATAGAAATGCTCAACTCCCTCCTTGGTGATGCAATAAAATCCCTGCCCGGATTAAAGAGAATTTCAGCGCGAAAATTTGTATTCAAATCAAAGGATATACTTGAATTTTATCGCCAGTTGATCCTCATCTGCGATCTTGCGGGCTATGCGAATAGCGCTTTGAATTAGAGATTAGATTTTTATTGGTCCCAACCCGTCGGCATCTTTACTTCATAAGCATCTGTGTAATCAGTGGGTGACAAAATACCCCAGTTCGAACCGAAAATGACCCTGGTGCCATTGGAATTGATGCTCGCAAATGCTTCAGCAAAATAATTTTTTTCAACATCATCTGGGTCTTCTGCAGTATATGAGTGTGTTTTTGCCAGTTTTATGATTTTTGGATTTGCCTCGAGTTCAACCATAAATAACAGATTGTCCATCCAGGAGTGAGTGTAACCCTTGGGAGGATTTTTTGCACCATAGGTAGAAATCAGAACCCAGCCTGGCTTTTTATAACAATTACCGGAGAAGTGAAGTCCAATGTCAGGGTTGGTGCTGAAAGGAATTTCAATAAGTTGTGTTTCTAATCCTGTATTCAAGTCAGCCATTGCAATCCAATCTGTAGCATTATTCTGATACACTATCACATCATTACTATCTTTTGTTATCGCTAAATCCATATGTCCATTCGCACCAGCGGGCATATCAATACAATTGGTCAAATCCCTTGTGAATGATTGGCAAATATGGCTATCATAACCGATAACTGCGTGGTTTTTAGAAATATCCATACTTACCCAGTTTATTGCATCAGGAAAATTAGTCTTATCGGGAATTCCTGTTTAAAATCATGGATTGTTTGTGATGTGTTATTGGTAATATTATATGACCTAAGGGCAGGACCGGAAAAATAATAAAAAATAATCAGATATGATTCATCAATATTATATGCATCTGCTCGGGCATATTCATTCTCTATGCCATTTCCTGAATAATTATCAATCTCTTTATCGGTAACACGAACAAGCGTTGTGCCATAGAGGGAATCAGTAAATGGTATACCTTTTTCTGGTAATTGTGACTCTTTCTTCTTGCAGGTGTTTAGAAATAGAAAAGAGTTGATAAAAGAAAAAATAATGGTCTGATCTTGATCATTTATTCTCCTTTTGATTGATTATACACAATCTTGCAAGATATTCAAGGGAGTAAAATCTTCTGTTGCCAAGCAAATAGGTTTAGTAGTTCCAAAATGAAATTACACAAAAAATTAAGGTATAGGCAAAAAATGTCCTTCAGGTGATAACATTTTTGATATGGAATTGATAGGATATTGTTTTTTGAAATTCTACGACATACCCTTGAAATTTTATTAATTTTGAGTAAATTATGGTATGTCTTTTTATGAATTTAGTATCTCCACAAACAAAAGTGAGGAACTTATAGATATTACTGATGAAATAGAGAGTATAATTTCCAGGGCAAATGCGAAAGATGGCATTGTTCACATCTTCATTCCCCATGCCACTGCGGGCATAATTTTAAACGAAAGTGCAGACCCGAATATAAAGACCGATTTTTTGAATGCATTGGAGCGGGCAATACCAAAAAGGGCAAACTATCTCCACGACCGTATTGACCGCAATGCTTCAGCGCATATTCGGAGTGCCATCGTCGGTTCAAGTTTGACCATACCATTAAGAAATGGCAGAATGGTTTTAGGCACCTGGCAATCAATAATGTTCTGTGAATTTGATGGACCAAGAACCACCCGAAGGATCATCGTGCAGATACTGGAAAATGCATAGGAGAATTTTGCTGAGCATCCTTTTGAATAATATAACGGAGTAGCGAGTCTTGTCTCGCGTAAATAAAGAAGATTCATTTCGTTGCATAAATGCACCCGCTACAATTGATGATGATTGATAAAATAGTTAGCAATTACAAAAATATAATCGCGACATTCTTTTTTTAGCACCTTTATGATCTGTGAAATAAAATCTAATAAATCTCCTCACTGGAAGTGCCTCCTACAAAAAATCGTCTATCGTTGGACGGTTTCGCAGCCCGCCAAGAAGTGTGGCGGGTATCGTCTATCAGCATCGTTACTCGGTTAAATCCCCTGTGTCCTACTTTGCAAAGGGGGGATTGTTTGCCTTCAATTGCCCCCAAGTGCCTCTCTCTACTCTCTACTCTATCTTAATAGTATCACCTTCTCCGTCTTCTTGAAATCACCATCTTCCAATCTCACAAAATACACGCCCGAAGGAATCTTGCGACAAAGGTCGTCGGTCCCATCCCAGACGATTTGGTCTGATAGTCTGATGGTCTCATAGTCCCATTGTCTCAAAAGCCTGCCCGACACATCATAAATCTTTATACTGACTACCGGATACTGGCTACTGACTACTCCACTCTTGTATCCTGTATCCTGTATCATATATCTAATTATCGTTCTGTTCTTGAATGGATTCGGATATATGACTAAATTCGGATTTTGAACTTCGGATTTTGAAATTTCACCTTCATTAATACCTACCGTAGGTGGCCAGGTTGTATATTTCAAGGCAAACTGGGCAGTAATCGGAACTCCCCATTGATGATAGGTGCCATCGTAATAATACTTAATCCCAACATTTCCTGCACCATTCTCAATCCCAACAGTATTATCTGTTTCCCGCATTGCATTGTAATACTGAACAATTATCTCACCATCACCAGTTGGTGTAGGATAATAAGTGGGGTCATACAGGATTATCTCAAATGTCTCCATTGTGCTTTGATTACCATAATGCGGGACCCTGAACCACTCAACAACAAATCTGTGATTTGTAGCATCATTATAATAATAAATATCTCCGGGCTGACCGGTATAACCAGGATTCAAATCATCCCACAGGGCATAGACCGTAGCATTGGGCAAGGCACTATTTGGAATTGATGTATTTGAATAACTCGTTGAAGTCGTAGAACCAAAAGCAAGCCAACCATTGGAACATATAGAAATCTGAGTATAATTCACCCCATAATATTTGAAGGTGAATGGGAGATTGAGTGTTTGAGTTTGATCATCACCAAAATTCAATGAGGTTCCAGGATTTGCAGTCTGGGTTGTATCTATCGCAAACCACGAATAAACCGGTGCCTGCTGATATGGACCACCTGACCAGTAAACATAGTAGTAACCAGTATCAGAAGGCATTGGACGACCCACGGTAAGGCTGAATGTTCTTGTCCATGAAGATTCAGCACAGGCAATGTATAACTGAAAATCTATGGAATGGCCAATTGGACAGGATGGTGAGACTGCAATTGTGAATGGGTCAGCACTATTATTTGCGGAATCACCTGCTGGTATTGTGCCATAGTTTGTTGTGGAGTGAAAAATTGTGACATAAGAATCATTCGTGCGGAGTCTGCCTGTAGTATTTGTTGCTGGAACTCCACCTGCATTCCTCACATAGGTAACTATCCCGGCATTCTCTCCAGGGTCAAGTTGTCCATTGCCATTATTATCATTGATAACAGAAGTCCCCCTGAGGACTACATTCGGCTTAGTGTTGCTAAATGGTTTGATGAGTTCAGCCAGTGCTGCTATCTCTGCCTTTATCACCTCTGTAGCAAAGGCATTATTGTTATATCCAGCACCAATAGTATCACTCGTCCGATGGTAATGGGGATTTGTTGGCCAGTAGTCTTCAATATTACAAAGACCATGATACCCATTGTCATAGAATGGTTGTATATCTGAAGGAATAGACGAGACAGTCCGCTTAACTGTGAGTAGATTTGTATAAGTATCTGCACAGGCAACAAAGAAATCAGCAAATGGAACATTGGCGCTGTTTGTGAGAACATCACAATTCTCTGGTGCAGCATCAACATAACCAATCATATCACCATTGAGCACACCAAGGATACTATCACCCTGCTGTCTTGCATTGTCTGCATAATAAGTGCTTCCATAAAGTCCTTGTTCCTCACCACTGAAGGCAATAAATCTTGCTGAATATTCAAACTGATAATCCCTCATCACCCTTGAAGCCTCAAGTGCTGCAACAGTGCCACTGGCATTATCATCTGCACCCGGTGCAATATTCGGTGCCTGGTTTGATGTCGCATCAAAATGTCCATCAATTACTGCGTATATATCTGGATACAATAGCCCCCTTTTTATTCCAATCACATTTGGTGCATAACCAGATGTATGATACTGGAAATAGACCGAATCACAGCCATATTCAATGAATTTATTCCTTATCCAGTTTGCTGCAGCAAAACAGGAATCATGGGTTGAATATCGGGAGCGGAAGTTCTGGAGTCTGCGCACAAAACTTAGGACCGTATCAGGGTTTACCCTGTTTACAATCTCCTGTATCACAGGATTTGCCCTGACCTCAGGATAAATCTTTGCTGTAGATTTAATAATGGGTTTGAATGAAAGTTGAACCAGTTCCACGGGTTCCCTGACCAGTGATTCAAGTACACCTGATTTTATCTTTAATAGATAAACATTACCATCCCTTGTTAGAATCTCACCAAATCTGGTAAGGTCAATGGATTTATAAAACTGATAAACAAGATAATACACACCCTCCTGCGGTTCCTTCTGGAGAATTTGATAATTCAGGTCTGCTATTTTAGCCATCGCTCCGTCTTCAACAATGACTAAGGCAGAATTATCCAGTTCCTTTATGACTTTTAAGTCTCGGTCAAAGAGCGGATTAATGCCTCCGGGTCCAAGTTCTATTTTGACCAGATTATTACCTGCAATGGCAAAAGTAAAGATTGAAACCAAAAAATAAAGCTCCAAAAATTTTTTTATGGGCTTCATCAACCTCCCTTATTTTGATACAAAAAGGGGCAGGGGAATATGCCCCTGCCCTCATACCCTATTTCAGCAGTATAGCCTTCTTCGTGCCGACGAAATCATCAGATACCATCTGATAGAAGTAGATACCTGCAGGGAGTTGACGACCCGCATCATCCTTGCCATTCCAGTTTATGGTATATACACCCGGTTCCAATTCTCCATCAACAAGCGTCCGCACGACCTGTCCAAGGCAGTTGTAAACCTTAATATTCACCCTGCTCGTCTTAGGAACTGCATAACTTATCCTGATAATTCCTTTTGTCGGATTGGGCACTGGACCTGAAAGATTGTAGGTCAATGGTGATACACGCGCCTCTTCTATACCAACATTGGGACGAATATCACCATCAATCAATGTGAATGTCCTGTAATACCAGGCACCCCAGTTCTGGGCACGATATGTCGCATTATCACGACCACGCACAAAGAGTGAACAGACCCTTACCGCACCTGGAGTGTATAACAATCTGATTGAACCATTCACATCCTCAACAATCTCATCCCAGGCACCATCAGTGACCTGCATCGGCACCTCACCACTTGAATTACCATCCGGACTATTGGCAATATAACTTGCGGCACCGACTGTGCTCAAACCGGTCTCAGAATCACTGATAACTGCAGTGAATGAAAGTAATGTATCGGTTGCAGTCACAAACTTGGGATTATTCGCAACCACAATGGAATTTGGAATTACCTTTGGACCAAGGTCATCATTACCCGGAATATTGATCCGGAAATTACCCGTCTCAGCAAATCCCTTCAATGAAGGATAGACATTCTTATCGCAGACCGTAACCTTTACCCGATATGTGGTTCTATTCTGTAGTGCACTCACATCCCAGGAATATGGAGAGGTAAGATTGGTTCCAGAGGCAATTAGATACCAGGTCTGGCCTGCATCTGGAGAGTATTCAATCCAGGTTGTATCAATCGCTGCACCACCATATGCAGTTGCAGTCCAGGAGATTGTGATTGGACTTGAGGTATAGGTCTGGCCACCTACGGGTGAAGAGATGGTCACATCTGGATGGTCGTGTCCAATGAGCCAGATGAACATATTATTGAGAATATCAGCGCGGGTCGTGCTATTTGGATTGGTTGTATCAATCTGAGTAATCTCAAAGGCATTGTGGACTACCCTGGTCCTCTGGCCACCCCAGACACCATCACCCGGTGTGCCCATATTGTTTGTAGATTCCCATTTAATACCGCAGGAGTCATTCGCTACTGGACCATGCCAGACATAGGTTCCGGTTCCTGGAGCACCAGTGCCTGAAAGCAATATTGAATCACCAGCAGCACCCTGCCTGAATGGCTGATAGGTCACACCCGAAGTATAGTTTCCAGAGATTGGGTCACCTGCAATACCTCTTACCGATGTCCAGGTGGTTGCAACGATATCACCAATATAACGGAAATGGAGGTAGTTCTTACAGAAGAGTGTATCAACCCGGCTATACATCCAGGTATCCCAGCCTGCATCATGGCCAGTCATTGCAAACCTTGCACCACCATCGTGATACAGTTTTATCGTCTCTTTCTGGGCAACAGTCCAAACCGGATAGTTTTCCTGTGCAATCTGGAAATAGACCGCCTTATACCATTTGAGATCATTCCTTGTAAACTGGCCATTGGTCATTGTCTCCCACCAGTTATATGTCCAGCCACCTGTCTGTAATGCCTTAGCCATAAAATCAGGATGTGCAAATTCTTCACCCTCGCAGTTATTGTTTAACAGGACAACAAGGACATCCACACCTGCTTGTGCCTTTGTCTTGAATGTATAATGTGCACCACCATTATTATCATGCACTACATTACCACGAAAGTCTTTGGATTCCACATCATAATAATAGATCGTATTTGGAGTCAAACCAGTGAGTTTTACCCGGTGGGGTGTTACAAAAGGTGTATCGACCTGAACAACCTGATTCAGATTGCTTGGATTTGTGCCATAATAGACCTTGGAATTAGCACCGTCATTCGTTGTCCAGCAGACATCAACGCTTGTCGCATCAATATTCTCACAATGGACATTGGAAATGTTAAAATACCAGGCATCAACCGCAGCCCAGGTCGTAGAGATATAAGAAGGATTGGCATCCGTGTAAGAGACATATATTGTGTCACCCTGGCAGACCGATAACCTGCCATCATTATGGGTCGCACCACGGAATAATAATGGTATCTCACCCTTGAAAACATATGAACTCTCTGCAAGTTCCACACATTTCAAGGTCTCGGGCTGGGTCTCAATGTATTTGCCAGTAAGCACAACCCTGACTGTGTCACGAACACCAACTGCACCGAAGTTATTATCCTCAACTCTGACCCTCACAGTATCCACAATAAAATCGTTTGCACGATATACCGGTTTATTAGTAGAGACAACACCGGCGACAGTCGCAGCACTGTAGGTAATAACCAAGGCAAATGGCTGTGGCCCATAAGGCACATTCCTGCCCTCAATCCGAACCAGCCAGTCACCCGCACTCGGTGTATTCACCCTGATACACTCCTCAACATTCACAGAATCCCTGCCTGATGGATTTGCCACCGATTGACCAAGAGAATATTGATTGCCTCTGTAGTATGTTGAACCAATCTGGGCATATAAATCAAGGTCATTCACAATCTGACGATTCACTGCTGGGTTACCCGGATAATCGGTCCAGACAACGGTTATTTTGAGAACACTCGCACCAGCAGGAACATTAAAGTGATAATCCTTTCTTTCACCGGTTAAGACACCGATAGTATCATCGAGGAGCAAGGTCTTGCGGGAATCACCGGCAAAATAGAGCGTAGAATCAAGGTCAACACGACCCCAGCCAAGATTGTTATTAGGAACATAACCATAAGTACCCTGGGTTACATTTGTATCCGCACAATTAATTAGAATTGCTTTTATCATCGCGGCACTGATATAACTCCAGGCATTGCCTGCAACCTTCTTGCCAGTAGGATACCAGCCTTCCCTGAGATATTGTCTGACCAGTGCACCTGAACCACAGGCACCAGGTGAGGACATACTCGTGCCAGACATTAATGTATAAGTGGTTGTTCCACTTGTTGCGGAAGAAATACTGCTCCCTGGAGTAAGGATTGTCGGTTTTAATCTGCCATCCTGGGTAGGACCCCGGCTCGTCGTCGTGTAATAACTCCGACAGGATGTTCCATTCAATGTACCACCCACTGACACACAATTCTTTGCTGTTGCTGGAGAGCCTACTGAACCCGCAGTTCCAGAATTTCCATTAGAGAAGAACAGCAAAAAGTCTTTATGCGCCCACATAAACTGGTCAACATTGAGACTCATACTGGTATACGCACCTGCCACATCTGCACCCCAGGAATTGGTGCTCATATATGCCCTTATACCATGGCTTGCATAGTATTTGTTGTAAGGACGGATATAGAGGTCATTGAGGTCGCCAAAGGTATAGATTGAAGCACTTGCATTATCACCGCAGTCATTGTGATATAGTCTTGCCATCTTTGCAATACCATCGCGGTAATCAGTTCCCAGTGTTGTATCATTGCCAGCAGCTGTGCAGCCAGTATGTGTCCCGTGATAAGAGGCACCAGAACCGTCTCCAAACACAATATTTACAGGTGCACCAGAATCATAGGCAACAATCTTGTTATGGGTTGGATATACACCCCAGGTCGTTATTGCTGGACTGCCTGCACGGTGTTGATAATGGGAGGTATTTATTCCTGAATCACAGTGATTTATTATCTCACCCTGGCCAAGGATTCCCATTGCCCACATCCGGCGATAGGTATTATCATTACCTGGAGGCGCAGTAGCAAGCCATCCGCACTGGACCACCCATTGATACTGTTGGTTATGCATTTCTGGTTGAATATATGGCTCAAGCCAGTAGACTTCTTTGATATTTGCAAGTGTTGTAAGTTCATCTTTATCCACATCAACCCAGACCATCTTGTTTATTCCATTATCAGATGTCATAACCTCTTTCTCACCGGTTATAGCCTTTATTCTATCAACAGTTGCTAACATATCCGCATCATTGAACAGTATTATCGTTACTTTATGCCTCTGACCAACACGACCAAAGAGCCCTGATAGTTTATACGCTGGTTGATAGGTTCCAAACCAGTTTACTGAAGGATTGGCAATTATCGCATCCTTTGTTTCCTTTCCCTTTAATGAAACCAAAAATCCATAATGGGGAATATAGAAATGAATCTTTGCACCCCGTGCTTCAAGCCAGTCCTTTTCTGGTCCATAGATTGGTCCTGTGAACTGGACTATATAATAACCTGTCTCATCCTCCCTGTATTGTGTCTTCAGGTCAACAGGCAAATCAGGCTCACCAATCTTACCAAGGAGTTTTGTATCAAATGATATTCCATTGGAGAAAACAATCTTTGTCGCATCACCATATTGAACCGGAATAAACTGTGATTTCATCTGACTGGAGAATATGGGAATAACATCAGTCCTATTTGCCTCTCCTACCACATTCTCCCCTGAATGTTCAATTATAACCGGTGTGACAGGTTTTGTCTGGCCTGGGTTAGGACTCTTTGCACCCAGGCCAAGACCAACCATTATCAAGATCAATAAGATTTTTTTCATCTCTACTCCTTTCTAATCACTAATTACTATTTTTGCCCCATCGGGGTCCTGTTCTTATTTTTTTTCCCTGCATCACCCCCTTTCTTTATTTGATTTATGATAACTGAAAAACACTTTTTGTCAAGCATTCAAATTCATCTCAGTAAGATTGCCTTCTCAGTCTTCTTGAACCCACCGGATTCCAGATGCACGAAATAGACACCCGAAGGAAGTCTGCGACCAGAATCGTCTTCTCCAAACCATACAATCGTTGACCGTTCACCGTTTACCGTTAACCGCGAAAATTCACGCACCATCCTACCCGTCACATCATAAATCTTTATACTGACTACTCCACTCCTGTATCGTGTATCCTGTATCATTTCTCCTCCATCCTGTATCCTGTATCTGATTATCAATTTTTCCTTGAATGGATTAGGCGATATTCCAAAATAAAAATCACTTTGATTTTTCCTGGTGATATTTTCTTTTATCCCTGACCAGTAATGGGATTTATACCAGCCAGAATTATATGGGTCATAACGGAATTTGGGCCAATCATAAAACCTTGAATCCAGTTCAAATACCCAGAATTTGTAATCATTTGCTCCGACCATCAATTCAAGTTTTCCATCTTCATCAATATCATAGACTGCAGGTGATTGTTCAATCCTTATCCCAAAATGGATAGGATAACCACTTATGAGTTGTGCCTTATTATTAAAGGCATAGAAATTCCAGTCAGCAGAACCACAGGCAATATCCATTATATTATCACCATCTATATCTGAGACAATGGGCAATTTAAAATCATGGCCGATCGATGTTGGAAAACCTGAGACTGTATTGCCAGTGGAATCAAGGACTGTTAAGAACATCGGTCCCTGATTGCTGCCAACAATTATTTCGGGTCTTTCATTCCCTGTGATATCAGCAATAACAGGGTATGCCTCAACATCACCTAAGGATGGAACACTATTTTGCCAGAGTATATGGCCTGATGCGTCTATCACATTAATCAAATCTGTACTGTCAGTATAAAAGCATATTTCCAGGTCTGCATCACCATTCACATTGCCTATAACAGGTGAAAAACACATCTTTTTTGCCACCTGAATAGGAAATGGATCAAGGTAATTACCATACCGGTCCCAGACAAATAGAGAATCTGAATTTGTGCCACCGCACGCGATTATTTCAAGGTTACCATCATTATCTATATCGCCAATCGCTGCTGAACCACCATGCCAGCTACCAAGTGGTTTTAAAAGACCACCTGGTGAAAAGACACCTTCACCATTATGATGGAATGCATATAAATTACCATTCTCAGTTATGATAAATAGCTCAAGGTCTCCATCACCATCAATATCTCCAAATGCAGGTGAACCAAGGACACCGCCTGATAGTGATTTGGGCCAGCCCGGTGCAGGCACCCAGGTTGTATCACATCTTTTCAGGAGATATAGATTATCCCACCCTCTCCTGATACCAAAACATACCTCTAATAACCCATCATTATCAACATCACCCACTGCTGGAGAAGACCAGATTTCATTTCCACAAATAAAGATTCTTCCATAAGGGTCATTATTCACTGGTGTCCCATCACAATGCCACATATAAAGATCACCATTTTTAGAACACACAACTATCTCGAGTCCAGGATAATCAGGGTCCAAATCCCCAAAATTTGGCGAAGAAAACAGATAACCAAAGACCGTCCTGGGCCAGCCACCAGCAACCAGGGGATTGACCCTCGCCTTAATTGTATCTGAACTTATCCCTTCATTCATTGAAGAATCAACCGCAACAATGTAGTAAAAATAATCCCTGTTTTGTTCAACATTCAGGTCTTCAAAATAAGACAAAGGTTCTAATGGATTATGGATAAACTCAAAATTACCACTGGGATTTGTTGAACGATATATCCTGTAACCATAAGCACCCACCACCATAATCCAGTTGAGGATTATAGAATTTTTAGTCGCAAATGACCACAATGAATCAACCCTCTCTGGATTACCAAGTGCCACCTCTTTTTCCAGAACCTTCCGGTTTTTGATATAAAGAGAAAAATTATAAGAAACTTCTCCAGGATAAACCTTTAAAACCCTGAGTGTATCTATTGCTGGCACGATTTCCTCAGGTCTAACAGGGTCGAAATGCGCAATACTATCAAGAACTACGACAGTGTCTGAGATGTTTGAAATCACAGCATAAACCGATTCAGCGATACAATGCCCCTGATTCTCAATAAATGGCACAATCTTATATACACTCCCATTCGTGGTAAATTGTTGTGTGAAAAGTTTTAATACCGGTGATTCTACAATGAACTGACAGGTATCGTAAATAATTTTATTGCCAGAATGGATATCAAGATAGATTATCGGACCGTAGCCATCAGGGGTTTCAGGACTGAGATTTAAAATAAATGGGGTAATATTCTCTTTCAATTCCTCTGGATGGATAACAGGATAACGGGCAGTATCAATTACAATGTTGATAAAACTATCAGCACTACTCATCTTCAAATATACCGAATCAGCAATCTGAGCGCCATTATTGATAAGGCTTAAATAGAATTCAATCATCTCACCTGGATTTGGGATTCCATTACCATTTCCCGATGCATCAACAACCCTGTAGTGGTGATACACAACATAAGGAACACCAGATTTGACATAGATTGAATCAATATAAGGAATGCAGTCTTCGGCAATTATTGTGTATTTTAAAAATCCTGATGATTTTGTTCTTATCGGTGTGACCGACATACCTGCAAATCCAGAATCTTTTATAAATAATTCGTTTTCCTTGTATAAAATAACGACAAATTTATCAATCCCGGGAAAGATATGGAGTGAAACAGTATCATTTCCAACCATAAGTGTATCTTTCAATGCAAGCACTGAATCTATCTTATGGGGTGTATTGCGCCACAGATTTATTGTTGGGTCACCGAGGAGGTTTAATGCAAACTGGAATACCCTGTACCAGTTATCAAAATTTGAATAAGGTATCCAGGGAATCTTTGCATTGCTGAGTGAAGACCCGATGGTTTGAAAAAACAATCCCGAAAAGAGTGTCCGCACATAATCCAAGTGATTATAGGCAGCACTTGAACTCGTTGGTCCTATATAACCAATCCCCCCGCCGTGCGGATTCATCACCCAGTGTTCACCCAGACAATCTTCCTGGAATGGTCCTGAATAGCAGGTTATTACAACCATTAATGGATATATGGTATTCGTGAGCGAATCAAATGTGAAATTTGTAACAAACTCACGGGGGCTGGTTCTTACCCTCATAAGATTGACATCACCATGGGCAAGGAAAGTTATCAAATTATATCCATCATTTACTCCATTCAAAAAATTTTCTTTTGGTTCCTCATTAAGAAAATCTCTTTTAAAATAGACAGGTAACAGAGGACTCAATTGATTTTTTGCAAGATAATATGAATCGTTTTGAGACCAGAACATACTCGTGACAAAGAGCGCCTTTTTATAATAAGGCTCGAGTGAATTTGGTGGTGAAACTCTTTCAAGTAGATAAGACAGAGTCTTATTCAAATAACCTGAAACATCATCAGGATTATGCGCAGAAATCCTTCCTACAATAACATCAGGATAAAAATCTACTGAATCTGGAACCTCACCAAATCTATCATCACCATCAAAATTCCAGTTTCCATCAAGGTCTGAGTAATACATATCAGTTGTGATATGAGCAGGATAATTACCCATCACATATTCTATCCATACCCATCGGGTCGGTATATCTGGGACATCGTTGCCAAGAACAACAATACTCACACCCCATTTTTCAACTGCATCTTTTATAAAATTCCTGAGTTTTTCTGCATCATCAACCCCCTGATAATTATGCTTTATCCAGGACATCGTCTTTATTACGGTATTAAAACCAAGTAATTTCTTATAACGGGCAAAATTCTCATAGACAGAAACCATCGGATCGGTGGTGATTATCAAAAATTCAACAGGTGGACCTAAAAGCGAAGGCAAATCAGAAGGAATTAAATCCTCAGAATTCTCTTCAACATAAATGTCTGGTGAATTAATCAATGCATAAGGATTTGAGTCCTTTATTATTGAACGAACAAGTTTTTCAAATATTGATTTTGAAATACCTGTCTGACGAAATGGCTTTATACCTGTTCTCTGAAATTCAGTCTCAATATTTATATTTAATTTCTTCAAAACTTCAAGTCTTTTTAAAACCGGATTATATCTAAAAGGTGCAATCAATATCTGCCCAATACCATAACCCCTCAAATTGCCTGAATGAAAACCAAGAACAGGGTTTTTAGGATAATAATCATTTGTAGCATATATAGTAGAATCTGGCTCTGTAAATTCCACAATTTCTCCGATTATTACATCTTTCTGAAGTGGATATACATTGAATTCACCGGTGATTTGTGACCATTCTACATTAACCACCTCTACGGATTTTATTCTCTCGTTTGGATTTAAAATAATTGTATAAACAAACCCTGAAATTTCTGGTGCCCCGGGTTTATCAAAACCTGCACCATTTTCAAGATAGATTCTATGGTATCCCTGGAAATCGTCTATTTCATACTTAAGTTTATCTACAGGGATATTCAATAGAAAAGAAAAACCAGGGCTTAAAACAAGGGAAATTATGATTAAAAATCTAATCAACATCTCTGCCCCCTTTTTCCCAGGGGTCCTGGCGTATGCCAGAGCCCCCTTTAACTTTATCTTGCCAGAACGAATTTGCGCACGAGTGAACCCTGTTCTGTCTCAAGATGGCAGAGATAGACACCACTTGCACAGACCTTATTATCATCGGCTACACCATCCCAGATAATAGTCTTTGTCCCTGGTTCAACCTCTCCATTTACAAAGGTTTTCACAAGTCTTCCTGTGATGTCGTATAGCGCAAGTTTTACCCTTGTCTTTATCGGAACTGAATAACTAAATTTCAGATTCTTGCTGAATGGTGTGGGCATACCAGGTGAAAGGCTTATCTTTTCCATAGGCGAAGGCTTACCTGACTCATCAACCCCAACACCAGGGATACCACGGAAACCAAGAATCTTTACAATCGCACGATTCGGATTCTGGGCAATCGTGAGCCAGTAATTGCCATCCCTTGGGTCATACTCAACACCCCTGACATTCCAGCCCGGCAGATCAACAGAATTGAGAACCGCACCATCACTACGACGTAACTCGTAAAGTGCTACCTTAAGCAAAACTGGTGTCGCATCACTGCTGAAATGGGTATAGACAAGGAGCAGGGTTGTATCAGGGCCATAAGGTTCAATCGCCATACCACGAGGTCCATAATTATCACCGATAGTCAGATTATAAGATGAAACATTACCACCAAGGGTATCGCAACGATAAATAATCGGAGGAACACCTGCATTGGTCCTGCGGTCTGCAGTATATATCAGTCTTGAGGTCGGAATCCATGCAAGTCCTGTTGGATAATCATTCGCAGGATTGGCAAACTGCCTTAAAACCGTGCCACTCGTATTTATCTTCATTATCCTCTTACCATTAGGATATGCCTGGCTCCAGTCTGCAACATGCCAGAATGTATTGTCATAGCCACAGTATTTTATATCCGTTCCAAATGTATCAGGAGCAGTGATATAACCAAGATATGTCACATTGCTGTCTGAAGAATACATATATATCGTCCTCTCATAGGCATTCGTCACATAGAGCCGGTCATTACTCGTATTATAGCCAAGGCCATATAAGAAATGGGTATCACCAGGGGCAATCTGGACCTGTTTTGGACCCCAGATAACATGGACCTCGCCCACACCAATCTCAAGACTGAATCCAATATCCTGGGAATATCCACCAGAACCAGTGAGATGGAGCATCATATCAACAAATGTACCTGCAGGTGTGCTTGAAGAGATGGAAAACCTGAAAGGCGAACCACCATTATTACCAGTCCCACCAACCGCAATATCACCAAAATTACCAACCGAATCAATGAGCGTAATATATGGGCTCGATTCCCTGAGCACACCAACACAACTCGTCACTCCAACATTGGAAAGATTCTTTAAGGTATCAATGAGTTGAACCGTCTCACCTGCATCACAACGACCATTGTAATTACCATTCGGTGGCGGGTCATAAATCCGCTGTCCAGCAATATGTAGAACCGGGCTTGTGGTCGGACCAAGACCACCAGAGACAACTACAGCATAGGGCTGATTCGTTCCCTGGGGCACACTCGTTCCTGTCACCCTTATTACCCAGTTACCAATCTCTGGAACATTCCGACGCACATTCTCCTCAACATTACGGGCATCCGCACTACCACCAGGTGTTGATTGACCACCGCTATAGACATTACCAAGATAAACAGTCCCTGTTGGACTCGTAACCATGAGGTCAAGATTATTCACAATCGTCACAGTTGCACCCGCAGCTGCAGGATAATCGGTCCAGACCAGGGTTATCTTTAATGGCTCAGACTGGTTATTCACCGTGACTGTAAACTCATCATATTGACCTGTTGAAACACTGTCATAGGTCACCCAGAGTTTGCGCACATCACCATTGAAATACAATGCATCATCAAGGCAAACCCTGCCCCAGCCTGTATTATTATCAGGGATTGTTGAACCAGTTATTGATGGATGTGCCCCATTAACAATGATTGCCTTTATAACTGATGCAGGGATAAAACTCCAGGCATTTGATGGATTGGAATCACCTGATGGATAGAAACCCTTGGCAAAGTATTGCCGGACAAGTGCAGAATTACCTGCAGCACAGGGTGTTGCCATACTCGTCCCTGCCATACCAAGATAGGAATTGTTATTAGGGCCAGCAGAAGAATAGAGGTAATAACCGGGTGCAGTGACTGTCGGTTTTATCCTGTTGTCTGCGGTCGGACCCCTGCTTGAGAAATCTGCCATCGTGGTTGCGGATGTGCTATTCATTGTTGCACCAAGGGTCAATATATTCTTTGATGTCCCTGGTGGATAGACAGTTCCTGAACCAGGACCACTGTTGCCTGCAGCATATAGAATCATAAAATCACGATTATTCCACATAAACTGGTCAGTCTGCTGGCAATAAGAAGTATAAGAACCAGCACCACTCGTTGAACCCCAGGAATGGGAGGATACCCTTGCTGCACCACCAGCATTCCCATTATATGGCGGCTGATAGAGATTGGCAAGGTTTGAAGGAACTGAAAGGCCACCAGTGCTCGTGCCAATATCCATAAAGAACATCTTTGCCTTTAAAGGCATACCATCATTCGGATTTGAACCACTCACATAGGAATCATCACCACAAATAGTGCCTGCGGTATGGGTCCCATGCCAGGAACCACCTGCGACATCACCAAATGCAGAACTAGAACCTGTAGGCTGGAGATAGGCAATTATCTTGCGGTGGGTCGGATAATTTCCCCAGGTAGTGATATTGACTGCAGGGTCGCGGAACATATCATGGGATGTAAGAATACCGGTATCTGCAGTACTCACAACCTGTCCTGTTCCTAATAAACCCTTACGCCAGACCTTACGGTCAACCTGTTTCCAGGTCTGGGTCACCCACTGAGCTGACTGATTATAGGCAACAGGCTGGAGATAAGGCTCAATATACATCACCTCAGGCATCCTTGCAATGAGATTGAGATTTGTTCGTTCAGAACGAATCTTTAAAACCCTGCAGTATGGGTCATCAGAGACCTCAAGGATTTCACAACCGAGTTTTTCAATCTTATTCTTCACTAAATATACATTCTCATCAGGAAACGGCAGAATGAGCCATTCTTTTTCATCGGGTAATTCCTTGAAAAGGGTGCTAATCTTGTAAGCAGGCTCATAATTACCAATCCAGTTAATAAATGGCAATCCTTCTATCACCGTTTTCTTATTCTTATCCATCTTTGCAATAAAGGCATTGAAAGGGATATACTGGATGAGTTTAATTCCGTATGCCTCTATCGCCTTCTTCATATCTTCATATACAGGCCCCTTTAAGTGGATGAGATAATAATCTGACTCACCGGTGAGTTCTGCCGGAATTTCAGGTAATTTTTCTTTCGGATTAAAATAATATGCTCCTATTGCAACATAATCATACTCCGGCAGATAAGGCGGTGTGAATGCCCCGCTCTGGTGTGATACCAGATAGGGATCCACAACCGTAATCAGACTTAATATTAAAATGATTTGCATTATGCCTCCTTTTTTCTTTTTTTGTTAATTCCTTATATATTTTTTCCGTCTCACCTCCTTTCTATTTCAACCTCCTTTTACCTTATATATTATCATCAAATTTTATTAAATGTCAAGGGGGAATCGATGGCGTTTATTAAATCTATAAACTGCGGAAAAACCAGAGGACCGCGCATATTCAAATGCATCTGTAATCCCCTTTCCAAGGTCTTCAACTTTATGAGAATCAGAGCCAACCGTGATTATCTCAATACCCGCCTCTCTTGCCAGTTGAATAAATTCAATAGAAGGATAGAATGCATTATATCTCCTCAATCCTGCAGTATTTATCTCCAATCCTGTTCCATATTCAGCCATCAGTTTAAAGATGTGATACACATATTCACGATCAAAATCCCTGACCTTCTCACCATAGAAATTCAATCCATATTTCTTATAAACATCAAAATGGGCAACCGCATCAAAGAGTCTTGAACGAACCAGTATCTCCATCGTTGTGAAATATCTATTGAGCAATTCCTCTGCACTATGCTTTTCAAAATAATGATTGCATTCCTTTGAACTATCAATACAGATATGGTCAAGACAATGTATACCTGCAAGGAGATAATCAAGGGAAACTCCATTGGTCACTTCTTTTAACCGTTTATCAACTCCATCAAAGAATCCGACTTCAATACCAAATTTTATATCCAAGCCCTTTTTTCTGTAATGTTCTTTTAAATCAAAGATTTCACTTTGCAGGTTTAACAAACTCTCATTATCAATCGATTTTATTTCGCCATTAAATCTTATCAAATTGTCATTTCGTTCTTCATCAAGTTCACAGTGGTTTGTAAAACAAATTTCTTTCAAACCAATGGCGAGTGCTTTTTCACAATAATCACGCAGACACCCATCTGCATCTATAGAATGATTTGTATGTATGTGATAATCAACCATTTAGTCCCACCAATTCTATTTTTTCAAAATTGGGTTCCTGCGCAGTCTACAATATCACCCGGTCATCAAGGGGTTCAAATCGGTCTGCCTTTTCCTTTAGATCATAAGCGGTATTATCAGGAAATGAGAATATTTCAACCTTCTTATGTTTATTCTTAACAAATTCCACAAGTGGAACAAAATCACCATCGCCTGAGGCGAGGACGATCGTATCAACATAATCAATCATACCGAGGATATCAAGGGCAATACCCATATCCCAGTTTGCCTTTGCTGAACCATCAGCACGGGTGCGCACATCCTTTATTTTGACAATATAACCGATATGTTCAAGGCTTGTTGCAAATGGTTTTACATCACCCTCTGGTGGTTGAACGATATACGCATATGCCTTGACCAGATTTCTCTCGCCGGTGATCAATTTCAATAGTTTCTCATAATTTACCTTTGCACCATAACTTATCTTTGCTGAATAATATAGATTCTGCGAATCAACAAATATCGCAATATTCTCCTTTTTTGTAAGACTTGATGTTGCAAACAAAGTTCTGAGTAAATGGATCTCTTCATAGACCCTGCTGTTCCATTCTATATTTTTTGTCATCAGCAATTTCATATCTTCCAGGGATTGAAATAAAAGGGTCAATTTTTTGTCCAAGATTTCATTTATATTTTCTTTAATTTCTCTTACTTCCATATTTTACTCCTTATCTTTTCCTAATTCACGCCTTTTAAAAACCGGCAGATAATCATATAGTGCAGGTTTTGATTTTTCATTCGGGACATTGGTCCAGATCAGGGTATATTCCTGGGTTCCCCGGACATCAACGAAGATAAATTCCTGTCCGTTATAATACTGCCAGTACTCATATGGTCTGAATTCTTCAAATTGCTTATTCTCAATCTCATCCGGCGGACCAAATTTTATATATATCCTGCCCCGGTCTGTCTTTGAACCTGCTAAATATCCTTCCTGAAAATGTGCATCAGCATATTCATAACGTCGAGCAATCTCGTTATAGTTGTGTTTCTCCCAAAATTTCTTTAAATATAACCTCCTTCCCTCGTCTTTGAGTGTCTGAAAATATTTAAACTCCTGGGTGCTCACAAAGTATTCAATTGCATCATAATAAGGCAGATCTTCGGTAGGAATCTTCACCTTCTCCCCTGCTTTTTTTATCGCAAAATTTATTGATTTTTCTATTTTACGATTGATAATTGAATCAAAGACAACAACATTTAACTGATACTTACCCGGTTTAAATGCCTCTATATTGATTCCTAAATTCAGTGCCTGTTGAGTAAATCTTTTTTCTACAGATTTTGTAATCTTTCTTAAAATTTTTTTTGTCGTATCTGTGAGCAAATAAGAAATTGTCAGATAATTGGTATCAGGGTCGATATTATATAACTCATAATAAAGAAAAAGATTTTTGGTGCCCTCTTTAAAATTTCCAGAAGGATTCGGCACAATCCTTAAATTACCTTTTGTCAGATAACCTGCTGTTGTATCATAAACAATAGAGGTTGCCAGGAGAATATCGCTCATCAAATAGTCTGATTCAGTTATGTCTCTATTTCCATCAATCATTCCTACATTATCACCACAGCGCAATTCCACGTTCCAATCATAATCACCGTAATATAAATATTTACCGAACTGTAGATAAAATGTCATTTCCTCCTGGGCTGCCTGGGAAAAAGAAGGAATTGTAAATTTATTAATTAAAGAATCGCAAATTGAATCCGTCTTTGCCTTATTCACTATTTTTAATTTTACAAGGCAATCTGATATTATCTTTCCCTCTATTTCTTTATAAGAAAGTTCATTGTAAGGAATCGCGCAGTTAAACTCAAGATAAAAAATGTTCTCAACTTTGGTTTGAATACCTGATGAGTCCTTGATACTCAATGGAGTATAATACAGGACAGGCTGGACATAAAAATTTATTGCACAAAATAGTGCCTGGATAAAAATCATATCCTTTCTCCCTGGGGATTGATTAGTATATATTCACCAAATCCATACCGGTCATAAAATATAAATCTCAAATTGAGTCGATAATACAACCAGATCTCATAAGGTTTTGTCGAAAGTTCGTAGGGTCTGGATTGTATTTCATCAGGTGGTCCAAATTTGACATATATGCGTCCTCGGTCACTCCGCCAGCCTTTATCACCGAATGAAAAATGCTCATCAGCATAGGCAATCCGTTCAAAATATTCTTTCTCTCTTTCATTATACTCGGTATTGGGTGTTGGGTCATATTGTTTCCAGAACGCCCTCCAGAGCGAATCCCTTGTCTCTACCTTTGCCTTTCTCAATTGGTTCAACTCATTCGGCGTTGCGATATATTCAAGCTGGCTCACCCTTAAATACCAGGTCTTTTCATCTAAATAAAATGGCCTGTCAATCTCAATAGGGACGTTCAATGCCTCAATCCTTTTACCATTATTATCAATCACGAACTGTAATTCGTATCTTCCATTTGAAAGTGGTCCAACAAAAAAATTAATTGTATCTTCATAGATTCCAGGCCTCAAAGGCTTTGTTTTTTTAATATCCTTTAGATAGACATTGATATCCGCAGATTTATTTTTTGGATTGAGTACAGTAAATGTGATGGTAATTGTATCATTGATAAATCGCGAACGCACATTGGCAAGATATTCAAAAGTCTTGATATTCTCATTTACATTCAAAAGTTCAACACCCTGTAGATCAATTATTTTAAGATTGAATTTCCAGGCAGTCTTTGGTATGATTAGATTTAATGAATCATAAAAATTAGTGGAATCCTTTTTCCTTTCCCTAAACCAGTAATCACCTGCGACCTGATTTTTCTTCTTATCAAATACTACAATCTGGATTTCATAGGTTGCCATAGCAAGTGAGTCAACGGTTGTAAATCTCAAAATCTGGGCAGGGATTTCCAGCAGAACATTCATATTAAAGGATGAATCATCAACCGGTGAGTATGCAACCTGCCATTTTATCGTTGATAACAAAATATACAATAACATCATTTTATTTTCTTCGCCTTTTCTTTATTATCCTTAAATACTTCATTTAAAGCCTGGTCAATCCTTTTTACAAAATGAAAACGGAGTCCCTTTTTCACATGCGCTGGTATCTCAAGCAAATCCTTTTTATTTTCTTCTGGTAAATAGATTGTTTCAATCCCTGCTCGTTTTGCCGCAATGACTTTTTCTTTAATACCGCCGACCGGTAAGACCCTTCCTGTCAATGTAATCTCACCGGTAAAGGCAATCTTCGGGTCTAGCGCCTGGTTTCTGAACAGTGAACTCAATGACATAATGACCGCCAGTCCAGCAGATGGACCATCCTTGGGTATAGCACCGGATGGAATATGGATATGTAGATCATAATCATCAGAATTTTCTTTTATACCCCACTTATCGAATTTTGTCTTGAGATATGAGACTGCTGCCTGGCAGGACTCCTTCATTACATCACCAAGTAGGCCGGTAAGGATCAGACCCTTCTTACCCCTGACCTTAATAGACTCAATAAAAATGATCTCACCGCCAGTAGGTGTCCAAGCAAGTCCGGTAGCAAGTCCAATTTCACCCCTGCGTGCTGCAACCTCGGAGAAAGCCCTGGGTGGCCCGAGAAATTCTACGAGGTTCTTTTCATCCACACATACAGATTTTTTCTTACCTTCAGCAAATCGTTTTGCCACCTTTCTACATATTGAGCCAATTTCCCGCTCAAGGTTCCTGACCCCTGCCTCTTTTGTGTAATTATTGATTATAATCTTTATCGCAGATTCTTCAAATTGGATATTTTCTGGTTTCAAACCACATTCTGCAATCTGACGCGGCACCAAATATTTTTTTGCAATCTCAACCTTTTCTTCCAGTATATACCCAGGCAGTTCAATTATTTCCATACGGTCCTTCAATGCAGGGATTATTGGATCGATCAAATTGCCTGTAGCAATGAACATCACATTCGATAGATCAAAAGGGACTTCAAGATAATGGTCGGAAAATGCATAATTCTGCTCTGGATCAAGGACTTCTAAGAGTGCGCTTGAAGGGTCACCCCGGAAATCAGTTCCTACTTTATCGATCTCATCAAGCATAAATACAGGATTCTTTGAACCACAATTCTTTATCGACTGGATAATTCTTCCGGGAAGCGCACCGATATAGGTGCGACGGTGTCCGCGAATCTCTGCCTCATCCCTTATTCCACCCAGTGATATACGAACAAATTTTCTGCCCAGTGCCCGTGCAATTGACCTTCCCAGTGATGTTTTACCTACACCGGGTGGACCGATAAAGCATAAAATAGTCCCTTTTGAATCAGGTTTTAGTTTCTTTACAGCAAGATACTCAAGTATCCTTTCTTTTACCTTTTCAAGGTCATAATGGTCCTCATCTAAAATCTTTTTTGCCCTTATTAAGTCATGATTATCTTCGGTTGCTGTTGACCAGGGTAAAGAAACCAACCAATCCAGATATGTTCTTGAGACTGTATACTCCGCTGCCTGCGGCGGCATTTTCGCAAGACGGTCAAGTTCTTTCAAGGCAACCTTCTCCACATTTTCTGGCATTTTCGCTTCCTGAATCTTTTTCTTCAATTCTTCAATCTCACGCGTATGTTCGTCAGTCTCACCCAGTTCTTTCTGAATCGCCTTTAATTGTTCCCTCAGATAAAATTCCTTCTGACCTTTATCAAATTCATTCTTCACCTGGGACCTGATCTTAGCACCGAGTTCCAGAATGCTTATCTCTTTCTGCAACAACGGTATCAACTTCAAAAACCTGTCCTTTGGATCCGCAATCTCAAGTATCGTCTGTTTTTCACTCACATCAAGGTTTGTATAACCCGTTACAAAATTAATGAGACGGTCTGGGTCGTCAATATTCAATACAATTGCGCCGAGCTCATCAGGTAGATACGGTGCGAGTGATACAAGTTGCTGGAACATCGTTACCACATTTCGCATCAACGCCTCAATTGATACATTCTTTTTGTAACCATCTGCATATAACTGGATTTTTGCCTTTAGATACGGCTCAACCTGAGTGAACTCCAGAACCTTGAAACGTTTTAATCCCTTAACCAGCAACCTGATTGTTCCATCTGGGAATCTGAGCATTTTTGTAATCTGGATAACGCATCCCACAGGATAAACCTCCTCTGGCTTTGGTTCTTCAATATCAGGATTGCGCTGGGTTATGGCACCGGCAAGTTTATTTGTAGTAAGTATCTCATCAATCAACTTCGCAAGTTTCTGTGTTTGAATGACCAGAGGCACCATCTGGTCAGGGAAAATGACACCGCCTTTTATTGGTATAATTCCCAATTCATCAGGAATCGCAATCTCTTTTTCTTCCATATTCTATTCCTCCTCAATCGGTATGATATATTCTTTTAAAACGGGGAATTTTATCGTCAAAACCCCTTGCTTTAATCTATAACTCCCATATTTAGGCTCAATCGGCATGGGGAATTCTATCGTTCTAAAAAACCTGCCATAGGCAATCTCAAGATTATGAAAGACCACATTCTGTCTCTCTCTTCTTTTTTCTATCATTGCAGACCTTTTTATTCCTGAAATCGTCATATGATTCTGTCCAACATAGATTGTAATGTCCTTCATTTCAACCCCGGGCAGTTCTATAATGATTGATATTGTTTCATCAATAATATACAAATCATAAAGCGGCTGCCAGTTGATAAAAGTTTCTAAACCATACTCTTCGGTTATGGCATCTTCCTTTTCATAAATCACCCTGATTTCTGAGAGACCCATTTTGTCGGTATCCATCTTGTTCTGTCTCATATTGAATTATATATCAAAAAATATTCCTGTCAAGATGGGCAAAGATTAGCGGGGTTTCAAAAATCCAATGGGCAGAATCATCTCTTCCATTGATATACCACCATGCTGGAATGTGTATTTGAATTCTTTTTCGTATTCAATCGGCTTGGTAGGATAAATAAAATAATAATCCTCACGCGCAATGAGGAAACGAACCGATGGGTCTATAGCAGGCAGATACAATTCACCCACATTGTTTAATAATAAAGCAGCCTTTTCATCCGCCCTGAGTGCCGGACCATATTTGTATCTCAAATTTGGTGAGATGTCCCTGCCCCCATAAACAATTGTTGGCCTTCGCACCTGAATAAATCCGTGGTCGCTTGTAAGTATCACCTGTCGCTTCTTGTTCGAAATCATTTTAAAAAGTTCAAAAATAGGTGATATTGGAAACCAGTAACTCAAAAGGTTTAGCAATACCCTTTCATCGTCTAAGAGCCCTTTCATATCCCCCCTGCCCGGTATTGAATGCAATAAAAGGTCAAAGAAGTTTATTATCAAAATCGTTATGTCACTCTTGTCCTGGGCAATCGTCTGGATATTCTTTTCCAGTTCCTCGATCGTTGTTAATTTATGAAAACCAAAACTGATTTTTAGATTGTTCCGTTTCAATAACTCTGTAAACAGTTCTTTCTCAAAGCGGTTCTGTCCTTTTTCTTCAAACAACCAGTATTGTGGATATTTCTGGAGAATCTCAAGCGGTAATAAGCCTGCAAATATGCTATTTCGTGAATATGGTGTCGCAGTTGGCAGGATTGAATAATAATACTGGGTATTTATCTCAAAAAAATCGCGGAGATAAGGCTGGAGTTTCAAATACTGGTCAAGGCGCATAGAATCAAAGATCACAAAAAAGAGCGGACCATTCTTTAATGCCGGGAATACCATCAAATTGAATAAATTATGGGATAGTATTGGACCTTTGTTTTTAATAAAATTTTTGTATTCGTGTATAATATATTTTGAAAAGCCTGCATTTGCATTCTGTTTTTTCTCATCATGAATCTCTTTCAATTCCCTGCCACCATATTCCAAAAACCGTAGATCCCAGGTAACGAGATTACGGTAATAATCAATCCACTCGTTATAATCACCAGGCAGGGAAATTGCATTAAATTGGTTCGCATATTCCTCTGCCATTTTTTCTTCAATCAATTGTCTTCTCTTCAGGATCCGGCTGAGCACAGAAAGTATCTGATTAAAACTGAATGGCTTTGTGATATAATCATCAACCCAGCCACTGTACGCCTGTTGCATCAATGTCTCTTCTTCACTCTTTGTTACCATTACAACAAGTTGCTGGGGATTATCAAGTTTTATTCTCTTCAATACCTCAAGCCCATCAACGCCAGGCATTATCTCATCAAGAAAGATCAAATCAAACACCTCATTACTGGCAATCCTTACACCATCTTCTCCACTCGTTGCGGTCTTTACTTCATAACCTTCCTGATTTAAAAGATAGATAAATGGTTTCAAAAGTTCAATCTCATCATCAATCCATAAAATCTTCATCTCAACTCCTTGGTATATAAATTTGGAATGTCGTTCCACCGGGACCGGTCTTTTTTAATATCAATCTCCCATTATGATAACCTTCAATTATTCTTTTTGTCAACACCAGTCCCAGACCCCATCCATATTTTTTTGTCGTATATCCAGGCTTGAATATATCCTTTGCCTGTTTTATTCCAGTCCCTGTATCTGATATCTCAATCACTGCCCCGTCATCAACAGTCTGGGTCTTTACTGATACAGTCCCTGGTTTTGAACCGATCGCATCAAGACCATTCTTTAAAATATTCTCTACTGCCCAATCAAGCAAAATATCGTCAAATCTTATCAGGGGCAGTGGTTGATAATGTTCAATGAATTGAATCTGATTATGGGCGCGACGCTTTACATAATTCACCGCCTTCTGTATTATTGGTATCGGGTCTTTTTCCACAAGGCGTGGTGGCATCCCGATTCGAGAAAATTTTTCTAATACCTCTTTCATCCTCTGGGCATCTTCAGCGATACCATCGTAGATTTCCTTTGGCACACCCTTTTTTAAAGTCTCAAGCCAGCCTGAAAGCGAAGAGAGTGGGGTTGCCAGTTGATGTGCAGTCTCCTTGGCTAGGGAATACCATATCTTCTCCTCTTCACTCTTCCTGTAAATAAGATAACCCCAGAAGCCCAAAAATAGAAAGGCAAGCAAAAATGCAGTCATCAGAAACGGCAGTATCCTTAAAGACCTTGTGAATGGTGATAGTCCATAATGAACATAACCCACAAATGTAGAATCAGAACCACTTTTTATTATGATCGGAATTGGTCTATGTTCACGGTCAAGTTTCTTTGCCACCCTTACCAGATTCGTATCTGAAACATTCTTTGCTGAATATGGCATACCCCGTGCATCGGTGAGGACCACAGGAAAATCAATCTTCTCAATCACCTCGCGAAACAATAATGCGAGTAATTCTTCTTCACTTGCACCTGGACCAGATGCATAACTGGCAAAGATTCTTGATGTAGTCTCAGTCTCTTTTCTTATCCTTTGAATTAGAAAATTGGAATATATATATGTTCCAATGCCTATCAATCCAATACCAATCAAGAAATAAATAACCAGGGTGCGGGATGTAAACCCACTCGTCTCAGGGAGGACCCCTTTTTCTTCTCTACGACGCAACAACCTCATATTTTCTCCTTTTCTCAAGATACAACTTTTTATCCGCTCTATCGATCAATGTTCCAAAATCCGTGCCATCTTCTGGATATACTGCAAAACCACAGGAAAAGTCTATAAGCAGTCTGCCATCTTTTAAATGGTGCATTGCCTTTTTTGCCCTTTCAATACGCGATTTAAGCGCCCGCACACCCAAACCCGGAAGGATGACAATAAATTCATCACCACCATATCTGGTGACATAACCATCCTTTATCACATCCCTCAGTATCTGAGAGATCTTTTTCAACAATTGGTCACCAGCAAGATGGCCATATCTATCATTGTATTCCTTGAATCGATCAAGGTCAATCATTGCAATCGCAATTGATTTATGCAACTTTTCAATCAACTCATTCAACTTTTCTCTTAAAAACCGATAATTGTATACACCGGTGAGGTCATCCGTATAGGAAATTATTAGATTCCTTTCAAAGAGTTTACTATTATCCATTGCCAGACCAAGGAAATCACCGAATGCCTCTAATAATCTAATTTTACTACGGTCTGGGATACGGTTGTCCACAGGTTCGGAAAGTGACAAAATCCCCAGTATCTCACCATTTCGTGAATAGATCGGGCTTATCAAAATATCACCCTGTGACCATAGATTGTGTGCTCTTTTCTGTTTTGCTGATACCTTATAAACTTCATACTCCCTTATCTCCTTAAAAACCTCTTCGCTTGGAATGTAATATGAATTAGAAATTCTGAATCGGTCTTCCATCAGAGATTTTATTATTTTATAAGGTGGATGGACTTTCTTTGCTTCACGGAACTTCTTCAATGAAATGCCAACACTGTGAAAACGCTCAAATGAATCGGTTTCAGAATTATAGACCGAGCACATAATCTTTTTAAAACCCAAGATCTGCTGGGCACGGCGTAATACCTCTGTGAAAAAATGTTTTAATTCATAAGGTGATAACAAGAGTTTTGCAATATCCTGTAATCCGCTGCTTTCCTGGAGTGCCCTGTTCAATGCCTGGAATAGTTCAATCCTTTCCAGGGCAATTGCTGCCTGATTACCAAGAAATTTCAAACGCATTATAGCATTTATCTGATTTGGAATCTTATCAAAATCATCCAATAAGAAGAATCCCCTGCCCTGATTTTTTATTGTAAACGGAACAACGAGCACTATCCCGGGATTAAGATTATCAAGAAAGCGTTTCAAAAATCTATTCTCAAACTTTTCCAGTTTCAAAATCTGTCTGCTTTGTGAAATATGGCGATATGTTTCATCGGGGAGAAATTTTATTGAAATTTTTTTATTCCTGCCCACGAGTTGGTCTTCAATCAGATAATACAAAAACACCCTGTTTGTATCAAGGAGTCTCTGGGCAGCACTTTCTACAAACCACACAACCTTTTTCAATTCAAGGGTTGTAATTACATTCAGATTCAATTCATTTATTACCTGGAATTCAGAAATCCTTTCTTTGGCAACATTGCTTACCGAAATAATCTGACTGATGATCTTGAGAATCGTTTTTAATTTTTCTATGCTATCAGGCTCCAGAATTTCATCAGGTTCAAATACGAGATAGAGTCTGTATTTCAATCCGCTTGTTTCAAATTCTTCAGAAAAGTAGTTATCTTGCAAAGCCTTGATCTGTTCCAGGGTGACCTTATGTTGATATACAACCCTGTTATCCTGCATAAGTAAACAACCCTGACTCGCAACATTTGTCCCCAACAGTCGAGCAAATTCCTTTACATCAATCTCCTGGATTCTGATACTGCTTAGAAGTGATAAAAAATTATCTATCCTCTTATCAATTGTCATCATATGGTGATAATCTCTTTTTTAAAAATTTTTGCAATCTCGCAAAATTCATCATCAGGTCCGAAATAGGCATCACACAGGTATAATTCTTTCAATCCTTTTTCTACATCATCATTTTTTTTATGATACACAATTCCACCCTGCCATTCCAATCTTTCTAATTCTTTTACACCTTGATCCGCCTCATTAAAAAATAATCTTGGCTGTTCCTGGGGCAAGCCTTTTAATATACCCTTTAGTTCGAGTTTGTTAAACCTAAAGAGCGAAACCGGGTCAACCAAAGGAATCTGAAAAAAATTTACCAATGCCTCAATCCCGCCTTTGATAAGGATATTATAGTATGGAAAATTTTTTTTATCATAGAAGGTAACCCTCTTTTCGGCATCCACAAGATTGGGTAAGTTAAGGTTTGCCCTGTGGTTTAGTTCAATAAGCCATTTGAAAGGAATTTTTTTAATCTCTTTCTTCAGAGTATTAAATTCCCGGGTTAAGACCTGGGGAAATTCCTTGTAAAAAATTATCTGGAAATAATTTAGCCTGAAGTTTTTGACATAGGGCATAAATACCTCAGGAACAAAGAGGACAACACTACCCAGTTTCCTTATGCCAGCAATGAATGGCAGTGTCTTAAAAAATTCTTTTATATCTTCTGCCGGGGCAATAAAAAAACTCTCTCTTCTACCAACACCGATTGGTTTGAATGGTCTGTAAAATTTATGTTTCTGAGTCTTTAAATAGAGATGACAAATCAAATTCATAAACAGTTTTTAAATTTTATTGAGCACGCCTTTTTGCTACCTTCACATATTCGGGCGATGCGTTGTTTATTATCACATCCCTGGTGATGATACACTTTTCAATACCGGATAGGTTGGGCAGGTTAAACATTATATCAAGCATATGATTTTCAACAATAGAACGCAATGCCCGGGCACCGGTGTTATATTTCATAGCCTGGAGCACAATTTCTTCAATTGCATCATCGGTAAATTCAAGTTTTACGCCTTCCATTTCAAAATACTTCGCATATTGTTTTAACAGTGCATTCTTCGGTTTTGTAAGTATTTCAATCATTGCGGTCTTTGGCAGTTTATGGAATGGAGCAATGACCGGAACCCTGCCCACGAATTCAGGAATCATTCCATATTTAATCAAATCTTCGGGTTCAACCCGGGCAATGATTTCATCATAACCCAGGTCCTTTAACTCGGCATCGGTGAGGAATCCTATCTTGGTCTTTTTTAATCGCCTCATTATTATATCTTCAATCCCGGCAAATGTGCCGCCAAGAATAAATAAAATCTTCTTTGTATTTATTTGGATATAGTCCTGTTCTGGATGTTTCCTTCCGCCATGGGGTGGACAATGGGCAATGGTCCCTTCAAGGATTTTCAACAATGCCTGTTGAACACCCTCACCTGAAACATCTCTTGTAATAGAAGGAGAATCGCTCTTGCGTGCGATCTTATCAACTTCATCAAGATATACAATACCCATCTCTGCTGCCTTGACATCATAATTGGCTGCCTGTATCAATCTGAGGAGTATATTTTCTACATCCTCACCCACATAACCGGCTTCTGTAAGTGGTGTTGCATCAGAAATTGAAAATGGCACATGGAGCAACCGGGAAAGGGTTTCCGCAAGGAGCGTCTTGCCTGTGCCGGTCGGTCCAATAAGAAGGATATTGCTCTTCTGCAACTCAATATCATCATCGGTTATCATCGTCCGCTTATAATGATTATATACTGCAACGGATATGACCTTCTTTGCGCGTTCCTGTCCAATTATATACTGGTCGAGAAAAGATTTTATATCCTGGGGCTTAGGCAAAACAAAATTGGGCTGATGCAGGGATTTTTTCTCATCCTCAAGTAATTCATTGCATAGTTTTACACATTCGTCACAGATATATGCATTATTACCGCGGAATAGTCTTTTCACTGCAGTTCTGGGACGCTGACAGAATGAACAAAAAATCTTTGTCGTCATCCTTTCCTCGTCTCAATCACCTCATCAATGATACCATATTCCTTTGCCTCTTCAGCCGACATAAAATAGTTACGGTCGGTATCCCGGGCAATCTTCTCTTCATTCTTACCTGTATGCTTTGCTAATAGTTTATTCAAAAGTTCGCGAATCTTCAATACCTCACGGGCATGGATTTCAATATCTGTTGCCTGCCCCTGGAATGCACCTTCGGGCTGGTGGATCATAATCCGTGAATGGGGCAATGCATATCTCTTGCCCCTGGCACCGCCTGCAAGCAATAACGCAGCCATACTTGCAGCCATACCGATACATATCGTTGATACTGCAGGTTTAATATACTGCATTGTATCATATATTGCAAGGCCTGATGATACAATCCCGCCCGGTGAGTTTATATAAAGATAGATTTCCTTTGCAGCATCCTCGGCCTCAAGGAATAATAGTTGGGCAATGACAAGATTGGCAATGGTATCATCAATCGGTGTGCCGATAAAAACAATCCTTTCTTTTAATAGCCGTGAATATATATCATATGCCCTCTCCCCCCGGCCGGTCTGTTCAATGACGTATGGAACGGTTAGCATTTTTTGCCTCCTCAGGTGACAAAATCCTTCCCTTCTGAACAATATTTGAATTTTTTAGTAGAAATTGAACAACTTCATCACGGGTGAGTGCTTTTTTAAAATATTCTCTGATTTCTTCGCTTGCCTCATCAACACTAAATCCATTCTTCTGGACAAGATTGTTCACATCCTCTTCAAGTACCTCAATATTTTCTTTCTGGGCAATCTTATCTAAAATCATATTAAATCGTGCCCTCTTCTCTGCGATCGGCATAAATCTTTCACGATTATTATCATTATCAGTGAGATTTGAACTTTTTAGAATAACCTGGTATTCCCTTTCAATCAACGATTTTGGAACCGGGAAATGGAATCGTTCAAGTAGTATCTGGGCTAAATTTTCCTTCAATTCTTCATTTAATCTTTCTTCTTCCTGTTTCTTAAGCATATCTTTTAGACCCTTTTCCATTTCCTCAAGGCTATTGTAATTTAACATCTTCGCAAATTCCTCATCGATCTGGGCTAAAATTTTCTCCTCTACCTTCTTTATCTTTATCCGATAAATCTGGTTATTGATCTGGATATCTTTCTTTTCACCTTTTTTTATACCCACAAGGGCGCGATTCAATTCATCCGGAAAACTACGGTCGCCAAGTTTTATAACAACATCAGATTGTTTATCAATAACTTTATTATCTTCAATAATCTCTAAATCAAGGGTAATGAAATCATCCACTGCAGCAGGTTTTGTAGTCTCAACAACATCCGCATAATTCTCTTTAAGACGATTCAGTGTCTGTTCATAGAGATAATCCAGGGGCAGTGGTTCTTCTCTGAATAATTCCAGCCCTTTATAATCATTAACATCAAATTCTGGTTGTATCTCAAACCGTAGATTGAATTTTATCTCACCGGCATCATCAAAACTTACCAGTTCAGGGTTTGATACAGGTTTCCAGTTCTTTTCCTGCAATACCCTTTTATAGAGATCGAGGATGAGGTCATTTATAGCCTCTGCCTTCAATGTATCATAGTATCTGGTTCTGATTAAACCCTTAGGAGCCCTGCCCCGGCGATAACCTTTTATTGAAATCCTGTCCCTTAATTTCTCAATAGAATTATCTATAAAGGGCTCAAGTTCCTGGGCACCGAGTTTGAACTCTATTTCCTTCTCAGTCTCGGTCTCATTCACTATCTGATATTCCAAAAATCCTCCTTTTCTATTTTTCAGAAAGAATAAAAAGGTGCGAGGAGGGGGAGTTGAACCCCCAACCCTCACGGGACTGGATCCTAAATCCAGCGCGTATGCCAGTTCCGCCATCCTCGCAAAGATCAAAAAAGTTATGCATTAGTTAATTATATCCCAAATAAATGTGATGTCAATATATTGCGGTTCTGCTATTAGTAATTTACCGCCTCATATTTGGGCAATGAAACCGACCCTGCAACTTTATAATGATATAAGATTTACTTTTTAAATCACCTTATTGTAAATCCCGCAATCAAATTATGCGTCTGATAATGGGGCACAAAATTATAGTCATAATGGAGGAAGAAGATTCCTAATTTGAAAGTAGCACCAAGGATCGCCCGATAACTGTTCTGGGCAGTGAGTTCAACATCCACATTTTTCTTCATCTTTATTTTGTTTCCTAGATTCAATGTATCAGGGATCTCATATTCAAATTCATAGGTGAAATGGACCCTTGTTCCTTCAAACCCGAATCCTGCCATTGGCTCAAAAACAATAAGATTTTTTGAAACAATCATCTGGAGATTCCAGGTATGGCTTGCAATAATTTTATACCCTATTGAATCCTTTATTCCAAAATCCTGTATCGCACCACCGATAGCAATATCAACAGGTAGGGGAACAATTTTCATAAAGGGCAAACTATTTATATTTTGTTTCAATCCAAGTCCGAGAAAATCTACCCTTGAACCTTTGAAGGTAAATGGGACATACCTTATGCAAATTTCTGACCCAAAAATAAGACCAACATTCAGTTGAGGTATTGCAAGCGGCACAACCGAAAGATTGAAACCACCAGGGATATAAGGAGGAATACCAACTTGATTCCCTTGACAGGGACAATCGTTCTTTCTTTTGGTCCGAATATCGTGCTTACACTATCAAGTTCCAATGAATCATAATCAAGATTATCATTCGCAAGTGAACAGGTTAGACCCTTTGCATCAAAGTATTTACCCATCTCTGGTATCTGAATCAACATACCCCTTACCCCAATATCAAACCCCAGTAAACTGTGGCTCCGCGCACTATGGAAAATGCCGGTTGAGATGCCAGTCCCGAATGATGTTATTAGCGGCTGGGTATAACCTTCAAGCAAATCCTGACTTACCTTTTTATCTTCTCTGCAAGTGCCTCGTAATTCTGCTGGCCATACAGCAAAGAAAAGAATAAAAATATGGATAGAAATTTGGTTATCTTTATATTTGATTATAATTATAAATCCTCAATTGTCAAGGTGAATTTTTTATCGTGTAATAATTTTTAAGGGAACGGGGCCGACGAGATTTGAACTCGCGACCTCCTGCGTGACAGGCAGGCGTTCTAACCAAGCTGAACTACGACCCCGTTAAATAAATAAGTCTATTATATCAAAAATTTTCATAAAGTCAAGTGCCATCATAAAATCTAATCCGCCCCTCTGTTTGACAGGCAAAACCCAAAATTCCAATGAAGCCTCTATAAGTTAATACACAAATGAACTGCCGCCGATAAATTCCCTGAGAATTGAATTTGAAGGAACATCACGGTCATTTAAATCATAAAAAAATGCAAAATAATCGAGGAGTCTTTTTGCCTCCTGGTAGAATGGGTCATTTTTTTCCACCTTCCTGAGCAATGGCACACAATATTTTTTCAATACTGCAGATTCGTATATCAATGCAGAATTAAACATCTCATCTGCCTCTTCCTGGAATGGATAAATATTCTGTTCTTCACCAGTTCTCACCCTTCCCCATTGGGTTAAAACACCCTGAACTGTATAACCACGATAATGTGTATCACGGACAATCCTTCTCATCATCCTTGTATCAGTCGTTGAAATGCGATTGTGGTCATCAATATTTAACTGAGTTAGGGCACTGATATAAATCTTGAATTTGATATTCTTTGAAACCAGTGGTGTGAGTTCTTCATTCAAACAGTGTATACCTTCTACCATAACAATCCCATTTTTTGGTAGTTCAACCACTCTTCCTTTTTCCCTCCTGCCTTTTATAAAATTGAATTTTGGCAATAATACCCTTTCACCTTTTATAATAGAGAGTAAATCTTTATTCAAAAGTGTTATATCTACTGCCTTTATTGACTCAAAATCAAGCCTACCAAATTTATCCCGCGGTGTCTTGCTATGGGGTAAAAAATAATCATCAGTGGAGATAAGAATTGGTCTGTATCCATTAACCATCAACTGGACTGCAAGCCTCTTTGTAAACGTCGTCTTTCCAGCACTACTTGGACCAGCGATCAATATTACCCGCCTCTTTTCGGTCGTGATACGGTCTGCAATGTATACAATCTTTTTTTCATGGAGTGCCTCAGCAACCCTGACAATATCAGAACCCTGTCCTTTTTTTATTGCGATATTCAGGTCTGCAACATCAGTGATGCCAAGAATCTGGACCCAGTTAAGATACTCATTGAATATCCTTGCGAGTTTTGGCTGGGCTATGTATGGAGGCAAAGAATCAAGGTTATGCCAGTTGGGGAATACGATGATAAATCCCGGTGGAAAATTTGTAAGATAGAATTTATCAACCATTCCGGTCCGCTCAAATGGTGGGTTCGGATATGTATCAATAAATCCATCAAGTTTGTAAACAGCAATCTTCTCTATCTGTGTATTCTTCAAAAGTTTAATTTTATCCTTCTCTCTACTTCTCTCAAATAATCCTATTGCCTTATGCCTTGGCAGGATGGTGCGCTGGATTGGCAAATCCGCCCTGATTATTTCACGCATCTTCAAATCAATCGCAATCAAATCCTTGTCAATCAATCTTCTATTGAGTAAACAATAGAATCCCTGGCTTATTGAATGTTCTATACGCAGAGTAGCATCAGGGTATAACTTTTTTAGTGCCACATAAAGGATAAAAGAGAGTGTGGATTGATACCTACGCCAGAGATTGAGACAATTTATCTCATCAATACATTTCTTTTGATTATCCAAAATCACCCCCTTGGTCCAAATATTGCAGTGCCAATCCGTATCATATTTGAACCCTCTTCAATCGCTATTTCAAAATCAGAGGTCATTCCCATTGATAGGATTGGAAAATCCTGGTCAAATGCCTGGGCAAGTTCATCTCTTAAGTCATGCAATAACTTAAAAGAACTTCTTGATGCCTCGGGATCAGTGATTGCCCAGCCCGGACCAATGGTCATCAACCCGAGAACCTTAATCTTCTTAAAATTTTTTAAATCTTCATAAAATTTAAACAAATCTTCTGGCTTTATTCCAAACTTTGTTGGTTCACCTGAGGTATTCACCTCAATGAGGCATTCAGCCGTATTCGTTGCCCTTTTTTCAATCTCTTCAGCAAGTTTTATAGAATCAAGGCTGTGAATGAGGCTGAATATCTTTAAGGCATCCTTTACCTTGTTGGTCTGGAGGTGTCCAACCATATGCCACTGGACACGATTTCCAATAATGTTAAACTTCTCCTTTGCCTCCTGAACCCGATTCTCGCCGATTATTTTAATGCCACAATCAATTGCCTGAAGGATGATATCCGGTGGCACTGTCTTGGTCACAGCAACGAGAGTAATCTCATCAGGATTTCTGTTAACCCTGTTCGCTGCCTTTTCAATCCTTTCCTTTAATCTATTGATATTTTCTCTGATGTCCACAGGGAATTATTATATAGAAATAAAAAGTGGTGTCAATTCCTTGATTTAAATCTAACCCTTGACCCATTTCATTTAATAGATATAATCCTGTATGATAATATTTTTGCTATTCCTCCAGATAAATGATGGCTATCTCACAGTCCGTGCTGAGAAAGACGGACTGCCGGTCTTTGTGGATGACGATTTCATCGGCAATACCCCGGTGATAAAGTATCCTCTGAAACCAGACGAATACAATGTTGGATTCTTTCCTCAGGATTCTATTGAAAACGCCTCTTATCAATTTAAAGGTGGTGATATCGGTGCATTATGGAGAATCGCAAAATATGGTGAAGGGATTGTAAAGGTGAAGATAGAGCCCAATAAAGAGACCATTGTTGAATTAAATTATAAGGCAGTTCGTTCTGCACCGAGCAGGGCAAAGGCAAAGGTATTCAGCTGTTTAGGAGGAGCATTCATTTTAGGCATACTCGCCACCCTCGGATTCCAGGTGATATTTTAATCCAGAATCTACAGGAATAATTTAATGTCCCAAAGACACTACTGGAGTAGGGAATTTATTCCCGTGAAATTAATCCATCTTCACAAAAACATCCACCAGATTTCCATTCCTGTCAAAAATCCTGTGCTCATTCTTGTATATTGCCTCGCTCCCTCCATCATCATAGACCTTTAAAACAATCCTTCCCCTTTTGCAGGAAAAACAGATTGGGAACAGATATTCCCAGACCTTGTTCGTTTGCAAATCTATAAAATAAATATAATCCCATAGTTTTGTGTTATATGGTTTTCTTCCATGAAAGATGACATATCTTCTATTTTGAGAGATCTGGTAATCAATAATACTATTCCACTGGTTCAGATCTATTGTTCTTTTTGCTTTGTTGAACTGGATAATCTCCATTTTTGGAGATTGATTATAGTAATTTGTGGTAAAAAGGATGAGCCTGTCTTCTAAGATTCGGGATAATTCAAAAGAAATCTTTCGGTCATCTTCTCCTCTAAATCTACCAAGCACCGTCTTGTGCGCATTATATAGAATTAATTGGGTCTTTATACTGTCATCCGAATTGAAATACTGTTCTTTGTAGATAAAAAATCTCTTGTTGTCGGGCGAAACCTTTGCCTTCTCATTATAATATCCGCCGGATTCATTTTGTTCACTCTTCAATATCCATTTATCAATGGGACTATCATCTTTGCAAAACTTCAGTGTATCACCAGATTGAAAGACCAGTATATTAGCAACACTCAAATCAATACCAAACAACATCCAGAACCCGATTAATAATCTTCTCATAAAGCCCAATTACTGACTACTGGCTACTGACTTACTGACTACTTTTATCACGGCGCAGTCAATGTAAACTTCGCATCCAGATATGCGCCATCCGTATCTGTTGCCCGAACCGAGACTTCAAATGTATTAACATCTCCAGCATTGCCATAGACCACGCCGGTATTCTTATCTATCTTCACACCTTCTGGTGCAGAGAGTAATTCAAATGTCAATTTATCACCATCCGGGTCAATTATTGGAACCCGATAATACAAACTTTCAGGGCTTGCTACAATCGAATCTATTCTCGTACTGAAAACAGGTGCAGCGTTGGCAATTTCCAGTTCAGCTAAAAATGGTTCTGATTTTAATTGTCCATCAGAAACTACCACACCCGCTGTAATTCTATCACCCTTTTTAACCTTCAGTTTCCTTAAATCCAGAACATTTGAAGAATCAGGGAGCCGGTCGTCATTCAACATCCAGTAGACAAATAACTGGAGTGAATCTTGGTCAGGATCTTCAGCATTTGCAGAAACTACAATTTTGGGTGTGTGAACAAACAAGGATTCAGGTATGATATTAACTGATAATATCCTTGGAGGTAACCCACCCAGTGTAATTTCTCGGCTCCGGACTGCCTTGCCCCATTCCTTACCATCAAATGGTGTTACTTCAGCAAAGATCTTATCACCCATTTTTGCTTCTTCATATTTGAATGACATTCCTTCGCCAATCTCTTTGCCATTCACAAACCACTTCACTTTGTAGGTCAATGGGTCACCGTCTTTATCTATAGCAGAAATCCTCGCACTAATTTCTGATGCAATCGTAGGATTCAACGGCAGCAAGGTAATTTCTTTTATTTCGGGTGATGTATTTCCAGCCACACCTTCTTTTTTCCTTTCACAGCCGACAAAAACAGATAGAACCAATAGAACCAACAAGAGACCCTTTCTCTCATTTTTCAATTGGACCTCCAATGTTCACTTGATATTCTAATCAGAATTCTTCTAAAGTCAAGAGAAAAGAGGTCAGGTCTTGTAGCAGTTTGGTCATCAAACATTAACAAGACCTGACCTCAAGAAATCATTTCTCCACTAATCTGCCATTAACCACATTATAGAATTTGTGGATCTTGATGTAGGTATGCGCAATACTGGCTTTGTCAGTTTCTTCTGTATCTGCTACTTGTTGATCTGGTTTAACAAGCGAGGCGGTAAATGGAAATGTGATTGAGCTTACACTTATCGCCTGCCCATCTCCACTTATATATCTACCCAATGACAATCCTGGCACATAGACCTTCAGATTATCAACCAGAATCAATGTATCACCTTGTGCGCCAGTAGCCATACCAAGCCAGATTTCTTCGGCAATTAATGGTAGGCAGAATACTATTAAAAGAAGGAATAATTTCTTCATTTTTGCCTCCTTATCTACCTTTCCAGAGAATAACACCTGGTTTGATTGCGGTTGGTAATCCGGTTTCCTGTTGGACAATGCCACCATAGGTCTGAATAAAGACCTTGGTCTGGTCTGCAGTTACATAAAGAGCAGGTTCTGATGGCATACCAGGTCCTATACCTGTGTATAACCTATGTGCTCCAAGTGTATCACCTAAATAAGACTCAGGATGGGCAGTTCCTGTTCTGTAGAACATTGCATAGAGATTACCATAACCGCCATAAGAGCAGATGTCACCAGTTGGCACAAAGGTAGTGAAGAGCACAGCACCACCAAAGACCAGTGCCGGAGTTAGAGACCTTTCGCCGCCCTTTGCAAAGTAGCGATACCAGCCGTTCGTCGCATAGACATCATCCATAAACTCCTCAAATGATTTGACAACCGCTCCAATATGAGCATCACCACTTGTATCAATCCAGACATTCGTTACATTATACATTGAGGCAAGGGTGAAGGTGCTAACAGTATCTTCTTTTATACCAACAAATAGTTGTTTAGTCGTAGTATCCGCTTCATCAACATCAGAGAAGAATCTGCCTGAACCAAAATAGACCCAGAGTCGGTTAAATTCATCAATTGTGACATTTCCTTCAGCAATCATTGGTCTTTTCAAATTCTCCGTCACTGCGGAAAGCACCCAGTCATTAGGGTCAGTGCTCTTTCTGGTCTTGATGCGATAAATTTTACCACCCCAGCCGCCTGGTGCAGTATTATCTTTGAAGCAATCAGAGAAATAGATTAGGTCAACTGAATAGTCCTGGTCCCAATCAATGCCAAAGATATTGGCAACAAAAGAATTGGCATCCGGTACAGTGAAGATGCGTCGGATATTTCCAGTGGATATATCAAGCACATAAATCCTTGCATTCTGGTTACTTTCACCAGCACAATTTATCGGTCCTGAAGCAGTAACCATAAACCAGGCGGTATCAATAGGATTGGCAATCTTTATTGCAGTAGGATAGGTCAGGGTATATTTCAGGTTCGGATGCGTAAATTCCCACATTGGATTTGGATTCAGGGGGTCAGATACATCTATAAATGCGTATGCAGAGTTAAGAGTATCAGTTGCTGTACGAATCTCTCCACCACCGAGTCTCATTCCAACTGTGAGCACTGTTCCCCAGCCCTGAGGATGGATTGCGTCAGGGGTAAATATCTTAACATCCGTTGGGTAGGGCGTTAGATCAACATAGTAGACATGGCAGTAGTGGGGGTTCTTGAGCCACTTGAGATGGGCAAGAAGGTTATAGGGAATATATGCCCAGAGTTCCTGGCCTAAGGAGTAAGCACCGAGCGGGTCCTGATAGCCCACTTTGAACGGGTCAGGGTCAACGATATCACGATAATAACCCGCATTGAATGCATGGAGCATACCGTCATTTGCTCCGACATAAACAACAGGCCTGCGCAAAGATTCAGCATTCCAGAAATCCTGATAAGTGACATCTCCATATAGATAGTCATACCGTTCCATAGGGTGTGATACAACTGTTGCTGAAGAATTTATGATATCACCGAGTTTCCAGACTTTATTATTTGTAGTTCTACTCCGCAGGTTTGTAAAATCAGTTCCTCGCACATACCTTATTACTGTGTCGGCAGATTGGTCAGTAGGCACACCAAGGTGGGGTCTGAATGTTCCTGCATTAGCCGGGATGAAGTCTTTAAACTCACCTATATCAACAATGCCATTTTTATTCGCATCCACAAATGCCTTTATTACCCGTTGGTCTGGTGAATTGTTCCAGAGCCATTTTCCACCATCCCAGACAGTCTTTAGTTCGTCTAGGGCTACACTCGCTAAATAGACCAATGAATCGCCATCTCCATTTACATCCTGATACCTTTTTACCCTGACATCTCCAACCGTGGTATCAAACTCTACCTTAACTACATAATCGTTTTTTAGATGGAGATAGTGGTCCTGATTATTGTCCTCTCTTAGTAATCCGAACTTATCAATCCACAGGGAATAGACTGATCCAGTCCAGTCAAGAAGTTCACCAGTAGTAAACTGCCTTCTTGGATAGAATTGTGCCTGAGTTGCAAGACCCGCACCCTTTGTTCCTGCACTCACAACCGCGGCCGCTGAAGCAGAAGAAACCTTGGCAAGCATCTGCATTATTGCCTTCATTATTGCCTCTTCAAGTTGGTAGCCAGTCTCTGCCTGGAAATAATTGTCAGGGATGCCGTCTCCGTTCTTATCATATTCTGCTGCCAGGTCTGGCCTTTTGTTACCATTTAAATCTGCAAAACCACCAGTCTTTGCTGCATCTTTTAAGAGATTAATTGCCTGGGGAATATTGCCAAATGCATAGATTATATAACACTCTATTGACTGGTCACCAGCAAGGCTGCGGTTACCCCAGCCCGCATCAGGCCTTAAATCATTCACATGACCGTAGAGTGTTATATCATCCAGATAATCTGTTCCATTATCAGGAAGTGTGGGATTTATTCCATCCCAGTAATTCTGGAGATTATTGCAATTGGGCAGATGGGTACAGGAATTGGGAATCTCCATATCCTGGGTTGACTCACCATCGGTTAAAACCAGAATGAATGACCTTCTACAGGGAGTCATTGTATGCGTATTTTTGTCATACCATGGATCGTGCTGGTTGCCTGGATTTGGAGCGTAGTCTGAATTGTAATAATGGGGGCTTGATTGGGAAAAGAAATGCAAAAGTTCAAAATAGCATTCTGCAAGGGGTGTCCAGGTTTCACCACGGAATGCATTTATATGGTTCCGCAGGTCAATTATATCCGGTTCACCAAGGTAGTCCCTTATATGACCGCCCCTATCATAATTAAAATGCCAGAGTCCGAATATTGGTGCATCATCATCCCAGTGCCGGTCATCATCCTTGTCACCGATCTGGTCAAGCACCCCGCGGTATTCTTTTTCAGGAATATCAACCTGAACTCTTATATTTGAAAGCGTTGCATTTATCGGTGGATTAGAACCGTATTTGCTAACAGTCAGATAGGTTGCATCTGCAGAATGGCTAATGTAAAATGTATTGTAATTACTCGCATTACGATAGTAATATTTACTCCAACTGGAACGTCCTTCGCTCAATAGCCGAACAATATTGCCGAGTTCATTACCCTTTCCTCCAGTCAAGACCTTCTTTTCAATATCAGCCCTGGACATACACGCCCAGTTGAGAATCCGACCAGGAAATGGTCCAAGAGGGTCTGAGACAAAACGATTTGTTGCCCATCGGTAATTTGAATCCGGTTTGAAATAGCCATACCATTTTGTGGTATCGGTCATATAAAGGGAGTTTCCACCATATGCCTGGTCATACATACTGCCTGAATTATCAAGCATAATCATTATATTCGGTGGCACCACAGTCGTAACAAATGGCGGTGCACAACAATATGCTGCCATTTCTTGGGCAAACAAAGCCCCTAAGAACAGTAAAAAAATTATAACGAATCTCATTTTTACCTCCTATCTTGTTTCAACATATCTCTGCACAATATCTATTGCGGTCTTCTCTCCGTTTCTACCGATTGCATTGGCATAGATATGATATAGTTTGTAGGTTCTTATTCCCACGGCCGCGCCAAGTGATGCACCAATGCCCCGGTATGCCCGGGCAAATTTCTGTGCCTCACCTGGTGGAGCAACTGCCTTATCTGTTACCCGTGCTACAGTGAGACTGCAGAGATAATTGGAGATGAGATTTATTTCCTGGTCTGTAATTGGACCCACGGTCAAATCCCGATTCATTTTTTGGGCGTGAGACCTGCCCATTTCAAGTATTGCCTCGCACGCCTCAAGCGTGTTTTCAGCCCTTGTCTGTCCACTGGTCACTGTAAGCCCTCGGGTTACAAGATAAATGCCCAATGCACCAATAATAAATATCACAATTAAGGTACCTAAGGCAACGAGCAAGGCAATTCCTTTTCGGTTTTTTACTTTATTCTTCATGTTCTCTCCTTATCAATAAGGCTCTAAATTCTGCGGATATAATATACCTGAAAAAAATGTCCTCTTTCTATGCCTCATTGCATCGGTCAATGCATAAGTATTGTCTTCAACTGTGACATTCGCATACGGATAGGTATAATTGGGAATATCCCTTGAGGCCACTACCATCGTATATCTCAATGCCCAGCGACGGCCATAAGGTGTTGGCCTGAGCAAACTATCTGGTATGTTATTATACCAGGTGTCAATAATCGTATCTTCGTCAGTGTCCAAGCCATAGGCAAACTGAATATTCTCCACATTATCAAGCAGGTCCTCAGTCCCTCTTTCCAATGTGCCATTGTTGACCTGATAGAGGATACCTGTGTTATAAATGTCCGGGTTATTATAGGTTATTACTACCTGAACATTCTTTGTTAATGCTGGAGCATTGATGGTAAGACGCTGGGCTGGTTTCGGATTACCATTTTCATCATAATAGGTAAAAGTATCTACCTGAGTTATTATGACTTCACCAGGAGGGTCCAGTATCTCCCGGCTATCGCTCAGAATTACGATGTGGTCAGTGGGTTTAAAATAGGTCGTTGTGTCCTTGAATCGGGCAACAATAAGTTGAGTTCCATCCGCTCCTTCTAACATATAACTCCATCTTGTCTGATTCATTTCAAAGCCAAAACCAACGCCACGAAGATTAATTCCATCAGAACCAAGATACCCAGTGTTATTGAAAGAAGTGAGCACTGCGTTATTTTTGGGATGGCCAAGTCCAGCCAGCATCAAATCCCATTTAAAAAGGGTATAGGCAACCTGCGCATCTGCCTGTAGAACCGAAGTTTCACTTACCATAGTTGCCCTTTGCTGTTGTATTGTAAGGATGGAATAAATTGCGCCAAGGACAATCATCAAAATCACCAGAGAGACCATTACTTCAATCAATGTCATACCTCTACGCATAAAGCCTCCTTTAAAATTTTCTGCCCTTAATAATGTCCGTATGAATGCGATTGCGGTTATTATTCCATAAGACCCATAGACGAATCAATGTTTCAATCCGGTCATCCACAGGATTTCCGACTTCATTAACCGCATTCCAGCATACACGATAAGTCACCCCACCCATTTGATAGTTCTCTTCAAAGTCCGGCGGAGGGTCAGGAGGGGCAACAAAATCAAGGTCAAAGTTGTCACCGTCCCAGTTTTGAACTAAAGGATCACTATTGGGACAGTTGTTCAAAAGTTCGTAATACCTGGACATCACAGCCCGTGCGTACATCCTTTGATTAACGACTCTGGTAACCTGCATTCCCATAACAGTCATCTGCGATACCGCAAGGATCCCTATGGACAGAATCACAATCGCAACAAGTATTTCAACTAATGTAAATCCTCTTCTCATTTTTCCTCCCTTTTAATTCCAGGTGCCATTATTACTATTGTAACGGTATACCCTTACTTTGCCCAGGGAATTGATACCGATTGCATAATTATCTCTGTTGTCTGTAAGATAGATGACACCTCTATTTGCGCCACCCCGGCCATTAAAGATAAGAGTTCCCATAGGCATAAAATCAAAGCCGCTTGCGGGTGCAGAGGCTTGGTTCGCCTCAGGCGGAACTCCACCTGTGTAATTTGGACCTACGCCAAACCTTAAATTTCCACCTGTGCTACCCCCAAGTTTGTAGGTGTATGTATTGCCTTCAGGAGAAGTGATTCTGTAGGACCTATCGTCTTTACGACCAACTGAATATTCACGACCAATTGAGAGAGCCCTTTCTCGAATCTGCCTTAGGTCCTGGGCAATTTCATAAGCACCAGCCCGAATTCTTGCCTTCGCCTGCATTGCTGCGAAATTTGGAACAGCGATTGCAATGATCACACCGATTATCCCAATGACAACCATCATCTCAATCAAAGTGAAACCGCTTGAATTACGCGTGAGAAGACTTAACTTTCTTCTCCTTGCTTCATTAAACAACCTTATCATAATAACACCTCCTTTACATCCTATCATCTCAGCATATTTCATCAATATATTTGATGAGCAAATTTTGTGCCTGGATTTGGCAAAAATATATTGAAATTTCATCACTTTTTTTGATATTATAAACAAAATAGTGATTTTTTACCACACATTGGGTAAATTTTTACCCATAAAAATTTTGCAACACTTTTCTCCCTGCCTAAAAAATGTTGCAAAATTTTACCTTACCAAATCCTTGACAAATCCAATATTTTTTGTATAATCCCCTATGGCTGAAGAGAAAAAAGAGCAACAAACCCTTGATAAACCCGTTTTAGTCAAAGATATTTTGCTGATGACCATCTTCTCCCTTGAAGGAAAGGCATGGGCATACCTTGGTTTGACTGCCCACCCTGAAACCCAGAAACCAGAAAAAGATCTGAACCAGGCACGCCTTGCTATTGACTCCATTGATGCAATCTATAAAATACTTGAGCCATCCTTGACTGATGAGGAGAAAAAAAACATCCAGGTGAGTCTAACAAACCTTAGGTTGAATTTTGTCAGGGAGTGAAATAAAAATAAACACAAAAATATCAGATGGTATTAAAAAAATCACCCTTAGAATATTGCTCTTCTCTTTAATATTATCAGTCTATCTCTACTCCCTCTGCCCCACCGTCTATCTCATAGACTCTGGTGAACTCGCAGCAGTGAGTTGGACCCTTGGCATTGCCCATCCAACTGGCTATCCAATCTATACCCTCATCTCGTATCTCTTCTCCCATCTTCCCGGTGAACCCATAAAGAATCTCAATCTTTTATCTACGCTTTTCTCAATCTCTACCGCATTCCTTATTTATATTACTGCAACGCGCATTACAGGAAATGAATCCATCTCTGCCTTAATCACTGCTATATTCTCATTTTCTCCGATCATCTGGCGTATTTCAATCACAAACGAGGTCTATCCCCTGACTGTATTATTCTGCACCTTATCATTATTTATGCTTTATTCTTTGAAAGATTCAAGAACCTTCTATTTTATTATGTTTCTTTTTGGCCTTGCCTTCACAAATCACATAATAATATTCTCACTTGTATTCCCATTATTCTTTTATTTAACATTTGTATACAAACCACCCTTTAAAAAAATTCTCATCGGATTTTTATTCACACTGATTGGAATTTCACCCTATCTTTATCTTATCTTAAGAACCCTTGCTGGTGCAGAAATCGCCTGGGGTAATACCTGTAATCTCCAGCGTCTGTTCTGGCACATAACCGGAAGGCAGTATCAGGTCTGGATGTTTTCGCTCCCAATAAAAGAAATTTTGAATAATGCAAAACAGGGATTGGTTTTTATTACAACAAATTTTTTATATATCTTTATTATCTTTGTCTTTCCTGGTTTTTTCTATCTATTCAAAAAAAATAGGAAAAAATTCTGGTTATTATTAATAATCTTTCTCCTCAATTTTTTATATACAATAAATTATGCAATTCCGGATATCGAATCATATTACATCCCTGGTTATATTGCGCTCTTACTTGCAAGCATATATGGACTTTATATATTCAAAAAATATATTAGATGGTTTGTATCAATCCCATTGCTTTTGCTCTTTGCCCTGGTCAATTATCCTTCCTGCACCTTGAGAGATAATACCCTTGGACTTGATTATAGTTTTGCCCACATCTCCCAATTACCAGAAAATAGCCTTTTAATCTCCTCATACTGGGATATATATTCACCGACCATTTATTTGCGAAAGGTTAAGAAGATTTATAAAGAATTAGTAATCATTGATAAGGAACTCCTCAGAAGGACCTGGTATCTAAAATATTTAAAAAATGAATATCCAGAATTCTACTCTTCTGCAGAGAAAGAAATAAATGATTATCTTTCTGAACTTTATAAATTTGAATATAACAAACCCTATGACCCGCATATTATCCAGAATAAATTTATAAAGATGCTGGAAAGATTTGTTGAAATAAAAGAAACAACCGGCGTATATTTTGCGCTTCCATTTCCTGATTATGATTTGAATTCTATAAAACCTGATTATTATCGTATCCCTTGCGGTTTGAATTTTTGGATCACAAGGAATATTCAAACCTGCCCTTTTGATTTTTCGCAACTGGAAATAAAACATCCAGCATTTATAAATGACCCACGCCTCAAATTCAATATTGAAACAGTAAAGAGAATGATAAATAATAATATCAATTATCTTACCAGAACAGGTAGAATAAATGAAGCTGAAATGGCAAAGAAATGGCTCAATGATTTCTCAATATATAAATAAACCTTTTACTCAATTATTGCGTCTCACTAATTAATGAAAAAACTTATTTTTTTTATAACTGCAATCTTTATTTTTAACCATCCTATATCTGCCCGGGAAAGAAATAATAATAGCACTGGAAGGATAACGGGCATTGTTGTGGAATCGGTTACCGAACAACCGATTGAACGTGTAAATATCATTATATATGACAAAACCCATAAGCAGTTAACCGGAGCAGCAACAAATGAAACCGGCAGATTTTTTATTACCGGAATAAACCCTGGTGAATATATTATTGAATTCTCTTTTGTAGGTTTTGAAACAAAGACCGACACAATCCATATAACCCCTGATAACCCAATTTTAAACCTTGGAGTGATAAAACTTGAACAAAAACCGATAACGATTGAAGGGGTTGAAGTCACTGCAGAGAAACCACCGATTGAATTTAAGATTGATAAAAAAGTGATCAATGTTAAAGAACATTATGCAAGTCAATCAGGGTCTGCGGTCGATGTCCTTGAAAATGTTCCGGCAATAACCGTGGATATTCAGGGAAATGTTTCTCTACGCGGTAGCACAAATTTCAGGGTCCTCATTGATAACCGGCCATCAATCCTTGAGCCGAGTGATGCCCTCCAGCAGATTCCTGCAAGCACTATAGACCGCATAGAGATAATCACCAACCCCTCAGCCCGCAATGACCCTGAAGGCCTTGCCGGGATAATCAATGTGATAACAAAAAAGAATATTCAATCAGGTATAAATGGCATTGCAAATCTGAACCTTGGGCTTGAACAAAAATATTCAGGTGATTTTCTATTGAATTATCGTTATAAAAAATTCCGCACATTCTTTGGATTAGATTACAATAATTTTAATTTTCCTGGGACCGAGATTGAAAACAGGACAACAAACACCCAGGATACCACATTCTATTCATTGACCCAGGGCAATAGTTCCTGGTTAAGAAGATTTTATGGTTTTAAACTCGGAACCGAATATGTAATAACGCCAAAAGCCAAAGCCGGTATAAATTTTGAATTGCGAAATAGGAATATGGAACGTTCTTCTTTCCAGGAACTCATAAAATGGTCAATCCCTGGAGATACAACAGACTTTGTGCGTGATAATCAGACTGAACGGGGTGGGCTGATGTATGCGATAAATACCGATTATCTTGTCAATTTTAAGAAAGAACAAAAATTATCCGCCCGCCTCTCCGTTAATATAAATAATGTTGAAGATAGATCAACGAATGAACTCAGCACCCAGGATTCCCTAATCAATGATGGCTGGAGGTCAATAGAAAAAGGTCCAATGAAAAGGGTTCTTTTTAATCTTGATTATACACAACCTTTTACCCTATTTAATGAAAAAAATGGTAAATTAGAAACCGGAACACAGACAACCATCAAGCTATCAAATGGTGGTCAGGATGTATATGTATATGATACAGTGACGAAAGAATATACTTACAAGCCCGAATTCAGCCATCTTGCTGACTTTATCCATAATATTTATGCATTTTATACAACATACCGCGGCGAAATCAAAAATTTTGGGTATCAAACCGGGATAAGGGCTGAATATACCTATAGATTCCTTGAATTGACCGGCACTGCCCAGAATGTAAATATCAAACGATTTGATATATTTCCAAGTTTGCACCTATCCTATAAATTCCCACCATTTGACCAGATTATGATAAGTTGGACAAGGCGTGTGAACAGACCAAGGGACTGGGACCTTCAACCATTCGAAATCCGACGCGACCCATATTCAATCCACAAAGGCAACCCTGGCCTGTTACCAGAATTTGTCAATGCATTTGAACTTGGTTATCAAAGACAGTGGAATAATCTCTTATTCTCTCTTGATGGATACTTCCGCCTGACCGAGAATCATATTGAATATATTACACACCTCTATGGTGGTGATACCCTGTTATCTACAGTTGAAAATATTGGTAAAGATTATGCCTATGGTATTGAACCGACCCTGGATTTAAAAATCCTCAAATGGTTAAATATCAATCTCTCAGGAAATATTTATGAGCACCGGATAGAAGGAAAAATAGATAACAGTTCATTTACCCAAAAAAGCCAGACCTGGAGTTTACGCAATATGAATTCAATTATATTGACAAAGGCTGCGCGATTACAGATTACCATTATGTATAATGGTCCTGAGATTATGGCACAGGGAGAGAGGAAATCATTCTTTATCGTCAATGGTGGAATAAGACAGGAGATCATACCACGCTCATTAAATCTCACACTCCAGGTGCGTGATATATTTGGCACAGGTAAATTTGAAAATACATCAGAAGGAACAAATTTTTATATCCACCAGGCGCATAAAAGGAAATCACCAACAATAATGTTGGGTTTGAGTTATAATTTCAACAATTACCGTGCTGAACCGAAAAAATACGAAAGTGAAGAAAATTTTGAGGATATGGAAAATAATTTTTGAATTGATTTTTTAAAATATCTCAATATAATATGTTATGCACATACTCGTCTGTGATGATGAACAGTCCCAGCGTGAGTTGCTCGCTGGCTTTTTGAAGAATTCAGGTTATGAAGTCACCACTGCCCGCAATGGTTTAGAGGCAATAGAACTAAACCGCACCAAAGGTTTTGACCTCGCAATATTAGATTTAAAAATGCCTGAAATAGACGGGATTGAAACGATGAAACAGATGAAATCCATAGACCCGCAGACCTATTTTATTATTCTCACCGGATTCGGGACTATCGAGTCTGCAGTCGAGGCAATAAAATTGGGTGCCTATGATTATTTGAGCAAACCAATAGACCTGAATAAACTTGAACTTTTAATAAAAAGGATTTATGAAGAACTGATGACCCATCAGGAGATTGCGGTTCTGAAGGAACAGATTGAAGAAAGATTCAAATTTGACGATTTTGTTGGAGAAAGTGCTAAAATGAAAGAGATACTATCACTCATTCCCAGGGTTGCCCGTTCTGATGCATCGGTTTTGCTCCTGGGTGAATCAGGGACGGGAAAAGAATTGATCGCCCGACTCATACATAAGGCAAGCCCACGAAGGAATCGCAACTTCATTCCCATATCCTGTGCTGCACTTCCGGAAACATTGATTGAAAGCGAACTCTTTGGTTATGAACGGGGGGCGTTTTCCGGCGCTGAAAAAAGAAAATTTGGAAAATTTGAACTCGCTGATAAAGGCACTTTATTCCTTGATGAAATTGGAGACCTACCTCTCACTGTCCAGGTAAAACTCCTGCGTGTATTACAGGAATTCACATTTGAAAGATTGGGTAGCAATGTTCCAATCAAGGTCGATGTGAGACTCATCTGTGCGACGAATCAGGATTTAAAAAAGAAGATTGACGAAGGTAAATTCCGTGAAGACCTTTATTACCGTATAAATGTCGTTAATATAATTATTCCTCCATTGCGGGAAAGAAAAGATGATATAAAACCACTCGTCGACCATTTTTTGAAAAAATTTGCCAGGCTGGGGCGTAAGCAGGTAAAGGGAATTACGAAAGAGGCATTGAATAATCTATTGAGATATGACTGGCCAGGGAATGTGCGGGAACTGGAAAATGTGATTGAAAGGGCGCTCGTGCTCAGCAGGGGTGAGATGATAGGACCAGAAGATGTTCCATTACAATCAACATCAATCTCAATGGTATCTGACTCTGAATCACTCGCAGCGATTGAAAAAAATCATATTTTAAAAGTCCTTGAGAAAACCGGCTGGAATCTCTCAGAAACAGCAAGGCTCCTCGGGATCCATCGGAATACCCTGAGATTGAAAATAAAAGAATTTGATCTTAAGGAACCAGAAAAGAAAAAGGCTTGACTTTGAATGTTTTTTAATTATACTTGAAGGCATGGATACAAAATATATCTTTGTTACAGGGGGTGTAGTTTCGTCACTTGGTAAAGGCGTCGCAACCGCATCTATTGGATTGCTATTAAAATCATATGGGCTTAAAGTAACGCTCCAGAAAATAGACCCATATATAAATGTTGACCCGGGCACAATGAATCCCTATCAACACGGTGAGGTATTTGTCACTGCTGATGGTGCAGAGTGCGACCTTGATTTAGGACATTATGAAAGATTTTTAGATGAACCTCTAACCCGTGATAACAACATAACAACCGGGCAGGTCTATTTTTCAGTGATCACCAAGGAACGACGGGGCGAATATTTAGGAAAGACGGTTCAGGTAATTCCCCATATAACTGATGAAATAAAGACAAGGATTAAAAAAATTGCCACCCAGAACAAAGTTGATGTCGTCATTACTGAGATCGGTGGGACGGTTGGTGATATTGAAAGCCAGCCGTTTCTTGAGGCAGCAAGGCAGATGCGGATAGACCTCGGAAGGAACAGCGTTTTGTATATCCACCTCACACTGGTGCCATTCATAAAAACAACGAGAGAGTTTAAAACCAAACCAACCCAGCATTCGGTTCGAACCCTTTTATCTATGGGGATACAGCCCGATATCCTTTTATGCCGAAGCGATTCCTGGCTGGGCGAAGAAGAAAGGAAAAAAATATCCCTGTTTTGCAATGTGCCGACAAATGGAGTAATTGATGCGGTTGATGTGGAATGCATATATGAAATCCCATTGATATTCCATCAACAGAGACTTGACCGTCTCATACTTGATTATCTGGGTATGGAAAGAAAAGAATACGACCTCACAGAATGGCAGATATTTGTTGAAAAGGCAAAAAATCCACTCAAGACAGTTGAAATTGCAATATGCGGCAAATATGTGGAATTGAGGGATGCCTATAAAAGCATTATTGAAGCACTATACCACGCTGCAGTCGCCAATGACGCACGACTGAAGATAAAATGGGTGGATACAGATAGAATTGATGATGTCACTCTTTCCAACACGCTTGCCTATGTTGATGGAATCCTTATCCCTGGTGGTTTTGGTATGCGTGGGGTTGAAGGAAAGGTCAGGGTTGTCAAATACGCAAGGGAGAATAAAAAGCCATTTTTTGGAATCTGTCTGGGAATGCAGTGTATGGTCATTGAATTCGCAAGAAATGTCTGCAACTTAAAAGGTGCAAATTCTACCGAGTTTGATGACAAAACAGATTATCCGGTCATTGACCTTTTACCCGAACAGAAAAAGATAAATGATATGGGTGGAACAATGCGTCTGGGAAACTGGCCCTGTCAAATCGAACCAAAGACGCTTGCGCACAAGATATACAAAAAAGAACTTATTGAAGAAAGGCACAGACACCGGTATGAAGTAAATCCGAAGTTTTTCAAAATCCTGAATGAAAAAGGGCTCGCCTTTTCAGGGAAGTCACCTGATGGCAAACTCATAGAAATTGCCGAGATAAAAGACCACCCGTTCTTCATTGGCACCCAATTCCATCCGGAGTTTACTTCAAGACCGCTTTCACCTAATCCTATCTTTTATCATTTTATTGAGGCTTCATTAAAACATAAGTAATCAGGTGCGGATTTTTTTAAAAACTATAATTTTCCTTATGTTGATAATTATTTACTGGTTGAATAATGCCCGAAGGGTGTGGTTTAAAAAAAGGTTGGGCAGAGATATTCAATTGAGTCTTAAAACCATTGCCCAGAACATTGCTATAATGCTTAAGCCGCAAAACAATTTTAAACTTGCAGGAAGGATTGAATCATTAAAAAACGGTGCCATCCTTTATTCAGTTCATTTTGGAGTCTGGGAATTGATGCCCAAAATTTTAAAAAATTTTTTAAACAAAAAGGTGGGGATACTCGTTGACCGTTATACTGATAATAATCCTATTTTAATCGGCAAAATAATGGATAGACTGCTCTATCTAATTCGCTCAAAAAATAATACAATAATTTTTTATCCTGATGAAGTTTTCAAGATAACAAAATTCATAAAAGATGGTGGTATATTCTCTGCCCTGGTGGATGGTGATAAAATTTTTGCCAGGTTGCCAAAGATGGAAAAACTCGCACGAATCTGCAATATACCTTTAATCCCTTTTGCTGTATATTACGAAAAAGGAAATACAGTTATGGAGATAGGCTGTGACCTTGATAAAATTATAAGCCAAAAGCCCTATGATTACTGGTGGTTTTATAAATCGAGGAGGCGATGACCTTATGATAAAAAGAATTTTTATCTTTCTATTATTTATCTTTCTCGGTTGCGAAGAAGAGACACTTAAGGAGAATATTGAAAAACATCTTCCCCGCATCACCCTTGAGAATTTTACACTCATTGAAACATCCGAAGGAAAGAAAAAATGGAATCTCGCCGCATTATCTGCCTATGTCTATGAAGAGGTAATCAATGTGGAGGGTGTGAAAATCAAATTCTATAATGAACAGGAGAATGAGTATGCCTGGCTCAAAGGGAATGAAGGACAGTTGAATATAAAAAACCACAATATTATTGTCCGCGATAGTGTAGTTTTGATCACCGAGGATTCGACTGAACTCTATACTGATTCGTTATTCTGGCAAAATGACCTTCAGGTAATCATCACTGATGCGCGGGTAAAAATTATAAAAAAAGACAGCACCGTGATTGAAGGGAATGGATTAAAGACGACACCAGACCTGCAGAAGATTGAGATCATAGGTGATATCAAGGGTTTCTCGCCTATTCAGTTTCCCAAGTTAAAATGATATTTATCATCCTGATTTTAACTGTCACTCCATTCAAGGCAGACCGGGTTGAGATAACGAATCAAAATGGCGAAAGGATAGTATATTTATTGGGCAATGTGGAGATTGAACAGGATGAAACAAGAATTCAGTGCCTTGAGGCACAGTTAAACGAAACCAAAAATTTTGTTTTTTTAAAAGACAGTGTTTTGATAAAAGATAAAACTGGAGAAATAGAAGCGAATAGTGCGCTATATTTTTTTGATATAAAATTCAGCGTGCTCAAAGGCAATGTAAAATTGACCTCAGAAGGAGAGATAATCTCAGCTGATTCCTTAGAATATGACGGAGAAAAAAGAATTGTAAAAATGTTTAAAAATGTAATCCTGAAAGATACAAAAAATAATGTCACATCTTCAGGTGATGAGGGCTGGTATGATTTAAATGCCGAGACCGGGAGTCTCATAAAAGGACCGAAACTCGAAATCAGCCGGGAGAATAAGTCACCGCTCATCATCACGGCAAGGGAGTTTTTTTTGAAAAACAAAGAGAATTTATGTTTTGGATATGATTCGGTTATTGCGTTGATAGACAGCATAACTCTATATTGCGACACAATATCATATGATTTCAAAAAAGAAATTGGGTTTATGACCCGACCATTCGTTGTTGAAAAGAATAATGAATTAAAAGGAATAGATGGAGAATTTGGATTAAAGAACAAAACGGTCGATTACTTTAAGGTATCTTCAGGGCTTGCCCGTTACTGGACGAACGAAGGTGCACATAATATTATTGAGGGTGAAAGTATAAAAATTCTTTTTCAAGAAGGCAGGGCATTCAGGGTTAAAGTTGAAGGGAATCCAAAAGGAAGACTCTACTTAAAGGAGCAAGAAAAAAATGCTGGAGACTAAGGGATTAACAAAAATCTTTGGAAAGAGGACTGTAGTAAATAAGATTGATATTCAGATAAAGCCTGGAGAGATTGTTGGTTTACTCGGTCCAAATGGTGCGGGCAAGACAACGACATTCAATATGATTGTGGGATTGATATTACCTGATGCGGGTGAAATCCTGCTTGATGGCAATAGAATAACCGACCTGCCAATGTTTAAAAGGGCAAGGATGGGTATCTCTTTTTTATGCCAGGAATCAAGCGTATTTAGAAAAATGAGTGTGATTGATAATCTCATTGCAATATATGAAATCATTGGAGAAAAGACAAATGATGCAAAACAGAAGGCACTCAAGATGCTTGAAGAATTTAATCTGATTGGATTGAAGGACCAAAAGGCTTATACACTTTCTGGCGGAGAAAGGAGAAAGGTTGAAATTGCCCGGGCATTGATAAGCAATCCAAGGTATTTATTACTTGATGAACCATTCACCGGCATCGACCCGATTGCCCGTGCTGAACTCCAGGAGATAATCCTCGGATTAAAGAAAAGAGGCATCAGTATTTTAATCTCTGACCACAATGTCCGGGAGACCCTTGAAATAACTGACCGTGCATATTTAATCTATGAATCAAAAATTCTGCTTTCTGGTGATGCACAGACACTCATCAATGACCCAAAGGCAAGGGAAGTTTATTTAGGCTGGAAATTCAAAATTTAGTAATTCATTTCAGAGGAAAACGAAATTTCCCTTTTTCCCAGATGTATATAATCCTTTTACCCTCTTCACTCCGATTGCGATAGATAAACTTTATATTATTTATCTCATCAATATCAATCCTGTAATTGTTCTTAAAAAGAGGAATAAAATCAGTTTTAACAAGGCTGCGGAAATGCTCTATCGCCCGCTGCGCCTCATCCGGGTTTTCCTTCATCCCGTATAGTTCAATAATCAATGTCGAATCATTACGGTCAAAGAAACTATACAGAAAAATATCAAACTGGAGCAGGGATACCTGCCAAGCTGCGGATGCATAAAAATTTAATTGCATCGCTGCCATATCACCCTTACTCACCGCGAGCAATTCATCAAGATTACCTCCATAACTAAAGAAAAATAATAGTAATATACAGAGAATCAAATTAAAAATTTTTATCTTCTCCATAACTTCTCCTTTTCAATAATTATTCATAATTTTTTATCAAAGTCAAGCAAATCATTTATTGACTTTGAATTTTTTTTGATTATAATAGAGGGTGTTGAGAATGATGCAAGAAGAAGATTACCATTTTCCAAATCCAAAATTAAAGGAGGCTATATGTTAAATATGGTGAATTTAAAACCCGAGGATTTACCAACCCAGTGGTATAATATTCTACCCGATCTTCCTGAACCACTACCACCACCTCAGGATCCTCCTGAAGGACCATCCAGGATAAAAAATCTACCTAATCTCCTTGTTGGTGAATGTTTAAATCAGGAATTTTCTAATCAAAGATGGATTGATATACCAGGTGGTATCCTTGATCTCTATACAAAAGCAGGGAGGCCAAGACCGCTATTTCGTGCCACAAACCTTGAGAAAAAACTTGATACACCAGCACGATTATATTATAAAGGGGAATTCTTTAGCCCAACTGGTAGCCATAAAGTAAATACTGCCCTTGCCCAGTGCTGGTATGCAAAACAGCAGGGTTATGAACGTGTAACTACAGAGACCGGTGCCGGGCAATGGGGAACTGCTCTTGCCTATGCCGCAGCAGTAACGGGCCTAAAATGCACAGTCTACTGGGTGCGTAGTGTATATAACTGGAAAAAAGACCGGCTCAGTTTTATGAAGATGTTGGGCGCAGATGTCTATGCCTCGCCAAGCCCGATGACCGAATTCGGAAAAACCCTTTATGAAAAAAATCCCGAGCATGTTGGTTCATTGGGTATAGCAATATCTGAAGGACTTGAAGATGCAAATAAAGACCCAAAAGCAGTCTACTGCCTTGGCTCAGTATTGAATCATGTGCTTATGCATCAGACCATTATTGGACTTGAGACACAGCGGCAATTTGAGCTATTTGACGATTATCCAGATGTAGTAATCTCCTGTCTGGGTGGTGGCTCAAATTTTGGTGGTTTTGCGATTCCTTTTATCGGTGATGTCTTAACTAAAGAAAAAAAGATAAAATTTATTGCTGCGCAGAGTCAGGCAGCACCCAATCTTCAGGGTGAATATAGATATGATTTTGCGGATTATGCCGGGATGACACCATTATTAAAGATGTGTACCCTTGGACATAAGATTGATATGGTTCCAATTAAGGGTGATGGTTTAAGATATCATGGTTGTTCACCAATCATCAGCCTTCTCAGGCACAAAGGTTATATTGATACAGTTGCTTATCCGCCGGATGAAAAATATGTTTTTGAACGCGCAAAACTATTTATGGAGACCGAAGGCTGGTTGCCTGCGCCAGAATCATCTTACTCAATCTGTGCTGCAATTGACGAGGCAATAAAATGCCGCGCATCTGGAGAAAAGAAGGTCATTGCCTTTAATGTTAGTGGCCATGGCTTCCTTGATATTCCAGGATTTCGTGATGTGCTCGGCTTGAAATAGGAGGTTTAGTGATAAAAGCCCGAGACTTTATTGAAAAGATAAAACCATATAAACCAGGAAAACCAATAGAAGAGGTAATAAGGGAATTAAATCTTAAGGGCGAAGTTATAAAACTTGCTTCCAATGAAAATCCCTTAGGAACATCTCCATTGGCGATAAAGGCAATGCGCAGGGCATTGAAAGAATCGTTTTTATATCCTGATGACAATTGTTATTATTTAAAGAATGTTCTTGCCCGGAAATTCAATGTGAGCAGTGACGAAATTATCGTAGGCAATGGTTCTGTTGAAATCCTTCCCCTTGCTACACTTGCCTACCTCAATCCTGATGACAGCGCTGTTTTAAGTAAGGGTTCATTTATCTGGTATAAGATTGCAGTGAGCATTGCTGGAGCACAACTGATTGAAGTTCCGATGAAGAATTATACCCACGATTTAAAGGCAATGCTTGGAGCGATACAACCCAATACAAAACTGGTATTTATTGATAATCCCATCAACCCAACCGGAAGGATTGTCACCAAAAAAGAGATTGAAGAGTTCCTTGCTAACATTCCCGAAAATATTCTGGTGATAATGGACGAAGCATATCGTGAATACATTGATGCCCCTGAGTATCCAAACTCATTCAAACTCTTTAAAGAAAAGAAAAAGAACATCCTCATCCTTCACACCTTTTCTAAAATCTATGGACTTGCAGGTGCCAGGTTGGGATACGGCATTGCCCACAGGGATATAATAACAAATTTGATGAAACTGAGAATTTCATTCAATGTCAATCGCATCTCCCAGGTAGCAGGGATTGCCGCGCTTGAAGATGAGGAGTTTGTTAAGAAAACAATCAAAGTCAACAATGCAGGAAAGGAATACCTTTATGATGCCTATAAAAAAATAGGTTTATTCTATCTCCCCACCCATACCAATTTTATCTTTGTTGATTTTCAAAAGGATAGTCAGATTATCTTTGAAGGTTTGCAGAAGCAGGGGATCATAACGAGAACTATAAAAGAATATGGCTTTCCCAATGCCTTGAGGATTACAATCGGTACTGAGGAACAGAATCACCGGTTGATATCCGCATTAAAGAAAATTCTTTAAATGAAAAATTTTTATTTTTATTATTATGAGGAGGAGTTATGCTTTTTAAATTAAGGGATGGACGGGAAATCCCGGTGGAATTGTATAAAACCCGGGTTATTCAGAAGATAAATTTAACACCTGTTCGCAAAAGACTAATGGCAATAGAAGAAGCCGGATATAATACATTCCAGTTAAAGACAAAGGATGTATTCCTTGATATGCTTACGGATAGCGGTGTCAATGCAATGAGCGACCAGCAATGGGCAGGCTGGTTCACAACTGATGATGCCTACGCAGGGAGTATGACATTCTATGAATTTGCTGATGCAGTAAAAGAGGTCCTCGGATATAATTATGTAATGAATGTGCACCAGGGGAGGGCGGCAGAGCATCTCTTATCAAAGGTCTTTTGCAAACCCGATGGGGTTGTAATAACAAACTACCATTTCACCACAACCAGGGCGCATATTGAGGTTACCGGAATATCTGAGTGCCTTGAACTCTTTACTGATGAAGCATTGAATACAAAAAGCACCTGTTTATTTAAGGGTAATATGGACATTGATAAACTAAAAAATGGAATAAAGAAATATGGTAAAGATAAGATTGGATATATCAGAATGGAAGCGACGACGAATTTGCTTGGCGGTCAGCCATTCTCAATGGAAAATCTCAAACAGGTAAGAAAGGTGTGTGATGAAAATGGTCTACTTCTAATCCTTGATGGAAGTTTAATTGCTGAGAATGCATACTTTATATGGAAGCGGGAAAAAGGATATGAAAATAAGACAATCGCCGAGATAATAAAAGAGATGTGTAGTATTCCTGATATTTTTTACATGAGCGGAAGAAAAAACACCTGTGTCCGGGGTGGATTTATTGCGACAAACAACAAAGAACTCTTTGCCCAATTAGAACCCTGGCTTCCGGTATATGAAGGTTTCTATACTTATGGTGGTATGTCTATGCGTGAAATTGGTGCGATGACTGTAGGTTTGAGGGAAATGGTTGACCCATCGGTTGCTGGCTGTTCAATTGAGCAAATAAAGTATTTTGTGGAAAAACTTGATAGTCTCGGAATTCCTGTTGTAACTCCGCCAGGTGGACTTGCCTGTCACATTGATGCAAGAAAGTTCCTCCCCCATCTTAAAAAAGAAGATTATATCTCTGGAGCACTCACTGCTGCACTCTATATCGTCTCTGGTGTGCGAGCAATGGAAAGGGGAACAATATCAATGGATCGTGCTAAAGATGGGACCGAACTATATGCGGACCTTGAATTAACAAGGATTGCAATACCGCGGCGGGTCTATTCGCTATCTCATATTGAATACATCATTGACAGGCTCCAGTGGCTGTATGAACATAGAGATTTGATAAAGGGCTTGAAGTTTGTATTTGAACCTCCGGTTTTGAGATTCTTCCTTGGTAAATTAACCGCACTCGATAACTGGGGTGAAAAATTAACAAGTGCGTTTGAAAAGGATTTTGGAAAAGATTGGTAGTATGCAAAATTTTGCGGAACTCCTTAAATTCGCAAAGAAAAAGGGTAAGAAAGTCTGTGTTGTGGTAAAGGCAGAGGATGAGCCTGTGCTTGAAGGGATTAATCTGGCGAGGAAACAGGGTCTGCTTGAATATGTTTATCTAACAGGCGCACAGGAGGCTATTAAGGGACTGATTAAAAAGGTCAATCTTGATTTAAAAAATGCAGAGATAATTGATATCACTGATGAACAGGAATGTCTCAAAACCGGATTATCCATTGTAAGACAAAAGGGCGATTTTCTAATGAAAGGAATGATATCAACGAGCACATTTTTAAAAGGGGTGCTTGATAAAGATTATGGATTGAGAACCGGAAAGATTTTAAGCCATATCGCAGTCCTTGAGATCCCTGGTTATCATAAGTTATTATTTATGTCTGATGGTGGGATGAATCCGAAATTGGATTTGAAGACGAGAATTGACATTATAAATAATGCCATCTGGTTGATGAATGGATTGGGTATATCAAAACCAAAGATTGCCCTGGTTGCAGCAAGCGAGGCGATCCATCCTGATATGCCTGAGACTGTGGATGCAGTAGAGATTGTGAAGATGAATAAGAATGGCGAGATAAAAGATGCAATAATTGAAGGTCCATTCGGATTTGATGTCGCAGTATCAAAAGAGGCAGCAGGACATAAAAAAATAAAGAGCGATATCTCTGGTGATGTGGACTTTATATTGATGCCCAATATCTCTGCAGGCAATATCTGGGCAAAGGGTTTGATCTATTTTGCTAAGGCAAAGGCAGCGGGGGTTGTTGCTGGTGCGAGTAAACCAGTAGTGTTACTGTCTCGTGCAGATGATGCTGAGACAAAACTGAATTCCATTGCGCTTGGTGTGGCAGTGAGTGGATAATAACTATTGAATCAATCTAATTGACTTAAGTCATAAACTTTTTTAGCCACGCTTTTGCACCAATTTTCTCAAAAATCTCCTGTGCCTTTTGTAGGTATTCTGTAGCGCCCTTTTCCTCTTCTTTCTCCCTCACCCCTGTTCTCTCCCCAAAGGAGCAAGGGATTTTTTCTCTAACCTCTGTTCTTCGCAATAAAAATTCTCCATAATAACAATACGCCTTTGCTAACTCAAAGGGATGTCTCAGTTCTTCAAAGAGTGCAATCGCCCCTTTAAATCTCCTATCCGCTATCTGCCATCGGGTATCGGCACTACAAGTGACGCCTCCAACCCCTAATAACCTCTTATCACCCTTTACCCCCCTTAATAACTCCTGATGTAAAATCCTTGCCTGTAGAAGGAGTGCTTCAGCCTTACCTGCCTTTGAATTCAATCCCAAAGCCAAATTAAGTGCCTTTGCCGTGTATTTTTTGCCTTGTTGATGTTATTCTGTGCTATTTCAATTTCTCCAAAAGCAAGGTTCACTTTTTGTAAGATTTCTTTTGCCCCAATTTCTTAAGCAACTTTTTTGCCCGAGTAAAAAATTTCCTCGCCTGGTTATATTTTTCCTGCTCAAGATAGTTCCTGCCGATATTATTTAAACTATGTGCCAAACCGTATCGCTCGCCTATCTCTTCTCTTATCCTCAAAGACCTTTTATAATATTCCAAAGCTTTGGAATAATTTCCATTTCTATGATGTATAAGGCCAATATCATTTAGGCTTATTGCTTGGCCGTCCTGGTCGCCTATTTCTTTTTGTATTCTTAAAGATTTAGTAATGTATTCAATCGCCTTCCGATAATTGCCAAGTATTTTATACACAAAACCATATTGTTTAGACTGTATGCCTGACCCTACAGGTCTCCTATTTTTTTCCTGTATCTTCAAAGATTTGCTCAGGTGTTCAAGTGTGGCACAATGATCTCCCAAAAAACGATAAACCCCGCCAATATTGATGAGGCTAATTGCCTGACCTCTCAAATCTCCTATTTTTTCCCGAATCTTTAATGATTTGGTATAGCATTTAATTGCTTTAAGATAATTGCCAGGCACACGATGCACATATCCGATGTTATTCAGACTATTCGCCTGCTGTTGGCAATTGCCTGTCGTTTCTGTGAGTCTCAAAGATTTTGTATGATATATCAGTGCCCGAGAATAGTTGCCAAGACTATTATACGCATAACCAATATTGATAAGACAATCCGTTTCTCCCACCTTATCATTTATTTCCTTATAAAACGAAAGCGTTATCGTTGCTAAATTCAGCACATCTTCATATCTACTTATAGAACCATAAACACTGCTCAATTGCAAGAGAGAATAAACTTCAAATTTTTTGAGACCCATCCTTTTTGCAATTGCGTTAGCAATGTCCAAATCTCTTATTGCTTCTTTACTTTTACCGATTAAATTGTAAACCTCCGCCCGACCCATCAATGATTTAATCAACAATTCTTTTTGAATTTGGAGTCATTGGCTCTTTGAGTAATTTTATCATTGGCTATTAGATAATTTCCACATTAAGTCTTGGGTTTTCTTCAGCCATAATCCCGCGCCAATTTTTTGAAAAATTTTTTCTGCTTCTTTCAGATAACGCAATATCTTTTCTACCGTTTCCCGTTTCACGTTCTCCGTTCCACGATAGAACAGATATACCTTAGCAAGTTCGTAAAGAGATTTGGCAAGTTCAAATTTCATCTCTTCTTTGTGGGAAATTGAAATGGTCTCTTGAAGATAAAAAACTGCTTCCTCCAACTTCTCTTTTTGTTTTGAAGATGCGAGTGCCTTGCCCAAAGCACGCAATGCCGAAATCTTCTGTTCCTTGGCGCCGATCTCTTCCGCAAGTTTTAATGCTACTTTTGCAAATTCAATTGCAGATATGTAATTTCCTTTTAAAATACTTAACTCAGAAAGAAGTGCGTAAGTATCTGATAGAAATATTTTATTCCCTGTTTTTTCTAATATCTTTTCAGCCCTTTTAAGGAATTTTTGTGCATCGTCAACTTTTTCCAGCGTTGTATAGATTCTACCTAAATTATTACAAGCATTACCAATTCCCTTTCTATCGCCAATCTCCGCTGCTATCTTCAGGTAATTTTTAAGATAGGTAAGTGCCTCATCTAATTCCCCGATACTATTATAGATCATCCCAATATTGTTAGAATTTATCCCAATTCCCCTTTTATCTTCTATTTCCTCTGATATTTTCAGATCTTTTTTGAAAAACTCAAGTGCCTTATTTAATTCACCCTTATTAAAATAGACAATCCCGATATTAGAAGAAGTCATACCAATTCTTTTTTTATCTCCCATCTCCTGTGATATTTTCAGAGATTTTTTGAAATATTTGAGTGCTTCATCTAATTTACCTTTATCCGCATAGAGTGCTCCAGTATTGATACAGACGCTACCAATTCCTTTTTTGTCATTTATCATCTCATAAACCTTGAGTGCCTCTCTGAAATATTTTAGTGCTTTATCATAATCACCTCTATTTCGGTAGATAACTCCAACTGTATTTAAGCCATAGGCGTAGACTTCAGATGTTTTGTCTTTATCTATTCTTTTGAGCACATTATCCATTATTTCTTTTGCAGCATCATAATCGCTCATTCCGGTTGAGAGAAGAAACGCATAATCTATTAGTATTTCTGAAAATATTGGTGGGTCTACATTTCCTTCTCTTTCACAAAATTGAATCAAATTTTGATAATCCCTAATTCCCTTGTCGTATTCACCTATATGATAATAAACCCCTGCCCTTTCCTCAATGCCTTAATAAATAAATCTCTCCTCCTTATAGTTGCGTCTCTTGATAATGAACTTACTTTACCTCTTTCCATAATTCATTCACCTTTTTTAGCCATCCCTTTGCCCCAATCCTTTTAAAAATCTCTTTTGCCTTTTGGAGATATTTTGTGGCGTCCATCTTTAGATAGACGATTTCTTTTTCGTCCAGTTGAAACTGGGCGCTACATTTTTTTAACGCTTCACCATAATAATAATATGCCTTTGCCAGTTCAAAGGGCTGTTTCAATTCTTCGAAAAGCGCAATTGCCTCTTTAAACTTATCCTCGGCATCTTGCCAATCCTGTAGGAGGGGTTTCCTAATCCCGATCTTCTCAGCACTACAAGTGCCTCTAACAGCCCCTGATAACCCCTTATCACCCTTAATTCCCCTTAATAACCCCTGATGTAAAATCCTCGCCTGAAGAAGTAATGCACACGCCTTCTCTTTTTTAAGGTTCAATTCTTTAGCTAACTTCAGTGCCCTATCCGCAAATTCTCTTGACTTAAGCGCCCATTTAACTTTTTGTTCCAGGATCCTCAATTCCGCAATTTTTGTTAAAGGTTCTATTAGATAAAATTTACTTTTAATTTGATTTAAAGTCATCTCTGACTTTAATAAATAGGATTCAGCCTTTTTAAAATCTCCAAGTTCCAAAAATAGGGAACCCAAATTTCCATTTGCTATTCCAATTCCTTGCTTATCACCAATTTTTTTACAAACCTTTAAATACCTTTTAAAAAGTTCAAATGCCTTCTCACATTCGCCCTGATTAAAATAGACATCCCCCATACCACCACACGCAACCGCAATACTCTGTATATCTCCAATCTCCTCTGATATTTTCAATTTTTCCTGATATAACTTTAATGCCTTATCATATTCTCCCTTATGATGGTAGACAAATCCCAAATTGCCACTTCCTATACTTATACCCTGCACATCCCCAATCTCCTTAGATATTTCTATCTTCCTTTGAAATAGTTTTATCGCCTTTTCATATTCACCATTGGCTGAATACAGATTTCCTAAACTGTTGCATGCCATACCAATTCCGCGTTTATCACCGAGTTTTTTAGATATATCCAATCTCTTCTGGAAAAGATTGATTGCCTTATCATATTCACCCCTGGTCCAAAATATTGCACCCAGGCTATTACATCCGATGGATTCTATCTTCTTCGCATATATTTTTAAATCCCTTGGGAGGTTTTTATATGATAACATCCCAACAATCTTCAAACCCCTTTTCCCCTGTTCCAATCCTTTTTCCATCTCCCCCTTGACCCGATAAATTGAGCATCTCTGGATACACAGCTCAACCCTCTCAAACCATTCTTCTACAGATTTTCCTGTTAAAAGCATTTCTGCATCTCTAAGGATACCTAATGCAATCTCATAATTCCCTTGCTTTTGATAAACATCAGCAATCTTTCTTTTTGATTTTGCTAATGTTAAATGTGAATTTCTACTATATTTTAAAACCTTCTGGAATGAATCAGTAACCTCGTCATATCTACCAATAAAGGTTAATACATCTCCTTTTCCTTCCAATGCGATTATTAAAAGTCTATTTCTCTTATTATTATTTCTCCAGCCTTTCATACACCGGGTGTTTATCTTTATACAAATATTTTTACTTTCTGCCCCTGTTTGTAATCTTTCCTTCTAATTTTTCATAAGAATCAATTGCCCTCGTAAAGAATTCTATTGCCTCTTCATTGGCATAGACCCTCTTTGCCTTTTCACCGGCTTCTACTGAATAAAGCAGGGATTTGTCATAATCACCACCTAAATAGAAATGGTAAGAAAGAAGCCCGATAAATTCGTCCTTTCTTTCTTTTAGTTCGGTTTCAATGAATACACCGGTCTGACGATGTAATTCCTGTTTACGGGCAAAAGAGATTGTTCCGTAAGCAACCTCCTGGGTAAGGATGTGCTTGAAAAAGTATCTATGCTGTTCTGCTCCTTTCTCATGTTTTATCAGGTCAAGCCGTTCAAGGTTGGCAAGTGATTTTTTCAATAATTTTTGATCAGGGTATATACCTTTAATCAGAAATTCATCAAATTCCCTGCCCAAGATTGATGCAACCTGGAGCACATCCCGGTCCTGCAATTCAAGGCGGTCAATTCTTGATAGTATAACCGCTTCAACAGTATCAGGCAATTGTAGTTTCGTTAGATCACCCTTGAATTGCCACATCCCTTTCTCTTCCACAATATATCCCTGTTCAATCAATGATTTAACCAATTCTTCAATATTGAATGGATTGCCCTGCGATTTACTGATAATAATTTTTTTCAATGCATCAGGAATTTCTCTAATACTCAATAGATTTCCAACAAGTTCCAGACTTGCCTCACCTGAAAGTTCTTTAAGCACAATTTCTTTTGTCCAGGTTTTTTCTGCGAATTCTTCCTTTCTCTTCAAAGGACGATAAACGAGTGTAAAAAGAAATGGTAAATCTTCAATATACCTGCCAATATAGTTCACAAGTTCCATTGAGGCGGTATCTGCCCAGTGCAAATCTTCCATTATTATACATACCGGCTTTTTCTGCGCAACATATTTAACAAAATCAAAGATAATATCAAACACCCTTTGTTTCCTTAATTTGGCATCAAGGTATCTGGTGAGTGAAGTCTCAGGAAATGAAACACCAACAACCTCTCCAATCACAGGTAACCATTCAAGCAATTTCTTATTTACAGAGACAGATTTATTCTTTATCTTATCAGCCCTCACTTTAATTGAATCCTCAGGCAGAATATTAAAGAACTCGTTCAGAATATCAATCCAGGGATGATAGGAGAATGCACTGCCATAGGAAATGCAATTACCCTTGAGAATCTGATAACCTGCCTTTTCAGATAATCTTATGAGTTCCTGCACCAATCTTGATTTTCCCATGCCGGGTTCGCCACTGATGCTCAGAATCTGTCCCTTCCTCCTGGTGCAGAGTTCTACGGTTTTCTTTATGTCACTAATCTCTTTTTCTCTGCCCACGATCTTCTCACTTTCCGATATCCATCTTGACAATGCCCTCTTTTCAACCTCCTTCTTTCTGACCAGTTTATAGGTCTGGATCTTTTTCTTTTTACCTTTAAATTCTTTTTCACCGAGAAATTCATAGTCAAAAAGGGCAAAGGTTTTATTAAATAGCGATTCACTCACGACGATTGTCCTGTTCTCTGCTTTTGCGCCCAGCCTTGCTGCAAGATTAACTGCATCACCTAAAGTTGCATATTCCCTTCTCAATTCATTCCCAACCGGTGCGGCAAAGACCGAACCAGAATTTATACCTGCCCTCAGGTCAAGTTTTTTTAGTTTTGGATGATTCATTATTTCATAGGTAAATAGCACTGCCCTCTTTTCATCATCCTCATAGGCAAATGGAAAACCAAAGACAGCAAGAACCCTCTCACTATCTTTATAGATATCAAGTGCATTTATCCAGCCATCATATTTTTCAATCGTTGTCCGAACGATTTCATAAAATTCATTCATAGTCTTCTCTGCTCCCTGAGGATTCTTATCATAAGGAATACCAGCAAAATGCAAAAATACAACAGCGATCTTCTTGTGCTCACCATCTTTATGGTCAAGATATGGTTTCAACTCAATCCTTTTTGCAAGCCGATCAGGGATATATGGGCTTAATTCAGGTGTTTTATGTTTGAACAATCCTTCGGACAGTTTCGTATCTTCTGATTTTGGCTCCTGTAGTTTTTTTATCATCCGGGCATATTTCCACACTCCATTTTTCTTTTCAAAAACCACATCATTGAGTTCGTTTTTTATTTTCCGACTCACCACGATTTCACCTGGACCAGCAGAATCAATCATTGCCATTAGGTAGTTTACACTTTTGCCACCCAGAAAGAAATTATTATGTAAATCCTGAAAATAGACATTCCCTTTTGTCAGACCGATATGTACTTTGATTTTAAAGGTTCCAAGCTTTGTTTCCGTCTTTGAGTGCGCCTTAACAAATTTGAGAATCTCATGTGCAGAAGTGATTGCCCTTTTACTGGCTGGATATTGTGTATCTTTTTCAGGAAAAAAGGCAAGGAATGCATCACCACCAAATCGGTAGATATCACCATTCCATTTGTAGATAATCTTTATCAGGGGGTCAAAGAAGTGATTTATAATTTTGTTAACCTCTTCAGCCCCTTCTTTACCAAGTTGCGCAAGTTTTTCACTCATTGCAGTAAAACCAGAGATATCAGCAAAAAGAAGAACCGCATTAAAGATCTCAGATAGTCTTTCCTTTTTGATTTTGGATACAACAAGTTTTTGGGGTAAAAAACTTGCCATTGAACTAATAACCCTTAATTCGGTTTTTATCATTTTTTCTCCATTTTATAATTTTAGTCAAATTTTATTATGGGTCAAGTAGAAAGTATAATAAAAGTTGACTTTTTCGTTCTGGGATATAAAATAATAATGTATGCAGAACTTTGAAATCTTCCCGGAGATTGAAACAATCTTAAGGTTATTGCAAGATAAAAAAATTCTCACAGTCTCTGGATTCGCTGGTTCTTCGCTTCCCCTTTTTATTATGGAACTAAGCAAGGATTCAATTCCTGTGGTCTACATTACGAATAAAAACAACATTGAACTTTTTGGTCGAGAAATCACAGAAATCCTGCCCGGAGCAATAATCATTGATGAAACCAGTCCATTTTTTGAACCAGCAGATGTGGTAATTACAAACCCGGATTTTTTGAATAAAAAGATCTACTTAAAAAGAAAGTTTGAATTTGTTCAGGGCGAAGAGGTCAATCGGAATGAATTTATCGCAAGGCTTTCAGCAAGTGGACTCCAGATTGAAGAAATCGTGGAAGAAGAAGGCGAATATGCAATTAGGGGTGGGATAATTGATTTCTTCTTGCCTGATTCAGAACCAATAAGAATAGAATTTGATGGAGATACCATCTCATCAATCAGGAAATTCAATCCCCTGACACAACGTTCAGTTGAAACTATCACAAAATTCTCTGCAAAACTTGTATTACCTGATTTCCTTACTTCTATTTTAAGGTCAATAAAAAATGATAGTTTGATCATTGCTGAAGAAAAACTTGAACTCGATTACCAACAATTAATATTGCAATCACCGGCTGAATTTAATTTCCTTTTAGAACCATCACCAAAATATTTTGGGAATCTCAGACAATTGCGTGGTGATATGAATCAGAAGAACTATACTTACAAATTTTTGATAAGAGAATCAACAATCTTTAGTTTAGAATCTGTAATCGGGGAGATAGATGCTATTGTTCTTCCATTAAGAGAAGGGTTTATTGATATCAACAAAAAAATTATATATCTCACTGAATCAGATATTTATGGATACATACCAAGAAAGAAGACAAAATTCAAAGGACTTTTCATTGATGACCTCAAAGGTCTAAAATTTGATGATTATGTCGTCCATAATGACTTTGGGATAGGTCAATTTAAAGGTTTGGAGCAGATAGACTTTGAAGGAAAGAAAGTGGAGTGCCTGCGCATTGTTTATGCAGATAATGATAAGGTTTATCTTCCAGTTGAAAGATTGAATCAACTTGAACGATACATTGGCAGCGAAGGCAAACCACCTAAATTATCAAAGCTCGGAAGCGAACTGTGGTTAAAAACAAAAGAAAGGGTGAGAAAGGCAACCGAAGTTTTAGCCCGGGATTTGATAAATCTCTATGTCCGTCGCCGGCTGAGCCCGGGCTTTGCATTTTCAAAAGACAGCATTGAAATGCAGGAACTTGAAGCAGGATTTCCATTTGAGGAAACACCAGACCAGAAAAAGGCGATAGATGATGTTAAGAAAGATATGGAATCGCCAGAACCCCGGGAAAGATTAATCTGTGGTGATGTAGGTTTTGGCAAGACTGAAATTGCGGTTCGTGCTGCATTCAAGGCAGCGCTCGATTCCAAACAGACAATGTTTCTGTGCCCGACAACGATTCTCGCATTCCAGCATTATAATACATTTACCAGAAGACTAAAAGATTTTCCGGTAAGGATTGAGATGGTCTCACGGTTTAAGACAAAAAATGAATTAAAGGAAATTTTAAAGGACATAAGTAATGGAAAGATTGACATTGTTATCGGGACGCACCGTCTTCTTGGTCCGGATGTTATATTCAAAGACCTGGGCTTATTAATCATTGATGAAGAACAACGCTTTGGAGTATTACAAAAAGAGAAAATAAAAAAATTAAAGCCCGGAATAGATGTGATATATCTTTCGGCTACCCCGATACCACGCACCCTTTATATGAGCCTTGTTGGGATAAAAGACATATCGGTCATACATACTCCACCTGCAGGCAGAAAAGGGATAATAACAAAGATAATCAATTTTGATGACAATGAAATAAAAAAGATAATACTTTTTGAATTGAATCGTGGTGGGCAGATATTTTTTGTCCACAACCGAATCCAGACAATAGAAACCCTGAAGACTCGCTTGCAAAAAATTCTTCCTGAATTACGTATATGTCTACTGCACGGAAAGGTCCAATCTCAGATAAGCGAGAAAAAGATGATTGAATTTGTTGAAGGCAAATATGACCTTCTCCTTTCTACTGCAATTATTGAATCAGGTATTGATATGCCCAGGGTGAACACCATTATTGTGAATGAAGCAGAAAAATTTGGACTTGCTGATTTACATCAACTACGGGGCAGGGTGGGCAGGTCAGAAATACAGGGCTATGCATATTTTATTGTATCATCAAGAATTACCGACGAAGCCAGAAAGAGATTGAGTGCTTTGATTTCTTATGCTACACTTGGCTCTGGATTCAGACTGGCAATTAGGGATATGGAGATTCGCGGGATTGGCAATATCCTTGGTAAGGAACAATCTGGTTTTGTCAATGCCATTGGTTATCATCATTATGTGAAAATTTTGAATAATGTCATACAGGAATTAAAAGGAAAAGAAGTTTCTTTTGAACCTTTATTGAATTTAAGAATTCCTGAATATATTCCTGAGGACTATATTCCAAGTGCCTATGAACGGACTGCAATTTATAAAAGATTGATGGAGGTTCAATCAGAGTATGAATTAAAAAACATACAGGAAGAATTCATTGACCGTTTTGGTAAATATCCAGAGACTGTTGAAAATTTATTTACCATCGCCCGGATAAGACTTATTGCCCTGAATATTAACGCAAGTGAGGTAAATCAATCCAAAGATATTATACAATTTTTTCATAAAGGGCAATTGATAAAGGCATTACCCCTGAATGTTATTTAGAAATATCAACAGATGAAATCTGTTCTTCAATCTTATCCAGATATAAGAGATTCCCAAGTTTCATAAATATCTCGTTCGCCTTTAAAAAGAATTGTAAAGCCTCTGGATATCTATTCTGTTCTTTATGACATAAACCAAGCAGATAGTATATCTCAGCAGTGAGCGAATTATCCGGTAATTTTAAAATTGTATTGAGTGCCTTATTATAATATTCCTGCGCACTTTTGAATGCCCTCAATGCGCAGGATACCTTTCCCATATATATATCCATATATCCGTCGACTTATATCCAGGTTTTCCTTCAACTCAGTAAAGATTTTTTGCGCCATTCTTTTTGCATCTCCCAATTTATTATCGAGTAAAAGATATTCAATCTCTTCAAACTGACAATCATACAGATATTGTTTCAATTTTATTTCTTTTGCATATTTAAATGCGGTTCTAAAATTCTCCAGTGCCTCATCAAACATCAATCTGCGCATATGGATAGAACCAAGGTTATCATAAAGAAAAGCCATATCCCTTTTGGCACCAGTCAATTTTGCAATTTCAAGGGATTTGGTACAGTATTCTTCCGCCCTCATCAGGTTATAATGGAAATAAAGGCTTCCAAGGTCCAAGAGCGTAATCATTATGCCGGTCTGATAATCTATCTCTTCATATAATCTTAATGCATTTTTGTAATATTCTTCACCCTGCGGAAAATCGAGTTGCTGTTGATAGACTACTGCCATATCAAGATAACAGGCAGCCATTCCTTTTTTATCATTGAGTTGCTCTCTGATATCTAAGGCTTTCTTGAAATAGGATATTGCCTCGTTAAGTTTATTTAAAGAGAGAAGTACAACACCCATAATTATATAGATAGATCCGAGTTCCTGTTTTGGTATCTGCTTTGCCTTTTTTAATAACTGTTCACACCCCCTCTTTGTCTTTAAATACTGACCGAGCCGGGCATAAATCCAGGCAATACCTGAATGGAATTGATAGGAAGCAGATGTATTTGCTGTCAATTTCAACCCCGCCCTGAAATACTTCAATGCATTTTTATATTCACCAGTATTTTCATAAATCTGGGCAATCTTGTTGTAAATCTTATAATCATTAGGATTTATCTTTAAGCAGTCATCTAAATTCTTTATTGCCTTCTCATTCTCACCCATAAGATAATAAACATCCGCAAGATTAAATTTAATCTTAAATATCTCATCAATATTTTCTTCAAATTTTAAGGCATTGATAAAAAATTCCACAGCCTGTTTATGGGCATAATTCTCCTTGCATTTTAAACCCGCCTGTTTTGAGTAATGGAGTGCCTTTGCCGGTTCATTGGCAATGGTGAAATGATAAGCAAGTTGTTCATAATAACTGGAGAGCCTCGTATTAAAATACATTTCAATCGCTGCTCCAACCTGACGATGATATTTTATTAACTCCCCCCGTGTGATGTTCTTATACACAATCTGGCGGACAATATCCTCACTGAAGAAGAAATAATCCTTAACCCGTTCTTTTATAAATCCTAATTTCAGCAGCCGGTCAATTGCATCTATAGTTTCCCCCACATTCTTTTGTGCACACAGCGCAATTATTTCATCGTTAAATTCCTGACCATAAACCGCACAGATTTCAAGAATTGACTTCGTTCCGTCGTCAAGTAATTGAATCTTTCTCAATATCGTTGCCTCAATACTTGAAGGAATTTTTAATTCCTTCTCGGAGAGAATGACCCATTCTTGCCCATTATAAAAAATTTTATTCTGCCTCTCCAGTTCCCTTAGAATTTCTTCAATGTAAAAAGGATTTCCACCGTTTAAGTTAAAAATAAATTTTGCCAATGGATTTGATACATTACCCATAATCATTCCAAGAAGATTTGTGACCTGCATTTCGCTGAGTGGCAAAAGTTCAACCTTTGCAAATAAATTCTCGCGTGCCCATATCCCGAAGTGCATATAAACCGCTGCATTTTTGATCTCTTCAATCCTGTATGTCCCGATAATTTTCAAATTTCTCGGTGTCCGTCTGATTAAAAAATCGAGGAGTTCACAACTTTGAGAATCAGTCCAGTGCAAGTCATCTATGAGTAAAAGTATAACCTTTCCTGAAATATGCTTACATCAAATTCATTGTCAGAAAAAGGAAGTTTCTCTGCGTTTGCTACCTTGAAAGTCAGTTTATCTGGTAGTCTTTTCTTCTTTGCGAGTTCCTTCGCCTGTTTGATTAAATTTTCATCAAGATCAATCCCTGTTACTGAACATCCAAATCTTTCAACTAGATAGCAGTCGTTTGTTCCTTTTCCGCAGGCAATATCCAAGACCTTTGTATCTTTATTGATATTGCATAGATTAGCCATCTCATCTGTTGCCTTAAAACCACCTGGATGAAGGACAGGTAATCCAATGACATTTGCCATAAAGTCAAAAGTATCACATTTTTCAATATTCACTGTACAGCATTTGTTATTACTTTGATTAGTCATCATTTATCTCCCTCAACATAAACACTAACCACATACCCTTCAAGGGATTCATCCTCTCCTAAACTATCTAAAATAGCCATGCCTATAGGATCTTTTGTGTTAGTATCTATACAGGCAGATGAACCTTTGACTGTAACTTTTACATCCTTCAAGCCAGATTCTTCAACAATCCTTTTATACTTATCAATAAGCATTGCCCCACCAACACAACCCACATAAGCTTCAATGCTCTCCTGAATCTTCTTAGGAAGCTCTTTGAGAAGGGCAATATCAGAAATCGCTATTCTACCACCTGGCTTTAAGACCCTATATATCTCTTGGAAGACCCTCGGCTTATCAGCTGATAGGTTGATGACGCAGTTACTTATGACCACATCTACTGAATTATCTGCTACAGGTAGGTTTTCAATCTCGCCGAGTCTAAACTCTACATTGCAAACCCCGTTCTTTTTTGCATTCTCCCTTGCTTTTTCAATCATTTCAGGTGTCATATCCACTCCGATGACTTTACCGTTTGGACCAACCTTAGTTGCTGCCAGAAAACAATCAAAACCAGCACCCGAGCCAAGGTCAAGTACAATCTCACCTTCTTTGAGATTGGCTAAGGCTGTCGGATTCCCACAAGAAAGAGCCAAGTTAGCTTCATCTGGGATAGCTTTCAGTTCTTCTTCTAAATAGCCAATAGACTTAGCAAATTCTTTAGTGTCTGGTTCACACGGGTCCGCACCCATAACCTTCTTGTCCTTGAGCGATCTTGCCATAGGCTTCTTTCACGATTTTTTGTATTTTCTTCTTATCCCTTTTATTGCTTCCTAATTAAACCCCGCCCGAAGCGATTTCATCTAACGGCGGGCGGATAAAAGAAGTCCCTCCAAAGTCAGAGTTTGGATGAGTGCTGTAAGGCACGAACCTTTTATGCTGTGTTAGGCGATGTAAATCCAAAGTCATTTTACCTCTTCAACTTGCCAGTCTTGATTTACCCATAATCCTATAACCTTAACATTGAGATGCCATGTTTTTACCAATCCGATTGCAATCTTTATTTGCTTTACCTGTTCTTCCTTATCTACAGGATTTCCTGCACAATCGTAATGCCCACTGATGGCAACGAGTTTTGAACCATGCCGATTAACTGATATTTCAACGCTCTTCTTTATTGATTCAAGAGTAAATTTATCTTTGTGTTCAGCTAATATCTTGTTAGCCCCTGGTCGTGTTATCATATCTACATAATCTACCTGATATTTATCCACAATGTATTCAATTATAGGTATCTGCACTCGTCCATCCATACAATTTATACTTGTTGTAAATTTACTCATTTTTTATTATCCTTTTCTGTAATTTATGTCGTCTAACGGTTGACTGGCATCTGAAGTCCAAGCATAGGAAGGATTTGGGTCGAAGCGAACGCAGTGAGCCAGATACTAGCTTGTTATACGCCGTTGACTCAGTCATCAGAATCACCAAATGTCTTTATTCAATTCTCAAAAATATATTAACATTAACATAATCTTTTTAAGTTGTCAATAGTATCAATTTTGCAAAAAATTGCTTTTAAGTCAAATTTTCCCAAGAGTGTTGCACACCAAAATGGCCAGTTCGGATTTAGAGTTCGGATTTCATCAATTTCGCAAAAAAAAATCGCTTTTAAGTTAAATTTTTCCCTCTGGTACGGTGTGCACCACTCTCATCATACGTGCTTTTTCTACCATCATAATTCTCGGAGTTCCTCTGTGGGAACCTCCTTTACACGCCTCATTAAGTATATGCCAGTCAGGGTAAGGACTATCATCCATGCTAAAAGCATCCCAATAGAATATATTGGATTGATTAAAACGGACTCTTCAGATGGCCCTCCCAATTTCAATGGTATTGGTTCACCGCGATAAGCGTAAGCCGCCAGGCTGTATATATTGTTAAATGGGGAAGCATAGACTAAAGTTTCACTTGCAACACCAAAAACCTGAAGGAAAACCAGAGCATAGCATGCCATCATAGGTAAAAACGAAACTAACCGCACAGACTTAACTTTCCTTAAAAGTATGAGGAGAAGGACGACTGTCACCGCCAGTAGATAGTAAAATAAGCCTCCAATACCAATGAATAAGATAGCAAACCATGGTTTTGATGGTAGAAGATTATATGATAGAGCGTGACTATAAATCCCATAGGTGCAAGGCACTAATATTGCGCCAAGGAATGATGAGTAAAGAAATGTCCCAAAGATAATCTGTAAGAAAAATGAACCGGTGGAGACCCTACCAAATTTGGTTACATATGGAAGGCTCGAGGTTGTAAAAAGGAAATAGTAGCATAAGCCTACGCATAAGGAGGAGAGGGAAAAAACACCTGCGGCACCATACCAGCTGGATGTATAGCCGACCTTGAACTCATGGAGCGCTAACACTTCCTTTGGCATTTCCTGCGTGAAAAGATAAGCACCCATAAAAAGCCAGAAGATGACAAATACTATAGCCCAAAAGATAGTCTCCGGAGATAAAAACAGAGATTTTGTATAATACTTAAATATCTTCATATCAAGACTTCATATATTTTAGTTATGTCTGTAAAAGCCTTCAGTTTGTAATCGCTGGACTCCTCGCTTAGATAGACTTTCCTGCCTCCAACCTCTATTATGAAGAGCGGATTTCCACCTCTCTTAGATGTATGTATGCCTCTAAGATTTTTCTTAAAGGCCTTAAGGCACCATACATCCTACCCTCAAAGATAAAATAAAGTGAATACTCTGGAAAGTGCTCAAGCACTGGAAGTTGGTGGGTTATTAAAATGAGTTCGCCTTCATAGTCTTGGATGAGACTTATAAGTTTTCTTACCTTCGCTGGGTCAACATTCTCAAATGGTTCATCTAACACTAAAAGCTCAGGTCTCGATGCTATGGCAAGGATGTTGCAAACAAGTGTTCGTTGACCGGCAGAAAGTTGATGTAGTTTTTTATTCAACACACCTTCTAACCCGAAATCCTGTATAAGGCTTCTGGCATACCCGGTGTCTCCCCTTTTCAGATGCATGTATAGATCTATGAGGTCTCCCACATTGATGAGGAATAGAGAGTAGACGGCCTGATAGTTTGTTGAGAGCCTGCTCTCTCCTTGGACATTCTCGATTTCTCTACCGAAAATCTATATTGAGCCCTCTTTAACTTTGAGTAGCCCCAAAATTGTCCTAACTAAGGTTGTCTTACCAGAGCCGTTAGGGCCGAGCAAAACAACCTTATCTCCATGGACATTGAAATAGATTCCTTTCAGTATATGTTCACGCCCATAACCGGCAATAATGTTAACAATTTCTAACATACTTTAGACCTTTGGATATTTTACTAAGCATTTTGATTTTTTTCAAAGACAGGGTTTGGAATTTCATATAACGTTTTGTTGGTAAAAGAAGTCCACCCTTCTAACCATATAATTTACTTTCACTATGAAGCTTTGTCAGATTTACCTCAATGAGGTTTCTTGTCCTCTTTTTGCCTCTTCTAATGGTTCCTTTCTAAAAGAGAGTATGAACCCATAAATGGATATGATTAGTAGAGGTATATGTAATGTTACAAGCCACCACCTTTCAGGATTGATAAAATTCAACATATTATAGAAACCAATAATTATTCCAACAAGACGTGTAATCATTAATGTCGATAAGTTAATTCTTGGATGATATAGTGTGAGTATTGCTAGATATACTGGTGTCATCATGCAAAAGGCCAGGCCTGCTACATTTGTCAATAAGTAAATAGGAGTGAAATCAGGCGTTAGTGTATCTGGATTCAAGGGGAACCAAAATGCTAGAAATGCTAGAGGAACAACCCAGTATTTCCATAATGGTTGCTTTTGTGGAATAAAATCATTTTTCTTAGCGAGTGCCTCCCAGAACCAAAAAGTAGCAACTATGAGAAACATGACAAGATTCCTTGTAACAATTCCTAAACCATATTTTTCGGTTACAGCGATGTTTTGGAGAAATGCGAAGAGAACATAGGTGATAGCGACATAAACACTAAAGAGAGGTGCAACTTTATTTCTAAGAAAGAGTATGAAAATAACCAATATAATGGGAGCTATTTTAAAAATTGGATACAATGCGGTGCAGTTAAATACTATGCCGTTGCTAAATATTTCCCTTATAACCATTCCCTCTTCTGCCCACTCGTGTCCTTTTGATGTATAGGATGGGATAAATTGTAATAGAATAAAGAATAGAAAGAACCACCATTTTTGAGTTACTAGCTCCAGTTTTGCTTGAATTTTTTTAAGAGTTCCTTCTTTCATTTTACTCGTTTCTTTCTACCCAAATATAAATAAGAGTGCAATTAAATTGTTCAATCCATGAGCAATAACAGGCACAAAGAGTGTTTTTCTCTTTGAATAAGCGTAATAAATTACCATACCAAAGAGAAAAGCTATAGGTATTACATACCAATTGGCATGCCAAATGGCAAATGCAATACTGGTAATAAGAGCAGTTTTCCAAAGTCCATGGTTTTGTTCTAAAATAATTTTCCCATAACCCCTAAAAATAATCTCTTCAATTATAGGCGCAACAAAAATTGCTCCTATGAAATTAATAACTTGAAGTATTAGTGAAAGTTGTGTAAAAGAAAAATTTGGTGGAAGAATTACCTCAGCATAACCAATATTTAATAAACCTATTACACAGCCAAGCACAAAAGCAATGGCGAAATCAATAACCTTGACTTTTTGTTCAGTAATGAAAAGACTTTTAAGTGAAAATCCTTTTTCATTAAGCTTCTTCTTATAAAATGGAAGAAATAAAAAAAGCAAAATTGGTATGTAAACAATTACATATGTTTGGATGTCCATTGATGCTTTTTCATAACTACCACTTTTTAAATAAAGAAGAAACCAAATGCCCCATCCGATTATTATATTGACTATCGCTGGTAGAAAAAGTAATTTCATTTTTACCTCCTTTATTTCATGGACTCAATCGTGTATCGTCTTGCGGATAAAAGAAGTTGCGTGATGAGCAATTTAGGCGTAGCCTTTTATCTGCTGTTATACGATAGTGCGAACGAAGGTCCATCATCAAGTTATCCGAACATCGTTAGCTATTTATTCCCTTTTAAGATTCTTCCGACTCCAAGCAATACTGAATGTTCCTTCTCTATCTCAATTCCTGATTTTCTGAGTAATGCTTCAAGGTCAGATTTTATAAACTCTGGATAGTACCTGCTCTCATAGGATTTGACAAAGCGGTAAATCAAAAATCTACAAATTTTGTTCTTAGGCAAAGCATAATCAACGACCACTATGATTCCTTTCGGTTTAGTAACCCTGACTATTTCTTCTACTACTTTTTCCCTTATAGCCAAAGGCATATCATGTAGACCAAAAGAAATGCATGAAACATCAAAAAAATTGTCTTTGTACGGTATGTTGGTGGCGTCTGCAACTATAAATTTCGCATTCTCGTATTTATTTTTCTTATTAGCTACTTTCAACATATCTTCTGATAAATCGATGCCAATAACCTCATAACCTTTTTTCGCAAATGCAAATGCCTGTTTTCCTGTTCCAGTTGCTACATCTAGTACCCGTGAACCATTTTTTGCATCAGTAAAATCTCCAACTTTATCCCTTACTTCTGAAAGGAACAAATCTACAATATCATAAATAGGTACCCATTTTCCGAATAACTTTTTTATGTATGAGTAATATTCTTCATCCATTGTTTTCCTCTAAATTATTTTTGACCGTAGTGAGCATTTCGCCTAACCGCTGTTAGGCGAAGTTGATATCCATTCATAAAATATTCTCCAGGTTCTTAAATTCTTCTGTAGCATGTCGTTCAATAGCTTCTATCTTCTTTGGAGGAACAGCCAATTTTCTTACAAGCCAATCGAAAATCTTCTCTAAGCCATGATAAACAAAACCTATCTTAAGTTCATGAATAACTTCTGTGTCCTTATTTAGAGGCGAAAAAGACAATGACAAATAGATTGGATAAAAGAAATTTGCTTTCATTAAAATGGAGTTGTCTGTTTTTAATTCCATGATTCTCCACTTATAATTAACTTTAAAACCATTCAATACCTCTTCAAACCAAATCGTATCTCCAACTTTTAAGTTTGCTGGTCTTTCACAACTTATATGAGCTGGATGCCACTTGTGATATCTTTCTTTATTGAGGTGGAGTATCCAATTGTAAATTCTTGATGGCGATTTCCATTTTACTGTTATTTTAGTAATAATTTGGATCATTTTATTGCCTTATTCTATATATAAGCCAATTTCGCCTGACGTCTTGCGGTTAGATGAAGTGTCGCATCTTCGTGTACCATCTTCTATCTACTTTCCTGCCAAAACAATTTGGAAATATTCCCAACTGGTGGTATCCGTTTTAATTATCTTAAACCCAGCTCGTTCGATTTCATTTGTTAGTCCACATTTTAGTAAGTTTCTATAAGTTGGGTATTTAGGATTAAAACGCTCCATAAAATCAAACAACATTGCCTTCCACTTTCGATCTGGTTTATTTTGCTCAATGATAACTATCTTGCCTCCCGCTCTGATAACCCTATAAGCTTCAGATAGAACATTTTGTCGTACTTCTTGAGGCATCTCATGGAGTGTACCACAAATAAGGCCCTTATCAAAATAGCAATCTGAAAAGGGGATATCCTGAGCATCGGCCTCTATGAAAGTAAGATTATTGGGTTTCTGTTTCTTTTGAGCAATTTTTAATTGAGCAGAAGAAAGTTCTATACCTACTACTTCTCCTTTCCCTGTAAGTCTCTCACCAAGCATTATGGCTAAGGTGCTTGTTCCACAACAAATGTCCAGTATTTTTTCGCCCGGTTGAGGGTTAGTCCATTCGATTATTAATTCACGCCATCTCCTTTCGCCACCAAAACCTCCATTAAGAACGAAAAAGAGTAATTTTACAAAGGGATCATAAACATAGGAAAACCACTTATACCCTTTCTCATAGATCCTACGATAATAATTTAGCATTTCTCTACTATTCTTCATACCATCCTGCTGCGTTATCTCTAACTTGAACCTTTTCCATATAATAATGAATGCGGCATTTCATCTGACGTTTTTGGCATAAAAGAAGCCCAGCACTAATTTCCAAATCAATAGTAATTGCCCTTGTTCAATTTCAATAACTGTTTCAAGCTATCAGTCAAACCCACATCGTTAAAAAAAATTAGGGCGGGGTTTGGATGGAGTGAATTGTAGTTTCTTACAACATGTTATACGCAGTTGGCGACATATATTACTGTCTATCTTCAGATATTCTTCTAAATTCATTGTTTAAAGTTCTTCTCCATTGCATTTTTAATTTTATTCTCTATAAGCTTAGCAAATAAGTTTTTGAACGGATTTATCCTAATGTCAAGATAATAATCTTTATTTAACCATCCTCTCTTGTCCCAGTATTCATAATCATAGGAGAGGGAATGTTTGGCAGCTATTATTTTGCATTTCATTGCCCTGAAGAATATTAAATCACCTAAAGTAGGAGAAGGACGTTTCTTTGTCTTTATTGCACTGAGTAACTCCTGAGAGCACTTCTATTTCTTTCATCATTTTAGCTCTATATTTAGGGGCATATTCAAAGGCTGAAGCTATAATTCCTATTTTACCGATTAAATTAAAGCCCCATCCCCGGGCAGTTCCTTCAAGATAATCCAAAACTTCCTTAAGCCCAGAGCCTCCTGTTGTAGAAATTACCATAGCAACTTTGTCAAAAAAGCACGGTCGATGAAAGATGTAAGAAAAATGGTCAATGAAATTCTTCATCAAAGCAGTAACCTGATGCGCATACACATGTGAAACAAAAAATGCTCCATCTGATTTAAGCATCTCTTCTCTAATCTTAAGAGTAATATCCTTTGCTGGACAGAAATCTTCACCCTTTGCCATACAAGCGCAACAGCCACGACAATATTCCAAATTAACTTCCTTGAGAAAGAGATATTTGAACTCTACTTTTTTCAATGCATTCATTTTTTCTTCGAATATCTTAGTTATTTGATAACTATCACCTTTGCGTGGACTACCCATTGTAACTAATATCTTCATTTTTTAACCTCACTTTAGAACCGATCGCACTTGAATCTCTATTCTTCCAAAGCCTCAATTGGACCGATTATTTCTACATCTACTTTATAACCTTCAAGTTTTTTTGGAATTCTTTTTGACTCAGGAGTCTCTTTTTCTAAATATACTTTTATACATGGTAGTAGTACCACCAATTCATCGCTATCGCATTCCCCAATACCAACTCCTACAACACCAGGTATATTCATTAACGAAGTCTCATGCCGTGCTTTTACATCTTCAATACTTAACTTAGGTTTGGACATATACGTCAATACACCAACTCCTATAATGGCTACTATGGTAATGCTGGTAATTCCTAAAATTCCATAAAATAATTTCTTCTTACTGCCAAGCCAGGTAAATAACAAAAATACCAACGCTATGGCTGCTAAGGTAAAACCAACGATGAAGCCATATATTCCTGCTACAAAGGGAAAAGGTTGTATAGCAACAGATCCAATAATAGTCCACACTGTCACTATGTTAGTCCAAATATGCTTCCACACGTCTCTAAACAACATAGGAAGCCCTAGAAGAAATGGTATAATACTTAAGACAATACCCAAAATAATCCCCCCTTTCTTCATAGACCATACACCATAGCCAGCAACTAATTCAAATAAACTGAATATAATAACAATAAAAACAGGTATCCAGACGATATCTCTTGCCTCTGGCAGGGGCGGGTTGAATAAACTAAACCATATCACACTGCTTATTCCAATAAACCCAGAAATAAACCCAGAAGTGTAAAGAGCCAAAGAAGCTATTTTTGCGCTAATTTTTATATCCATAATTTTTTCACCTCTTTATTTTTATGGTTTGTATTCAACCTTTAAATATTTTACTAAAATTCTTTAGCTTTTTCAAAGCGGGGTTTGGAATTTCACATAACATATTCGGGCTATACGAAGTTTCGACGAAGTCGGAATTTGGGCAAACGCGCTGAGCCGGATAGCCCGTGTTATACGCACCGTAAGGGTCTAAGCTTTGCGATGCAAAGCGAAAAGTTCGTTCATAGAACCTTCACCTTCCAATTACATATATCGTTTGCACAAATCATTCCTGAAATCACAACCGCCTCAATTCCACCGCCGGGAAAAGTTGAAGCACCCGCTAAATATAAACCTTTTATCGGTGTTTTAAAATAAGGTCTTTTAACTCCAATTGATTGATCAAAGGCGTAGAGGGCTCCTTCTGGCATGAAAGTGTATCTCTCGAAAGTCTTTGGTGTTGCTATATCTTGAACTATTATGTGACTACTCAAATCCGGGATAATTTTTTCTGCTTTTTTGATTAGTATTTCAGCCAGTTTATTTTTATTTTGTAAATACTCTTTTGTTCCTCTCTCTGGAAAATCGCGGTAATTGGCATCGGTTAATAACATAATACTGGCTTTACCTTCTGGCGCCAAAGTTGGATCAGTATTTGAGCTGATTATAAGCGCATAATTCTCATCAAGATTGTGAATGGTTGTTGGAAGATCAGAGAGCTCCATATCCACGCCCAATGACACCATAAAACAGGAAGGAGCCATCTTTAAGTCCTTTATGTAATCAACAAATTCCTTATCCAAATCATTTTCCGAGACAAGTTCCCAAAATGTGGTCTTGGCATTCGCATTGGATACTACCACCGGACTTCTAAAAATTTTATCTCTAACTTTTACTCCTTTAACATTCCTGTTTTCTGTTAATATTTTATCTACTTTATGTCTGACCAAGACCTTACCATTATTTTTCTCAATGAACTCCTTCAAACTATTTGCAAACCTTTGCGCTTTTTTGGGGGAATAGCCACCATAGAGAAAATAAGAAACACCTGCTGTAAGCACGCCATTTGCCGAAGCTTTATCTGGCTTTACTCCAAAGTGTGGTAATAAGGCGCACAGAAATTCTTTTAGATCTTCATTTCTAAAGTAGTCATTGAGTTTTTGAGCAAACGTTTTGTTTAACCAGTTGTAGAAATGAGGATGTTCTCTTGGATAATCTCGCAGTTTCCTCTCACCAAAGTTCTTAACGATGAGTTCATGAGGCAAAGGTGTTCCATAAACCTCAGCCTCTTTATAGCATTCTTCATAAGCTTTCTTTGCATCATTGAAGAAGGCGTAAATGTTTTTCTCTTCATCTTGGAACATCTCTTGAGAGGATTTTATAAGATCTTCTAAGCTATTAGCGTTGATTTTCTTTTTTCTTAAAAATAAACATCATTTTGTTCTTTACGAAAAGATCATCTTTTTTAAGATCAAGCTCTTTAAGAAGATAGGTGATGGGTCCCTTTTCCCATAATCCGCTTACATTTTCTACTCCTGTATTAAAAACGAAATCCTTCCTTTTAAAAGAAGAGCAATAACCTCCAACTTGATAGTGTTGCTCTAAAACTAAGACTTTATAATCTCTTTTTGAAAGCAAAGCACCACAGGTTAAACCCCCTATCCCAGAACCAACAACAATAACATCGTATTCGTTCTCTTCTTTTGGTTTTTGTGGATTTACTTCAACACTCCAGTCATATTTCTTGAATTCCTTTGAAGCGAAATAAGCGGGTGCTTGCAAGGGAAAAACGATTGAAAATGCTATACCAAGAACAATTAAAGTGTTTGAAAATATTAACGTAAAAGGCATGCTAAAAAAACAAAAAGATGATTGCGTTCGCTATAAAGATTACTGCCCATACTCCGGTAACTATGCTGTTGATTGCTAAAAATGATTTGTCTTTCCAGTAAGTTTTTGGATAATCCTTTTTTGAAACTTGAAAGGTATAAGGTTGTTTGATGATTAGAGAAATTAATGCCATTAGAAACAAAGCAGAGTAACTAAGAAAACCGTTTTTCTCAACAAACACGTTCAGGTTGAAGATGAATGTACTAATAATGGCTATGCTGAAATAGAGAACAGAAGTAATGTCCATCAAGTTAAAATCTTTTTTGCGAATTTGAGGGATTGTGAGAATTAAAGAAATTGCAAAAGAGATAACTATACCCAACGCGTTTCCCATTCCACACAATATCCAGTAAATAATCCACGGAATAAAGGAAACAAGTATGTAAAACATGCCCGGTATTTTTCTTTTATTATCTTTTAGGTCTTCCATTTTTAGGTCTCCTTAAATCTCTTTTGCGCCATGAACGAATTTCGCCTAACGTTTTCGGTGTATGCGAAGTTGCGAAGCGAAGCGGAACAATTTGGGTGAGCGTAGCGAACCGTATACACCCTGTTATATAACCCGAAGGGGAATCCCACCTTTTTTGAAAAAGGGCTGGGGAGAGTTCCAAACCCCGCCAATAATTTTCTTTGTCATCTCTTCTCACCATAAATTATGTACACGTGTCTTCTCTTGGGATAGGACACCAAGAATGGTTGAAACTTCACATTTTCTAGCCCTATCTCTTCGAGTGTCTCTCTTAATTTTTCATCTACAGCCCATCTGTATTCTCGAGATGGCTCTATAATTGCAAATTTACCACCAGGTTTCAGTACTCGAATCATTTCTTGGAACGCTTTTTCTCTCTTCCGTTTGATTATATGTATAGCGAAACTTGCAACAACGATATCAAAATAGCCATTAGAGTATGGAATATTCCTTGCGTCACCTTCTTCAAATTTTACCTTATCAGCCACACCTTCGATTTCGGCATTTCTCTTTGCAATTTTCAGTGAGGTACCTCCACCTAACCTCATCCATATATCAATACCAACTACTTCACAGTTCTTTATAGTTCTGGCAAAACCTATTGCCAACAATCCTCCCCCAGTTCCAACATCAAGAACCTTATCGCCTTCAAGGTGTCCATAGTTATTATTTATCTCCCGGAAATTATCAAGGTCAATAATGATTATGCCAAACTTTGTTGCAAAGCGATTTGCCCTTTTTATCTCATTATCAACCCAGTAATATAAAAATCGCCGGTTATAAATGCCGGTCAATTCATCATAATAAATCTCTCTCATCAATAAATTATAACAAGAAAATCTACTGCGTCAATCTACTAAAATCGCAATATTTTTCCAGACAGACAGATGGTGTTACAGGAAAGGTTATTTTTGATTTAAATCGGAATATTGACAGGTCATAAGTTTGGAATAATATATATAGTGGAGAGGGCGTAGACAAACTTAATTGCTCTGTCAGTTTTACCATCGGATATTTCCATAGTCAATTATATATTTCCTTGTTTAAAAATCAATAATTTTTGACCGATTAGAAAATTGGCATTTTACCCCTTGACATTTGGCAATTTTTGATTATAATATTAGTGATAATGGAAACCATTTTTAAAAAGGATAAAAATGCCTAAAAGGTTTGATTATTGTCCGCCCTGGTGGCACGGCAGATTTAGAGGGTGCGGTTATCGGATAACAATTGCCCGGCAGGCAATTCTGGATATTTTGAGCAAAACAACTGAGCATCTCAGTGCCGAGGATATTTTCTTTGCGGTTCACAAAGATTATCCCAATATAGGTCTGACCACTGTTTACCGAACCCTGGAACTGCTTGTCCAGATTGGGCTCGTTTACAAACACGACTTTGGTGACGGCAGGGCACGTTATGAACTTGCTGAAGGTCCTAAAGGCAAACTACATCATCACCATCTTGTCTGCACAAAATGTGGACGGATAATAGATTATACAGATTTTATTGATGACGAACTTGAATTTCTCAAGCGGACCGAAAAGGAACTTTCTAAAAAGCATAATTTTGAGATAACAGGACATTTGATCCAATTTTATGGGATTTGTGATAAATGCCGGCAAAAGAAATAAAAAAATTTGCCAATAAATGAAAATGGTTATTATTAACAAAAAGAAAGGAGGTGAGTAAAATGCCTTTCGGAGATAGAACAGGACCTCTTGGCCTGGGTCCTATGACCGGTCGTGGTGCTGGCTATTGTGCTAGCTACCCTGTGCCTGGTTATATGAATCCAATTCCTGGAAGGGGTTTCTGGGGTCGTGGCTGGTTTGGTCGTGGCTGGAGGCACTGGTATTATCTAACCGGACTTCCTGGCTGGATAAGGGCAGGAGCCGGTTATCCTGCCTTTGGAATGTGGCCTGTGCCCTATGGCTATGAACCAACCCCAAAAGAAGAGATGGCGATACTCAAGGAGCAGGCAGAAATTCTTAAAAAGCAACTTGAGGATGTGCAAAACCGGATAAGGACCTTAGAAAAGGCACAGGAACAGGAATAAATAATGGTGAGGGGTGTTAATAACGCTCCTCACCGCAAAAAACAAAAAAGGAGAAATTATGCGTATCGCAATAGCAACTGATGGTAATTTTGTATCAGAGCATTTTGGTAGATGTCCATTTTATACCATCGTGGACATAGAAGAAGGGAATGTGATAAAAAAAGAGGTGATTGAGAATCCCGGACACCAGCCTGGTTTTATCCCTCAATTTTTGCACGAACGCAAGGTTGAATGCATAATCTGTGGTGGAATGGGAACACGCGCCAAAGGTTTTTTTGACCAATTCGGAATTCAAACGCTCGTTGGTATAAGTGGCAGTATAGATGAAGTAATAGAAAAATTCCAGAATGGCACTTTGAGAGGAACTGAAAGTTTTTGTAATCACGGAGCAGGAAAAGGATACGGTAGAGATAAATCCACCTGTAGCCATTCTAAAAAAGAAAGATGTAACCATTAGGAGCAAAATGAAACATCCACCCTTACCCTCTACATTCTGCCGTGCGAGAACCCTCGACCTTTGGTTGGGACTTCAAAAGGAAAAGATTAAAGAAGATGTGAAAGGAGTGTAAAATATGAAACAACAAGAAGAAATTAAGCGTCTGGAAGAACTCTTAGAAAGAAATATGGCACAGATTACCGCTAAAATTCTGGTTCTTTCTAATAAAGGCGGTGTTGGTAAAAGTTTTGTAGCGGTGAATATTGCCGCAGGACTGAGCAAACTCGGTGCAAAAGTTGGAATTTTAGATGCGGACATACACGGACCATCAGTCGCAAAGATGCTCGGCTTTGAAGGAAAGCAACCAGAGATGGATGAGAATGGAATCCTTCCATTTTCGGTAGATTCCAATCTTGTTGCCTTTTCTATGGCTTCTTTACTTCAGGATGCGGACACCCCGGTAATCTGGCGTGGTCCATTGAAGATGGGTGTTTTAAGACAGTTCCTTGCTGAAGTCAACTGGGGAAGACTTGACTATTTAGTTATTGACTCGCCCCCGGGCACAGGTGATGAGCCACTCTCAATATGCCAGATGATAAAAGATTTAACCGGAGCAATCATTGTTACTACACCCCAGGACATTGCCCTGCTTGATTCAAGAAAATGTGTACATTTTCTGCGTCAACTTTCTGTGCCAATCTTAGGAATTGTAGAAAATATGAGTGGTTTAACTTGCCCACACTGTGGTAAAAAAATAGACCTTTTCAAATCCGGTGGTGGAGAAAAGGCAGCTCAAGAACTGGGAATCCCATTTTTAGGTAAAATTCCTCTTGACCCGAACATAGTTGATAGCACTGATACGGGCAGACCATTTGTTGTAAGCCATCCTGACTCTGAATCAGCAAAGGTCTTGATGAGTATCTGTGAATTGGTTGATCAGCGAGTGCGAAAGTAATGAATTAAAAATAACTATTGTTATACATTTATGTTCCTGAGTGTTTGGCAAAATCATTGAAAACTTGCTGGATATAAATATAATAAAACTATGTCTGAAAATAGAATGAATGGAAGGACATATATACTTCTGATTGAGAATTATAAAGATAGAGAGGTTTTCATTGGAAAATTAGAAAAATTGAGGTTTGTTCAGGGCAATTATGCCTATGTCGGTTCGGCAAAGAAGAATTTGATGGCACGGATAAAGAGGCATCTATCAAACAATAAAAAGAAGTTCTGGCATATTGATTATTTTTTGGATAGAAAAACAAGAATAAAAGAGGTCTGGATAAGTCCCAGACAGGCTGAATGCAGGATGGCAAAATATCTTTTCAAAAAAGGATTTCAATATATCAAAAATTTCGGTAGTTCTGATTGTCGGTGTCGGTCACATCTATTTTTTATTGAAAAGAAACTTGTTAGTTTCAAAAATTTTCTCAAGAAAAATGGATTTAAAAATGTCACTGTCATTTTCTCTTAAGCCGATCGGCATTATCCACTCACCCTACAAAACCAAATCAGATGCCCCGCATCAGGGTGATGAGACAATAAGCAAGATTGAAATCTTCCCTGAATTTAGTGAAGGCTTAAAAGATATTGATGGATTTTCTCATCTCCATATTTTCTACTGGCTCCATCAATCTGAACCACCAAATCTTCTGGTCAAGGCGCCCTGGGATGAAAATCTCCATGGTCTTTTTGCCACAAGGTCACCCAATCGGATAAATCCTATCGGCTATGCAGTTGTGAAAATAGTCAAAAGAGAAAATAATATTCTAACCGTTCAATACCTTGATGCAATTGACAGAACATTCGTTCTGGATATAAAACCATATATTTCTAAGCTTGATACAAAGACGAATGTAAAAAATGGCTGGTTAGAAAAATATTGAAGTCTGCTTAATGACCACATTTTTTTGGTTATTAGAAAAGAGTAAGTTGAATATTACTAACTATTTTAGCAGGGCTCGTGCAATTGAAAAAATCCTATTCATACCTCAATGCCTCAATGGGATTTAATGAGGCAGCTTTGCGTGCCGGATATATTCCAAAGAATATTCCCACTGCTGATGAGAAACCGAATCCTAAGATGATCATCCAGAGACTTACTGCGGCTTTGAGTGGTGAAACTGCCGAAATCAACCAGGCAAGAAGTATCCCGAGTATTATCCCAATGATTCCACCAACGAGTGAGAGAACGACTGATTCGGTGAGGAACTGGAACAGAATATTCTGATTTGATGCACCGACTGCCTTGCGGATACCAATCTCCCTTGTCCGCTCTGCAACTGATACAAGCATTATGTTCATTATGCCAATACCACCCACGATCAAGGAGATTACAGCAATTGCAACAATCGCCACAAAGCCAACACGAGTAATATTCTGGTAAATCTCAAATAACATCTGCTGTGTTCCCAACTCAAAGTCATCGGGTTGGTCAAGACGCAGACCATGCCTGCGCCTCATCAATTCCCGGATTTCATCCATCGCCTTCTCTACCTTGCCTGGTTTAGGAACAACACTTATTGTATAACCACCAAAAGCCTTTTCAAATACTGTAGTTCTCTTACGGGGAAATGCCTTTTCATAAAAGGTATAAGGGATGGTAATAAGATTGTCCATACTCTGACCGAGGAACGAGCCTTTTTCTTTATATACACCAATAATCCTTATGCGCTGGGCACCGATATTCAAATCCTTACCAATCGGTGTTTCATCCGCAAAGAGATTCTTTGCGACATAAGAACCGATCACACCAACATTGCGCTTATACAATATGTCATCTCCATTCAAATCTCTGCCCATTTCTACTATGTAATTGTGTGCCTTTGAAAAATCTTCGGTAGAACCTTCTATTGAGGTCATTGCAATCTCTTTGTCTTTGTATTTTATTTTGGAAAAATTCTGTTCGAGCGTCGGGATTGCAGTCTCTACCGAAGGAAGTTGTTTTATTGCCAGGGCATCATCAGGTGTCAAATCAGGCCTTTTTGCGATTTCTTCAAAATTTGGTGGTCCCATACGGACAAAGGCATATTTTGTAATGAATATCAAATCAGAGCCTATAGAGCGAATCTGGTTTGCGACTGATTGATTCAAACCTTCAATCAAAGATAAGATTGCAATGACTGTGGTCACACCGATGATGATACCGAGTGTTGTTAAAAAGGAACGCATCCGGTGTGAACGGAAGGTCTGAAATGCAAGACTCAAAATCTCAGTCATAATAATCGTTATAGGTTATACGGTTTCGCAGCCCGTATCGTAAACCGGTTTCGTTTTAAATTATCCATTCACGACCCTACCATCCATCAGTTTGATTATCCTTTTCGCATACACAGCAATATTCGGGTCATGGGTCACAAGCACGATTGTATTACCCTCTCTGTGCAATTCATCAAACAATTCCATTATCTCCCTGCCGGTCTTTGTATCAAGATTTCCTGTTGGCTCATCCGCAAAGATTATCTTTGGATTATTTATCAATGCCCTTGCAACTGCCACACGCTGGCACTCACCACCGGATAACTCATTGGGTCTGTGGTTCAACCTATCTTTTAAGCCAACCCTGGTCAGGATTTCCCTTGCCCGCTCAATCCTTTCTCTTTTGCTTACTCCTGCATATATTAATGGTAATGCTACATTATCCAGTGCAGAAAGTCGGGTTAAAAGATTGAAGTTCTGGAAGACAAAACCAATAAACTGGTTTCTAATCCTTGCCAGTTCCATATCTGTATAGTCTGATACCCTCTTATCTTCAAGATAATACTCACCTTTTGTTGGTGTATCAAGGCAGCCGAGGATATGCATAAGTGTGGATTTACCTGAGCCTGAAGGGCCCATAATTGATATATATTCACCCTTCTCAATCTCCAGACTCACACCCCTCAATGCCTCAACCTCAACCTTGCCAAGGCTGTATTTTTTATAAATATCTACTGCCTTACAGAGCATTTTATTACTAGTCCCCGGTTAATGGTTTTACGGTGTGGCAGCCCGTTTCGTTTATTGTTGTAAGACTATGGTAATTCTTTACCGTATGGATCAAACTTTCAGCAATGCTGGTTTCAAATATCCTAAACCTTTGACACATTTCAATCATTTATTTGTTACCCTCTTTTCCAGACTCTTTAAACTCCACCCTTGCCCCATCCTTTAACTTTGAAAGAACCCGGTATGGTCCGGTGATAACCGTATCACCCTCATTTATCCCAGAGCTTATCTCCATCTCTGTATCACTCGATATTCCGGTTTGAATCTCTTTTAAAACTGCCTTTTTGTTCCTGACAACAAATATTGATTCGGTCGTTTTATCTTTTATCTTCCTCCTTCCCACTGCCTGAATTGGCACAACCAGAACATCACTCTTTTTACTCGTGATTATCTCTGCCTTCACATTCATCCCGGGCCTTAAACTTTCAGAAAATTCTTTTAATTCTATCTCCACCTCAAAATCTGTTGCCTTCTCAGTAGCGGCAGTCGCAATTGATGTTATCGGCATCAGACCAACCTTTGTCACCACCCCTTTGAATACTGAATCAGGCAGGGCATCCGCAATCACCTCTGCCTCCTGCCCAGATTTCACCTGGGGCACCTCGGTCTCGTCTATCTTTACGACCGCTATCATTGCAGACATATCGGCAATCGTTGCCAGGACTGTTCCTGCATAGTTCAATGTGCCCATCACCGCAGTCTCGCCCTCTTCAATATTGACCTTCATCAATCTACCGGATATGGGCGCATAGATTTTGGTCTTTTTATAGGCATCCAGTGCCTGCTCATAACTCGCCTTTGCGGATTCATAGTTTAACTGGACATTCTCAAAATTCTCTTTGCTGATAAGTCCCTTCTCATAAAGACTCTTTGATCTATTAAATACCTGTTCAGCCTGTTTCAGACGTACCTCAGCAAGTTGATAATTTGCCTTAGCCTGGGTATCATCAAGTTCAATCAAGAGTGCACCCTTTTTTACATAATCACCTTCCTTATAATAAATCTTCTTTACCCTGCCAATTGTCTCAGCTGAAATATCGACCTGTGATTTTGCCTTGAGTTCACCATCTGCATCAACCCGTGATACCACCACACCCTTTTTTGCAATCTCAATCTCCACATTCTCTCCGCCATGCCTTTGTTTGAGATTGAGCGCAATGATTAATACTACAACTATGATACCACCAATGATGATAAGAATTTTTTTCATCTCTGCTCCTCAATGGTTATCTTACCCAATAGATACGAAAGATTTGATTGCCCGAGATAATAACCGTTCAATGCCTGAACCAGACTCACCCGGGCATTATAATAATCCTCTTCAGTGCGTAGCAAATCTAAAAATGAAATCATTCCCAGACTATATTGCTCACGGGCAAGCACAATCGCCTCCCCAGCAAGTTCCAAACTCTTCTTTGCAAACCTCAATTTATCAATTGATTCTGTAAGACCATAATAACTTAAATATAATGCCTTCTCTGACTCAAGCATTGCCCTCTGTAAACTATATCTCTTTATCTTCATATCCTTCTTTGCAGTAAGATAATTAAAAATCAAGGTCTTTATTTCAAAGATAGGAAAATTGATACTTACCCCGTAATTCTTTGTTGCATTGTCTTTAAGATAATCAAAATCTAAGGAGAATGAATCAAGACTTGTATTAAACCCGTAAAAGATTGAAATCTTGGGTAGAAACGCAAATGTAGAAAGCCATAGATTTACCTTCGCCAGGCTTGCCATCTGTTGCGCAAGTTTGATACTCAGGTTTGCTTTTATTAAAATTTGTTTTAATGAATCTAAAGAAGGAAGCAAAAAGGTATCAGGGATTGCAAAAGAATCACTTGGATATATCTGATTAGAGATATTGAGTATAGCCTGTAATTCCTGCTGTGCCTGTGCCTCAAGGGTCTTTGCCTGGGAATTATTCTGCAAAACCTGGAGATAAAAAACCTCAGCCTGGAGCAGTTCCAACCTTGATGCAGAACCGAGTTCATACTTGGTCTCAACGAGTTTTTTGTTTTCCATTGCCCGTTTGAGTGCCTTTTCAGATGCATTCAATAATTCATTTGCAGTGATGAGGCTATAATATGACTTTTTTATATTCAAAATCAGATTTGAAATCTCCTGATTGTGCTGTATTGAACTTCCCTTTTCCTGTCCTTTAGCAACAACGATTGAACTTATGACATCTAAATCAAAGACCGGCATTGAAAGATTTATAGACCCTGTATAACGCTCGGTTTCAATACTCTGATACTCACTCTTTGTCCAGGAACCGGTTGTTGAGGTTGTAGGCAGGAGATAGGAAAGTGCCTTATAGAATTGTATCCTTGATTTTGCAAGGGTCTCTTTTGATTCTAAATAACCAGGACTTTGTCTCAAACCAATATCAATCGCCTGCTCAAGGCTCAGGGTATCAATCTTTGTTATTAAAACAATTATCAACCACATATTAATTCTATTATACACACCTTCAATTAAAAATCAAGTATAAAATTATTTTTAGATTCTGTATAATGATTGAAAAGTAAAGTTATAAAAATTCCTATCAGTTATTATAAATGGATTACCAGATACCGGTCTTTAAATATTCGTCGATTGACCGTGCTGCGATACGGCCATCACCCATCGCCAGAATCACGGTCGCCCCTCCCCTTACTACATCACCACCTGCCCAGCAACGGGGTTTTGATGTCTTCATCGTTGCCTTATCAACCTCAATATTACCCCATTTTGCCACTTTCAGATCCGGTGTTGTCTGGGGAATCAGAGGATTTGGACTCTGACCGATTGCACAGATAATGGTATCAACTTGTGAAATAAAATTTGAACCCTCTATAGGCACAGGTTTTCTCCTTCCTGATGCATCGGGTTCACCGAGTTGCATCTTGATGCATTCCATCTCTTTCACCCATCCATTTTCGTCTCCAATATATCTTATGGGCAGTGTAAGCCAGTCAAATATCACCCCTTCTTCTTCTGCGTGGTGAATCTCCTCTGCCCTTGCCGGCATCTCCTGTTTACTGCGACGATAGACAATATGAACCTCATCTGCACCGAGCCGCAATGCGGTCCTTGCACAATCCATTGCTACATTTCCACCACCAATAACCGCCACCTTTTTTCCACGCACAATAGGTGTATCATATTCAGGGAATAGATATGCCTTCATCAAATTGGAACGGGTAAGATATTCATTTGCAGAATATACCCCATTTAGATTCTCACCAGGGATATTCATAAACCAAGGCAGTCCTGCACCTGTTCCTATATATACCGCATCAAAATCTCTTAACAACTGGTCTATTGTAGCAGTCTTACCAACAATAAAGTTTAAAACAAGCTTCACACCGCATCTGACCAAATAGTCGACTTCGCGATAAACTATTGCCTTGGGCAAACGGAATTCAGGGATTCCGTAGACGAGCACTCCACCTGGTTTGTGTAATGCCTCAAATATAGTAACTGCGTGTCCAAACCTTATCAGGTCCCCTGCTACAGTCAATCCACCAGGTCCTGAGCCTATTACTGCAACCTTTTTGCCCGTAGGCTTGGCAGGTTCTGGCAATGGTGCCTCACCCTGTGATGCCTCATAATCAGCAGCAAACCTCTCTAACCTGCCGATTGCCACAGGTTCAAATTTTTTTGCAAGTGTACACATCTGCTCACACTGGGTCTCCTGTGGACATACCCTTCCACAAACCGCAGGTAAAACATTCTTCTCTTTCAATCTTTTTATTGCTGACTTGAAATCACCTTCAGCAATACATTTTATAAATCCTGGTATGTCAATCTCTACTGGACAACCTGTAATACAGGGAGCACGTTTGCACTGGAGACATCTCTTTGCCTCTGCGATTGCCTCTTCAGGGCTATATCCATAAGGCACTTCATTGAAATTTTTTATCCGCTCTTTTGGCGGTTGTTCCCGCATCGGGGTTTTTTTAACAACTATCTTATCAGGCATAATCCACCCTCAGTATAAAATTCCAAATTTAATTTTTTATCCATATTTCTCACACTCATAAAAACTCAAAGACCTTCTTTCTTCGTTAATGTAAATATGCCGTCGGGTAAGTAGATTCTGCCAGTCAACCAGATGGCCATCAAATTCCGGTCCATCAACGCAGGCAAATTTTGTCTCGCCATTTATTATAACACGACAGACACCGCACATTCCTGTAGCATCAATCATAATTGGATTTAAACCCACAATGGTCTTTATCCCAAAAGGTTTGGTGGTTTGAGAAACAAGATATGTTAGATATGTGCACCCCTGTGCATAGACCAGATCCACACTGTATTTGGAAAGATACTCGTTCAAAAATTTATCAATATGCCCACCAAAACCTTTTGTTCCATCGCGGGTGATCTCAAATATTTCATCACTATATTCTTTTAATTTATCCTGCCAGTAAAGGAGAAAACCACTCCTTGCTTCGATTGCGGTAACAACCTTGTTTTTATTATTTTTGAATGCCTTTATCACCGGGTAAATGGCACCGATGCCATAACATCCACCAATTACAAGAATCTTTTTATCACCGACCATCTCCGTTGGTCTGCCCAGCGGTCCAGCAAGGTCAGCGATTGTATCCCCTAACTTCTTACTACCGAGTTTCCTTGTCGATGTTCCAACCTCCATAAATACTACACTCGCAGTATGTTCATCCCAGTCAACAAGATTCAGTGGTATACGTTCACCAAATTCGTCAGCACGGACGACAACAAACTCACCCGCCTTTGCATTCAAATGTATGGCATCAGATTCAAGAACCATATAATGTATATTCGGCACAAGTAATTCTTTCTTTAAGATTTTAACCATATATCCCCAATCAAGCAATTTTCTGTCCACTTATAATCATAATATAAGTCTTTACAAAATTCCGACCACCTGATACGCTGATATTCTGATACCATTTTATTCAGGCATTTAATTATCCGCATTCTATCCTCACCCTTTTACTCTCAATCAATCCATTCTCTGTATCACAATATGCAAAGACATAACCCGCTGGAACTCTCTCTGTAATAAATGGATTAATCTCGGCTTCAAAATCCTTAGCAACAATTTTCACCTTTTTCCCTTCTTCTATCTTCAATTTTCTCGCATCCTCAGGATTTATCCATAAATATCTATCCTTATGGATTCTCTCAAACCCTTTTAATAAATCTGAGAGCCTTCTATTTCTAAACCTGAATCCATTCTCCCTGACAATGAGATAGAATGGATAATCCGAACTTTTATCTTCACCTTCAATTTTCTCAACTTCGGGCTTAACACCTATGGAAGAATCCCCGCTTTTGAACCGTTCAAGGTCCATCCTTTCAACAATACTCTTTATTATCCATTCATCAGGACGGGAGTTTCCTCTTGGCTCAAAAACCTTCTTGAGTCTTTTTTCTTTACCTTTATTATCAATAAAACTTCCATCCACCTCTATGAATGTTGCTGAGGGTAAAAACAGGTCAAAATCGAAATCCGGTAAAAAGCAATCCTGGACTATGACTTTTTTGTATTTCTTTGTCTTTGGTATCGTAGCCCCAATAAGATAAAGACATTCAATCGCACTATTGTTTAAAACATCCCTTGCCTTCAATATGTTTGCCTTACTCAAGAATGTGTGATTCAAACTGCTGATGAGTGGGAAACACTTCAATTCATTACTACATTTAAATTCTTTAATATTATTAGGATTGTATAAAACACAGACTTCTCTATTCTTGAGCAAACGTCTTACTTCAATAAATTCCTGTTTTTTGATTCCGGCAAAGTCGGTCAATTTATCTGAAGACAGGATTAAATTAAGAACCTCCCACTCCTTATTAAATTCGGGTCTTAACCACAAATCAGCAGACTCCGCAATCTTCGTTTGAATCGAATCAATCACAATCACAAGCGGATTTTCATTCAAAAACTTCTTTAAACTCAATAAAAATACTGAAAAATCTTCTATCAAATCCACATTGAGCACAAAAAGGGCAATTTTTTTATCCTGTCTATCAAGACAGACCTCATCAAAACTACCGGTTAAATTAATCTCGGTCCCGAATTCTTCAACGCCCATTATCTCGGCAAATGTATTGAGGGCAGTTATTGCCTCAAGGGTCAAATCTGTGGAGAAAATTATACCCGTTTTATCCTGGTGCTCTTTCAAAATATTTCCTGCAATATCTATCGCTTCGTCCCAGGAAATTTCTATAAGGTTACCATCCCTTTTTACTAATGGTGTTGTAATCCGCTTCGGATGATTGACAAGTGGTGCTATACCAAAACGCCCACGGGCACAGAGTGGTTCTTTATCAGGTTTTGTTCTGATTATCCCATTTCCATTCACTTCAGCAAATAATTCACAACCCATACTACAAAGCATACAATGGGTTTTAACCTCTTTTTCACACCTGCCAAGATATTTGCTATATCTTTCACGCATTGCACCAGTTGGACAGGCATCAACACAGGCACCACAAAACTGACAATTCGTATCAAGATGGGATAGATTAAATGGGGTGCCAACAAGTGTTTTAGGACCACGATGATGGAAATCAATTGCATAAGCCTGTCTCAATTCAGCACAGGCGCGGACACACCTTCCACAGAGAATACAGAGATTATAATCTCGTTCAAAGAATGGGTCATAATCCTCAACCGGTATATTACGATAACGGAATGGAAAGGGGATTTCCTCTATTCCAAATTCTTCAACCAGTTTCTGCAATTCACAATTTCCATTTGCAGGACAATATTTACAACCGAATGTAATTGGTTCTTTTTCTATACACTCCATATAATTTGAACAATCCTGTTTTTTATTACAGATAAGGCAGGAATAAGGATGTTCAGAAAGTATCAACTGGAGTGTAAATCTACGCAGTTCCTTGAGCAGTGGGGTATCAGTTTTTACAACCATCCCATCCTGAACCGGTAATGTGCAGGCAGTCATAGGCTTTGGATTTCCTTCCACCTCAACGATACATAACCTGCAACCACCATAAGGTGTAAGATTCTCCTGATAGCAGAGGGTCGGTATATAAATACCTTCACGCCGACAGACCTCAAGAACGGTCTCGCCTTTGCGGGCATCAATCTTTTTGTCATTAATTATTATTTTCATATTGCCGGTGACACCTTTTTCACAGCATTGAATTTTGGTGGACAGACACTCAGGCAGATTCCGCATTTTATACATTTTGACTGGTCAATCTTATGGACCTTTTTCGGCTCACCAGTAATGGCTTTTGTTGGACAGTTCTTTGCACAGGCAACACAACCAGTGCACAGGTCAGGATCAATCACATAAGAGATGAGTGCCTTACACACAAGTGCTGGACACTTCTTTTCTTTTATATGGGCAATATATTCATCTTTAAAATATTTTATCGTTGTCAAAACTGGATTGGGTGCAGTCTGACCCAGACCGCATAATGAGGCAAGTTTCACATTTTTACCGATTGCTTCAAGTAGTTCAATATCCCCTTCTCTGCCATTACCCTCACAAATTCTATTGAGAATCTCTACCATCTGTTTTGTGCCAAGTCTGCAGGGCACACACTTGCCACAGGATTCCTGCTGGGTAAATTTTAAGAAATACCTTGCCACATCAACCATACAGGTATCTTCATCCATTACAATCATACCACCCGAACCCATCATTGAACCGACCGCAGTAAGACTTTCATAATCAATGGGCAGACCAAGATGCTCTTTTGGGATACAACCGCCTGATGGTCCACCGGTCTGAACCGCCTTAAATGCTTTATTATTGGGAATCCCACCACCGATTTCATATATTATCTCACGCAGGGTTATACCCATTGGCACTTCAACCAGCCCGGTATTGTTTATCTTACCCACAAGAGAAAATATTTTTGTTCCCTTACTTTTTTCAGTGCCGATAGATGAAAACCATTCTGCACCACGGAGTATAATCACCGGAACATTTGCCCAGGTCTCAACATTATTTATATTTGTAGGTTTACCCCATAACCCATTTTCTACTGGATAAGGTGGCCTTGTCCTTGGTCTGCCGACCCTGCCTTCAATCCCAGCCATCAGCGCGGTCTCTTCCCCACAAACGAATGCACCTGCCCCCTGAACAACATTAATATTGAAATTGAAACCGGTTCCTAAGATATCTTCGCCGAGTAAACCATATTCAAGTGCCTGTTTAAGAGCAATCTCAACCCTTTTTACCGCAAGCGGATATTCTTTTCTCACATAGATGAACCCTTTCTGGGCACCGATTGCATAGGCACCTATGAGCATACCTTCAATAACTGAATGTGGGTCTGCTTCAAGGACACTCCTATCCATAAATGCACCCGGGTCACCTTCATCACCATTACAGATTATATATTTAGGATGGCCTTCTGCAGATCTGCATAACTCCCATTTTCTTCCGGTAGGGAATCCTGCACCACCCCTTCCCCTCAACCCTGATTTCTTAATCTCTTCAATCACCTGTTCGGGTTTCATCGAAGTCAAAACCTTCTGTAGCGCCTGATAACCGTCAAAAGCAATGTATTCTTCAATATTTTCAGGATCAAGCCTGCCCCGATTGCGCAAAACGATGAGCCTCTGGTGTTTAAAAAATCCGATATCTGACATCTTAGGAACAGGCAATGCCTCTTTTTCAGGAACATACATTAATTTCTTTGCAGGTCTGCCCTTTATGAGGTGTTCCTCAACAAGGTAAGGGACATCTTCTTCTGTTACCCTTTGATAGAATATTGCATCAGGCTGGGCAATGACAATCGGACCCCGCTCGCAGAACCCCTGGCAACCGGTTGCAATCACCCTCACTTCATTCTGTAACCCTCTTTTTGCAATCTCTTTTTCCAGTGCCTCTTTGACAAGAAATGAACGATTTGAGACACAACCGGTCCCGGCACAGACGAGGAGGTCTAATCTAAAAGCTTTAGGCTTTGCCCTCTTCTTTGGCATATTTTTCTAATAATTTATCAACCTTATTAACAGTAGTCTGTCCATGATATTCACCATCAATAACCACTATTGGAGCAAGGGCACATGCACCAAGGCAATTCACAGTCTCAAGGGTGAACCTATTGTCAGGAGTGGTCTCACCGGATTTTATATTCAATCGCTCTTCAATACGACTCAATACGGCAGGTGCACCGCGCACATGACAGGCAGTTCCCATACACACCGTGCACAGGTGTTTACCCCTTGGAACAAGGCTGAATGCTGCATAGAATGTCGCAATGCTATATATTTTGCTCAATGGGATATGGAGCGCCCTTGAAACATATTCAAGAACATCTTTTGGCAAATAATTATATTCATTCTGAATATTATGCAAGACCTGGATAAGATCTATCTTTTTTTCGCTATATTGCCTGATAATATTATCAATATTTTTCATAAGACAAAGATTATATTTAACTTTTAAAAAAAATCAAGTGGGAATTTAAAAATGGGATTGACTTGAATCTTCAATTGGCTATAATACCATACTATGAAAAAAATCATTTATATTTTAATTCTCGGTATAATAATTGGAATCACAATTTATCTTTTTACAATAATTCCTGACCGGCAGCAAAATAATGAGACAAAAACACATAACCCCGGTATTGTAAAAGAAATCTCTGAGGAGTGGCTCGGCATATTCATTCAAGGGCAGAGGGTTGGGTATACATTTACAAAGATAAAAAAACTCGCATCAGGATTAGAGATTGAAACAACCAGTCAAATGACGATAAATATGATGAACGAATTAACCACCCTTAAAACCCAGGTATTCGCTGTTGCTGATGATGACTATGCACTCAAGGATTTTTCCCTTTTAATTAATGCCCGGGGACACGAATCAAAGATCGAGGGAAATATAAAAAATAATAAACTCACCATTACAACATATTCCCAGGGTATAAAACAAACCCAGGTCAAAGAGATAAATGAAAAACCCTATATACCGGATGTTATTGATTTAATTGTTCAAAAAAAGAATTTAACACCCGGAACCGAAATAACAATCCCCTACTTTGACCCCACAAGCCAGTCCACAGGAAAGGCAAGGATAAAGGTTTATCCTGAAGAAAAGGTAATGGTGCTGAATAATGAAATGGAAGGTAAAAAAATTGAAATAAATTATATGGGCGTTGTTTCTTATTTATGGCTTGATAAAAATAATAAAATAATAAAAAATGAGACCCCTAACCTATATATGGAAATGATTCCGATGTCAAAACAAGAGGCACTTCAAGAAATTAAACCCCAGGAGGCATTTGACCTTTTAAGTTTTTTCTCAATAAAACTAACCAATCCCCTGCCCGAGGATAGAAAAATCTCCTATGTAAAACTTAAACTGACAGGTATATCATATGAAGGGCTTGACCTTAACGACGATTTTCAAAGGGTGGTATCTGAAAATCCTTTGATCTTAGAAATCTCACTCGCTGATATCAATTCTTTAAATGATTTGAATATCCCGATCAATGAGCAGAAAGAATTTCTTCTACCTTCTGGTTATATACAGTGTGAACATCCGGATATTATAAGGGTTGCAAAAAATATGGCTGGAAAAGGTAAATCTGTGATTAATGTAACAAAAAAATTAACCACGGGTGTCTATAGAATGTTAAAGAAAGTCCCCACACCATCAATGCCTTCAGCAATAGATGTCCTGAAGACAAAAGAGGGTGATTGTAACGAACACTCTATTCTATTTACTGCACTGGCAAGGGCATCAGGAATTCCTGCCAAAATCTATGTTGGGTTGGTCAACCTTGACGGCGATGCCTATTTTTACCACGCCTGGTGCGCGGTATGGATTGGTAAATGGGTCCCGGTTGACCCGACATTCAATCAATTTCCCGCTGATGTCTATCATCTAAAATTAAAAGAGGGCGAGATCTCAGATTGGGCTGAGGTGATGAAGGTTGTGGGCAAACTCAAGATTGATGTAATGGATTACCATTAATGAAAAGTCTGGTTATAAAAAATTTATCCAAAAGTTTTGATGGAATCTGGGCAGTAAAAAACTTAAGTCTTGAATTGGATAAAGGAGAAATCTTTGTCCTTCTTGGACCGAATGGCGCTGGTAAGACCACATCCTTAAAACTCATTGCTGGTTTGCTCCATCCTGATTCTGGTGTAATCACTTTAGACGGAATTGACCTGAAAAAAGAACCTCTAAAGTATAAATATCTGCTCGGCTATGTCCCCGATGAACCATTTATTTATAACAAGTTAACCGGCAGGGAATTTATAAACTTTGTTGCCGGGCTATTCGGGATTAAAAAAGAAATTTACGATAAAAAATTAAATGCGCTGATTGAAAAATTTGAAATCGGTGATTGGATTGATGAACCTTCTGAAACCTATTCCCATGGAATGAAACAAAAGATAATAATGTGTCAGTTATTAATCCACGACCCTTTATTGATCTTGATTGATGAACCGCTCGTTGGACTTGATCCCAAAATGAGTAAAATAGTGCGCGAAACATTTATTGAACTTGCCCAAAATGGAAAAACCCTTCTCGTATCAACCCATACCCTTCCATTTGCCCAGCAGATTGCAAATCGCGTTGGAATAATAAACAAAGGTGAGTTGAAATTTGTGGGCACAACCGGAGAACTTGCCCAGGTCTCTGGCAGAAAAGATATTGAAGAAATATATCTTAGGCTTACTGAAGAAATGTGAAGACCTTTTTTTCTTTATTCTGGATTCGCCTGCGTCTTTTATTTAAATATTTTACACCTTATGAACATAAACTTCCCCGTATAACATTTTTTATCATTCTACTCGGATTTTTATCCAGTGGTTACTATATATTCTTCCGCATCTTTAAATACCTTGCTACAGTAGAAATCATCGGTCCGGCAATTATGGCAAGAACGATTGAAATGATCTTTTTTGTCTTTTTTATAATGCTTCTGTTCAGTAATATTATAAGTTCTTTCTCTACATTCTACAATAATCAGGAATTACATTTTCTATTCTCTTTACCTGTTTTACCGACCACCATTTATCTTGCCAAGTTGTTTGAAAATGCAATCTATGCATCCTGGGCGACCCTGGCAATCGCGATTCCATTGATACTTTCATATGGAATTTCCAACAATGCAAGCATTATCTTTTATCCTGTATCATTCATAAGTTTTTTTGTTTTCCTGGTCATTCCCTCTGCCCTATCTTCAATCGTTATCTTTATATCGGTTCTGCTTTTTCCCAGAATGAAACCAAAGAATATTATATTCATTTCCCTTGCATTTATTGTTTTTTTAATACTACTTTATATCAAAATCGGAAATCCCGAACTTTTGAGAGTCTTTGAAACTGAAAATGAAAGAGAACTGCTCAATTTCGCTGCCAACCTTACAACGGTTGGTGGTATTTATCTTCCTTCAACCTGGTTGAGCAATATCTTCAAAAATTTCGTTTTACCAAATCATTCTGGATATATCTATATCTTACTATTAACATTCGTTGCCCTCGGTTGTGTAATACTTTCATATTTGATTGCTGAATCAATCTATCACAAATCATTCCTTTTAATCGCTGAACAGGGTGGAAAGGAAAAAAAGAAAAAATCAATCCTTGCTCGATTCCAGAAAAATCCAACTCATACATTTTTATTTAAGGATATAATACTGTTTGTGCGTGAACCAACCCAGTGGGTTCAACTTGCTATATTTGTAATACTTCTTGTCGTATATATCTTCTCACTCCGTAGAACCCCGGTCTATTTCGGCTTTTCATTATGGCGCACAATCGTTTCTTTTGCAAACTTTGCCTATGTCAGTTTTGTCATTGCCACCCTCGGTGTGAGGTTTATCTTTCCGGCAATGAGTCTGGAAAAGAAAGGAATTTGGATTATTACTACCTCACCCGTTAGTTTGAACAGGGTTATCCTGACAAAATATTTCTTTTATGGATTGTTATGCATTATACTAATGGAATCCCTGCTCTTCTTTGCAAACTTTTTTATAAAAACAGAACCTATAATATTTTATTTTTCTCTTATTATCGGACTTTTCGTTGCCCTGTCATTGATTTCAATAAATCTCGGTATGGGTTGCATCTTTCCCCAATTCAATGAAGACAATCCAGCAAAGATTGCCTCAGGTAGCGGTGGAATAATTTCTGCGTTGACCAGTATTGGATATATTGCGATAGTAATTATCCTCTTCTCCGCACCGGTCCACAATTACCTGACAAGCCACTATTTTAATAGACCACTAAATCCAAGGATAATAATCACTTCTTTTGTCGCTTTCGGTATTTTGAGTTTTTTTACTATATACCTACCGATGAGATTGGGGACAAAAGCAATGGAGAAAAGGGATTTTTAATTTTTTATTTCTTTCTCAGATAATTTAAGACCTTCTCAATCTGTTCATCGGGTGTTGATGCACCTGCAGTGATACCCACACTCTTTACACTCTTAAACCATTCCTTTTTTATATCACGCACCGATTCTATATGATATGATGGTTTAATACTCTTACATATCTGGTATAACCTTGTTGTATTGGCGCTATTTTTACCACCGATTACAAGCATCATATCAACTTTTTTTGCAATAGACAATGCTTCATTAATTCTCAATATCGTCTCATCGCAGATTGTGTTATAAATCTTCATCTCAATAACCTTTGGTAATAAATTCTTCACTGCAACATAGAAATGTTCAAAATCAAGTGTAGTCTGGGGAACCACCCCAATCTTTTTATGTCTTAGTTCCATCTCATCAGAATATATTGCAGAATTCTTCCCTGCATAGCCAAGAAGACCCCTTACCTCAGGATGGTCTTTCTCACCAACAATTATAACAAAATATCCAGCCTCAACAAGTTTTTCTACATAACGCTGGGCACGACGCACTTTTGGACAGGTTGCGTCGATTATATCCACACTTTTCTTTTTTAATCTTCTTAGTAAAGCAGGCCTTATACCATGTGAACGGATAATTATCGTTTCATCCGGTGATTTTATATTATCAATATTTTCGATAACCCTTATTCCCTTTTTCTCGAGGGTGGCAACAAAATCACGGTTATGGATCAATGGACCAATCGAATACACAGAATTATGTCTCCGTGCCGCATCCATTGCCATCTTTATCGCCCTTTTTACACCAAAACAAAATCCTGAATGACGTGCACAATATATCTTCATTTTAACCTCAAAACCTCCTCCCTTATTTTATTTGCGAAAATTTCAAAATCTTCTTTTGTATTTTTAAACCCATCAGGATAGATAGGTTCTCCATAGATTATCTTTAGATTATGCCAGCGCAGGAGCAAACTGAACCAGTTTTTATTTGAATTTATTATCTTCACCGGTACAACTGGAATTTTATAATTTATGGCAAGAAAACCAACCCCGGGATTGAAAGGTAAAAGCACACCTTTTCTTGAGCGTGTTCCTTCAGGGAATATCACAACTGCCTTACCGCTCTTCAATAATCTTATTGCAGGTCTTATCCCCTGCCCGGCCTCAAGATTTATTGCATTATAAGTTTTGATGAGCCAGGTGAAAAATTTTGACAACACAAACAGACCTGGTTTGGCAAGGAAATAGACCTCTCTAAAGGCGGTATAGCCAACAAGCGGCGGATCCAGAAAAGAAAGATGATTACTTGCGAGGATCAGCGCGCCCTTTTTTGGAATCTTGCCCTTTATTTTAACACCGGTAAGGAGAACAAACAATGGGAATGTCACAAGCCAGGAGATGAGCCATTTCAACCCCATAGAAGATTATATCACAAATCATTCAAAATGCAAGTATGTTTTTATGAATCCTTGAATTATAAAACATTTTCAATATAATAAAAATATGATTGGATTGGTTCTCGGTGGTGGTGCTGCAAGGGGTTTTGCCCATATCGGTGTGATAAAGTTTCTTGAAGAGTTGAATATAAAACCTGACATCATAGTTGGTGCCAGTATGGGTTCACTCGTTGGCGGATTCTATGCAAAGGGATTTTCTGTTCAAAAAATGGAAGAAATTGCATTACAGATAGATAAAAAGAAAAAAAAGGAATTATTCAGATTTTGCATTTCCAGGAAAGGACTTATAGATTTAAAAAATGTCGTCAGATTTTTGAGATTTCATCTCGGTGATACAAAGATTGAAGAATTACCCGTGAAATATGCAGCGCTTGCCACGGATATAGAAGAAAATGTTGAAGTCGTGATTGACCGTGGTGAACTGGTTCAGGCAATAAGGTCATCGATAGCAATTCCTCTTGTTTTCGCACCCAACAAATATAACGGGCGTATCTTGATTGATGGCGGATTTATCAATCCCGTGCCTGTGGATGTTGCAATGAATCTTGGCGCAAAAAAAATCATTGCAATAAATGTCCTCAAGAGATTTGAATACCCGCAAATCAAAATTTCATATAAAAAGGAATCAGGAAAGGAATATAATATAAAAGATGTCTTTAACAAAACATTTGATTTAATAAGTTCAAGATTGATTGAATATGATATTGAACAATTAAAAAACGGAGTATGGATAGATATTGATACAACCAACATTGGCCTGAGCCAGTTTGAAAAGGCAAAAGAAGCTATTGATAGAGGCTATAACCAGGCAAAAAAATCCAAGGAAAAACTTCTCAATCTTATCAACAATTCATAACCCCTCTTCACCTCCACATTCTCCCCGCCAATATTTTGCAATATTTTTGCGCCTGTCTAAAAAAAGAAAACAGTCGGGAACTGCTACGCTATTTTAATAGAATCACTTTCTCAACCTCCTTATATCCATCCGCCTCCAGATGCACAAAATAAACTCCTGAGGAAAGTCTACGCCCTGAATCATCCGTCCCATCCCATCTAATAGTACCCAATACACAGTAGTCAGTGAAAAGGATTTTACAACCCTGCCCGTTACATCGTATATCTTTAACCCAACTGATATGAGAGCTGAGATGCCAGATATGTGTTCGTTCATTGTTTCGTATCTCGGCTTTGATATCTTATATCTGATATTCAATCTGTTCCTGAATGGATTCGGATAGATTTCTAATTGGAGATTACGGGTTATAGATTTTAAATGTGATTTTTCTCCAATCCCTACAAGATTTATGCCAAAAAAGTGCATTATTGAATCAAGGAGGATTGTCTTTGTTGAAGGCTCATTATCTACAAGTCCAGCAAGTTCAAATGATACACCAACCGTCCTATAATTATTTGTGATATTTGCAACACCACAATAATAAGCATCATCCTGGTCATAATAAATTCTAAATCCTGTATCTGTTGAGTCAATGACATCAAGATAAAAATTTTCACCATTGTATCTAAAATTCATGCCTTCTGTAAATGTATTATTTACCCCTTCAATTGGACCCATATTCGTGTATCCATCATTTATTGGTTTTATACCAAAATACGGATTAAAATTGAAGCCGTATAGGATAAAAGGGTCAAAAGCCCAGCATTCTCCGCCTTCAAGATACATATTCCCACCCCGGTTTATAAAATCCACAATCTTTGCAACCTCATTACAATCTCTGAATAAAACATAATTCTCATATGCAACACCCGCACAGACAAAGAGCGATTTATAATTTTTCAGGTGTTCAAAAGAGTAAAACTGGGCATTTACATAATCACCACTATATCCAAGATTTTGAAGTATTGAATGGATAATCGGTCCGCTTGAATTATTGCGGTCTGGATCCCAGACAAGATAGTCTTTCTTCCCGATAATAAACTTTATCCTGATTGTATCTATAGCACCTGAATTTGCAGTCAAAATCAGGTCTAAAAGACCGACACTTCCCTGTGGTGCATCGGGCAATGCCCTGAGCCTGAAAGGTTCTATTGAATTTCTTATCAATGAATCAATCAGAACATAACCAAAGTGTGATGTGTTATTTGTTATTATCAAATAAGGTGACGAACTTATAAGTAAACCATTCAGGTGCTCGATATCAACTCCGCCAACATTCTTTAATAAATAAAAAAGTTTTATCTCTTCATTGGGGTCTAAAATACCATTGCAATTTCCCAATGAGTCATCAATAAAATAGGAAATCAAAGTGCAGTGTGCAGAATTGTCAGAATGAGAGAGGGTTATATCATCAGCGAAGACCTTCGCCTCAGCATGCCCTGGTCAACATCCATAAGAGCGGGTATAAAGAGTAACTCGTAATTTTTTATATCAATCGGGTTCACCCCAGGTAAGTTGGATAGTTCATCGGCAATATTGAGTGTATAATTAAACCAGTTCGTGTCTGATATTTCAATAAGATGCAGAACCGGTGATGGATACCAGTAAAGACTTTCTGCGTATCTAAAAATGTGCGTTTCTCCTTGAATATTTTCATCAACATCAAGATAAGAAAGAATGATAGAGGATATTGCAGGATGGGGATGGAGTGTATCATAACTCTTCGCGTATAGTTTTGCCTTGAAGGAAAAATTAAGGTCGAGGTCCGGGATATAGCAGGTCTGATAGATTGCGGTTTCTCGTTTATCAAGCCTGCCCACATATACCTCAGAATCCGGGTCTTCTTCATAGATTTTATCTGTTGTTATTGTGTATGTTTCACCATGTGCATAAGTATTCCAGTGATTGAGAGTGTCTTCAAATTTACCATTGAAAATGAATTCACCCGCATAAAGAAAACAAAATGAGAGTAAGATAGCAAAAGTTCTTTTCATACTTAAATTAACCTAACAGGGGCAAAAACAAAAATAAACCACCCAGGATTATCAAAAATCCGAGGAGGTCAAAGATAATGCCCGCCCTTATCATTCTCGTTATGGGCACATAACCAGAGCCATAAATTATTGCATTGGGCGGGGTTGAAACCGGTAGCATAAAACCATAACTTGAACCGAGACAGGCTCCGAGTGCCGGAATCAGAGGATTGACCTGAGCAGCGATCGAGAGTGAAATCATAATCGGAATAACCATATTTGCTGAGGCAGTATTTGAGGTGAGTTCACTCGTAATTAGCGCAAGCATTATTGAAATTGCAGTGATACTGAATAGACTTTTGGCACCGGTCAGGTTCAAAATCCCTTTACCGATATTCTCGGCAAGACCGGTCGAGAACATAAGCGAACCCAATGACAATCCACCACCAAATAACAAAATCGTTCCCCAATCAATATCCACTGCCTCTTTCCAGGTGATAGTCCCTTTTCTTTCTCTGTAGTCCTGTGGTAGAATAAACAAAATAATTGCACCGATGATCGCTGCAAGCCCTTCAGGTATATGTCCCTCCCACCATCTGCCGCATTGGGCATCAGAACCAAAGATAAGGGCTAATAAACCAGGAAAGACCCATAAGACCACGGTTATCAAAAATGCAATGAGCACATTCCTTTCACCAGTTGTCATTTTGCCCATTAACTCTTTTTCCCTTACTACATACTCATCAATCCCTGAAAGTTCCTTGAATTCAGGCGGAAAGAGTATTTTGATGAGGAAGAACAGAACCATATACATAATAATAACCATTGGAATAGCAAATAACATCCATCTGAAGAATGTAATATCTTTATTCAGAAGTTGTTTTATCATTCCAATTCCAATCAAGTTTGGTGGCGTACCCACGGGCGTTCCAATACCACCGACTGAGGCACCGTAGGCAATTATAAGCATAAGACCTGTAGAATATTTCAATTTTCTTACATCTTTTGAATGCAGGTGGGCAATGGTATTAAGAATACCCAGTCCTATGGGATAGAGCATTGCTGTGGTAGCGGTATTACTAACCCACATAGATATGATCACAGCAATAATTCCAAGTGTGAATAAAATGAGATTACTACTCTTGCCAATTCCTGGTATAGAAAGAATTGCAAATGCAAATCTACGGTCAAGTCTATGCACCATCATCGCTCTGGCAATGATAAAACTACCGATGAATAAAAAGATGATAGGGTCGGCAAACGGTGCAAATATCTTCTTCATTGTATCAACACCCATTATTACACAGAGTGTTGTGCCTAAGAGTGCAGTGATCGGAATAGGCACTGGTTCAGTTATCCACCAGATAACAACCCAGCCGAGTATTGCGGAAAGATAATGAGCACTCCTTGAGAGATTGGACATCGGAAGGCATAATAAAAAGATAAAAAGGATCGGACCAAGGAAAAAACCGATCGTCTTTCTTATTCGTTCAAATTTTTCTTCAACCGGAGAAATCTTTTCTTCTATCTCTTCCATTTTCAAAATATACAGAACTTTGGGCAAATGTCAAGCACAGATAATAATGAAAAATAACCCTTCACGCTTCCGCCATACTGTGTGGCGGATGGCAAATGGTGGATTTAAACTAACATCTCATTTCCAACTTCCATACTCACTTCTTCACCTAATAACCAACTTCCGTTCCTTGATACGGGCCGCAAAACCGTATAACGATCAACGATCCTTTGTAGGAGCGGTTTCTAACCGCGATAAAAATCAATAATTTTTTTAAATTTTGCAACATTTTTTAGGCAGGCGGAAAAATGTTGCAAAATGCAGGTGTAAAAGTTCGTAAAAATATACCAATCAAAAACCAGTACCGGCGACAGAGAATTCAATTGACCAGTTTTTTGGAAAGAATTTTTCAGCATTGACCAGAGGCAGGATAAAAGAAATCGGTCCCAGGGCGAGTTTTACTCCCGCATCATAAGAATGTTGCCATTTCAAACTATCTTGATTGTAGTAATAACCAAAATCACCAAATATACGCAATGGCAAACCACATAATAATTCAAGATTTATACAGAAAAGACCATCGGTCTTTATGTGATAGCCCTGGTAACCAGCCATATTACCATCCTGTTTTATATGGATATGCTCCTGGGGTGATGCATAACCCTTTTGACCTAATAACAAATCACTTATAAAATTATGCCTTAAGCCACCACTTAAGAATATCCTTTCCTGCGCTGGTGCTGTTCCTATAACCTTTCCGGCAAAGAAGCGGGTGTATAAGAATGGCAGGATTATCTTTGATTTCTTTTCAATTGCCAGTGTGGCTTTTATAAAATTCCATTCGGGATTAAAATACCCAGGGGCAAAGATTATTGCAAGATCTAATAACCAATGTCCAGTAGCATAAGAAATCTCATTCTGCAGTGAATAGTATTTACTGATTGACCAATCGGTTGAATCCACATATTTTAATGAATAGAGGTCTTTATAATCAACAAAACTCTTTATTTTTAATCCTGATTGTGCAGTGAATGGAATACCAAAATCATTTAAAAATCCAGCCTGGGATTTTATCTCATCCTCACTCTTTGAACTCTTTAAGAATACCCTTAAACGATACCCCTTTTTGAATAATAAAGGCGTTTGATAACTAAATGTATAAATGTGGCTATGGCTCTTTGTGCCATAGATATATCCAGCCAGCCATTGATTTTTGCCTTTAATAAAACCTGCATCAATGAATTGGGCGCCAGCAAGATACAAACCAGGGGTAAAGCCATCATCTGAATCATACCACAGATAAGGCAGGAAATAGACCTGATATGTATCAAATGAGGGCCAGTCAAAGATTGGTTTCATTGCAAATCTCTTTGGATAAAAATTATTCCAGCGGTCTTTCTCCGGGGTATAATCATAGGGGTCAATGATAATCTTCTTAATTTTCCTGGCATCCGTAAAATTGAAGGTATCGAGTTGTTTATCAATCCGCAAGACCTGTGGACGATTATCAGTCTGCACCAGCATATCAGTAGGCAACAAAAAATCTCCCTTATTTTCAATCACCACAGAATTTTTTGTAATTTTCTTGATATGCCAGTCACAGTATTTTGTAGTATGCAAAAAATCATAAAAGAATTGTCTTAAATCCCTGCCACTAACCTCTTCGCAAATCTTGATAAAATCATCGGTTGTGGGATGTCCAAATTTAAACTCCTCAAAATATGCCTTTAGAACTGAATCAAATGCATTTGCACCTAAATATGCCTCAAGATAGCGCAAAAAGAGCGCAGGTTTTGTATAAACCGCTGTCTGATAGGCAAGTGGGGTTTCAACAAAATCAAAAGAAGGTGTTAGAACGGGTTTTTCCATTTCGTTTACGAGAGTAATATAATACAGAAGATTATTTATGTAGATATGGGGCAATGGAGGTATGAAATCTGCTTTAAAGAATGAATTATCAATTCCATATTTATCAATGACATACCTCTGCTCAGTATAAGAGGTCAAACCTTCATCAAGCCAGGCTTCATCCATTTCATTTGAACCAAGGATTCCATAGAACCATTGATGTGCAATCTCGTGGATGATGACCAGTTCAAATTGCCTTGTGAGATTATCCTCTCCGCCATTGATAATCACCAAATTTGGATACTCCATACAACCACCAAAATATCCTTGGACAACACTCAATCTTTTGTATGGATATTTGCCATACCATCTGTTATATCGTGATACAGCATCAATTACATAATCACCCGCGGTCTTCCATTTTTTGCGGTATTTTTTTATGTAGTATATCTCAATCGTTATACCGTCAACATTTTTTTCTTCAACCTCAAAATCAGGGTCACAGACCCAGGCAAAGTCATGGACACGCCCGGCAAAGAAATGCATCTTTTTTTTATTACCTTCAACCAGAGAGGAATCAATAGGTACCCCAGTTGATGCAATCACATAATTTGCAGGCAATTCTATCATAACATCAAAATTGCCAAACTCACCATAGAATTCGCCGATTGCATGATAACCCTGTCTATGCCAGCCATTCTTATCAAAGACACAGGGCTTTGGATACCACTGAACAATCTCAAAATGTTTTCCCTTATAACCAAGACGGGAAAATATCTTTGGAATCTTTAATACTGATTCAATCTTCAAAACAACCGAATCACTACTGGATAAAGGCTTATCAAGGATTACTGACATAATCGTCTCATCAATCTTAAAATTTAGCGAATCATTGTTTTCATTGGTGATAGATATGATATCAATCCAGCCCCGTTCAGACTTCTTTGCCTTTAAGAATTTATAAGAACCCATCTTTTTTAATTCCTTTGCAAATGTGGTATTATTATCACGGTAGGCATTGGCATAAAGATGGAAATATAGTGTTTCAAGACTGACTGGTGAATTATTGTGATATATCAAAGTTTCGCTTATATTCAAAGTGTGCTCTTCAACATTTAAACTGCAGGAAATTTTATGATCAACCTTCTGCTGCCAGAGAAATATAAATAATATAATTGCCATAGTCTCTGATTATATCCATCATTTTGATCAATGCAAGATTTAGATAACAATCCAATTTCTCGCTACTTGCTACTCTCTACTCGCTACTAAAGGAAATAGGGTGGTAAAGTGTGCATCTTGGGTATTGACACAAAAAAAGAAAACCGATTATAATAAGACATAATTGAAAAAGGTGATTATGGGTGATAAAGGAGAGATAACATTTGCAGTATCATCCGCCATACTGCGTGGCGGATTTGCAGGAATCGTTTTTCACTTGCCTATTGATGGATGAGATTTTATGGATATAATTTACCATAATTTAAGGGGTTTAAGATGGTTGACTTCAATCATAAGGAGAGTCAAACTCTCTCTCTTATTGTTCTTTTTTAACAACCACAAGAATTTTCGCAAATCAAGGAGGCAGGATGGGAATAGATTTTAAGATAGAAATTGCCTACAATTACAAATTCGTTAAGCCCAAATTTGACCCGGAAGAAAGAATTACCAACCATATTGGCTATCTGTATTTCAGGTATAACTTGCCAGAAAGAGATTGAGAGGTAAATAAGGGGCAAGATGCGACCGGTGATAGTGGAGACATTAAATAGTTATTTCCAGACTGAAATCTTTGCATGGTTAGTTCCTAATACCAAAATTATTTATACCATTGCATTTGTGCTTGTTATGGTTATCTTTATCAATCGTTCTTCTAAAATTGATTTATCTAAGACTTATGCCTTCTGGTCAGGAATTTGGGCTATTGCTTTTGGTTTGGTCGGTTCAAGGATTTACTGGCTGTTGCAACATGTTTCTGAAGTATCAAAATCACCGTCATTGATTCTAACCGGTGGCACCGGGTCATTTGGCGGCTATATCGGTGGTACTTTAGGATTTATGCTGTCTTTGAGATTATACGGTACGCAAGTTAGGAAATATATGGATGCAGGTGCTTCTACTTTGGGGTTAGGGATTTTCATCGCCCGTTGGAGTTGTTTTTTAGAAAGCTGTTGTTTTGGCAAGATCTCCTCGCTTCCTTGGGCTATAAGGTATCCAAAAGGTAGTATACCTTACAATGCCCAATTGAGCGAAGGACTGATTACATCCAACCTACTTGCATCTTTACCAGTCCATCCAGTTCAAATTTACGATTCTTTGAATGGCTTGTTGTTATTTCTATTAGCAAGTTGGTATTGGCCGCGATTAAGAATGAAACCGGGTGCGACGTTCTTTTTATTCTGGTTGACTTTTTGTATAACCCGGTTTGGAATTGAATTTTTGAGGGGTGATAAAGTGCGGGGATTTATGGGATCTTTATCAATACCGCAGTTTTTTTGCCTATTATCTATTGTACCACTTACATTTATTATTTGGTGGTCCTTAAAAATGCAAAAATAAAGTAAGGAGGAATTGATGGAAACTCATATAAAATTTTCAACGCAAGTGATACGTTTTTTTGTGAACTCACTAATTTTATCTTTTGTAGTTGTTGCTTCTATTGGAACTAAGGGTTCGAGGTGTGGTGGTGGCGGAGGTGAGCCTCCGCCACAGATCCCACCTAAATCTTTTGGTGTTGAAGTGGACAAGGTGGAAAATAGTGAATGGTCATACCTCGACTACATATTCACTGATGCATTCAAGAAAGCCAAGCCGAACGTAAGTCCAAACTATTACTATGATGAAGCAAGTATAGATACACAGGATTGGTTGGATGAATGAAATAGTGAAGTGACCTCTTTCATATATAATCATCGTGGCAATTTTTTTCTAACATACGATGGTGAATGCTATCTGTGCTGCGCGGAGAACATTATTGATCCCGATGGTTGTATCGTAGCAGGTCTTGCAATTTGGAATACTGACCCGAGCATACAACGTGAAGCAGCATGTGCCATAGCAACTCAGTATATTCAAGACCAATGGATAAATCAGAACCCTCCGCCGGCTACTCCTGTAGTATGGTATATTGCCTGGGCTTCAGCTCACGAACTTGGTCATTGTTTTTGCCTTTATCATTGTAATAGTTCAGGCTGTATAATGAATGGCGAAGTAAATGTGGCTGGTGATCCTCGCAAAATATATTGCGTTACTTGTTCACAGACGATTAGTATAAATTGGCCGTAGAAAGGAGGCAAAAAATGAAGACAAAAATTATTTTTTATTTAGTATTAGCAGCATTGCAATACATGGTTTATGGCGAAAATACTCTGACATATAGAATAGAACTAACCAAAGACACAATTTACTTTGGTGAACCAATAATAGTCAAATGTAAACTCATAAATAGAAGCGAAAGAAAAGTTCCAATATTTTCATATCCGGGAACCGCTCTTTTAACATTTGGTTATACTAATTTTTATCTATCCAGCCCAAGTAATTACAAAGACTATAAGTATGGTGTTTATCTCCATAGCAATTTACTTGTGCATTCAGATTCATTCACACTGGATACTCGAGATTCTGTCTATTATTATACGATATTATCGTGGATTGGTTTTACTTATCTTAAGTACAACAATCTGAAACAAGGATGGTATAAGATTAGATCTACCTATTTCTCCTTGGAATCCAATGTAGATAGTTTTTATGCTGATGCATTGCCTGCTAAAGAAAAAGAGATTTTTGAAGAAATAGGTGCGATTGTTGACACATTTTGGGTATGGCCTGAAGGGGGTTGGCCACCGATGCGAGACAAAATTCGTAAAGTTTTCCCGAACATAATAAAACAAGAAAAATCTGTGTTTTCGCCATTTTGTTACTATATGTTGTGGCGAATGGTATTTAATGATGAATCTAAAGCAGAATTTCTTGCAGAGGAATTCTTCAAGTTATACCCTGATTCGCCGTTAACTGAAAAATTCGCTTTTGATTTGTACCGATATTATGGATGGTACAAAAAAGATGAGGATAAAGGAAGAACGATTATTCTCGATGCATTAGAGAAGTATCCTGATAATCTTATTGGATATTTTTATTTGAAATTGAAAAATAAAAAGGAGCGATCAAAATGAAGAAATATATTCTTTTCCTGGTTGTCATTAATATCGTCTTCGGGAAACTGGTGCCAACGCCATTAGTCACCGAACCTTTGCCTATCCAGCGTTTTACCGGCACTATGGCTGATACAATACTTGGAACTCATCTTTTTGGACAATGTTACGGAGTTTCATTCGTCAAAATAAGAGATACATATCCAGAAAATTGGTTAGGGGTCATTTCTGACGTTGCATTTGACCAATTAGTATACATCTTAGGGGTAGACAGTCTTGGTGAACGATATTACCGATTCATAAAGGGTTTTGATGATTGGCAAAATCCACAATATTTTGATCGGCCAGTGGGTGTGGCGTGTGATTCAACAATTTTTAGTGGCAACCCCACAAACTACTTTGTTTATATTACAGACTGTAATCATAATCGTGTTGTGCGTGCTTATTACGCTGTTAATGATGAGAAACTGTGTTTCTATGATTATATGCTTGAAGGAATGTTAAATCAACCTGAAGATGTTGCTTGCATTTCACTTTCTAACGGTGGTTCATATTTAGTTATTACAGACACTCAGAATCATCGTATAATATTGGTTAAAGTTAATCCTGACTTGACATATAGCATCTTAAATACTTATGGCAGCGAAGGTTCGGGCATGGGTCAATTTTGTCTTCCTACAAGTGCAACAATAGTTGTATGTAGAGATTCCGCGCAGTATTATAGAATTTATGTGGTGGACCAAAGAAACTTCAGAATTGTCAGTCTGTTATATAATAGTGCGAATAATTATTTCTGGTGGGAGCGCGAATATACAGACAATACTGAAAAAGCTATATTCTGTTCGATTACATCCAACCCTTATTATTGCGTTTATGTAACCGATGTATGGCACCATAAAATTTGGGCCTTCACACCTGGCTTAACCGAATTATTATACACTTATGGTTCATCGGGTTATAACGAACATCAATTTATCTCGCCCTATGATATTTGTATTTATCAAGACGAAGTTGCGGTAATAGAGTCATGGTCAAATAGAACCGGCATTCAGTATTTCAAAATCATTCCTGAAATTCGGGAGTTTTATCCTGAGCCCAATATTTTTGATGCGACTGGGGATTCGGTAAAGATAAATTTTCGGGTTGATGAAACTGTCCATTATTTGACGATGGAAGTAGGAGGCAGGAATCTTTTTGAGAATCAATATTTTACACCCGGCCATTATTCACTCTATTGGGATGGCAGGGATACCCTTGGTAAAGTCATTTTACCCGGGAATTATGTGATAAGAATTTATTGTCAGGGTCAGGTGATTGCAACGAGTAATGTCACGGTCAAAGGCACACTGAAAAGTGGCACCCTTGCCGCCAATGAGCACTGGACTGAGGAAAAAGCGGCAGGAGATGCAGTATCGTCCGCCATCCGCCAATTTGCGTGGCGGGTGCTTAGCGGACTTGCAGGAGACGCAGTAATCGCAGGAAACGAAATATCGCAACAACAAACCCCTTCTTTGATATTCTATTATATTCAAATGCAAACCTAAAGATTTGCCCTACTCTTGTCTTGAATCGTGTATCAGGTGAAAATAAAAATTTGATTTTGCGCTTTCCACTTTTAAATTATCAACATTGCATCGCCATAGGATAGGAATCTATATCTTTGCTCAATCGCTTCTTTATATGCCTTGAATATCAATTCCTTTCCTGCAAAGGCACAGACAAGTAAGAGTGGTGTTGAACAGGGAAGGTGAAAATTTGTGATCAGACTATCAAGAACCCTGAATTTAAAACCCGGATAGATAAATAAATCTGCATAACCGGAGAATGGTATTATTTTTTTATCTTTATCCGCATTTTTCAAGGCAATGAATTCAAGGGTGCGTGCGACTGATGTTCCCACACCAATAATCCTTTTTCCTGAATTTATGACCTCTGCTGACTTTTCATCAACCTCTATAAATTCGGGGTCCATATAATGTTTTGTAATATCCTCGGAACGGATTGGTTTGAATGTGCCCGGACCAATATGGAGCGTAATATAGACAATCCTCACACCCTTTTGTTCCAATGCCTCAAGAATTTCTTTAGTAAAATGTAATCCTGCAGTTGGTGCAGCAATTGAACCAGTTTTACGGGCATAGATAGTCTGATATTCTTCTTCATCTTTTTTTTCCGCTGGTCTCTTAATATAATGAGGAAGTGGAACCTTGCCCAGATGCTTTATGACCTCATCAACTGGTTTGCTAAACTCAAGATAATATCTGCCCTGTGCTCTATGTTTAATCTCCGCTGATATGCCGTCAGTAAAAACAATAGGTGTCCTTTCCTTTATTCTGCGGCCCGGTTTGACAAAAGCAACACATTCATTCTGGTTGTATGAAATAATAAAAACTTCAATCCGTGCACCAGTCTCCTTCTTTCCAAAGAGCCTTGCCTTGAAGACCTTTGTATCATTCAGAACAAGGACATCACCCTTTGAAAGATATTCAATTATTTCATAAAATTTTCGATGAACAATCGCACCCGTTTTTTTATCCAGAGCCAATAACCTTGCCCCTGCCCTATCTTCAATTGGATACTGGGCAATCAAATCCTCGGGTAAACTATAATTGAATTCTTTTAACCACATACAACCTTCTTTGCCAGGACATAAGAGCGCCTTCCCTCTTTAAAAAGCATCTCCATTAACCTACCCAGACCGAGTGTATCAAGTATATAAAATGTATCAACCTCAAACCTATTTAAAAATTCAACAATAAGAATATTCAATAATGAATAGGGAAATATCCTATCTGAAATTGATTCAAAAAAGTTCCTTAAGATTGTAAATGGCTTTACCCAGCCCCGTAACTCAAACTCAAAACTGCCATACTCAATCACAGAAAATTTAGATTTTATAGCAATATCCCTCAATTCTTCGGGTTTATACGCAGTATGGAAATAATATTCCCTTTCAATTCCCTGTTTAATACCGAAACTTTTTAATACCCCGAGTTTGAGCATCTCAGGCCTTTTTCCTGAATAAGATGGTGTTGTGATGAGAACCGTTCCACCAGGTTTTAATATGTTATACAAACCATTAAGAAAATCACCAACGCGGTCAAGATGTTCAATGACCTCAATTGCTATCGCATTATCAATTGAATCTTTTTTAAAGAATTCAATCTCTCTAAGATCACCCTGGACAAAATTTATATTGGGAAAAATATTTTTTCCCTTCTTAAGTAAAGAATAGGCAATATCCACACCAATCACCATTCCCTTATTCCATCCTGAAGAGAGCCTGCCGATATTACATCCGCAATCCAGAAGATTTCCTGAAGGCAGTTTCTTTAATTTGTTCAATACCCATTTCTTTCTTATTATACCGCTCAGACTCGAATATGTCAGTCTATCTTCTGGATAATACTTACCTGCGAGTTCATAAAATTCACGATATCTATCAATCATCAAAATTTTATCCTTGTCTGGAATCGTAAATTCTGGACAGCTTTTTCATCAGGTAGCAACTGGATACGATATATCAAACTGAAGATAGTATTATTTCCAAACCCCAGTGAACTGCTTAAGGTGATTATCTTTGTCAATCCAGGTGGCTCGTTTGCACTGAATAGATAAGGGACATCCTCAGTATTATATCTATGATAAACCAATTCACCGGTCAATTCAATACGCCCCTGATTTTTTATTGGTTTTCCCAAAAGCAAGCCTGCTGCAGGCGTCTGCATAATCAGAACCAGCTCGGGGAAGAAATCGGAAAAAATCCTGCTATATTTATACCCGGTGAAGGGTTTTACCTGTGGGTCTTCAATCACTTCTAAATCTATTTCTACACCATAATCAGTCCTTTCTTCCTTCAAAAATTCACTCCATTTTTCATTGTGATAATCTATTGAGTAATAATTATAAAATTTTTTGTAACCAGGGTTTAAAGAAAATTGATACTGAAATTGTGTAACCGGCTCAAGTGCATAACGATTATCTTTTGAAAAACCTTCCTGAAAATTTATCTCAAGATGCTTTTCGTCTTTTTCAAGGGTCAAAAATACCTCTTCCCTGCGATTAAAAAAATTCTCTTCATCAAGATAAAAGAACCTTGCCTTTGTATCAAATATGTTAAATGAAAAAGAAGGTTCAAGATTGTATCGCCTGCTCGTGACCCTCTGAAAATCCGGTAATAAAACTGTCTGTTTTATATAATCTCCATTTTCTTTCTGGATATAGGTCTGGGTTATGGGGTCATATACATAATTTCCAGTCCCTTCAGGCACCCTGATATAAATCTCATCCTTTTTCTGGGTATATCTCTGTGATTGTTCCAATTCACCAGTGAGCCTGAAATTTTTATAATAAATACTCAATCCTGTGTTGGCGAATATCAATGTTGTATCATTAAAAAAACGGGCACCGAGAGAGGTGTTTATAGGTTTTGTCGATAAATCAAGTTTCGTAAAAATTGCCCTCCCCCTATTGTTCCTTTCATAATTTCCTGACAAACCAATCGATTTGTCCTGCTGAAAAATATAACTTGTGCTATATTCTGTATAATGCTCTCCTCCCCGGTTTAGATACTGCGCATATAGAGAAATATTATCTATCCGTTTCTTCAAACCAATTATATATTTATTAATCGTATCAATATCTTCATAACCACAATAGAAAAAAAATGGTTTTAGATATACTGCGTGCTTTTTATGCTTACGGTTTAAAAACCCATAGCCCAGATCAATTCCGAAATTCCCAAAGGGTTTAATAACTGAATTCAACTGAAAAAGTTCATTTAAAGGTTCTGTGATATTCCAGTCATAATTATAATCCAAATGCTGTCTACCTTTTGGTTGATAAAGTCCCTTATCATAATTTATATACCTGGTGTTCAGAGTAAATATGTTAAAGGTTTTTTCAAAATTAAGTTCATAGCCATATGCTTTATTATTGTCATCATCAAAGTCAGAAAATCTATTCTTATCAACATTAGAACCATAGAGCCGCGCAGATAGGCCATAGTTGTGTTTAAGACCAAGCGCATAGAATTGGTCATCCTCGGGCAGGGGAATAAATTTTTCCGGTGTATAATTACCAAGATTCTCTCCTGCATAGACAAATCCCTTTATGTTCGGGTCATATACATAATCACCTTTATTCTCACCGACATAGAAAAAAGATACGCGATAATGTCCATTGCCTTCACCAACATATATAAATCTGTTATCCACGAGGTCGTAATTTCCTGTTGACGATGTATCAGCGTATATATGTTTAACCCTTGAACTATCGCCGCTCGTCTTTAAACTCTCGATTTCAGACTGATTCAGTTGAAAACCAAGGGGATTATTATTATCATCATAATTCCGGTGGAATAAAGTATTGAATAGCAAACCATCAAATGAATACTGCCCGTCAACCTCTTGATAGATATTAGGATAATCCTCTGTTGCCAGTAAATACTCAACAATTATATGAGTATTTCTTGTGATTATATTCTTATTAGTAAAATTGATTATCCCCTGTTCATAATCTATGTAATAATCTGCATCCACAATTAAAAATTTGGAACGATTAATAAAATCAGAAATATAAACTTTTTCCGAACCATAGACCACCTTTCCTTGAAGGAAATAAGGTCCTTGTTTTCCTTCTTCACCATTAAATTCAAGCCGTTGATACTTTCCCCGATTAAGTGCATAGGATAGATTCACATTATCTTCTCCTTTCATCAATCCCAGCCTGACACCGCTTATTTCATTATTTATCTCAAAAGGAAGGGCAAGGCTCAAATCACCAATACCACCATAAAAATTTTTCGCCCAGATTTCAAGTTTCATCTTTTCTATATCTGAAATCCTGCGGGTTGGCACATCTGTGCCCTGGTCAGAGAGCGCGCCCTTTATCTTGACCCCCTCCACCTCACCACCCACATAAAGTTTCAATCCCTGGTCAAAGCCCTGTTCAATGTCAAATGAGAAATCCTTGATCCCACTTATCTTTAACCCACCTTGTTCTTCCTCATCAATTCTTTCTCTTACCGGTAAATATACTGTATCCGTTGTCAAATTTGTATCAGTCTCAATCACCTTAAAATTATAATATACTGTATCAAGTGTGTATAGACTATCTGATTCAGAAATCAGATTTGTTATATATATAAAGAGTATCACCATATTGGTTCAGGATTAAAACATTTTTTTTAGTTATTTTTAGATCAATAAAGTAATGATTCAATTTAATGCTATCCCACTCTTTATCTTTTCGAAGAATTGTATTTTGTGCAGAGGTAAAAAGATAGATTTTGCCACTGACCACAATCCTTTCCTTTTTTTCAGGGATCTTAATCCTTTCAATAATATTTCCATAATCATCAAAGACAATGATTTCTTTTCTCGTCAAAAGATAAATTCTTTTGTCAAAATAATCCATATCAACAACATTAAAATTACTTTTTATCAATCTGATTTTGTATTGAGAATCTAAGAACAAAACCTCTTTTTTAAATCGGTCTGCAAGGATTATCTCTTCAGCATCGTTCAGGGTGAATGATACAACATCACCCGTATAAATCTTTTCAATTAGACCGGAGTTGATAGACAATTTAAATAGACCTCCGGGTAAATTGAGGTAAATGGAAAAAGGTGTTAAATCAAATCCATAAATACGATTAATTACACCACCCTCAACCGGGATGCTCAACACATTCCTTGCAGTATCAATCCTGATTATTGCCCTGTTATTTTCCTGCAGAAGATAGTTCATTTCTTCATAATTTTCAATTCTTGTGCATCTTACAGGCAATTCAAGAATGGAAACCGGTTCAAGTAAAAATATTACCAGAAGCAATTGCACAGATAAAGAATATATAAAAACCTTAATTTGTCAACCAAATTAAGTATTGACAATTAGCTCATCCTGGATAAAATTGAAGATAATAAAATAGATTGGGGCCGTAGCCCAGCTGGGAGAGCGCTTGACTGGCAGTCAAGAGGTCGCGGGTTCGAATCCCGTCGGCTCCATTAAGAAAGGAGAAATATAATGAAAAAAAATATTGCTTTATTTACAATGATAGGTTTGATTCTATTGGGCTGTGTTGCAACCCAACCTCTTCAGAAGACCGAACCAGAACCTACCGAAGATGCCAAAAACAAGGCACAGGAAGAATATTCTATCGGATATGAATATTTAAAACAGGGTAAATATGATGAGGCGCTATCTCATTTCAATGAAGCGATAAAACTATACCCCAAATTCTATGGAGCCTACATAGCAATCGGCCAGATTTACCGTGCAAGGCATGAATATGCTGCTGCAGAATCAGTATATAACCATACCAAAAAGATTGACCCAAAAGACACAAGGGCTTATGAAGGGCTTGCTGCACTATATACCGACCAGAAAAAATATGGCGAGGCAATAAGTGAGTATTCCACTGCCCTGCAATTTGATTCTACAAATGTAAATATCATTAATGGACTTGGTTTTATTTATACAAAGAGCAAGGACTATGAGAAGGCACTTTCATATTATTTTAAAGCCTTGAAATATGAACCAGATAATCTCGTTGCAATAAAAGCAATAGCCAATATATATGTAGAAAAGGGTGAACCAGATAAGGCAGTCAATTATCTCGAAACCCTGAAAGCAAAAAAGCCAGAGGCAGTCGATGTCAGGGAATTACTGGCAAAGACCTATCTTGATTTAAAATATTATGATAAGGCAATAAACGAGTATAATTTTCTGCTCACCAAAAAACCCGATTATTATTTCTATCATCTCCAGATAGGTTCAATTTACGCAAAGCAGAAAAAATATACCAATGCCGAAAAAGAATATCTGGAGGCAAAGAAACTGGCACCGGATAATCCATTGCCCATACTTTATCTTGCAGATTTGCAGATAAGCAAAAGCAAATTGAATGAAGCAGAGAATATGGTGCGTGAGGCACTAAAAATCTCTTCAGATAATAATTATGCCTATGTGTTATTGGGTGATATTTACGAACGCAGGGGATTCCAGAGAAAGGCAGTATTTGATAAGAAGAAAGCTAAGTCAACGATTGGTGAAGCAGAGGCAGCAGTTAACCTCCTGAGGCAGGCTGAAAATTATTATAAGCAGGCAAAGGATGATAGCCAGTTCGTCTCTTATGTGAAGACTGAGATTGAAAGATGCGAAGTCTGGATAAAACAATTAGAAGAGGATATCTGGTTTATTAAGGGCGGGAAGAAATGAAATCCATTTTTTGAGGGGATTAAAAGGAGGTAAATATGTTTAATCGTTTTTCAAAAGGGATTTCAGGGTTCGGCATAATTTTCTTAATCATATTCCTGTTGCTCATAGGCTATGTAGGATACCAAATATTCAGAATCCAGTTTACTTATTCTGCAGCAAAAAATAAGGTTGAGGATGCAGTCAAAATCGGTCCCTTAAGACCCGATGCAGAGATAATGAACGACCTTCTCTCTGAATTAAGAGAGATCAAACTCCAGCTCAATCCTGCGTATGATACAATAGTAATTGACCGGACCATACCGGATTCTTTCAGAATATATGTTGCCTACAATGATTCTTCTAATATATTCGGATTTTATACATATTCACGGCATCTTGTAATTGATGTAATAATGCCAATAAGGGCTGGATTATAAAATATGTTACATAAACCCGTCCTATTGCTCAATCAGAATTACGAACCATTGACAGTCCTAAAACTGCGCCGGGCTATAACCCTCTTGTTATTGGGTAAAGTCGACCTGATTGAGAATGAACGGGATAGGACAGTGCACTCTATTAATCTTGAATTACCAATTCCATCTGTGCTCAGACTCAGGTATTATGTCCAGATAAAAAGAAAGGATATCCCACTCAACAAGAAGAATATTTTAAAAAGGGACAATAATGAATGTCAATATTGTGGTAAGAAAGGCGGTCAGATGACAACCGACCATGTAATTCCCAAGACATTGGGTGGTGATGATTCCTGGGAAAATCTTGTATGTGCCTGTCTTGAATGTAATAATCGTAAAGGCAACAGGACACTCCAAGCCGCCAATATGAAATTACGCAGAAAACCAAAGAAACCAAATTATTTCTCATTTGTCCTGCGGGAAATCGGCACTACGGATGATAAATGGCGGCCCTATCTATTTCAATCCTGAGTATAGCCATCTTAAGCAGTAACACTGGAGAAATTGAAATTGAGATTGAAGGAAATACATTCTTCTCCAGCGAATACCTTTTAAGTTTTTATAGACCGATTAAAAGTTATAATGGAGTTGAAATCTTTATAAAAAAAATTCTTGACCTTTATTGTAATGCAGGGTTTCCTTTCTGCAGAATAAATCCAGAGGTCATAAACACGGGAGATAAAAAAGATAAGTTAATTCTTCATATAAATGAAGGAGAACGCACTGTAATAAAAGATTATCTGTTTAAAACCAGTAGAAAAACCGAGACCGGCCCATTAAGAAAAATTGCAAGGATAAAAAAAGATGAATATTTCTCTTTAAAAAATCTTAACCGGATAAAAATGGTTATCCTAAAGACAAATGCATTTAGCGATATTACAGAAACAATTTTAAAACACGGCGAGGATTATTTTATATTATTAGAAATAAAAGAAAAATCTACAGATTATATCAGCGCTGGCGGGGCATTCGCACAAAATGAGAAGTATCTCTCTTTTGAACTCTATTCATTAAATATCTTTGGCACCCTGCGTCAGTTTAGATTTAATTACGAATCAAATATGTCTGATAGATATGATAAAAGATTTTTAAATATCAACTTTACTGAACCGGTCTTTTTATTTCCAGTCATATTTGATGCCGGGATACAAATCTATTCCTATGATTCAGCAAGGCTCTCTGAGTTAAATGCAAATTTCAATACACCATTAAATGAATATTTGAATATCATCGTAACAAGCGGTATTGAAATAACAGGCTATCTTACCGATACAGGAAGTTATGGCTATAAACACACCTTATTAGGAGCAGGTCTGGAATGGAATTTTCGCAACGAAGGTCTCTTCTTTTTAAATAATGTAAAATTTGATTATCTAATGAGAAACAACGAAAGGATCAGGTTCTTTTTCGACGGAGAAATTGGTTATGCAAACATTTTTATTAAACCACATTATCGTTTTGTAAAGACAGAGCATTTTGAATACTTTGATTATATTAAAATTGGTGGTGCAAAAACATTGAGGGGTTATATGGAAGATGAATTTCTTGTTAAACAGGCATTATGGTTAAATATTGAGTATAAGAGACTGCCTGTCTATCCACTCATTGATATTGCCTATCTTGACAACAATTATACCTTTGCTTATGGTGCTGGTTTTGAAGCAAAGACCAATGTGGTCAATGCCTCAATAATTTTCGCAATGCCTGAAAAAGGTTCCTGGAATGGCAGCAAGATTCACATATTATTAGAAAAAAACCTATAAGGAGGACACTTGTTTTTATTTATTCTCATTAATTCATTAATTCCTTTTGACTCACCCCTGAATATTGGGATTGATTACCTGCAGGTCAGGGGATTAAATAGAGTCACCGTTATCAAGCCATTTGCAATTGAAGAAATGATTTATGATATTGACACACTTTTCTTTATGGAAGAAAAACTCAATCGCATAGACAAAATAATAATTTCATCATTCGGACCTTTCTTTACGAAATCGAATGAATTTAATACAATCTTTAACATAAATGCCGGCAGGAAAGAAACTGAGGAACTCTATTCCAATCTCGATCTCCAGTTAGCGGGAAGGCTCAATGACAATATATCATTTGCCCAGGGATTAAGATTCCATTTCAGTTCAAAGATCGATTATACAGGGCCCAAACCCTGGAAAGATATTGTCCAGGCATATCTGAATGAAGGTTATATAAAATTTCAAAGCAAAAAATCCGAATTCACCGTGGGTAGAAGAAATCTATTGCTGGGATTCGGGGATGAACATAGTCTATTATTATCACCAGCAAAAGAAGGATATGATGGATTTATATTCACATACGAAGATAAATACTTTATTTTTAATTCAACCTTCTCGGTGCTTGACCCGGAAAAAATGAGATGCATCTCAACCCACAGGCTCGGCTTGAATCTAAGAAATATTCAACTTGGCTTTTCCGAGAGCATTCTCTGGGAAGGTGAAATAGAACCATTATATCTAAACTTCCTTCTTCCTTATTATCTAAGCCAGTGGGGTATTGATAGAAATGATAATATAATGTGGTGTTTTGATGGATTGATACATTTTTCTAATACGGTTTTATCTGGCGAATTTCTGATTGACGACTATCAATTCAGTGAACCACCTTTGGGTTATACAGAATACCCGCATAAACTTGGATTCCAGTGCGGAATTAAAAAGATCATATTAGAGAAATTATTTGTCAAATTCAATTATACATTCATTGATAAATGGGTCTATACCCATCAAATGCCAGAGAATACATATGTGGATGATTCATTGTGTCTGGGTTTTCCCTTGGGCAATGATGTGGACCAGTTGACCTGTAATTTGAGATTTCTGAATAAGACAAAGTTGTTCCCCAAAATACGATTTGAATTAACAAGAAAGGGCGAAGGAAGTCTGTATTTACCTTATGAGGTTGAACGCGGTCCAGCATACCCTGCATTTCCATCAGGGTTTGTAGAGAAGAGGGTCAGTATATTGCCTGGCATTGAATTTTATTTCTCGCCACGCATCTATCTAAGTTTGGAAGCCGGGAAAAAATATATCTATAATGCTGAACATATCCCTGATTTAGACAAAGACGAAAATATGTTCAATCTCTTTCTCTGGTTTTTGCTCTAAGGAATTCTATGTCAAAAACAGACGGAAAAAATTTTATAATGACCCCCATCCGGGCGCGGTTGACAATTCTATTTTCTTAAATATAATAAATTATGCTAAAAGAAATGTGTGAAATAAATGGTGTGAGTGGTGATGAAGATAGAATTCGCTCTTTTATTAAAGAGAATATCTATCAATATGCAGACGAATTAATTGAAGATAATTATGGGAATTTAATCGCCCGAAAAGGGAAAATCAAAAGAAAAAAAATCCTCCTTGCTGCACATATGGATGAAGTCGGAATGATGATCACAAATATTGAGAAAAATGGACTTTTGAGATTCAAGACCATTGGACTGAGAAGCCAGACGATACTCGCGAAGAAGGTAATCATTGGAGAAAAAAAGATACCCGGTGTCATCGGTCATAAACCGATTCATCTAATCCAACGGGGTGAAACAGACAAGGTGCCGGAGATAAAAGAACTCTTCATCGATATAGGTGCAGGTTCCCGGGAAGAATCGGAAAAACTGATTCAGGTTGGAGATATGGCTACATTCGATACAAAATTCAGAAAGGAAGGCGACATAATTTATGGCAAGGCATTTGACAATCGTCTTGGTTGTTATATATTGATGGAATTGCTCAGGAAAACTGATATCCCTGCTTACTATGCATTTACAGTCCAGGAAGAGGTTGGATTGCGTGGTGCCAGAATTGTTGCATACCGTATAGATCCTGATATCGCAATTGCTGTTGACACAACTGGTTCCGGCGAATTTCCCGAGAAAAAGGATTCACCCGGATATCCAGTCATTGGCAGAGGACCGGTATTGACGATCGCAGATGCAACAATCCTCTGTGATAGAAATCTCTTAAAGATATTTGAAAATGTAGCAAATAAATTTCGTATTCCTTTCCAGCACAAACAACCGATGATAGGTGGAACCGATGCGGGTGTGATGCATATAACAAGAGAAGGTATCCCCTCAGCTGTAATCTCCACACCTGCACGGTACATACATTCCCCTATTTCCATCGCATCAATGAAAGACATAAAAAATAGTATTAGATTATTATCCTTAACAATGGAAAAGATCTTAAAAGGAGCAAAATGGAGTTAATTAAAAATCTGACTGAAATTTATGGGCCATCCGGAAGAGAAGAAAAAATTCGTTTTTTGATCAAATCCGAAATAAAAAAATTATGTAAAGATATAAAGACCGATGCCCTTGGTAATTTAATTGCCCACATACCTGCGAAAAACAAAAAGCATACAAAAAAATTAATGTTCTGTGCGCATATGGATGAGATCGGATTGATTATAAAACATATTGACAATAAAGGATTTCTCAGATTTGCTGGCGTTGGTGGTATCTTTCCCGATAGGATTTTACATCACCGGGTGCTCTTTGAAAATGGGGTAATCGGTGTCATTGGTGTTGAAACAAAACCCGAAACACCAAAACCACCAGGTCTTGATAACTTTTATATTGATATCGGTGTTCGGGATAAAAAAGAAGCAGAAAAATTGGTTAAGATCGGTGACATTGCATCATTCTATCAGGAAACCGAGATTGTAAATAACCGAATAATCTCAAAGGCACTTGATGATCGCATCGGCTGTTATTGTTTGATTCAAACAATGAGGAGAATAAAAAATAATAAATATGACCTCTATTTCGTCTTTTCTACACAGGAAGAAGTTGGGCTGCGGGGTTCAAGAACGAGTGCCTTCGGTATCAATCCTGATTACGCAATTGCTGTGGATGTCACTGCAACCGGTGATACACCTGAATCACCCCGTATAGCAGTTGAAATAGGAAAGGGTGTTGCGATAAAGGTAATGGATAGTGCATTTATTGCCAATCCTTTTATAAAAGAGAAGTTGATATCCTATGCCCGGCGATTAAAAATTATCCACCAGCTGGAGATACTTGAAAGAGGAACTACTGATGCTGCAATAATACAGGTAACCCGAGAAGGGGTTTTAAGCGGTGTCCTTTCCATCCCTACAAGGTATGTCCATTCCCCCAACGAGGTCTGTGATATAAACGATGTAGATGCAACAATTAAACTATTGGTCTCTTGTGTTGAGCAGGGTTTTGAGTGATTGATGAAAAAAGGTTTTTCAATTGTATTCACCTCAACAGATTCTTCGACCTCGCACCACATATTTCTATCTAAAACACTTTTTTACACAATATCAATTATCTTTATAATCGTAATCGTTTTTCTGATTTTCGGATTGGTAACATATGGGACCCTTTCTTATAGAATGATTGAACTTGAATTATTGAAAAGACGTATCAGCGAGATGGAAAAGGAATTCAGCAAACTTGATGCAATCAAGAAAAAGTTAGAACTCAGCGAGGTAGAAAATGAAAGAATAAAGAATCTGTTAGGTATTGATAAAACTCCTCCTGAAATGACATCGGTTGTGGATAAGGTTGAAACCAAATATGAAAAAGATTTGCTCGATAATGAATCAACCGAAAATTTACCATCGCTTTTGCCGGTGATCGGACAGATATCAAAAAAATTTGATGAAAACCATAAAGGGATTGACATCGCTGCACCCCTCTATTCACCAGTGATTGCCGCAGGTAGTGGTAAGGTTTTTTCTGTCGGCTGGGACACATTATATGGGAATTATATCATCATTGAACACAGTGCAAATTATAAAACCTTTTATGGACACTTACAATCTGTGCTTGTAAAATATGGAGATGTGGTAACCGGCGGCAAAATCATTGGATTACTCGGTTCAACCGGCAAATCAACATCTCCCCATCTCCATTATGAGGTAATCTTTAAAGAACAACCTGTTGACCCTATGGCATATCTGCCGGTGCAGGTTGAAAGGAAAGGAGGCTTATGAAGGCGCTTATCACAGGTATTTCCGGGTTTGCCGGAAGCCATCTTGCGGAATATCTGTTATCATTGAACTTTGAGGTCTTTGGCACGATAAAGTGGCGTTCGCGCCTGGAAAATATAGAACACATTATTGATAAACTAAAATTATTTGAATGCGATATTCGGGATGCATCTGCAGTAAAATATGTCTTGAACGAATCCAAACCCGATTACATATTCCATCTTGCTGCCCAGAGTTATGTGCCCTTTTCCTGGCGTGCTCCTTCAGAAACCCTGACCACGAATATCACAGGTGAATTGAATATCTTTGAGGGAGTGCGGGAATTAAAGCTCGACCCATTCATCCATATCGCAGGTTCGAGCGAAGAATACGGACTCGTCTATCCAGAAGAAGTCCCGATCAAAGAAACAAATCCGTTGAGACCATTGAGTCCATACGCAGTAAGTAAGATAGCCCAAGACCTGCTTGGTTATCAGTATTATAAAAGTTATGGACTGAAGATAATCAGGACCCGGGCATTTAATCACACCGGACCGCGCAGGGGTGAAGTATTTGTCTGTTCAAACTTTGCCCGCCAGATTATTGAGATTGAAAAGAAAAAGAGAGAACCAGTCATTTATGTTGGCAATCTTGAGGCAGTAAGAGATTTCCTTGATGTGCGTGATGTGGTTCGTGGTTATTATCTCGCTTTGAAAAAAGGGACACCTGGAGAAGTATATAATATCGCATCGGGCAGGGGGATAAAGATAAAAGAACTTCTCAATAAATTGATTGAGATGACACATCAGAACATCAAGATTATTACAGAGCCAGCCCGTTTAAGGCCTTCAGATGTAGAACTCCTGATTGGTTCAAACGAAAAATTCAAGAATGCCACAGGCTGGCAACCCGAGATACCATTTGAGAAAACCCTGCAGGATCTACTTTCATACTGGCGTTCAAAAGTTCAATAAACATGAACAGGATACTTGTAACCGGGGCTGAAGGATTTGTTGGTTCTCATCTCGTAAAGGTCCTGAAAGAGACCCTTGATATGGTCGTTCCCACCTGTTATCCGCCCCTTAAACCCAAACACGGAAAGTATGTAGAACTTGATATAATGAATCTTGATCTGGTACGCGAGGTGTTCAAATCCCATAATCCGGATGTTATATTCCATCTTGCTGCAGTCAGTTCGGTTGCAAAATCCTTTATTGACCGTCCGTCTACATATAATACCAATATAATCGGCACAATAAATCTTCTTGAATCAGCACTATCGTTAAACAAAAAAATAAAATTTATTTTTGTATCAACCTGTGAGGTCTACGGTGGAGGTGAGGGGCTGAAGGAAGATGCACCGATATTGTTGAAGAATCCTTATGCAGTGAGCAAATATGCCTGTGAGTTGATAAGCAAAGATTACGCTGGCAATAATATAGATGTGATGATTTTAAGGCCTTTTAATCATACCGGACCAGGACAATCCGATGATTTCGTCTTACCATCTATTGCCCGACAGATTGCCGAAATTGAACGAGGTAAAAAAGCACCATTGATTGAGGTGGGGAATATTGAGATAAAGAGAGAATTTATGAATGTGAACGATGTGGTCAATGCCTACAAACTTGCTATAGAAAAATTTAACCCGGGAGAGATTTACAACATTTCATCAAATCAATCCCATTCCCTAAAAGAGGCATTAAATCTGTTCAAAAAATTTGCCAAGACTGACTTTGAAATAAAGATTAACCCGGCGCGTCTGCGCAAAACTGATATTTCTGTACTAACGGGAAATGGTGAAAAATTCTCTCGGCAGACAGGGTGGTCACCCAGGATACCATTTGAGAAAACAATTGAGGATCTATTGAATTACTGGCGTGCAAGGATACAAACCCCGTAGAAAAAAAGTAATATATGAATATCCTCATCATCAACTGGCAGGATTGGAAAAATCCCTATGCTGGTGGAGCAGAAATCTATCTATATGAGATATTCTCCCGCCTGATAAAAAAAGGGCATAAAGTCTTATTATTGTGTAGCAGGGGCCCGGGGCAAAAAAGATATGAAACCCTTGATGGTTTTGAAATTATTCGTGTTGGCAAAAGAGTCAATTTCAATTTCTATGTCCCCTTTGCATTAAGTGCAATTCTAAAAAATAGAAAAATTGATCTCATAATTGATGACCAGAATAAGATACCATTTTATACGCCGATCTTTACAAAAAAGAAAAATTTAATAATGATTATGCATCTATTCAGAGAAACGATATACCGGGAAACGAATTTTCTTTTTGCAAGTTATGTTTACATAACAGAAAGCCTGATTCCATTATTATATCCCCATTCCCATTTCATTGCCATATCTCAAAGCACAGCAGATGATCTGAAGAAAATGGGAATTAAACAGAAGATTTCGGTGGTTTATAGTGGAATACCTGAATTGAAAAATATTTATAATATCAAAAGAGAAAAAAATCTCGTCCTTTATGTTGGAAGAATAAAAAGATACAAATCCATAGACCATCTCTTGAAGGCAGTTAATATGATAAAGAATGATATTCCTGTAAAACTTGCAATAGTGGGTGATGGAGATGCATTGGAAGAATTAAAGAATCTTGCGCGGGATTTGAATTTAGAAGTTGATTTCAGGGGGTTTGTAAGCGAGGAAGAGAAATATAAAATGTATCAAAAGGCACGCCTTATTGTTCAGCCCTCAATAAAGGAAGGCTGGGGATTAACAGCAATAGAAGCCCAGGCTTGTGGAACCCCGGTGATTTGCGCCAATTCACCGGGGTTGAGGGAGACATTGATCGATGGCAAGACCGGTTATCTTTATGATTATGGCAATATAACAGAACTTGCTAAAAAGATTAAGGATATGCTCTCTGATGATACAAAATGGCTTGAATTTTCGAATTCTGCAATTAAGTGGGCAAGAAATTTCTCCTGGGATTATTCTGCTGAAAAAATGGAGAAAATCATAATGGAGGTTTACAATGCATAGCATATCTGTTTTTAAATCAAAATCTTTTCTTTATCACTGTTCAATATTTTTCTTATGTATACAATCAACATTTCTTTGTGCAGCCGATGATTTTTATACCGCACTTAAAAATTATGAAAATGGTAATTACCGGATCGCCCAGATATTTTTTGAAAATTTTATCGATGCATCTCCATCTGATACATTAATCCCCGATGCAACATATTATCTTTTAAAGATTTATGATAAAAAAGATGCATTTATTAAATTCCTCAATTTGAGCAACCGTTATCTAAACTCCTTTAGGTTCCATCAAAGAAGAAATGAAGTCTTCAATCTTCTGCTCCAGAGACTTTTGGAGAAAAAAACATACGCGCTGGCACTTGATTATATAAAAAAATATGATTACATCCAGGTCGATACCATATACTTGAATGAAATAATCCTGAACCTCAGCACTTGGGAAGGAAATATTGATGAACTATTGCGATATTCCCCTGGCAACGATTCTTTAAAGATCTTAAAGGCTTTGGGTCTAAATGACCTCAATGAAAGAACAAGAATCTTCAAAGAAATTAAAGGCATCAAAGGAAAGATCTATCTCATTGAAAATTATCTATTAATGGGTGATACAGTAAGTGCTTATGATGAATACCGTAAAATAAGAATTGATGAGATCCCTGATGAATATTTATATATCTGGGCAAAACTAAGCCTTGATTTTAACAAAAGTGATTTTTATAAGATCATCAATATGATGGAAGGAAAAGAAAGATTGAAAGAAAAGTTAAAAATCCTGAGTATTTTTAAAAGAGATGCCCTCCCTGATAGTATAGATATCAAAGACCGGATAGATGTTCAGATGCTCCAGAAATTTTTCAATATCCGTCATATACCCTCAGACCAATTCTCAAGACCTGAAGGGATCGATTCCATTTTAGGTGATACTACTGAAATGGAAAATAAGATCAACGAAATTAGAAAAAATCAAAAACGAAATTTCTATCTTGATTCTCTCTACTGTGAAATCCTTTTGAAAAAAGAAAGATATGTTGAGGCATATGATATCCTAAAATATTATTTAAGATTTACTGAGACAAATAATTATGCCCGGATAATAAGGGCATTAAAACTGTATAGCGAAAAAAAATACAGGGATGCATTAAAAGACCTCCTCCTTGCCTCATTCAATGATCAACGCATTAAATTCATTTATGCTGAATGTCTTAAATACAACAATCTCAATCCCGAATCTTTTTATGAAGAACTATCAAAGACTGCAAGCGATTCAATAATAAGATATAAAAGTTTGAGCCATTACATAAAATACACATTCCAGCAAGGAAAATACTCAGCCATTGCAAAAATAAAGCCCGAGGCAATTTTTACCGACACTTCATTGACCCGATATTATCTTCTAAGCCTCATTTATACCGGAAAAAAAATGAGGGCTGAATCATTGTATATCCACACCCGGGGAAGATTGGACAAAGATTATTACTGTGCCGAGGTCCAATATTATGTTGATAACAACCTTTTAATAAAAGCCCAGAACCTCATAGATTCCCTCATCAACCTTCCTGATTATAGTAAAGATGAAACACTGAACTATTTTTCCTGGTTCATTCCATTCCGCAGGGGTGATTATAAAATTGCTGAACAACGCCTTGAAGAATTTATCAAAAAATTTAGAAATAGCAAATATTATTATTCGGCAATCTTTAAAATCGGAACCCTGAAATATTTAAACCAGGAATTTGATTCATCCGCCTGTTATTATAATCTTGCCGCCACTGATTCGACATTGAAACTTGAGGCATTGCAAAATCAGATAATAGCATTGAAAAAAGCAGAGCGCTGGAATGAACTGATAGAAGCCAGTAAAAAAATTATTGAAATCTGTCCTGATTCAACAAAATCAGAATACTATTTTGAAATAGGCTATGCCTATTTAAGAAAAGGAAATATCAAAAATACAATTGAATATCTAAAAATGGCAATAAATCTGAAGCCATCAGTCGAATATCATTTCTGGCTGGGCGAGGCATTCCTTGGCAAGGGGGATTTTATGCGTGCGTTGTATCATTACCAGAAAGTTACAAGTGATTTCAAAGAAGACCAGATGTGGTATCCAACCGCCCTGTTCAAGTCTGGACTCGCCCTTGAAATGATGGATGAAATAAGAGAAGCAAAAAATGTATACAGAAAGATAATAAAAGAATTTGGGGAGGGTGACATCTGGGCTACCGAAGCCAGAAAAAGATTGGAGCAAATGGAATGAAGAATATAAAAAGATATTTTTTCTCACTTCTGCCTCTATTAATTTTGAATTGTTGTGGCTATTCCACCCGTTCTTTGCTACCTGGTTATATTAACAAAGTTCATATAAAGATCTTTGAAAATCAGACCTATAAAACAGGGCTTGATGAGATTGCGACCAATTTGACAATCGAGGCATTTCGTAAAAATTCAAATCTCAAAATCGTGAGTGAAAGCCAGGCAGATGTTGTAATAAATGGTAAGGTGACCGGTTTTTCAAAGGAACCTTATGTATATACAGGTGCACTCAATGTCTCCCAATATAAAATCACCATAAAGTTCTCTGTGATTTGCTTTGACCAGGTAAAGAATACAATCTTCTGGCAGGGTGATGTTTCAGAGTGGGCGGTATATACCACAGATGAAGAAGAAGGCATAAGGGAAGCTACAAAGAGAACAGCTGAGCGATTGGTCACTCTAATCCTGACCAACTGGTAAAACCAGGTGCTGATTAAAAAAATTATTGACTTTAAATGTAATATGGATATACTTATCTATGGCCTTAACCGATATTGAAGAAAAAAAGACGGAAGAGAGAAAAAGAGAAAAGAGGCTTGTTCACTTTACCAATACTGTGGTGAGGCAATTTGTTGAAACCTCTAAATTCAAAACGAAAAATGCAAAGACATTTGCCGAATATATTACCAAGGGTCTGCTTGATTATGTTTTTTTTCAACAGCATAAAGAGATTGGTGAATTTAATGAAGAACACCTGCACCATTTCTTGTTTGAATACGCCCTCCAAAAACTTGAAATGAATAAAGAATCGGGCAAAGAGGTCCCTGATATATTAACCAATTTTATTGAATTTCTTGCTGATGAAGGGCATATAAAAAATAGTGTTCAACTCAAGAAACTACTGAATGAAAATGCCAAAGATTTTATAGAGTCATTACCCCTTAAGAAATCACTCGAAAAAAAGCCACAGACAAAGATTGTAAAAGAATCCGGAGTTCCTAATGATGTAAAGGTTGGAAGAAACGACCCCTGTCCTTGTGGCAGTGGTAAAAAATATAAAAAGTGCTGCGGAAAAAATAAATAAATCTATTCTACTTTATCACGACAATCTTTTGCACCTTCTCTTTTTCACCAATCCTAGTTTGCACAAAATAGACACCACTTGGTAGCGAAGGCAATCTTATGGGATGTTCTCCTAATGTAAAAGACCTTTTCATATACCATTCCCTTCTGCCCAGTGAATTATAAACAGAGATCTCAACATCCTTTGTTCCATTTAACTTCAAACGAAATGCAGGGCTCCTTGAAATTGATTGTGTAAAGAGACCTTCTTCCCCAAGACCCTGCCTTGCCAGTTCTCTTATATTAACCTCTGTTGGGAAAACAGGAAGTAAAAGATGGGATGGATAGGCTGGTGTGCGGTAAACCTTCTGGGTGGCAACAACAAAATTTGGGTCGTCACGTTGAAATGGCGCACCGGTATTGGGATTCTTCTCAAATCTCGGATAATTTGAAGAAGAGATGATTACTCTTAAACGATGTCCAGTATTAAATACCTGGGCAGTGCTCCATAAGTCAATATTGAAGGTATCACAAACATTGGGAATGAGTGAATCCTCTCGATCAAAACCATGACGGTGCCTTGCCATAATAATATTATCAGTCACCAGGATTGACCTTCCATCTGGATATACATCCGTAACCCTTATTGCCCAATCAGTATCATAGCGGTCTGATGCTGCATAAAGGATAAATTTTAGTTTACCTATTACTGTGAGTGGTGAACTTAAGGGTGGGGTTGAGAATATCAAAACATCAGACCGATTTTCAATTGGTCGCTGATCAATCGGACCATATCCATGGGATAGACCAATAAATTCCCTTCCGCCATATGTTGTGCAGGGATTCGCAGGATTATATACGAATGTATCAATCTTTGAAATTGTCGGCGGGATTGTATCAAGTAAATTATTTTCCCGCAAATAATATTTTTTATATACAACCTGGGGCAATGGCCAGGTATCTGCCTCTACCCAGTGATTCCATAGTGTGGTATCCTGTGTATCACAATCACCCATTAAATAAAATTTTACCTTTGGCGGTGGGACAGGACCACCTCCATCCTTAATCCAGTAATCATACCAATCAAGGAGCATATTGAAAAAACTCAATTCATCCATCTCGGCATTTGGAGGATATACCAGGTCACCCTGCTCCCTTGTGCCCCAGGCATCACCATGACCCCAGGGACCGATGAATAATTTTTGATTATGGAATCTCTTCTGGAGTTCACTGAAGGCATCAAGCACACCATCTGTATACATATCATACCAGCCTTCAATATGAAACATTGGATAATGTGTTACATTATATTTTTGGGAAAGGTCAACTATCGACCATCGGTTACAATAATTTGGATAATTACAAACCGAATCAATGAGCCAGGGTGTACCAACACCCTGGAGCCAGGTCTCAACGAGTGCCTTTCTAAATTCTCCTCCGGTAAATGCGCAATCAAGATAAAGATTGGGTGCAGCAACTATCGGTGCACAACATACAAGATGGGGTGGTAATGCACCTGCTGCATAATACTGTGTCATTCCATGGGCAGAGGCACCAATCATACCGATCTTACCGTTGCACCAGTTTCTACCGGCAACCCATTCTACTGCATCATAACCATCCTGTAAATCACCCCAGCCATCGGTCCAGAAGACCATCGGGTCACCCTCGGAATCGCCATAACCGCGCAGATTCTGCACAACCAGGGCATAACCCATTATATCGCAAATGAGGGTAATATAGATATCATCCCATCCTCTTTCGTAAGGTGTTCGTTGTATAAGTGCCGGTGCTTTAAATATCGGATTATTCCAGAAAGGACGGTATATATCTGTGCCTAATTTTATGCCATCACGCATCGGCATTCCTACACTATCGGTCTGATAGCCAAACAATAATGTAGTAATAATGGTGATACACATAATGATTATTTTACGACATTTCATAGATACCTCCTTTTTCACCCAGTTTCAAAGATTACAATTAAATGACAATAAATTTTCTGATTAAGAAACCTCCTTTTTTGTGGTATAATTTAAGAAAATATACACCTTTTATCAGAACAGGCAATTGGAGAAATGTAGTATTCAATGATTGCTTTTCAAAGACCTTTCTACCCAGAATATCATAAACTATTGCCCTGTGATAATCGTCAAAATCTTCAATTATAAGTCTCAAATTATCTTTTCCTCTGAAAATCGTTTGATTTTTATTAAACCCATTTTTTGAAATGTTATCCTCTTCAACCCCAACATTCAATGGACTGTATCTAAAGGCAGACAACCTTGTTCCACCTGCATACCCCCATCTTGTATTGAACATATCCATACTCAATGGTGCAAGACCCCAGGGGCTATTTTCAAAGATTATTGTATCAACGAGCCAGTCATTTCCACCATTTGATGTCTTTAAAAAAATTCCAAAGTGACTTCCCTGATATCCCTGTCTGTTGCCACCACCGGCTGCAAACCCATTGTTCTGGTCAACAAATTCAATCGCATATAAACCGTACTTGCCTATTGATACCGATGGTGCCAAAATTACAGACCAGTTTGCCCCACCATCAGTAGTTCTCAAGAATACACCAGGGGATGCAGTATCCTTTAAACCACAGACCCAGCCCCTTAGATTATCTATAAAATGGACACCATAGAATTGGTATTGTGCATTTGACATCTGGGCTATCCAGTTAGTTCCACCATTCGTTGTATGCAAAATCACGCCATTGGTCCCCTGTCCGGTAAGGGTATCAAAATCACCACCAACAATCCATCCTTCATTCGCATTCAAAAAATATATACTTTTGAGCGAACTTGATACAGGTGCACTCTGTGTGGTCCAGTTTGTTCCGCCATTGGTCGTTTTTCTAATATCACTACTTGCACCAGCAATCCAGCCATTATTTGTATCAAGAAAGAATACATCATCCCACAATTTGCCTATGAACTCAAATGTCAAACCATAAATTTTTGTCCAGGAACTTCCCCCATTTGTAGTTTTGTATAATACTGCAGCAGGAAAGAGATTGGCAATGATACCCATTGCACTTAGATAACCGATATTGTTATCAACAAAATCCATTCCAAAGACAAACATACATTGATTTATTGTCCAGGGTTGAATCTCCTGCCAGGTTGTGCCACCATCCGTGGTTTTGTATATAATACCACCCACCTGATCCCTTACCCCACAAAGAATACCAACCATTGAATCAGTAGCTACCGCATCTAAGAATCCATTATCGGTCAGCTCATAATGGCGTGTCTCCCATATTGAGAGACTGAATAAAAGATTTGAGAGCAAAACAAAAAAGACAAATCCCGCCTTCATCATATCCTCCTTTCCGTTAACAAGATTTAACTATACTTCTCTTTCCAATAATAATTTTATCCACATTATCAATTTTGTCAATAGGCATTTATTGCTTATTCCACCCTTGACAAATGACTATTTTTCCTTAAAATTATATACTTGGATTTATGAATATTAACGAATATCTCGCTGAGAAGAGACAAATTGTGGATGCGGCACTGAAAAAATATTTCAGTGATACCAATCCATTCTTTGAAATTATGTACTATTCCCTTGACCGGGGTAAAAGGATAAGGCCCATCCTTGCCATAGCGAGTTATGAGGCAAACGGTGGTAAGGATATTAATGAAATAATCCCCATCGCCTGCGGGCTTGAATTGATACATACATATTCCCTTATCCACGATGACCTTCCGGCAATGGACAATGATGATTATCGTCGGGGTAAGGAATCAGCACATAAAAAATTTGGCGAAGCCATTGCCGTGCTTTCTGGTGATGGGCTATTTGCCTATGCCTTTGAATTATTCGCACAATCAGAAGATCGCCCTCCACAGAGAATTAGAATAGTAAGAGAGGTGAGTGAGGCAGTCGGTCCAAAGGGGGTTGTATATGGGCAGGTCCTTGATATACAGGAGCATAAAGATTTAAATCCAAAATCCTTACGACAAATTCATCTAAACAAGACCGCAAAATTTATTGCCTTATCAATAAAGGTTGGTGCGATAATGGCAGAAGCACCTGAACACAGAATAAGAATACTGGAAAAGGCAGGTTTATATCTCGGCATACTCTTTCAGTATACAGACGATATCCTTGATGTGACAGGCAAGAAAGAGAAACTGGGCAAAACACCGCAAAAGGATATCTTACAGAAAAAACTGACTGCACCAAGGGTTTATGGACTTTCTGGCGCAAAATTTCGTGCCCAGAGATATGCAACCCGCGCAAAAAATCTTTTCAATCAACTGGGAAGAAATTTTGAAATATTCAGCGCAATCACTGATTTTGTCCTCAATCGAACATTCTAATATGGAATTTCATTATATTTTGAAATAAATTTTTTTAAACAAAGATAAATGGCATTACTTGAAAAGATAAACAGACCTGATGACTTAAAAAAATATTCAATTGAACAACTCCAGGTGCTCGCAAAAGAAATTAGAGAAGAAATTCTAAAGACTGTGGCAAATAATGGTGGACACCTGGCACCATCATTAGGAGTTGTAGAACTAACCCTTGCTATTTATCGGGTATTTGACGGTGAAAAAGATAAAATAATCTGGGATGTGGGACATCAGACCTATGCCCAGAAATTGATTACAGGGAGGAGAGAATCATTCTCAACCTTAAGAACCTACAAAGGTATCAGTGGATTTCCCAAAAGGGAAGAATCAAAATATGACCATTTTAACACAGGCCATTCCTCAACCTCTTTATCTGCGGCTGCGGGCTTTGCCATTGCCAGAGATTTTAAGGGAGATAAATATCATATCATTAGTGTGATCGGAGATGGTTCACTTGGTGCTGGTATGGCATTTGAAGCATTAAATTATATCGGACAATTAAAAAAGGATGTCATTGTAATTCTCAATGACAACGAAAGATCTATCGGCGAAAGTGTTGGTGCTTTATCACAATATCTCACAAAAATCATAACTACGAGAACTTACAATAGATTCCGTGATGACCTCTGGGTATTTTTCGGTAAATTCCCACCATTTTTCCGGGATCGGGCAAGAAATTTTGCGAAAAGAATTCAGGAAGGACTGAAAGGTTTATACTCACCTTCGGTGATATTTGAGGAACTCGGCTTCAGGTATATTGGTCCCCTCAATGGACATAGATTAAATGAACTCATTGATACATTCTCAAGGGTGAAAGATATGCATGGACCGAGATTGATCCATGTCGTAACAAAAAAAGGGAAAGGATATAATATTGCTGAAGAAGCACCGGAAAGATTCCATGGTATCGGACCATTTGATATCAATACTGGAGAAGAGAAACAGAAATCCAATTCATATACAAAGGTCTTTGGTGATGCGCTTGTAAAATTTGCCGAGAAAAATGAAAAAATAGTGGCAATAACTGCAGGGATGTGTCTGGGAACCGGGTTGAAAGATTTCTCATTAAAGTTTCCTGAGCGATTCTTTGATGTGGGTATCTGTGAACAGCACGGAGTCACAATGGCAGCTGCACTTGCGCTTGAAGGTTATATCCCGGTCTGTGCAATATATTCAACATTTCTCCAGCGCGCCTATGACCAGATAATCCACGATGTATGTCTCCAAAATGCACCTGTGATATTCGCGATTGACCGTGCAGGCCTTGTTGGAGAAGATGGACCAACCCATCATGGTCCTTTTGATCTATCTTATCTTAACTGCATTCCTAATATGGTGATATGTGCACCCAAAAATGGTGAAGAACTGATCTCCCTCTTAAAGACGGCAATAGAATATCGTAAAGGACCTTTTGCCATTCGTTATCCACGCGGTAGTTGTGAACCTCCGGACAATTTTAATATGCAACCATTTGAAATCGGCAAATGGGAAGTTCTGAATCAGGGCAAAGAAATTGCGATAATTGCCTGTGGTTCAATGGTTCAGGTATGCTTTGAAGTCTTACCTTTATTGCCAAAAAATAAAATAAATCCCTTTCTAATAAATGCCCGATTTGTTAAACCATTTGACTATGAATTGCTTGAACGACTTACTCAGGAAATAAAAATAATATTTGTCGTCGAAGAAAACACCTTTATCGGCGGGTTGGGAAGTATAATTGCAACTTATCTATCAAAGAAAGGTTCAGCAATTAAAGTCCACACCATCTCGCTGCCAGATAAATTTATTCAACATGGTGCAAGGAATATTCTCCTCAGCGTAGTTGGTCTTGACACCAAATCCATTGCGGATAGAATTATTAAACTGCTATGACTTTATTTTTAATTCTTTTAATAAATCAGTTCACCCAGCCCTATGAGATAAAGACATTTGTCACTTCGGATGCACAATACATTATCTATGCACGGTTTTATCAGGGTGAATTAATCAGTATTGATAGTATTGTGCCAATATCCAGTTATCTTTCTGTCGGGTTAAAAAAGAAGAATCAGCAATTTTTATTAAAAGAACTCCAGAGTGATTTGATCAAAAAAGGTGGATATGCAAATAAAGGATTATTCGGGAGATTTGAGGTGCCACTTCCCAAGGGTGGATTCAGTGATTTTATGGGCGAGACAGGCAAACTTGATGTGGGTGGATATATAAAGATTACCCTGGGTGGGACTGAAACATTTTATTCAAATCTGCCGCCAGACCAGCAGAGAACTTCGCTATTGCCTGAATTGAAGATGGAACAGGAAATGGCAGTAAATCTGGATGGCGAGGTTGGCGACCGTATGAAGGTATTCATTGACCACAATTCAACAAGGGTGGATGAAAATGAAAATAAAATTCGTGTGACCTATAAAGGAAAAGAAGATGAGATACTCCAGGAACTCGAAGGTGGTGATACACAACTCTCCATTCCCGGGACGAGTTATACCGGTGATATCCCATCACACCAGGGACTCTTCGGGCTTAAATCAACTGCAAAATTAGGACCGGTTGATATTGTTGCAATTGCCTCCAGGGAGCAAACCCAGTTCAGTGAGCAGGAAATAACCGGTGGTGCAGAGAGTATGCCTGATACAATCTGGGCAAGGGATTATCAAAAAAGACAGTTCTTCTGGCTCGGCACGAATGACTCAATCATTGAACTCCGGGTTTTTGTTGATGATGGCAATCCAGCGAATAATAATAATGGCATCACGCGCTATGCCTATGCCTATCTTGATCTGAATGATGATAATGTTCCGGATGATACCACAGAAAAAGAAGAAGGTTATTTCACCCTAAGATATGGAGGTCCGGACCAAGATTATCAATTTTTTGGTAGAAGGGTAAATATCATTGAATTAAAAAACAATCTTTATAATAATATTGAGGCGCTCGGGGTTTATTATCGCAAAATCAATAATCAGGGTAAAGAAGATACTGTCGGTTTTGTTGGTACGGATACATTCAGATTAAAGCTTATATGTCCGAGGACCTTCAGACCAACATCGCTTACCTGGAAGTATTATGAATTAAAGAATTACTATCGCATTGGTAGTCCCGGTGGCACAGTTGATACAATCAGAATATATCACAATGTTGCAAATGGTATTGATGAAGATATTTATCAAAATAAAACCTTAATATCAATCCTCGGTCTTGATAATGACAACAACAATGTGGTCGACCCATATAATGGATATGGTGGGTTTGATTACAATCGCGGACTCCTCATCTTCTCTGAACCAACACCCTTTATCAACACCAATCTTCCTGAACCAGATTCTGAGGTATATACAAATCCATACTATGCAGTAGGACAGGACAAATATTACATATATACGAAATCCGTTCAGGTAAAACGCATCTTTACCCTTCCCTTTAACACAAAGAGTGTAAAGGTGTATATAAATGATGTGCTAATAGAAGATTCGACTCAATATGTTGTAGATTACACCGAAGGCAAACTTGAATTTTTAAGACCCCTTTCAGTAACAGATAGAGTGCGCATTCAGGCCGAATACTCAACCTTGTTCTCTGCATCCCAGAAATCGCTTATTGGACTTAGGGCAAATTCAAAAATCTTTGGTGAGGGCAATCTGGGTTCTTCTTTCTTCTATCGCACAGAATCATATCAGACAGCACCTTATGAACATATACGGCTGAGTGAAGAACCATACAGTCGGATGGTCTGGGAGGCAGACTGTGCCTTACCTGGAAAGATTCCCTATCTAACAGAACTCATTAACAATTTACCTCTTATCCAGACCGAGACCGAATCAAAATTCAATATCAATGTTGAAGGTGCATATTCATTTTCAAATATAAACTCCCAGAATGCGGTCTATCTTGATGATTTTGAAGCCACGACAATAACTCATACAGTCACATTGACAAAAAATTACTGGCATCTCTGCTCAAAACCGGTAAATCAGGACACCGGGAATTTCGCCCAAAAGAGAATCATCTGGTATAACCCACCAAGTAAAAATGTATTCCGGATGCAAGACATCTACAATAATCCAACTGACCCCCAGGCGATTGCTGAAGTTTTACAGATCAAATTTACCCCTGATAACCAACAATCCTTTGCCGGCTTAACCCAGTATATCACAAACACAAATCTTGATGAATGTGAAAATATTGAATTGATCGTAAATGGGAAGGGCGGTAAAATGCACATAGAGGTTGCCGAAGAGATCAGTGAAGATCAATTGCGCAGGAATAAAAAAGGCGAACTTGTTGGTATCAATACATTTGAAGATGAAGATAATGCACCAAGGAACTTCTCCTGGGATGCGGTCAATGAAGATAGAGGCCTTGATAATGTTACAGGTAATGATGCCCAGAATGTCAGTGGTGATGATGGAAATGATGATTTTACAGATGAAGATTATTCAGGTGGAATAAACGGCACCGAAGGAAATAGAATATGGGATACCGAAGACATAGACAGAAATGGAATATTCAATTTAAGTTCCAACATATACCATAGTTTTTCAGTCCATCTGGACTCAACAAGATTTCTTGTTGAAGGCGGCCTAAAGAATGGCTGGAAAATGTTTCGTATCCCATTAAAGGATTCACTGGCGCGTGATACCGCCTTTGGCACAATAAACTGGCAAAATATTAAATTTGTTCGTATATGGTTTGATAACTTTTCCCAACCCGAAACCATATACATTCATAAATTGAGTTTAACTGGTAGCCGATGGAAGAATTATGGCATTGCAACTGATGATTCTCTAAATCCCATTGATACAACAGAAAAATTCGTTATCACGCCGGTAAATACAGAAACCCACACTTATTACAAACCACCCTACCCACTTCCGATCGACCCACTCACAGGCAAAACAATAAACGAGGGCGGTCTGGAATTCAATCTACTCAATATCAAAGAAAACCACACCTGTATTGCATATCGCCGGGTGGAGACACAGGAAGACTACCGCGGCTATGATACACTTGTATTTTATTTTCGAACCCTGCACTCAAATCCAGAAATTGCCCTGCGCTTTGGTTCGGATTCAAATTACTATGAATATAAAACCAATTATGAATCTGGTATGCTGGGTTATAATAACTGGCGAAAATATACAGTGGTGATGGCTAATTTCCCTGAATTGAAGAAAAAAACCGGTGGTGTTGGGAAATTTACTGAAGGTTCTTATACTGTTTATGGAAATCCATCATTACAAAACAATGGCTTCTTTGAAGTAAGAATCACAAATCAATTTACAACGCCACTCACTGATACAATGTGGTTCAATGATATTAAACTTACATCGCCCCAATATGAGATCGGCAGAATCTTCAGGTCAAACGGCTCATTAAACATTGCGGATCTCTCCAGTATAACATTTGCTTATTCAGAATCAAATGGTAAATTTAAGAGACTATCTGAATCCAAGGGCATTTCCACATCCGGTCCAGGTAAAAATTACGGAGCAAACGCACTGATTTCACTTGATAAATTTCTACCCCAAACCTGGGGTTTCAGCATTCCACTTGGATTGAGTTATAACAGAAATATTCAGGAACCAAGATACTCATCAATCATTGCATCCGATATTGAATTAGATGATTCAAGTCGTGCACTGGAAAAATCAATGAGCACAGTAAGGGGCTATAATTTAAGTTATTCAAAAAGCGGGTCAAAAAACTGGTTTATGAAGCAAACACTGGATAACCTGAGATTATTCCATGACCGCACAATAAGCACTTCAAATGGTGCCAAAAATGCAGATACATCCGACCTCAGAAATTATCGGGGTGATTACACCCTCAGTCCAAAGGTTTCAATAAAATTACTAAAACAATCTATATCCCTTCTTCCCCAGACAATCACCTTTGGTTCTGTGTATACTGATAATCACATAAAGTCGTTGCGCCGCGACAGTCTGAATCAACCATTTAGTACAAGCCCGGGCTATCCCCAGCATAACAAAACAATTACCCCGAGTTTTTCTACAAGTTATTATCCACATCAGATTATATCAACATCTTATAACTTTGCCCAGACAAGGGATTCGGTATCAGAGAAATGGCGTTTTGGTGAGGAAGTCAATCGTTCCCAGACATTCAACAGTCGTATTTCAAAAGATTTGATCATTCTCAATCCATCATTACAATTTGCTTCAAGTTATAACGAAGACCATAGATTTGAACTGCGTAAACCTGACCGCAGGGGAATTAATAATAGTTCAAATATAAGTATTGGCACGACGGTTGATATCAAAAAAATAGTTAAATTCTTCACCCATTTACGCGATGAATCAAAGGATAGTTTGCAGATTCCTGGCTCACCGCTATGGGTTTTAAAACAGATCGAAACCTTTGTTGACCTTCTCCAGAATCCCAGTTTAAATTTCTCGCGGCAAAAATCATCCGGGTATTACAGCAAGGTGAGACCTGATTTAAAATATCAATTTGGTCTTGTTGACACAATCCCGACCGATCAGATCGATCCCAATAGTTATTCAAGCCGAAGCATAGGTGATAACTTTAGTGCGAGTTCGGGTATAAGTTATAAAATATTCAGTCTGAATAGTAGTTATTCAAAACAGATTAGCAGGAGTTTTGGCTACAGTGGAGATGAAAATAGAAGTATTAGTGAATCTTATCCCGAAGCAAACCTGAGAATTTCAAACGTTGAGAAAGTTCCAATCTTAAAGAAATATGCCCATAATTCCTCAATAAATATAAGTTTTAGCCAGAATTATCAAAATCTTTACCGTATCGTCCCTGATACTACACCTGCATTGACATCAGACAGCAAAACTCTATCTTTCAATCCACTCCTTGGATGGCAAGTAAACTGGAAAAGAGGGATCACCACAAATACAAGTATCAATTATTCTGAAACACAGAGCCATCAGTATTCTGATGTGTTCATAAACCCAAGCAAATCTGTAAACTGGGGTGGTTCTATCTCCTTTGCCTATACCTTTAGTGCACCAGGAGGGATATCCCTTCCATTGCTCCAGGGGATTAGATTTGCGTCCAATCTCACTACAAATCTTACATACACTTATAATCGGAATACGAGTTATTCAGCATCATTAGAATATCCCAATGAACTTGATATGGATAATCCTGTAGTTGATAATGAAAATAGCAATATTGATCTTTCACTCAGTTATAATTTTTCAACGAGTATCACAGGTGGGGCAACACTGAATTACTCCCGTAATCAGGATCGGGTATTTAATAATAGTTACCGAAGGGTGGGTCTGAATATATGGGCAAATATAAATTTCTAATGACTGGTTTAATATCTTTGTTCTTCATAAGTATTATGAGCGCAAAAGAACCTTATGATTATCTTGTAGAATTCTGTAAATTTGGCAATCGGACAATTGGAACCGAAGGGCACAAAAATGCTTTTAATTATATTATAAAAAATTTAAAAAACCCTGAAATAGATTCTTTTATTGTCGATGGTATCTGGCTTTACAATATTTATCAGAATTTTCCCGGGAAAGAACCCTTAATCGGTATTGGGACACACTGGGATTCAGACCGTAACTGTCCTGGAGCCAACGATGGTGGTTCAACTGTAGCATTGCTCTTAAAACTCGCTGATACCCTTTCAAAAAATCCATCTGATATGAATGTTCATCTACTGTTCTTTGATGGCGAAGATGTAGAAAAGGCAGAACTTTATGGTTCAACACACTTTGCGGCGAAATGCCTTGACCATTATTCTTTTATATTGATTATTGATATGCTTGGAGATAAGGACATCCAGATCTATAAAGAAGGAAATTCTACAAAATTTTTCCCCTCACTTGTTGATTCAATCTGGCAGATCGGAATGATGGAGGCACCAGGCGCTTTTATTTCTGCAATTAAATATTTTATCATTGATGACCATATGCCCTTAATAAAATATGGTATAAGGGCTATCGATATAATAGATTTTGATTACCCTTACTGGGATACCCCATTTGATACGATTGATAAATGCAGTAAAGAGAATTTAAATAAAATATATAAATTTTTATTGAAAATAGTTTATCCCGAATATTGATGAATCGCAAAGAGGTCATTGCCTTATCCATTTTGGTCTTCATCCTTTTGATAATAAATATTTTGAATTATACACAATGGAATTCTAATAAAAAAGGTTATGCATTGATGATAGAAGAAGAAATGAGACAAATTTCAATTAACATAGCAGGCGCTGAGCAATTTGAAATGTTACCCGGTATCGGACCTGCTTTGGCACAGAGGATAGTTGAATATCGTGAAGAGAATGGTGCATTCAAAAAGATAGAGGATATAAAAAAAGTTAAGGGGGTTGGTGAAAAACTATTTGAAAAAATTAAACCCTACATAAAACTTTAAATCTTTGATAATTGACAAATAATCAAATTAGATTATCATTAATCGTGAATAAAAGATATGATAAAGTCGCCTATCTATTGCTACTGCCCGCATTGCTTATAATTTTTATATTCCGACTCTACCCAATAATCCAGGCAATGGGGATGAGTTTCTATGACTGGTCTATTGCCGGCCCGCTTAAGTTCCTCTGGTTTAAGAATTATTACAGACTTTTAATAGACCCCAAATTTTATCAATCACTCATAAATACATTCTGGTATGTGCTTGGGGTAGTCCCTCTGACAGTTATTATTTCTGTAATCATTGCCTATCTTTTGAATCAAAAGATCAAAGGCCAAGGAATATACAGAACAATCTATTATTTACCAGTCGTCACATCCATTGTTGCAATCAGTGTGGTCTGGCGCTGGATATTCAATCCTGACCGTGGCATATTAAATGCATTCTTTGGACTCTTTGATATTACAGGTTTAAAATGGCTGAATGATTCAAGGGGCATATTTGAGGTAATATTAAATACTAAAATCTCTGGATTTTTTGCCGGACCTTCTATCGCACTCTGTTGTCTAATGATAATGGCAATATGGCACAATATTGGATATTGCATCATTATCTGTCTTGCTGGACTCCAGAACATCCCTGCCCAGTATTATGAGGCAGCAAAGATAGACGGAGCAAGGGGCTGGCACTTATTCCGGGACATTACAATTCCGATTCTTTCTCCTACGATATTTTATCTACTCATAACCCAATCAATAATTGCCTTCAATACATTTACCCCGGTCTATGTAATGACCCAACCCCCGGGTGGTCCGCTGGGCACAACGAGCCTGGTTGTATATTATTTATATGAACAATCTTTCCGATTATGGAATCTTGGTTATGCAAATGCCATTGCCTTTGTTGTCTTCATCATCATTTTCACCCTGACAAAATTCCAGCAAAAATTTTTAGAACAAAGGGTTTATTATGAATAAAAAAATCATACATTTGATATTGATATTGGGAACGGTATGGATGGTTCTGCCATTTTTCTGGATGGTATCAACCTCCTTGAAGACCCAGGATGAAGCCTTAAAATTCCCACCAACCATTATCCCGGAAAAACCAATATTCAGCAATTTCATTGAGGCATTCAAGCAGGTTGATTTTACAAGATATTTTATCAACACCATAATAATGACGACAGGTTCTGTCCTGCTTGTTTATTTCACAACCATCCTCTCTGCCTATGCCTTTGCGCGTCTGAGATTCCGAGGCAGAGAATTAATTTTTAGCCTGTTTCTTGCGATGATGATGATTCCAATGCCTGTATATCTTGCCCCCTCCTATGTCATACTCAGCAAATTTCATTTTATTGATACATTCTGGGCATTGATTATCCCCTGGGGTGTTAATATATTCGCAATATTTTTGTTAAGACAGCATTTTAAATCACTGCCCCAGGAACTCTTTGATGCCGCAAAAATTGATGGATTAAATCACTGGCAGATCATAAAAAATATCGTCATCCCATTGTCCAGGCCCGTGCTTATAACCATAGGCATCTTTGAGATAATAACAAACTGGAATTCTTTTCTCTGGCCCCTTATTGTGACGCACTCGGATTCGATGCGCACAATTCAAACCGGCCTTGCCTATTTTGCCCAAGCAGAATCCACTAACTATCCCCTGCTCTGTGCTGCATCTACATGCACAACCATCCCCCTTATTATCCTCTATTTCTTTGTTCAAAACCAGATTATGGAATCTTATGCAAGGAGTGGATTAAAAGAATAACATGCAATAATGAAAGTAATAGAAAAAAAGGATACAGATACACAATATTTCTATGCCATATCGAAGATAATGAAATTATCAGGGTAAAGGTCATTGGGTGTTGACTTTTATAAAAATTTAAATAAAATATAAGTTATGCAAAGCAATGGGCGGTTAGCTCAGTCCTGGTTAGAGCGTCTGCTTGACATGCAGGAGGCCACCCGTTCAAGTCGGGTACCGCCCATATTGCGGGTAAATGCCCGATTCCTAATTCCAGATTACCAAAGCATTTTTAAAATCGAAAATCTGCCTTTACGAAAGACTGGCAGGATACGGAATCGGGAACAAAGGAGTGCAAGGTAGACCCGATGGAAGAGGTCCTGGAAAGACTTGTTAAGATAAAGGACCTTGATGAAGAAATAAAAAAGAATGAACTCTTTTTAAAAAATATCCCGGAAAAGATAAACGCACTCAAGAAGGAAATCGACAGGAAGAATAATCAATTAAATCAGACAAAAAACAGGCTGGCAGAGATAAAAAAATCTTATAAATTAAAAGAGGGAGATATTGTCGAGAACGAAACAAAGGTTAGTAAATTAAATCAGCAAATTCATACCGTGAAGACGAATGAAGAATACAGGGCAATTCTCAAAGAGATTGATTTTCTTAAAAATGCCCGTATATCAATTGAAGAAGAGATGATAAATCTCCTTGAAGAAGAAGAAAAAATAAAAAACACAATAGGAAATCTTGAAAAAGAGACAAAAGAATTCGTTGAAAAAAAGAGTCGTGAAATTCAAGAACTCGAAGCCCAGAAAAATCAAATCATCGCTGACCAGGATAAAAATAAATTTATGTTCCAGGATGAAATAAAGAAACTTCCTGATGATATCAGAAAAATTTATGAAAGGATTAAAAAGGCAAGGGAAAAGGCAATCTGTATTGTCACTGACGAAGGAATATGCACGGGGTGTTATACAAATATCACGCCCCAGACCTTAAATGAACTGAAGAAAAAGGACAGGTTCGTTCTTTGCGACTCCTGCGGTAGAATACTTATTTATGGTTCCTGATGGTATCATTGCTTATATTGATGGTTCATCACGCGGCAATCCCGGACCTTCAGGGATAGGCATTGTAATATTTAATAAACACAACCAGGAGGAGCCAATCGCCCAGATTTCCCGATACATAGGTATTACCACAAATAATGTTGCAGAATATGAAGCCCTTATATATGCATTAAAATGGCTATCAGACAATCAGTTTTTGGATGCTGAAATATATATGGATTCGGAACTTGTCTACAAACAACTTATGGGAGATTATCGGATAAAAATACCTCATATTAAAAATCTTGCGGCGCGCGCCCGGAGTTTGCTCAACAAATTCGAAAAAATTGAACTTAAATTAATACCCCGGGTAAACAATCGTTTAGCCAACCAGCTTGCGCAGAAAATTGCCAAAACCATAAAGAAGAAAAAAATAACCCAGGAAAAATGAATCAAAAAAAAGAGATAAATCCCACCCGGATACTGATATTTGGTTATATAAGTATAATTATTATCGGCGCAATACTACTCTCTTTACCAATCGCTACAAATAACGGTATATCTCTTGTAGATGCAATATTTACATCAACTTCAGCCCTGTGCGTTACTGGTTTGATTGTAAAAGATACTGCAACGGATTTTACCTTATTCGGCAAATTTGTAATTCTTTTATTGATACAGATTGGTGGATTGGGATATATGACCCTATCAACATCCTTCTTTTTCTTCTTAGGCAAGAAAATTTCGCTGCGTGAACGTATGTTATTTAAGGAATCGATAAATTTTCTCAGTTATGATAATTTGATGCGCTTTGCCTGGAGAATCTTTAGAATCACATTCGTCGTTGAAATGATAGGTGCAGTATTATTTTATTTCAGTTTTGTAAAAAGATTCAGCCCACCGGTTGCCCTTTGCCATGCAATTTTCCATTCAGTATCAGCATTCTGTAATGCCGGTTTTTCTACATTTTCTGAAAATTTAATGCTTTTCTCAAAGCTCTGGAGTGTGCCTCTTATTGCCTCAATATTGGTAATCACTGGTGGCATTGGGTTTATTGTGATATCAGATACCTATTACATCTTGATAAAAAGAGAAAGAAAGGAATTATCCCTCCATTCAAAGATCGTCTTAAAGACGACATTTATTCTCTTGCTGGTAGGAACTCTCTTCATATTCTTTTATGAAGGTCAAAAAAGTCTTGCCCAGTATTCCCTGCCAATGAAGATAATTCACTCATTTTTTCAGGCGGTCACACCGAGGACCGCTGGTTTTAATACCATAAATATCGCTTCATTTTCAAATATAACAATATTTTTACTGATTGTTTTTATGTTCATTGGTGCCTCATCAGGTGGCACCGGAGGCGGTGTTAAGACCTCAACCTTCAGCCTTATGTTAATATGGATGAAAGAACTTCTATTTGGTAGATATAAAAATGATGTCACAACGATGAAAAAAAGGATTCCCCAGGAACAGGCAATGCGTTCATTTCTCCTTATATCCCTTTCTGCATCTTTAATCTTTATTGCCTTCTTTTTGATTCTTTTGTTTGACGATGCCCAACCATTAAAGTTGCTATTTGAGATCTTCTCTGCATTCGGAACCGTAGGACTATCATTGGGTTCAGTCATTAATCCAGCGTGTAGTTATGCCTGTGACCTTTCTCCTGCAGGTAAATTGATACTTATCTTTATGATGCTTACCGGAAAGGTAGGCACTTTAACATTGGGCAGTGCCCTTATAAAACCCCATAGTTATGATTTTTCATACCCTGAGGAACCAATCGTCATAGGTTAATATTCCCGGGGATATTGACATTTTTAGTAAAATATATATAATATATTATGATGAATCTGATGGAAACCATTAATGTAAAGCAGGTATTCTTTTTTATTTATGGAGGCCTGCAATTTTCTTCTTCAAAATTTTCTAAATAAGGAACTGATATGAAACAATTCGTTGTTATCGGTCTTGGTCGGTTTGGTTCAAGCATTGCCCGGGCACTTGCAGAAAAAAATTTTGAGGTCCTTGCAATGGACCGGAATGAGGAAAGGGTCAAAGAAATTGAAGGCACTGTTTCCCAGGCTGTGGTTGTTGATGCAACAGATGAGAAGGCATTAAAAGAATTGGGGATAAAGGAGTTTGATACTGCGATTGTGAGCATTGGTGAGAATATTGAAGACAGCATTATGGTAACATTATTATTGAAGGAATTAGGCGTAAAACAGGTTATTGTTAAGGCACACAACGAACTCCATGCAAAGATCCTTGAAAAGGTTGGTGCGGATAGGATCATCTTCCCTGAAAAAGAGATGGGTGAAAAACTGGCAGAAAGCCTTGCCAGTCCAAAGATATTTGACTATATTGAACTATCCACAGAATATGGAATTCTTGAAATGGTCGCTCCAAAAAAGTTTTGTGACAAGACCCTTAGCGAATTGAACCTCAGAGAAAAATTTGGCATAAGTGTTATGGCAATAAAGAGAAAGATGCCCTATACCAAACCCGATGGTTCACCTGATTTTGAGGAAAAAATAATCATAGGCCCCGGCGGTGCAGATGAGATTTTACAGGGTGATATCCTTGTTTTACTTGGAAAGTATAAAGATCTAAATCGCATTCAAAAATTATGAATAGTGATTTTCAGGACCTTCTGGAACTCGCAGAATTTTATATCCTGAGTCAAAAATACGAAGAGGCGATTAAAATCTTGAATAAGGCTCAGAAAATCAATAATCGTGAGCCCAAACTTTATTACAATTTTGGTATTGCCTATGAGGCATTGAATGAACGGGAAAAGGCAATAAATTCTTTTCGTCAGGCACTCTCTCTGGACCCTGATTTTCAATCAGCCCAGGAGCATCTTAACAAGTTGATCAAAGAATGAATGTCTTTCATTCTCCTCAAAAATTGTAAATTAGTAAATTTAAATAAAAACTGTATCCAGAAATGTAACATCCTTATCAATAATAATCGAATTTCAAAATTGATCTTTAATCAATCTATTACAGAAAAAATTATTAGATTTCTGCATAGTAATTATGAAGACTTCAAAATTTTTGATATCCAGAATAATTATCTTCTACCTGGATTCATTGATTCACATACCCATCTCCTTGCCCAGGGTATAGAATTCCAGCGTGTGGATTTGAGTGGATGTTCTGCTCTTGATGAATGCATGGAAAAAATGAAAAAAGAAAAAGAAAGAGAAATCATTTTCGGGGTCAACTGGGACGACACGTTCTGGAAAAATGGTAAAAAAGATGATTTAAATCGGAGGATTCTGGATGAAATCTCAAAAAATAAGCCCGTGATTATGCGAAGGATTTGTGGACATTTCGCAGTCTGCAATACAAAGGCACTCGATTATATATCCAGAGACTGGAAAATAGTAGACCGAAAAAATGGCTGGCTCTATGAAGATGCAGCACTATACTTAAACAGAATATTCAAGCCAACTTTTGAAATGTATAAAATGGGACTTGAACTGGCAACAAGGCGAGCCCTTTCAATGGGAATAACCTCAGTTCACGAGATTACCGATACCAATGGCTTCAAAATATATCAATCTTTAAAAAAGAGATTAAAATTGCGTGTCGCACTATACCTAACAGATGGATTTCCTTCTATGATTGATGCTGGTATCCAATCAAATTTTGGGGATGATTTTTTGAAATTCGTCGGCCTGAAGATATTTATGGATGGTTCAATCGGCGCCCAAACCGCTGCGCTCAGGAGACCCTATAAAAATACAAAGAACCGGGGCAAAATCCTCCTCTCAGAAAAAAAACTATTCAAGATAATCAAGATGGCGCAGGATTATTCAATCCAGTTGATGATACATTCAATCGGTGACCGCTCAACTGATCTTATTTTAAAAATTTTCAGACGGGCAGGTATAGGAAAAAATCCGCTCAGGCATAGATTGGAACACATTGAGATCCTTGATTCATGGCAGATAAGAGAAATTGCCCGTTTAAATTTAATTGCCTCGATGCAGCCAAATTTTTTGCGCTGGCAAATTCCCGGGAATATGTATGAAAAAAATCTTGGCAGGCAATATAAAGATATGAATTGTTTTAAAAAAATAAAAGATGCCGGGATAAAATTGGTTTTCGGTTCTGATTGTATGCCATTGGGTCCATTATACGGGATCAACCTTGCGGTCAACCACCCGTTTAATGAAAATCGATTGGAACCTGTTGAGGCGATAAACCTTTATACACAAACCCCGCCCTTTGCAACATTTGATGAAAATAATAAGGGTATGATTGCAGAGGGTAAACTTGCTGATATTATTGTGGTTGACAAAAATCCACTGGTCAAAGAAAACCTTGATGATATAAAAATATTAAAAATATTTGTCGGTGGTGATCTCGTTTATCAAAATAGATATTAAAGAATTTTTGTAGTTGAATTTTATGAAAAATTTTTTCTGGCTTCTTAAAAAGGCATACAGCAAATTCAATGCTGACCGCTGCCCCTTAATCGCTTCAGCACTTGTCAATGCAGGAATATTCAGTCTCTTCCCTTTGATCCTTGGCATTTTATCATTTTCATTTTTCATCCTTGGTTCATCTCAGGGTATTATTGAGAAAATCCTTCCGATCTTGAAACAGATAATACCCATTGGGCTCGAAGAGATCATAAAGAATATAAGGGCAATAAGGCAGACATCAATAATCATTGCGATCATCGGTATGCTCGGTTTCTTATGGGGATCAGCAAGTATATTTGGAGCGATAGAATCGAGTTTGAACCTCATCTGGAAGGCAAAGAAAGACCGCCCATTTTTTAAAAAAAGTCTGATCACAATGGCATGGGCTCTTCTGGCCTGGATCATACTGATTGCAAGCGTGGGGATCACATTTTTGGCGAGCGTAATCGGCTTGAAAGGAATAGTGAAATTTCTGCCGATTGTAAATATCATTATAAGCACCCTTGTATTCGGATTGATTTACTGGTTCTTTCCCAACCGAAAGGTAAAATTTAAAGAAGCATATATCGGTGCTTTATTTGCAAGTATAATGTGGGAAATTGCCAAGATACTCTATTCTTTTTATGTAACAAAGGTTGTCGATTATTCAAAGGTATTCGGCTCTTTGTCGGCGATGATTTTATTATTACTATGGTTATACTATTCTGCCTTTATATTCCTGTTCGGTGCTGAATTGAGTTATGTCTATGCAAGACAGAAATACTTGAAAAAAAAAGAAAAATAGTAATACAATATCACTCTCAGGGGTTGTTAAGGCTTGACTTTAATACTGTTATCTCTATAATTACATAAATGGATCCAGAAATTTCCATAATCATTGTTAATTATAATGTCAAACACTTTCTTGAACAATGTTTGATGGCAATAGAAAAAGCAAGGCATGATCTCAATATCGAAATCATCGTTGTCGATAATGCATCGGTTGACGGAAGTCAAACAATGGTCAAGAAAAAATTTCCTGATGTAATCCTCATTGAAAATAATCAGAATCTGGGATTTGCAAAGGCGAATAATAAGGCATTGAAAATCGCACGGGGCAAATATATTCTAATATTAAATCCTGATACCTTGATTCAGGAAGATACACTACTGACTTTAAAAACCTTTCTTGATGAACATCCTGATGTGAGTGCTACTGGATGTAAATTGATAAACCCTGATGGCTCTTTTCAGGTAGCAAGCAGAAGGTGCATACCCACACCCTGGGTTGCGTTTACTAAAATTGTTGGTTTGAGCAGGATATTCCCAAAGAGTAAAATCTTTGGTAGATATAATATGACATATATCTCTCCTGATATGGAGTCGGAAGTCGATGTCCTTTCCGGCTCTTTGATGATGGTGCGCAGTGAGATACTTAAAAAAGTAGGATATTTTGATGAAGATTATTTTATGTATGGTGAGGATATAGACTTATGTTACAAAATCAAAAAAATCGGTGGCAAGATCTATTACACGCCCAGGACAAAAGCGATCCATTACAAAGGTGAAAGCACAAAAAAAGGTGAATTCTCATGTATTACAAACTTCTATTCATCAATGTTGATATTCATTGATAAACATTTTAAAGACCATTATTCCATATTTGTTAAATTGCTCCTGAAGACCGGCATTTATTTAAGGGCATATATCGCCTATCTCATTTCTTTTTTCATGAGTATTGCATCGCCCATATTAGATTTTTTGTTAATCATATTGAGTATCTTCATCGCAATAAAGATATGGCTCCCACACTATTCAATGTCGAGATTTCGTATCATATATCCGGTCTATACATTTGTCTGGTTTGTAAGTATTTATCTCTCAGGTGCATACCAAATCAAGGGTAGATACCATCTCAAACCGATCATCGGAGGGACACTCGTAGGCTTTTTATTGAATTCAACATTCACCTATTTTTTCAAACAATTTGCCTATTCAAGGGTTGTGATTCTAATTGCCTTTATTCTTATCGTCTTCATCCTTAGCATCTGGCGTTTATTCTACCGCTGGGTTGGTCCACATTCAATCAAACATCCAATCTCAAAACTCAGAAGAACGATCATTGTCGGTGCTGGAAAAGAAGGTTCAAGAATCCTCAAAAAATTGAGGGCAAGGCCTGATATACCATATGAGATATGCGGATTTGTCGATTTTGATGAAAAAAATATTGGCAAAGAGATTGACGGTGCTGAAGTCCTTTCGACAATTGAACATATCAAAGAGGTAATCAAGATTCAGAAGATCGACGATGTGATCTTTTCCAGTGACCGTTTGAGCAATAAACAGATACTTGAAACAATCTCTTATGCCAGTGGGACCGGAGTGAATTTCCGCATTGTTCCCCATGAACTTGAATATATCATTGCAAAGTCTTCGGTAGATGAAATCGATTCCCTGCCCTTGCTTGATTTTATAAGTTCCTATGACCCGATAGATCTGATTGCCAAGAGGGCATTTGATATAATCATTTCGCTCATCGTAATTATTTTATCCGCACCCCTATTTTTAATAAATTTTCTCATCGGAGCCCGGATTGAAAGGAAAAAAATTTATACTGAAGGTGGTGGAAAAGGCGAAATCTACATCTTTGTAAAGGGAATGCCCTTTTTGAAATATCTGCCGAGTTATATCTCTGTCTTAAAAGGAACATTGAGCCTTGTCGGTGCTGAGATAATTGATATAGAAAAAGCAAATGAAAAGCCCGTATACAAACCCGGGCTCACTGGTTTTGTCCAGATAAAGGCACGCGAAAAGGCTAAAAAACTCGGACCACAGGAAAAGGAATATTACACCCTTTATTATCTGAAGAATCGTTCCCTTATAACCGACCTGCAGATTCTCATCAGGTCAATCTTTTAATCTATAGAAATTCCTTTATCTCTCAGGTCGTGGCGGTTGCCTCCGACCCCTTACTTCTCTTATTAAATCTCTTATCTCCCTTTCAAATTCTTCCTGGAATATTATAAACCTTGCCTGTTGCTCAGGAGTCAATATCTGTTTTATTTCTTCAATCTCCTTCAGCTGGGATTCAAATCTCTTTTTCTGTAATTCCTGAAGTTTATTAAGAACCTTCACTATCTCCTGTTCGTTTGCCTTTTCCTCTAGTAGTTCTTTCAATTTTTTAACCATCTCAATCCTCTGACTGTGAAACTCCTGCTCATTCCTTCTCATCTCTTTCAATCTTGGGAAGAATTTTGTTGTCTGTTCCTCTGAGAGATCAAGTTCTTCGGTCAATTTGTATATCCTTACTTTTTCAATTATCTCTCTGGGATCTTTTTCTTCAGTTCTTAGTTGGGCAAAAATGAAGAACAATGGCAGAAAGCAAATCACAAATTTTTTCATATTAACCCCTTTGATAAAATTAAAGATATTGTTCACCATATTTATTATAAAAAATTTTAATAAATTCCTCTTTCTCATCCTGGTTCATCTCTGACAGGGTCTGCTCTGATTCAATACCCAGATATTCTTCAATAACATTAAATTGTTTTATCAATTCATCATCAACAATCTTTTCCAGCAAAAGACTGTTTAAATTTTCGTCCTGGATTAAATTGGTGACAGATACTGGTATTTCAATAGATTGTTCCTTTTTAAAGTTAAACAAAATCAAGAAAATGACCAGACCGAATACAGGTGCAAGAACACCAACAAACTTCCAGAGTGGCTTCTTTAAAGGAATTTCCTCCTTACGAATGTTTTCCTTTATCCTTTCAAAAAATTCTTTTTCCGGTAATGATATTTCATCTTTGTCAATCAATTCATATAACTTCCTATAACCAGATAACTCCTGACGACATTCTTCACATTCACTTAAGTGTTTCTCAAACGAAACCTTCTCCTCCTGCGGCATCAAATTTTCAATATAATCAAGGATTCTCTTTTTGTTCTTGCAATTCTTCATACCCAATCCTTTAATAAATCCCTTAACTTTTTAATAGCCTGGAAATGATTTGCCTTGGCTGCACCGGTTGAAATTTCCATAATCTCTCCAATCTCTTCAAATGTGTATCCATCAAAATGTCTAAGAATAAAAGCCATTCTCTGCCTTCTGGGCAGTTTTGCAAGGGCATCATCGATCGATTTTTTCAACATCAAATTCCTCTCGGTTGGATTAGATATGGAACCGTCAAGTTCAGTTGTTTCATGGTATTTCCTTTTGAACGAGATACAGGTATTGACTGCAATACGATATACCCAGGTAAAAAAATTACTCTTTTCGTTAAATCTCTTAAGATTTTGGTAAATCTTGATAAATACCTCCTGGGTGAGTTCCCTGGCATCGTCCTCGTTTCTAACAAACCGATAGCAGATCGAATAGATCGGCCGCTGATACCTCTCAAATAATGAATCAAAGGCATTTTCATCACCATTTTTATATCTTCTGACAAGTGATAAGTCATCTTCATTCATTTTATTTTGACGCAGATTTACGGATGATTGGTTTAATCAATAATTAGTATGTCAAGCCAGATGGTTTTTAAAAATCTAATTATTGGTTTATAAAACTAATATTCCTCCTCGGTATAAGGTTCAAACTGCTCCTTCTCTGCACCACATTCAGGACAGACCCAATCCTCAGGCAATTGTTCAAAGAGCGTTCCGGGTTCAATCCCATTATCAGGATCCCCGTATTCCGGGTCATATATATAACCACAGATAGTGCATTGCCATTTGCCCATTATACCTCCTTTAAAAGCATTCTATTATATTTAAGAAATAAATACTGTCAATAAGAATAATGCATATAATCTTACCGGTGCTGTGGACATATGACAGTCCCGTTTTCAGGATTGTATAGATAAGCTTGTCCCGTCACCGGACAATATGTTTCCTGCAAAGGGATGTCCAATTCATCAAGACCCTGGGGATATCTACCATTCTCTGCATAATACAAGTGTATTGCATTCTCAATCTTTTTTATCTGTGTCTGACATTGTAAAATATGTGCGCGCTCAGGCGGTGCTATTGCATACTGGGTTTCTGTTGTCCCCCGGGTATAAATTTTCCCTGCCTTATAAACCAGTATTCCGACAATAACAAGACCGATTACAAGCCCAATCAAACCATAAGATTTCATAGAACATTATAATTAATCAAGATAGAATGTCAATCATTAAAAAACAATTAGATTTCTCTATTCTGTCTGCGATTACATACCAATCTTTGTGCAGAATGCACAATTTTTGTGCACATTATATAAAAACCAATGAAATCTCAGCGCTTTTGTCTGGCACAGAATTTGCATATTATAAGGTCAGAGGTGCAAAATGAAAAGAATAAAAAATCTCTTCCAATTGGTTTTGGTCTCAACCGGGTTATTCTTATCACCCTGTTGTTATGAAGAGGCTGACCATGAACCACCTGCAGTTCCCAGGGGTCTGACATCGATTACCGGTGATGGAGAGGTTATGCTTATGTGGTATCATAATACCGAACCAGACCTTGCCGGATATAGAATCTTTCGCGGACCAGCGCCAGAAGGACCGTATTATCTCATTGGTGAAACGGATCTTGATTATTTCCTTGATTGTGGTCTCATAAATGGACAAACCTATTTTTATGCAATCTCTGCCTTTGACATCCACAATAATGAGAGCGAATTATCTTATGAAACCATATATGACACACCAAGGCCCGAAGGTTTCAATCAGAAATTATTTGATTTTACAGTCTATCCTGAATATGCGGGCTGGGATTTTAGCAATTACACAGTCGTTCCTTATAATAATTCATATTGCGACTTCTACCTAGGCTATGATGATTACCTTGATTCTTATTATTTCTATATAAGGAGACCCGGTGGTCTTATACAGGATATGGGATACACATCTTCATTTGATGAGATAGGGTATGCGCCTGATGATGGCTGGTCTCCAACCGGGACAGTTGAAGCCATTGAGGGACATACCTATGTTATATGGACCTGGGATAACCATTTTGCGAAAATCAGGGTTGCCTCAATAAACTCAAGTTATGTCATAATTGACTGGGCATACCAGGTTGACCCTGGCAACCCTGAATTGGTAAAAAAGAAAGGAGGTTAAAATGAAACGCCTGATTTTATTAACCCTTGCCACATTACCGCTCTTTGCCTTCACCGTGAACTTTGTCTATTGTGACTATGATAATGACGATGGATACTGGTGTGATGAATACTGGGAACCAGACCCAGAATGGTGTGATGGCTACTGGGTATATTATCCACATGGATATTACTGCGTATATTATGTCTGGTATCATCCCTGGTGGTGGGACTGGTATTGGTGGCATTGCCACTGGTGCCATCACTTTGATTGGCATTTCTTCTCTGCGGGATTTTATGTAGTATGGTATGAAGACGGTTGCTGGTGGTGGAGGCCAAGGTATGGTAGATGGGTAAGATACAAACTACCTTATGGTTATGCTGAATTCAGATACAAGGCAAGGTCTTACGGCGTGAATCTGCCTGATAAACCGCCTAGAGAGATAAATCTTCCTTATAATGAAAAAGAGGTTATCCGGTTGACAAAAGAAAAGGATCCACAACTATATGCCCGCATAGAAAAAGAATATAAAACAGGAAACCTTGAAAAAATGAGAAAGGATTATGAAGTTAAAATGAAAAAGGAGATTGCAGTTAAGAACGAAGAATATAAGAAGACAAGAATTCAACACCCATCTGATCAGAATGAAAGATATAAAGATGAAACGAATAGAAACATTAGAAACCGGGATGATGAGAGATACAATCAGCAAAAATCAGAAATCCCTGAGACGAGAATCATAAAAAGGCCAAGAACAACTTATGATGAATCCGATAATATACCAGAAGAAAGAGAACAGAAAAGGAATACAATAAATCCCCGTAGAACAGACCAGAACGATACTCGTGAAGAGTATAATGAACCAGAAAAGCCGAAGACACCAATAAGGAATTTACCTCCAACAAATCCGGACAATGAAAAAAGAATAATCAGGAAAAGTGGAATAGAAAAAAGCAGGAGATAAATATGCTGACTACGATCTTCTCGGTTATAATCGCATTAAATTCACAGATTGATACTATAAATCCTGTAAATCTCGATATCTGGTTGGACAAGGATGATTACACATTTTATCCTGGTGATAGAATAAAGATTTTTTTCAAGGCTGATAGAGACTGCTATGTCGCAATCTATGACATTGATGCCGGGGGAAGAGAAAGCCTTCTCTTCCCCCCGCAAGGGGAAGATGGATATATCAAGAAAGGCAAGGTATATGAATTACCACCATCCGATGCTGATTATGATTATGAAGTGACCGGCCCAGAAGGGATTGAGCGGATAATCATCCTTGCCTCAACAGAAGAACCACCAGAATTGAGTGATAGTGAGGGGGTATTCAAAAGAGAAATAGAGTTATCAATTGAAGAACCCGAACCGGCAAAATTGAGAATCATATCAACCCCCCCAAAATGCAAGATATACATAGAAGAAGTGAAGTCTGGTGATAGAGCCTATATCGGTAAGACTCCACGCACCATCGTGTTGAAACCAGGTGAATATATCGTGGAGATAAAAAAATGGGGTTATCAGACAATGAAGCGAAGAATCACACTTGAGCCCGATGAAAAAAGAAGGGTCTATGTCCTACTATTACCCTGGTAAACTTGACAATCAAAGATATTTAGATATAATTTAAGGAATGAAAATGAACCGAATAATTCTAACCATCTCTTTATTCTTTGCCCTTATCTGGGCAGTCCAGCCTGTTTCCAGAACAGAAAAAACTGATAAAGAACCTGTCATTAAAATCCAGATTCAGGAGGATAAAGGAAATCAAGAAGATACAAAGGTGATTCAAATCAAGAATAAAGAACCAGGAGATTCAAAAAACGACCATTTTATTGATACCGATTCAAACAATGTCAATGACCAGCGAGAAGATGACCTGCTGAAGATAAAACAGTTGAAGACAAAATTTAAGGAACTTTTCAAAAAAGAAACAGAACCACAACCTTCCAAAAAACCGAGCAAACGACCAAAGTAATTAATCGGCTTGCTACTGCCCGAATTCGCTCTTTATCTATACTCTTTCAATATAATACTATTCTTTCCTGATGAATCTGAATATTTTATAAAACGATGTGGATATGATTTTTCAATATAAAAATAAAATTTCATCTTTGTAAATACAACCCTTGGTATCATCATAATCTTCCAGCAATCAAATGAGCCAACCGGTGTGGTAATTGTATCTTCACCAATAACTTCTAAATCGGCATTTATTATCATAAATTCCGGGACATTCAACCTTATCCTCTTTTTAAAATCCCTGTGATATAGAAAACTCCTCAATGCAAAATCAAGCGTATGGCGATCATAGACCGGAGTTTCTTCTTTATAATAATTCTTCCTGCCCTTATAATTCACTTCAAAGAGATGGTTTTTTTTAACGCTTAATTCCCATTTTCTTTTTATGATTTTATTCAAATAAAGTGTCTGGAGATCATTCGTATCAAGAATTGCCTCAACTATGCGGTCTGATGTATAAATTACATAATAACCTGATGTGTCCTTTTTAAGCCTGACCTCTATCATTCCAATCTTTCCCTTATCATTCGTTTCATAAACAATATATTCGCTATCAGGCAATATTGGGTGTGCAGGGATTGAATCATAAAAAAATAAAAAGATGATATTTGTAAAGATAACCGTGGTCATCATACAATCAATTGAATGTGAATCTAATCTCTTTTATTATTACCTGTTAAACTATCAACAATATCAAGCAATTGTATGATATCATCAATCTCATAATCCGCACCCGAATTCTTTGTGCCAAATGTATCACCATACCTTGCAAAGACGGTTTTCATTCCAAGAACCTTTGCACCGACAATATCCCTTTCTGCCCAGTCTCCAACCATTATTGTCTCTTCAGGTTTTATATTTAATCTCTCCAGCGTTATCTTAAATGGCGCGGGGTCCGGTTTCCTTTTATAAGTATCCTCAAAGGTCACAACCAGATCAAAAAGGTGGTGCAAATTTAATTGACACAATCTAAGCCAGGCTTGTAATTTGGGTGCATCAGTAACGACTGCAAGTTTCATCCCCCTCTTTATCAATTCAATAAGTGTGATATAGACATGGGGATAGAGAACGAGCGTTGCCTCCCTTGCCCGACGATACCCAACAATTCCTGCAGCATGGATCCTGGGTTCAATATAGCCAAATTCCCGGGTCAGAAATTTATCAAACACAGTCTGGTCTTCAATTCCGACCTCTTTGTATATCTCAAATATTTTTTGTTTGGCAGTATTTTTATCCATCTTCAATCCTGCATCAATCATTGCGCTCACCGCAGAATCAACTGCAGATTCCTTCATCGCCATAAAATCAACAAGGGTATTATCAAGGTCAAAAATGACACCCTTAATCATAGACCCGTCCTTATGAGCCGGGCAGATTTCTCAGGGCTATAACGATTTATATAAAAGCCCGTGCCGAGTTCAAAACCTGTGGTTCTAAATATTCTGGGAATTATCTCCATATGCCAGTGATAGTCCTGTTCTATAGTCTTCCAGTAATCAGGTCTGGGCAAAAGATTAGGACTATCCATAAGCACGAGATTATATGGTGGGTCATTGAAACCAGTTCGGATTGCAATAAAAATTTTTTTCAAAATATAAGAAAGATCATTCAATTCTGATTTATCTATCAGTTTGTATGAAAATTTATGATTCTTCGGAATAATCATAACCTCGCCGGGGAACCTTGAGGCATAAGGTGCAAAGGCAACAAACTTTTCTGTCTGAAAAATCAGCCTCTCTCCCATTTCAATTTCCTGCTGGATAATATCACAGAACAGGCATCTTTCCTTATAGCGATAATACTCATAAGCACCATTGAGTTTTTGTTTTACCCGATTTGGGGTTGCTGGCAGGGCGATCAAATCAGAATGGATATGACTGATACTGGATGAACCAGCAAGCCGGCCATAATTTTTGAAAATCAACACATACCTTATTCTTTTATCTTTATGGAGGTCTTCAATACGAAAGCGATATGTATCAAGGATCAATGCAATCTGTTCCTGTTCAAGATCAGCAATATTTGTTATATGCCTTGGTGATTCAATTATCACTTCATTGGCACCGGTCCCTGTCACCATATCATAGACACCGACCCCGAATTTTTCCAGTTCACCTTCAACCCGCAAAATAGGATGTAGATTTGGAACCACTCTAACCTTCCAGCCGGGACTATTGGATTGAGAACCATCTCTGATAGCATAGATTTCTTTCGGGGTATTAAATTCATTTCCTTCACAGAAAGGGCACAAACCTTCTTGAACTGTGATCTCCGCGGAAACCTTAGGAATTTCATCATTTGTAGTATCTATGATCACCCAGGTATCGGTCACGATATCCCTTCTAACCTCAGACATCAAACCTCCTTTGATTATGGCGAAAATCCATTAATTCAACAAATATTTTTTTATTTTTAATAATATCATTTGCAAATATATGCGCATACCTTATCGGTTCAGGAATACGGAATCGCGATGTGGAAAGAGTATATTTTATACAATCTGAAAAATCAACTTTATTGCCTGGCGAAACGAAGATTGGTTTTACATCATCCCGGGTTCTTAAAACAATACCTATCTTTTCGCCCGCAAATTTGATTGGCTTGTATTTTCCCCTTTCTTTTGCCGGCATTTCAAAATCACCGAATAAATACGACTTTGCACAACCAATCGTGGGCTTATTTAAAATCACACCCAGGTGTGTAGCAATACCGCATTTGCGTGGATGGGCAATACCCTGGCCATCGACAAATATTAAATCTGGTTCTCTATTCAATTTCTTATAGGCTTTTAATATCACCGGTAATTCCCTGAATGCAAGAAAATTCGGGATATAAGGAAATTTTTCTTTTTTTAACGCCCATACCACATTGATAAGATGCATTTCCGGATAAGAAAATAAAGTTATTGAGGCAACCAGTATTTTATCTTTCAGGCCCACATCAACACCCGCTATCGTCTCGGGTTTTCTGCATTTTAAAAATTTCACATTTTTACTGATTTCGTTCTGGATTTTTATCAATCTATCAAGTCGAAATTTATTACTCAACCGTGACACTCTTGGCAAGGTTTCTCGGACGGTCAACATCAAGACCCTTGAATGTGGCAATAAAATATGCAAGGAGTTGCAATGGTATTACCGCAAGAATCGGTGAGATAAATTCAATACACCAGGGGATCTCTATTACCCATTTACTGATTGAACTTGTTGACTGGTCCCCTTTTGTCACAACGCTTATGACCTGCCCTTTTCGGGCGATAACTTCCTGTATGTTGCTCAACATCTTTTCATAAACACTCGATTGTGGATTGATACAAACAACCGGCATATGTTCATCAATCAATGCAATGGGTCCATGTTTCATTTCACCTGCAGCATATCCTGTAGCATGGATATAGGAAATTTCTTTTAATTTCAGTGCACCTTCAAGGGCTGTGGGATAATTAATTCCCCTGCCTAAAAATAAAAAGTCACGAGAATTATAATAATTCATTGCAATCCTTCGCATCTCATCCTGTTTTCCTAATATCTCTTCTATCTGCTGTGGTATCTTTTTTATCTCCTGTATGTGATACACAACATCGTCATCCCGCAAAAATCCTCTGAGCCTGCCCAAATAAAGGCTGAATATATATAAGTTCAACAATTCCGCAGTATATGCCTTTGTTGAAGCAACACCAATCTCAGGTCCAGCCATAATTGCTACATTTCCATCTGATTCCTTATAAATACTTGAGTGTGGAACATTCACAAGGGAAAGGACTTTTAAAAATCGCGCCTTTGCCTCTCGCAAACCAGCAATTGTGTCGGCAGTTTCACCGGATTGACTTATCGCCATCACCATTGTATCACCGTCAAGAACCATATCGCGATAGCGAAATTCACTGGAAATGTCAACCTCAGTGCTGATACGGGCAAATCTTTCAATGAGATATTTTCCCACGACCCCGGCATGCCAGGATGTTCCACAGGCCTGGATATAGATACGGGAAATTTTTAAAAAATCTTTATCCGTAAGATTAACCTCATCTCCAAGATTTATCTTATTATCTGAAATGCGTTCCTTTATAATCTGTGAAACAACCTTTGGCTGCTCAAATATTTCCTTGAGCATAAAATGTGGATAATTATCTTTTTCAATGTCTTTGACCTTTATCGTGACCTTTCTGGGCTGAATCGCAATCTCTTCGCCATCGAAATTCTTTACCATATAACTCTTTGGCGATACCATTGCTATTGTATCATTGGGGAGATCAATTATCTTATCAAATATGGCTATAACACCAGAAACATCGCTCGCCAGTGCTGCCTCATTTTCATTGATACTCAAAACAAGTGGTGCATCATGCCTTGCGCATACAATATGTTCTGGCTCTTTTGTATAAATCACTGCGAAGGCGAAGTTACCTCTTAGTTTTGGAACCGTCTGCATTACTGCATCAAACAAATTTTTCTTTAAATTTTCTTCAATGAGATGAACTATCACCTCAGAATCTGTATAGGAACGAAACAGATGCCCCCTTGCCTCAAGTTCTTCTTTTAATAAATGATAGTTTTCTATTATTCCGTTGACGACAAGGGCGATTTCTTCATTACAATCAACCAGGGGATGCGTATTCTCTTCATGCGGACTTCCGTGGGTTGCCCAGCGCGTATGTCCAATCCCGATCCCACCACTGACCGGTGCCCTTTTTAACAACTCCTGCAATTCACTCAATTTTCCCGGCACCTTACGAATGAGAAGTTCTTCGTTATTTATTACGGCGATTCCGCTTGAATCATAGCCCCGATACTCAAGTCGCCAGAGACCGCCTAAAAGAACACTGGTAATATCACGCGGTCCAATATATCCTACAATTCCACACATTATATTTAATTATACCAAAATTTTTATAGATGTCAAGGGAATATTTTTAGTAGTTTAATCTATTAAAGATTTTATTTAGATTTAAATTGGAAGAGAATCCTGGGGTCTTTTCTTTTCTACACTTATAGATTTCAAAATTTCTGCGAAGTCCTTTGCACCAATCTCTCGCAGTTTCAGATACCTCAAAAAATCAAGAAATCCCGGGATATCAAGATGCAATATATGGTCCTGTACCTGCAATTCAACCGGCAGGTCATAAAAGAATGCACCGCTACCCAGGGCATCTTCAAGCCTTGTAATATTATTAACAATAACCTTTTTTATGGAATCAAAGGCAGGAACCGGGAATCTATCATCAGGCATCTGGAAATTCTGCAGAGTGAGTATCTTCCCTTCTATATCGACCGCATCAATACCCTCTTCATATAAAGATTCAGCAATGATAAAACCGTATAGCGAGCCAAAGAGATGGAAGATATGGGTATTTTTGCCATCGTAGAAAAAAGGAATCTCTTCCGGCATCAAGCCGGGGAAAAATCTATTTTTTAATATTGTTGATAGAAGATAATTATAATTGCCTGCACCCTTACCTTCAAAAATTTTTGAAAACTCAGGTCCTTCACCGATGAACCGTGCATACACCTTTTTTTCCTTTTCCAGAACCTGCACCTTTTCCCAGCACCTTCCACCAAGGATAAATTTTCCAAGGAGATAGAATATCCTTCCGATCAAAACACCTGAACTGATTTCGTAAACATCATATTCACCAAATGATTTCTCCGCAATATTTGAATGTATCTTACCATATAAAATCTTATTTTCAAGTTTATCACCCAAATAATAGATCCCTGGCCTCATCTCTTTTATTACCCCTTCGCTTAACATTTTTTTGAAAATATCCTTTACAACGACTTCAGAATGTATCGGACTGAAAATCTGATAAAGACTCTTCAGGGTTGTCCCTATCCTCCGTCTCTGATAAAGATACGAATAAATCTGCTGAGGAATAACGGATAATGATGGCTGATACCTCTTTTCATACAATTCTCCTATTCTGGCACAATCAAAAAATGTCTCAAACAAAATCTTTTCCCAGTTATTTGCATAGACTCCTATGGCAAAAAGTTTATCAGTTCTGCGATTTCCTCTGCCGATTCTCTGTAGTAATGAAGAGATATTATAGGGTGGGCGATAAAGGATTATTGCATCGACATCTCCAATATCTATGCCCAGTTCAAGTGTGGATGTAGCAAGGAGTATTGCACGGTCTGACTGATTCATAAATCTTTCCACTTCTTCCCTCCTTGAACGGGGCAGGCTTGCATGGTGAACAAATACCCGGTCTTCAAACGGTGGGACTCTAAATTTTTGCGAAAAACTTTCAGCAAAACTACGGGCATTAAAGAAGGCAAGAATTTTTTTAATCTGTCTTATCTGTGCTATCCTGAAAATCTCCTTTATAAAATTCTTTGCAGGGATTAGAATATAATCAATCTCCCGGGGTGATTTTAAATAACATACCTTTGGATTATCAAAATATCTTTCACCTATCTTCAAATCATCTATCGTTGCCGAAAGTGCACAATACTGAAGATTCTTACCTGTATTTTTTAGTATTTTTCGGAGTCTGTTTAAAAGTATCCTCAGCTGGTCACCGCGCGGTGTATTATCAAGCAAATGGATCTCATCAAGGATTATTGCGAAAAGATTCATAAATATCCTGGGCTCCCTGGACAGAAGTGAATCAAATGACTCAGGGGTCGTCAAAAGCACACTGGGAAGATGTTTTTTCTCAATAACCGGGTGGTCTCCTGTCTTTCTACTGATTTTAAGATTCAAGGCAGTGACCGGTTCTTCAAGCCGACGAAACAGGTCATTTACAAGTGCACGGGTTGGCGTAATGTATAAAATTTTAAGCCCTGTTACATCATCCTTAAGCAAATTTTCAATAATCGGGGCAATGACTGCTTCGGTCTTGCCTGTGGCAGCAGGTGAAATCACAACGACATTTTCTCTGTTGAGTATATGGGGAATAGTAATCTCCTGGATCAGCGTAAATGAACCAAACCGGCTGAAAAAAGGATTCCAGGTGCGTTTTAATTCCTGTTTTATCGCCAGAGGTTCCATTGATTCTTTAAAATCTCACTTTATCAGAATAAATTTTATCGCTCTTTCTTCATCAGAGATTTTAAAAAAATAAACACCACTATTCAAATCAGATACATAAATTTCATTCCCTTTATTTATAATTTTTGCCATTTTTACTATTTTATCATAAATAAATAATCTATCAGGATTTTCTTTCAAAAAAAAGCATCAACCTGCCATTTGTAATCAAGGGTCGAATTTTTGTTTTCAGAAAATTTTCTGTGATATTTTCTTCAACAACAAGTGGTCCAAAATAGATTGTGCCCGCTCTTTCATTTTCACCGTTCCCATATCCTCCATAACCACCTGCCCCGGATCCCACTGAAAGACTCAAATGATTTTTATCAAGAATTGCACAGAAAACCTTGATCCTGCCACCACCAGCACCAGAATATCCACAACCGGGTCCATAACCATTGGGATGTGTATTCGTTCCTCCAGAATAACCCTTTCCTGAACCATCTATCGTTGAATTATGGATATTGATAAATGGTGCCTGTAATATTAACTTTCCTGTTGAATCAGACCCATCCCACTGACGGACTTTCAATTTTGCATTATCTACAAGATTAACCTTTAAATTATATTGATGATAATCACAAATAACAAAACTGTCATTCACTACAAGCAAACTATCGCCATCTTCATAAATATAGTTTAAGAAAAAAAATATGGATATAATGACTGCCATTTTTCCTCCTTTTCAATTATAACAAATTTATAATAGATGTCAATTCTAATGATAAATCGAAAGGTAAATTTCTCTTGACTTTTATATAAATTTATATATAATATTGTAATGATACTACAGGAGATTGAATTTGAAGGATTTCGCAATTTACTTGACAGAAGAATTTCATTCTGTGGAGGTTTAAATATCATTACCGGTGAGAATGGCGCAGGCAAGACAAACCTCCTTGAGGCAATATTCTTTTCTGCCTATGGCTCTTCCTTCCGCACAAATGATGATAAAAATATGGTCAAATTTAATAACCCCTATATGAAGGTGACCGGAGTTTCCAATGGAGTGAATGCAAGTATATTTTACAATGGAACAAAAAAATTCATTATAAATGGTAATGAGAAGGAGCGATTAAGTGATTATGCAGGCTGGCTACCGGTTGTTGTTATGTCTTTAAACGACATCTGGATAATAAGGGGTGCGCCAGCAAAGAGGAGGAATTTCTTAGACTGGCTATTGATAAAATCACATCCTGTGTATGGTGCAAATCTCAGTGAATATAAAAAAATCCTGCGCCAGCGCAATCTCCTCCTTAAGCAGGAGAATCTTGATATATCACTTCTTGATGTATATAATGAGCAGTTTATCCAATGGGCAAACTTGATATATGCAGAAAGAAAAAAAATCCTGCCTGTCTTTAAGAAGATGCTTGAATTAAAGGGTAAAGAGATTGGACTCGGGGAGCTCTCTTTTGAGTATATAAGTTCCTGCCCTGATATGGAGTTAACCTTTAATGATTTAAAGAAGATGGAATCATTAGAGTTTAACAGGGCAGAAACTCTCTTGGGACCACATCGTGATGATTTTACAATCCAGATAAATGGGTATCCTGCAAAACAATTTTCATCAGAAGGTGAATCAAGAATCATTGCATTACTCCTGAAACTTATTGAAGGTGAAATCATAAGACAGAAGATAAATCAAGAACCCATATTCCTTCTTGATGAAGTAACGATTGAACTCGATAGAATTCATAGAAAAAAATTCTTTGGAATGATAAAAGGACAGATTTTTTATGCTACAGTAGACGGTCTGGACGATATAAATATCCAGGATAAAAAGAAATTTATAATAAAGCGAGGTACTGTTGCGGTATCCTGAGAAAATAAACAAAATATTACCAAGGGTAATAAAATCCCTGAATTTAGATGAGAAATTTAAAGAGTTGGAAATGGTTAAATACTGGAAAGATATTGTTGGTGAAAAGATTGCACACCACGCAAGGGCGATAAACATAAATGAGGCAAATCTCTATGTCGTCGTTGATAATCCTGTATGGCAGGCACAACTGTTTCTTTTGAAAAATAAAATTTTAAAGAAATTTAATGAGTTAGGTGCAAATCTTAGAGATATTAAATTTATTATTGAAAAAGGAGGCTCTTTTAAGGAGTAATTATGGATGAAGAGAAAATAAAAAACAAAGTTGAAGACAGATATGATGCCTCGCAAATTCAGATATTAAAGGGTCTTGAGGCAGTCCGTCGCAGGCCTGCAATGTATATTGGTGATGTGGGTATAAGGGGCCTTCATCACCTCATATTTGAAGTCGTTGACAACAGTGTGGATGAGGCACTCGCCGGGCATTGTGACCATATAAGGGTTTCGATTGATAAAGATATTGTTGAGGTTGAAGATAATGGTAGAGGTATTCCCACTGATATCCATCCCACTCAGAAGAAATCTGCACTTGAGGTCGTAATGACAATGCTCCATGCAGGTGGAAAATTTGATGACAAGGTCTATCGGATTAGCGGAGGGCTTCATGGTGTTGGTGTTTCAGCCGTGAATGCGCTCTGTGAATTCCTTGAAGCCGAGGTATATCGTGATGGCAAGATATATTTCCAGAGATATAAAAAAGGCGAGCCTGAGGAACCAGTAAAGGTAATCGGAAAGATAAAGAAGCAGGGCACAAAGATAAGATTCAAACCTGATAAAGAAATTTTCCGTAAGGTGGAATTCAATAAAGAAATCGTTGCCCAGCGTCTAAGGGAGATCGCATTCTTAAATAAAGGTCTAAAGATTGACTTTGAAGATATAAAGACAGGGACAAAAGAAAGATTCTATTCCACCGAAGGTGTGCTTGATCTTGTAAAATATCTTGATTCGGGAAGACAGAGGCTCCACAAACCATTCTATGTCCATGATGTTCAAAATGGAATTGAGATTGAAATTGCAATGGAATACAATGATTCCTATCTTGAAAATATCTTCACCTTTGCCAATACGATAAATACCCATGAAGGTGGCACACATCTTATTGGATTCAAATCTGCATTGACAAGAACCCTTAATGAATACGCACGAAAACACAATCAATTAAAAGAAGACCTCGCTTTCACCGGGGAAGACACCCGAGAAGGACTCACTGCGGTTGTATCAATAAAGATAAAAGAACCACAATTTGAAGGACAGACCAAGACAAAATTGGGCAACCCTGAAGCAAAGGGTGCGGTTGAATCCTTGATGAATGAAAAATTTTATGCCTTTCTTGAAGAAAATCCGAGGATTGCAAATATCATTGTTAACAAAGTCTTAACCGCGGCAAAATCCCGTGAGGCAGCAAAAAAGGCAAGGGAATTAACCCGAAGAAAATCACTGATTGACAGCGAATTTCTGCCTGGCAAACTTGCTGATTGCTCCTCTGAGAATCCGGATGAGAGTGAGATATTTGTCGTTGAGGGTGATTCTGCAGGTGGCAGTGCAAAACAAGGAAGGGATAGACGATTCCAGGCGATACTTCCCTTAAGAGGTAAAATCCTAAATGTGGAAAAGAGTGGATTAAATAAGATTCTCAGCAATGAAGAGATAAGGACATTGATCTCGGCAATTGGCTGTGGCATCGGTGAAGACGATTTTGATATTTCTAAATTAAGATATAAAAAGATTGTGATTATGACCGATGCAGATGTTGATGGTGCACATATAAGAACACTGCTTCTCACATTTTTCTTTAGATTTATGCGGGAATTGATCGATGCGGGTGTCATTTACATTGCCCAGCCACCATTATATCGTATCCGTTATGACAAAAAAGAAGAATATATGTATTCTGACGAAGAACTTCAGAAATTTCTGAAAAAACATTCTGGAGAAAAATATGACATTCAGCGTTACAAGGGTCTTGGTGAAATGAATCCTGAGCAACTCTGGAAGACCACAATGGATCCTGAAAAAAGGATTTTAAAAAAGGTAACGATGGAAGATGCGGCAGAGGCAGACAGGCTATTTTCAATCCTTATGGGAGATGAGGTGGAACCAAGAAGAAAATTTATTGAAGAAAATGCAAAATTTGTTGAAAATCTGGATATTTAAGGAGGCATAATGAATCATTTACAGAATCTGAAAGAACTTTCAGAAGCATTCGGTATCTCAGGTTATGAGGATGATATTGTTGAGATACTGAAGGGTAAATTTGAAAAGCACGCAAAGGTTTTCAGAGATCGTATTGGCAGTATCATTGCCCAGAAGAATGGAACTGCTGACAGTCCAAAGATTATGTTTGCAGCACATATGGATGAAATCGGATTTATGGTAAAAGAAATCACAAAAGAGGGTTTTATAAAATTTCTGCCCATTGGTGGATGGTGGGATGGTAATCTACCTGGAATGCGGGTGCAGATTAAAAATAAAAAAGGCGAACTTATACCTGGTGTAATCGGATTGAAACCAATACATGAACTCTCTCCTGAAGAGAGAAAAAAACTGCCTGAAATCGAACAGATGTATATTGATGTAGGAGCAACTAAAAATTTTCAGGTTTCGGAAAAACTTGGAATAAAACCTGGGGACCCGATTATGCCGGTTGGGCCATTTGTGCAGATGGCAAACGATGATCTATTACTTGCCAAGGCATGGGACGATAGGATTGGATGTGCATTATTAGTTGATATGCTCCAGGAGATATCCGCGCTTGAACATTCCAACACTGTCTATCTTGTGGGCACGGTTCAGGAAGAAGTAGGATTGAGGGGTGCCAAAACATCTGCATCTTTAATACAACCTGACTTTGCATTCGCCCTTGATGTGAGCATCTGTCGTGATACACCAGGGAATGGTGGGGATGCGAATGAAAAACTCGGTGCGGGTGTCGCAATCCTTATCTATGACCGAACAATGATACCGCATAAAAATTTAAGGAATTTTGTCATTGAGATTGCTGAAACAAACAACATCCCCTATCATCTCACATCAATCAAGGGCGGATATGATACAGGCGCCATCCATCTGACAAATTTTGGCGTCCCCAGCCTGGCATTGGGTATTCCAACGAGATATGTCCATTCTGCCTCAAGTATCATATCTTATGAAGACTATGAAAATCTCTTAAAATTGGCCATACTGATCGTGAAGAATTTAAACCGTGAGGTAATGGAACAAATTTTAAAATAGGAGGAACAATGCCGAAGCGTGTAATAAAGCTCGGAGCGATCTACTATATCTGGACCACGACCAAGGACTGTATTGAAATATTTAATGACCCTCACTGGGCAAGGTTTTTATTATTATCCATTGGCTACCATCGCTATATGCTTAATTACAAAATCTTTGGCTATCTCATAATGCCGGAATCATTCCATGTGATAATCCAGCCGGGAAAGATGTTCACGGTATCCAAGATAATGAAACTTATAAAAGGGAATTTTGCAAGGAAATATAATGAAGTAAAAAAAAGAGAAGGCACAGTCTGGTCCCAGAGTTTTGATGCAGAACTTGTTGAGAATATGGCGCAATTAAAGGAACATCTTGATTACATCCATATGCAACCTGTTAACCGTGGACTTGCAAAAGACCCCGGTGAATACGAATTTTCAAGTTATAACAACTACTCCCGTGCCCGCAGAACCACAATTCAACTTGTAATTGACTCTTTACCGGAGGATTTGACATAGAACCCGGATAAATTCTTCCAACCTCCAGACTCACTTCCTCAACCGACTTCCTTCTCCTCAACATTTCTTTGGAATAGAAACTTCAAGCTCATTCTTTTCACGGATCTAAATTACCAATCCCATTCTCTCTCATTTTCACATTTCGTCAATTAACGAAATGATAAAATGTGGAGCAAATTTTCCATATGTAGCAAAGTTTTCTTCTCTTTAGGCACTTTAATTTCAAAAGATAAATATCTGTCTGTAGCATTCAATTTCTCAATTCGACAATTGTCGAATTGAGAAATTGTTAAATTTATACATCCTTTGAGAATAGTGAGATATTCAGGGTTTAGTCTGTGAAATCCACATCAAACAGGGATAATCCATTATCCGCCAAACATCGTGGCGGAATATTCTTACATTGCTCTCACCCAAAATGCACTGAAACAATTGCAGAGTATCGGAAATAATTATGAAATCCTGAAACAAGTTCAGAATGATAAAGAAAAAAGTTCGGGCATGGTGATACTGCGTTTCCTACGGCTCCCGACTTCACTGTCGGGACGATCCCATTAATGTTTTTGTAGTGGTCAAGATTGCTTGATTTTCGCCTTTAGCCTTCTTGAGCACTTTTTAGCCTTTTTGAGCCCTTTTCTACTCTGACAGTAGCAAGTAGAGAGTAGCCTGCCATCCGCCGCACAGTATGGCGGAAGTGTGGCGGGTAGCGAGAAAAAAATCTGTCCATCCACAATTCTTTCATTAGATTATTGACAATGATTTTTACTTGGCTATAATCAATTATGCTTTCTCGGGTATTATCCTGTGCTACATACGGGATTGATGGTTATTTAGTAAATGTTGAGGTTGACCTATCTGGTGGTCTGCCTGGATTTACTACAGTTGGACTGCCTGATAATGCAGTAAAGGAATCAAAAGACCGTGTGTATGCAGCGATAAAAAATGCAGGATTCCGCTTTCCATCAAAAAGGATAACAGTCAATCTTGCACCAGCAGATATAAAGAAAGAGGGTTCAAGTTTTGACCTGCCCATTGCCATCGGTATCCTTGCTGCATCCCAAACCGTGCGCACAAGCACCCTTGAACGGTATGCCATCCTTGGTGAATTATCCCTTGATGGTTCATTAAGACCGATAAAAGGGGCAATCTCTGTCTCCCTTGCTGCCCAGGCAAATAAACTTGATGGGCTCATTCTTCCTTCTGCCAATGCAAAAGAGGCGGCGATTGTTGAAGGCATAAATGTCTATGGTTTTGAGAATTTGATTGAGGTCGTGGCATTTTTAAATGGTGAACTGGAGGTAAGCCCGGTCGTTGTTGACCGTGAAGAGATATTCAAGGCAGTCTCAAAATATCCCATTGATTTTGCTGAAGTCAAGGGTCAGTATCATGCAAAGCGTGCCCTGGAGATTGCAGCCGCAGGTGGTCATAACATCCTGATGATTGGACCACCAGGCACAGGTAAGACGATGCTTGCAAGGAGGCTCGTCACAATCCTGCCACCGATGACCCTTTATGAGGCACTTGAAACAACAAAGATTCATTCGGTTGCTGGTATATTGCCACCTGGTGAATCATTGATTGGCACAAGGCCCTTTCGTGCACCGCACCATACAATCTCTGATGCCGGGATAATCGGTGGTGGGCACATTCCAAAGCCTGGTGAGGTTTCACTGGCGCATAATGGTGTCTTATTCCTTGATGAACTCCCAGAGTTTCATAAAAATGTCCTTGAGGTTTTGCGCCAGCCCCTTGAGGATGGCTCTGTTACAATTGGCAGGGCAAAGGTAACCCTCACCTATCCAGCACGATTTATGCTTGCAGCCGCAATGAACCCCTGCCCGTGTGGTTATTTTACCGACCCCTATCATGAATGTAGATGCACACCATTACAGATCCAGCATTATCGGGCAAAAATATCCGGTCCTTTACTTGATAGAATTGACATCCACATTGAAGTACCTTCTTTGAAATATGATGAACTAAAATCTGCTCAACCCGGAGAATCATCTGATGATATAAAAAATAGGGTCAACAAGGCACGACAGATACAGTTGAATAGATTCAAAGAAACAAAAAGAAAGATATTCTGCAATGCCCATATGGAAACCAGGGACATAAGAAAATTTTGTCCCATTGATGAAGAGTCACAGAACCTGCTCAAAACCGCAATTGAAAAATTCGGTCTCTCTGCTCGTGCCTATGACAAGATACTAAAGGTTGCAAGGACCATAGCAGATTTAGAATCAAGTGAAAATATAAAAGTTCAGCATATAGCTGAAGCAATACAATATAGGAGTCTTGATAAAGATGTCTGGCAAAAATTATAAATTAACATTAAAAAAATTAGCAAAACAGATAATTGGCCTCAATGATGAGGTTATGCTACTTGATGGTTCAAAGAAAAGATATATCAACTTTGATAATGCAGCGAGCACACCCGCACTATCACCAGTTCAGAAAAAGATTGGTGAATTTTTAAAGTGGTATTCCAATGTCCACCGTGGGACCGGATTCAAATCCCAACTCTCTTCCTGGGTCTTTGAAGAGGCACGGAATATAATCGCAGATTTTGTCAAAGCCGATGAGCATTGTTGTGTAATATTCTGCAAGAATACAACCGAGGCGATAAATAAACTCTCAAGCAGATTCCATTGTCCAGCACTGGATAAAGAAAGACCCATCGTCCTCACCACAATTATGGAACACCATTCCAATGAACTTCCCTGGCGCAAGGTTGCACAGGTGATTCATATTGAATTAAACCCTGATGGAACAATAAACAAAAATGACTTTTATGAAAAATTGAAAAAGTATGCAGGTAAGATTCAACTCGTTGCAATCAGCGGTGCATCAAATGTAACAGGTTATATAAATCCAATATATGAATTTGCAAGAAAGGTTCATGAAGTAGGTGCCCAGATTGCAGTAGATGCGGCACAACTTGCACCACACCGGCCAATTGATATAAAACCAAAAAACGACCCTGAACACTTAGACTATCTTTCTTTCAGTGCCCACAAAATGTATGCACCTTATGGAATTGGTGTCCTTGTTGCAGATAGATCCGCATTTATGTTTGGAACACCTGATGATGTTGGTGGTGGAACTGCGGATATAGTTGATTTGGAGAGTGCTTACTGGAAGGACCTGCCAGAACGCGAGGAAGCAGGAACCCCTGATATCATAGGTGTTGTTGCCCTTGCTGAAGTAATAAAACTAATCCAGAAAATCGGATTTGAACAGATTATTAAGCATGAGACAAAACTCACCAGATATGCCTTAAAAAGATTGAATGAAATTCCAGAGATTATTATCTATGGAGACCGTAATCCTAAGAACGCCCATAACCGGCTCGGTGTCATATCATTTAATATTAAAGGGATGCACCACGCCTTAGTTTCGGCGATATTGAGTTATGAAGGCGGCATTGGAGTACGCAATGGCTGTTTCTGTGCCCATCCTTATGTGAAGTGCTTGCTTGGTGTCACACCTGAAGATGCAAAGAAGATTGAACAGATGATAATAAACCGCGACCGCTCTGAAGTTCCTGGTGCAGTGAGAATCAGTTTCGGAATATATAATACAAAAGAAGAAATTGACGAATTGATAGTAATGCTACAAAAGATTATCAAAGGAGAATATAAGGGTAAATATATATTAGATAAAGAACGGGGCGAATACTATCCTGAAGGATTTGAGTTCAAATTCCAGGAATTCTTCAGTTTTGATTAGAAGGGGAAAAGTCAACACAATCCAGACAGTCTGGAAAGTGTTGACTTTTGAGGTTATGAACCCTTATCCCCCACCATACCCTCTCCCTTAAAAAGGAAGAAGACAAAGGAATCCCCTGAATCTAAGATCTATTTAACCAGAACCACCTTCTGCTGTTTTATCCCCTCTGGTAGCACAAAGGACAAAAAGTATACTCCCTGCGGCAGTCGGCTAAGTGAGATCTTTTCTCTGAACTCGCCTTTCTGGTAGAACTTGTTCTCTGATTGGACCAGTGCACCGATGACATTATATATTTTTGTTTCAACTTTGCCAGGCCGCGATTTTTTCAGGGTGTAATCAATGTGATTCCTCGTAAGAGTAGAAATCTGTGGAAGATCTTTTATTACAACCTCGGATTGCTTTAGTTGCTCAGCAATTCCAATCGCCAGATTTGATACATCACCGGTGATTACAATTGCATAAGGCTGGTCTGCTCCAGTCGGAACATTTTTACCTCTGACCCAGGCTATCCAGGTCCCAGTAGCAGGGGCGTTGAGTCGGAAATTCTCTTCTACATTATTTGAATCCGCGCTACCACCGGAGGCTGATTGACCACCAGAATAGTAGTTACCCCAGTAAGAAGTTCCTGAAGGACTCACAACCCTGAGGTCAAGGTTGTTTACCTGTGACCTTGTTACCGAAGGATTGCCTGCAGTATCGGTCCAGCACAGGGTGACTCTTAGCGGAATTGAACTATTTACCTGCCACTGATATACTACACTGTCATTAGTATTCAATCCGCCGGTTGCCGAATCATGGAGGAGTAGTTTTCTTGTATCTCCAGTAAAGTATAATACGCTATCAAGGTCTATCCTGCCCCAGCCAATGTCATAGTTAGGCACAGTATATCCAGTGATATTAGGATCCGTGGAGACAACTGCCATTGCCTTTAATAGTGCAGCTGAGGGATTTGGGATTGCATTTCCAGGAACTTCTGAACCCGTGGGATAAAAACCACGGTTTAGGTATTCTCTTATCAATCCCACTGCTCCACAGGCTGAAGGCGATGCCATACTTGTGCCCGACATCTGCCAGTAAGAACTACCCGATCCGGATGTTGAGCCCTGGGCAGAATATAATCCCGGGTCACCAATGGTATTTAGTCCACCCGGTGCCATCAATGTTGGTTTGTATCGGGTATCATCAGTCGGTCCCCTTGATGAGTAGGATGCAATTGCTGTAGGATCTGATCTTCCAACCGAACCAAGTGTTAATGCACCCTTGGCATTTCCTGGACTACCTGTGGTATTGGCACCTGGCCCACTATTCCCTGCAGAAATAACAAGCAGGCAAGTTTTTCTCCGCCACATAAACTGGTCTGCCTGGGCATCATAAGTGTAGTAATCTCCATTAGTAGAGGCACCCCAGGAGTTTGAAACAACCATTGCTCCATATGCATAACTTGTATCCCAGAGTTGATTAAGATCTGACCATATACTCAGACCACCAGCTGAAATACCGATGTCACAAAAAGAAAGTTTTGCTAATTTTGCAATCCCATCATAGACTGAGGTCCCGCCATTATAAGAATCATCGCCACAAACCGTGCACCCGGTATGTGAACCGTGCCAGTAATTTGCTGCTTCATCACCAAATCCTGCTGAAGGTCCGCCACGGCTGTAGTTTATCACCTTTCTATGGCTTGGATAACTTCCCCAGGTTGTAATTGGATATGTCGAATGGTAAAATGCCCAGTGTGCGGTAGTAATTCCGGAATCGGTCGTGCCCAATATCTGACCCGAACCCTTTAAACCCTTTGCCCAAATTGTTGTATCACTACTAACCGAACCACCCTGGACAATCCTTGTAGTATTGTTGTTATGCAATTCTATCTCTGGACGGGGTTCTATCCAGTGGATACCTTTGATATTTGCCAGGGCTTCAAGATGTGCAGAACTTATCTCAGCGACAACCAATTTACTAACAACTTCAGAGGCATCAAGAATCCTTGCCCCTGTACTGGTTATCTTTGATACGATATCAGCAAGATCTTCAGTATCATAGACCAAAATTGTCGCCTTATATAATCCAGCCCTGTTTTTCAGTTCAGGATGAATTTTGTATGCAGGATGCCACAAACCAATCCAGTTGATAAATGATTTCTGACTTATCAATTCTTTTTGATATTTTTCCATTTTCACAATGTATGCATAATCAGGAATGTAACCGAGCACCTGAATCCCGCTGTTTTTCAGTTGTTCCTTCCATTCTTTCAATATTGGACCCTTGCACTGGACAATGTAGTAATTTTCGGTTTCTTCTTCAGCAATAAGATTCAAAGGCATATCCGGTTCACCATTTTGGGGGTCAAATTGATAGGTCTTCAACCGGATTATCTGCCCCTGTGTAAAAGATACGCAGAACAAAACCAACAACACCATAATCAGGTGTCTATTATTCTTTAATAAAACCATACATCCTCCTTTCTGTTAACAAAAAATATCTGCACATCGTTTTTTTATTATTTTTGCACCTCCTTTCTAAGACTTTAGTATTTGATAATTGACTTTCAAAACAAATTAACTTTCTATTATACCTATCGTGTTTATTATCTCCTGTCAATATGTTGTTTGCTATGATATTAATCTGCATTTAGAGGTCTATTTACTGATACCCTTTATCCCTCACCCTGCCCTCTCCCCTAAAAAGGGATAGGATAAAGGTGAGGGTTGGCATAACAAGGGGGGAATAAACAAGAAAATTCAGCAAACACTAAACTATTTTACCCACTAAGCATCGTGGCGGAGTTGCGGGCTCAGAATAACAGAAAGAAAAGATTTAGGACAGGGCTTACCCCTGCATTTTAACCATTTAACCAATCACCATTTAACAAATCTGTAGCGTCCGAGTTCAGTCGGACGAAAAATGATCGTCCAGTTGAAACTGGACGCTACATATCCTTAAAAATTTGTGGAATTGCGAGTTTTGTCTCGCGCTAATCTTGTTTTTCTCACTACTTACTACTTCACTACTCGTTACTTTCATTAAAAAACGCAGACCAATCCGCTGCGCCACACAGAAGAATAAAATCCTTGAAAAATCCCCTTTTGCGAAAGTGGGAATATAAAATCGACTAAACGCTGATTCAAATCATCCCGTAACAATAATCTTTTCTGAGTGTAGTAATTTTGTTCTGTAGTAAATTTGAATAAAATAAATGCCGTTTTTATCTATCCTTACATACTTACTATTCTGTTTCTTAATGAGCCTTCCAGAGACATCAAAAATCTTTATTAGAATATCTGAATAACTGATCTGTATTGAAAAACTACCTTTATTGGGATTGGGAAAGACCGAAATCTTTTCTATTGAATTTTCTACATTCTCAGAGACATAGGGTGACATTGTATTCAAGAACAGAAAGTTACCCCTTGACTGGTGCCAGTTTGTGACAATCAAATCGAGATTCTTTGAATATGTATAATCAACCCATACTGTTTCTGGCTGGGAGATGATATTTCTGATTGAGACCCAGCCATCAATATAAGAAAAACAATACTGGTCCCTGGTCAGATCTCCACTTGGCCGCCTCACCCTTGTGATATTCTTTATCCATCGGTTATTCAGATAAAAGACCCGCTTTGTCGGTGTTACAAGGTGTGGTTCATTGGTTATTGATACCGGCAGTGTATTATCAACATCGCCAAAAATGATATTCTCGCATACCAACTGGCTCGGACTTGAAGGACTCCACTGCCAGGAAGGGGTTGTTGGAAATGTACCACCAGTATTTTCAAAAACCTTTACGGATTCCCACCAGCCTCCAGCAGAAAGGTCTAAATCACCATCCTGGTCAACATCACCTAAGGCAACACAGGAATAATAGGTCAAATTCTGGCTTGTCCAGGAAGGGGTTGTCGAAAGGTTCACCCCTGTATTGAAATAGAGCTGACAGTTACTCTGACCACCGAGTTGACCATTATTCGCACAGACCATATCTAAATCACCATCATTGTCAATATCACCAAATGCAAGTTTTAGTGTGTTGAGTGATTGGGCTGACTGCCAGTAAGGTGTTGTGCCGAGCATACCTCCAATATTTCGGTAGATCAAATTTGGACCCAATTCAGCAACTAAACCCAGGTCCAAATACCCATCCTGGTCAATATCCACCCAGGAGACATCATAAAAATACGATACAATATTTGATTGCCAGACCGGCAACGTATCAAGGATACCATTATTATTCAAATACACCTTTGCCCTCTGGGCACTATCACCATAGGATTCACCACTGGCAACTGCTAAATCCAGGTCTCCATCACCATCCATATCACCGAATGCACAGGCAAATGAATTGTCCCGGTCATTGGGATGCCAGGAAGAATTTGACTGGAATGTGCCTGACTGATTGTAGTAAAATTTATCATACTGGGGTGTATAAGGGTCACCATAATTTGCTACTGCAAGGTCAGGATAACCATCGTAATTTATATCACCTAAACTTATATGGGCATTGTATCCAACATCAGAAGACTGCCAGCCAGCAATATGCTGGAGTGTATCATTATGATTATAATTGACCTTATTCCGATTCTGAGCCATATCATTTCCATTGCCCGTAACAAAATCCAGGTCCCCATCCAGGTCAACATCAACCAGTGCCCCACCGGTTGAATAGTCTGTATCTATTGATTCCCAGTTGGGTTGATTTGGATAGGGAATGACTGATAATAATAAAACAAATAGAATCATATCTCCCCCTTTTATGGATAAATCTTTTCCAGCATCCTTGGAAAGGGAATCGTCTCCCGGACATGGGGGATTTTACAAATCCAGGCAACTGTGCGCTCCACCCCCAGACCAAAACCACTGTGCGGACAGGTTCCAAATTTGCGTAAATCAAGATACCACTTATATGGCTCTTCAGGAAGATTATTCTCTTTTATCCTTTTGACCAGGGTCTCATAATCATCCTCCCTCTGACCACCACCAATTATCTCTCCATAGCCTTCAGGTGCAATCATATCAACGCTTAAAGAGAGTGATTCATCATTCGGGTCCCGTTTCATATAAAATGCCTTGCACCGTGCAGGATAATGGTGCACCAGAACCGGTCTATCAAAACTCTCGCTGATCAATGTCTCCTGTGGTGCACCAAAGTCATCGCCATACTTAAAATCAGGTTCTTTTTTATGAATCATATCCACTGCCTCTTTATAGGTTATCCTGGGGAATGGTCTCTTTATATTTTCAAGTTTTGTAATATCCCTTTCCAGAACCTTTAACTCTTCTTTTCTGCTTTCCAGCACCCGTTCAACAATGTATACAACAAAATCCTCTTCCAAATCCATTAGACCATCAAGTTCAAGATAAGCAACCTCAGGCTCAACCATCCAGAATTCGGTCAAGTGCCTGCGGGTCTTTGATTTCTCAGCCCGAAATGTTGGTCCAAAACAATATACCTTACCCAATGAGGCAGCAGTTGCCTCGTTATACAACTGACCGCTCTGGGTCAAATATACAGTCTCACCATAGTAATCAACCGGGAAAAGGGTTGTTGTTCCTTCTACAGATGCAGGTGTCAGAATTGGTGTATCCGCATTGATAAACCCATGATTATCCAAAAAATCCCTTATTGCCTTTATTACCGTATGCCTTATTCTCAATATCGCATGCTGTTTCCGAGAACGAATCCACAGATGGCGAATAGGCAGGAGGAACTCTACTGAATGAGGTTTTGGTGTAATGGGATAATCCGTAGCAAGCTGGACAATCTTCAAATCGGTTGCTACAATTTCATATCCACCAGGCGCCCTTTTGTCTTCGCGCACAAAACCTTTTATTATAACCGAAGACTCTTGAGTTATTTTGTCTGCAATATGAAAGATCTCTGGTCTCGCATCACCCTCGCTGATCACCGACTGAATTATACCTGTTCCGTCGCGGATGAGCAGGAATCTGACCTTTCCTGAAGAACGTTTGTTATACAACCAGCCCTTTATTTCCACTTCCTTACCTTCATATTTTCCAATATCTTCAATATAAATCTGCATATTCTTAATATACTCTATTTTTTGAAAAAGTCAACCTATATCTAATGTGAGTCTTTTCAACTTTCCATTATCATTTGCAAAAATTAAACAAGAACATTGAAGCTAAGGCAAATGGGAGAAAAGTTAGATAACTATACTCTTGACAACACCTGAATCGTGGTTATTATATAACATAATATTAGGGGATAAGATAGAAACATGAATTTAAGGTTTCATCTGCCTCATACAAGATGAGGGAAAGGAGACAACAAAAAACCAAACGGCAATCTTTTGCAGATTTGTTACGATGTAAGAAATTGTTGAGTGTTCTCAAAATATCATAGCAAGGAGAAAAAATGGAGAAAAAATCAATAACTGCAATTTTTTGTATTATGCTAATTGTATCCCTTGGATGCAAAAAAGAAGATAATAATGGTAATGGCAATGGTGGTGGGCAGACCATAACCGGCGAAAATATTTTCAACCACACCTGTGCTGACCTTTCCCAGATTCCGGCAGAATGGATTGATTCAGTAAAGGCAAATCTCAAGATCCATTATGCCCACACCTCACACGGTGAACAACTCACCATTGGTCTGGAACGGATAGAAAATTCAAATAGTACATATAGTGTGGCGATTGATTTCAGTAATCTCCCTGATGAACCAGGCGCACTCTGTATCTTTGACGGTCAGGAAAATGAAATCTATATCACTCCTGACCTTTACTGGGAGAGTCAGGATGGAATGAATAATACCAGGGCAGTTCTGAGCCACAATCCTGAAATAAATGTCTCAATGTGGTGCTGGTGCACACAACTTGACTATTACACCCAGTCTGAGACCCAGGCATATCTTGATTCAATTACAAAACTCGCCAGTGAGTTTCCCAATGTAACCTTTGTCTTTTTCACCGGCAATGCCCAGGCAATAGATGCTGATGGATACAATAGGCACACACGAAACCAGCAGATCCGGCAGTTCTGCAATGACCACCATTTTGCCTGCTTTGATTTTGCTGACCTGGATGCCTGGTACTATGACGGAAGTTCCTGGGAACAGGCGACCTACGACTACAATGGCACAGTAGTTCCTTGCGAACACCCCAATTTCCATGGTGATGAAGGTGGCCATACAACATTTGAAAGTTGTGAGCAAAAGGGTAAAGCAGTCTGGTGGATGCTTGCGCGTATCGCAGGCTGGCAGGGTCCATAATCAAAACTTCTAAATCCGGCGACAAAGACTGAAAGACCTTTTTAACCAAGGAGATACAATGGTGCTAAGGAGAATTTTCGGAGTTATCACAATTTTTCTTTGTCTGATCATTACTTTCTTGTTCTGCGGCAAAAAGAACGAGCATTCACCTGAAATAACTGACATTCAGAGACAACTTGATTCTGCCGCCACAAATGGCAGGGAAGATACAATACGGATACCTGCAGGAACATACAATGTCGGAACAACCTTGACCTATCACTCAGAAGAAGCCTATGCCTTATATATCATCGGTGCTGGGATGAATCAGACCATTCTTGATGGTCAGGATGAAGTTCAAATAATGAATCTCAGTACTGTTGGCTTAAATGCTGACCTGTATGTAAAAAACATAACTTTCCAAGAGGGACATTCAAACGGCTATGGTGGAGGACTCAGGGCTGAATCTGATCAGGGATTGATTCGCATTGATTCCTGCGAGTTCATACAGAATACCGCTGATACACTCGGGGGTGGTGCCCATATCATTTCTGCTTATGGAACTGCTACTGTTGGCGATTGCATATTCAGGGGTAACCAGGAGATCGATGATGCCGGTGGATTGAATGCTGCGGCAGATGGCGGTGGTGGTATTATGAATTATCTTTTAGGAACAGGCGTATCCTTGACTATCAGTAATAACACCTTTTCCAATAACCGAGCCCAGCTGGATGGTGGAGGCTGTTTTGTCAGAATTAATGACAGTGGAGACATAACTTTTAATAACAACACATTCTCGGGGAATACCACTATTTCTGCCGGTGGCGCAGGCACAATGATCCATCTGAATGAAGGTAACCTGGAATATTCGGGCAATACATACACCTCCAACAATTCTGCTGAAGATGGTGGAGGTCTCTGGATATGGAATGGTAATGGAACCCTTAACATTACTGGAAACACATACACAAATAACCAGGCAACGATCAATGGCGGTGGTGCAATGATTTCTACAGACCAGGGAACAGTGAATTGCACAAGAAATATTTTCAGTGGTAACAGTGCGGGCAATGTTGGTGGTGGCCTTTCCTATTCTACGAATAACGGACAGATGAACTTTGCCCACAATACCTTCTATGGCAACCAGGCAGGCGACGGGGGTGGTGTGTGTCTCTATTTTGATCAGGCAAGTGCCCAGACAACAATGCTAAATAGTATCTTTTGGCACGACAATCCAAATGAACTATCTATGTCTGGAGCGACTACTACAATCGTCACCTATTCTGATATTGAAAACGGAACTGGCCAACCCTGGTTTGGCACAGGCTGTATTGCCTTAAATCCACAATTTGTAAATGCCAGTGACGGAGATTTTCATCTGACATCCACATCACCCTGCATTGATACGGGCGACCCCTCTTCACCAAATGACCCTGATGGTACACGGGCTGATATGGGTGCACTCTACTACCAACATTAGAGAATAGAGAGAAGTGCTGGCAAACCGCTTGATATAAATGGACAGCCCCGCCTTTGGCGGGGCTGTCTTCGTACTAATGCTATTGCATTATACGCGTTCTATTTTTGTGGCTTTTGGTCCCTTGGGTGAATTAGTGATTTCAAACTTCACTCTATCACCTTCAGAAAGCGTACGATAACCTTCACCCACTATCTCTTGGAAATGAGCAAATACATCACCGGTTCCGTCTTCTTTCTCAATAAAACCATAACCTTTACGGCTATCAAACCACTTTACCTTACCATATATAGGCATTTTTTCTCCTTTCAAGCTTCCTTCTGTTTTATTGGGGATTAACTCAATGTGTAACCGGTAAAAACCAGGACTACCATTTGTAATCTAACGCCAACAAACATCTGTCTGCCTGATTATAAGTATATATAAAAATTAACTGTTGTCAACAGTCAAGTAATCATTATTCCTGAAGACCTGGTATCTTGACTTTTAAAGATATATCCATATAATAAAATATGAAAATCGGAATATTGATTCCTGCCTACAATGAGGCTGAAAACATACCCCATCTTATTCCAATGTTTGATGAATTTATAAAAAAATACCCTGATTATGAAGTTGTATTCATTGATGATGGTTCAACCGATTCCACCCAGAGATTATTAAATGAATACAAAAGAGATTATCTAAAAATAGCAACGCACAAAAGAAATCTCGGCAAAACCCAGGCAATAATAACTGGTGCAAGGGCAACCGATGCCGAAATTCTGGTCATATATGATGCAGATATGCAATTTGATATCTATGATGTGCCAGGATTGGTAGATTTGATTTTAAATCAGAATGCGGATGTTGCCACAGGCTGGAAACAGGGAAGATATGAAAAGAAGTTTGTTTCAAGTATTTATAACTGGTGCGGAAGGAAGTTATTCAATTTAAATGTCCATGATATGAATGCGATAAAGGCATTCAGGCGCGAGGTTTTGCAGGCAATACCCCTGCGCCGTGACTGGCATCGTTATATCGTTCCTCTGGCAAATGAATACGGCTTTGTTATTAAGGAGATACCAGTAACCTTAAAACCGAGGTTACACGGCGAGCCCAAATATCAGAAAAAGATAAGGATAATAATCGGATTTTTTGACTTACTTGCCGTGAAGTTCCAGTTAACATTTTTACAAAAACCCCTTTTATATTTTGGAACTGCCGGGATGTTTCAGATACTTTCAGGGATTATAATCGGAATAATCGCCGTAATCTTGAGAATCCTCGGGCATGGATTCAGACCGTTATTATATCTTGTTATACTTCTCGTTGTCTCAGGTATTCTATTCTTTGCCCTGGGTTTGATTGGTGAATCAATAAGAGCAATCATTGATCGCCTGGAAAAATTTGAATCTCCTAATAAGTAAATATTTTATGATTACACAAATAATAAAAAATTGATACTACAAATTAAAAATGGAAGAAAAAAAGAAAAATAAATTTACAATTCTCTGGATAATCTTAAGGATAATAATAGGTATCGGGCTCATTGCTTTTTTGCTGATAAAACTTGATGTAGAGAAGATTATACTCAATATAAAAAATATGGATTTACGGAATCTGGCTCTCGCCCTCATCCCCTATTTTTTGTTTATCGTTGCCTCTGCCTGGCGCTGGCAGGTTCTCCTTGATTATAAAAAAATGAATATACCATTTAAAGATTCATTGATAATTTATTTTATCGCCCTTTTTTTCAACAATTTTTTACCCACAACCGTTGGTGGTGATGTTATGAGGATTGTTTATTCGATAAAAGAAAGAAAGACCGATGCCTTTGCGATTGTGATTGCAGACAGGATACTTGGATTTATTGGACTTTTTATCTTTGGTCTATTTGCTGTAACCTATCTTTATATCTTCCAGAAAAGGAGTGAATTTTTATTGTTAATGATAATCGGACTTCTTGCACTTTTATTAATCACATTCATCCTCTTCTCTGAAAAGATTTATTCATTTATCCATCCTTTTACTGCCAGATTAAAATTCTTCCGCATTGGTGAAAGGATAAACAATCTCCACAAAACAATGACTGGATTTGGCTCTGCCTGGGGTATTATCATTATCTGTATTATACAATCAATCATCATCCAGGCACTCCTTGCCATTTCTCCTTATCTTGTTTTAAATAGTATGGGTAACTACCATATCTCAATACTCCCCTTCTTTATTTATCTTCCAATAATAAATGTGATTTCTATGATACCAATCTCCTTCAATGCCCTTGGGGTTAGGGAAAATGCCTATGTGCTCCTTTTCCAACGCGCAGGATTGAGTGGCGAAGTTTCACTCACGGTCTCGCTTGTTTCTTTCTTCCTTACATTCTTATGGTCTCTGGTCGGTGGAATATTTTTTATCTTCTATAAAAAACCTTCAAATGTTTAGGTGCGTCTTGATTTTTAATATTTACTTTTTAAAAGGAGGTATATGAAGGTCTGTATGATTGGCACTGGTTATGTAGGTCTGGTTTCAGGGACCTGCTTCGCAGAGATTGGACACAATGTCGTCTGCGTTGATAATGATGAAAAAAAGATTGAGATTTTAAAGAGTGGAAAAATCCCTATCTATGAACCAGGACTCTTAGAGATGGTTAGAAAAAATGTCGCTGAAGGTAGATTAAAATTTACAACCTCAATCTCTGTAGGCGTTCGAGAATCATTATTTATCTTTATTGCGGTAGGCACACCACCGAAAGAAAATGGAGAACCCGACCTTTCAAGTGTTGAAAAAGTAGCAAGCGAAATTGGTGAGGCAATGGAAGATTACAAAATTATTGTGGAAAAAAGCACTGTTCCTGTCCAGACCGGAAAATGGATAAAAACCATCGTTGAGCGATTCAACAGAAGAAAAGTTGAATTTGATGTCGCATCAAATCCAGAATTTTTAAGAGAAGGTTCGGCGATACAGGATTTTCTAAAACCCGACAGAATTGTTCTCGGTGTGGAGAGCAAAAAGGCTAAAGAATTATTACTGGAATTATACAAACCAATTGATGCACCAAAGATTATCACAGATTTAGCAAGTGCCGAACTGATAAAACATGCCTCAAATTCATTTTTATCAATGAAAATTTCATTCATCAATGCCCTTTCAATCATCTGTGAATATTCAGGGGCAGATATTTTAAAGGTTGCCGAAGGTATTGGACTTGATAAAAGAATCGGCAGGGATTTTTTGAATGCCGGTGTGGGGTTTGGTGGTTTCTGTTTTCCCAAAGACCTCAAGGCTTTTATCGGCATATCCCAGAAACTGGGCTATGACTTCAGACTATTAAAAGAAGTAGAAAGGATAAATGAAGAACAGATGAAAAGGGTTGTTAAAAAACTTGAAGACTCTCTATGGAATTTGAGGGATAAAAAAATTGGAATTCTTGGACTTTCATTCAAACCCAATACCGATGATATGAGATTTGCACCTTCAATTACCATAATAAATGAGCTGAAGAAAGAAGGTGCGGTTGTAAAGGTATATGACCCGGTCGCAATGGAACGGGCAAAGGAGATAATGCCGGATATTGTTTATTGCAAAGATGCATACGAAGTGGCTGAAGATGCGGATGGAATAATACTCGTAACCGAATGGGATGAATTTAAACATCTTGATTTAAAAAGACTGAAAGAGAGAATGCGCCAACCTGTATTCCTTGATGGCAGAAATGTCTTTGACCCGCAGGAAATGAAAAAAATAGGCTTTATCTATACAGGAATTGGAAGATGAAAGTAATAATCACCGGTGGCGCAGGTTTTATCGGTTCACATCTTGTTGATTACTATTTAAATAAAGGCGATGAGGTCATTGCGATTGATAATTTAATAACTGGAAAAGAAGAAAATATAAAGCATAATCTAAAAAATAAAAAATTTCAATTTTTAAATTGCGATATCTGTAAACTACCCCATATAAAAGAAGACATAAAATTGATACTACACTTTGCTTCACCCGCGAGTCCACTTGATTACCTGAAATATCCGATAGAAACAATGAAAACAGCATCGATTGGAACGATAAATATGCTTGAACTTGCCTTAAAGAAAAATGCAAAATTTCTGCTTGCCTCTACAAGCGAAGTCTACGGTGACCCACTCATACATCCCCAGGTTGAAGAATACTGGGGAAATGTAAATCCAGTCGGGATGAGATCGGTCTATGATGAAGGAAAGAGATTTGCTGAGGCGATAACAGTGGCCTATCATAGAAAATTAAAATTAAGAATAAATATTGTCCGTATCTTCAATACCTATGGAGAAAGGATGCGCCCTGGAGATGGAAGGGTGATACCAACTTTTATTGAGCAGGCTTTAATGAACAAACCTATGACCATATTCGGTGATGGAAAACAGACAAGGAGTTTTTGTTATATAAGTGACCTTGTAAATGGGATTGTTAAACTTGCTGAAAGTGATTATCATATGCCCATCAACCTTGGTAATCCTAAGGAATTTACTATTTTAGAACTCGCTCAAAAAATAAAGAAACTGTGCAATAGCAAAAGTGAATTTGTATATAAACCATTACCTGAAGATGATCCCCACAGAAGAAACCCAAATATAATTAAGGCAAAAAAAATCCTCCACTGGAAACCAGTGATAGAACTTGATGAGGGTCTCAAAAGGGTAATAGATTGGTTTAAAACAAAATTATAGCGTGATGTGGATTTCTAAAGGGAAATATTGACAGGAATAAATTTTAGGATATAATGTATTTATAAATGGGCACCTTAAAAGGAGGTAAAATGAAAAAATTATGGATAATATTAATAATCATTGGCTTAATGCTTTATTGTGCAAAAAAAGAAGAACCATTAAAGGGTGAGAAGGGAGGAACTCTCGTCATTGGAACGACAGATCTACCTCCTGTGCTTTCGCCTTTACAGCCATCGGTTTTAGGTTCAAATGACATACTGAATCTGCTCTTTATGACCCTTCACAGGATTGACCCGCATACCGGAAAAATGAAACCAGAATTAGCAACCTCCTGGGAATTTTCTGAAGACCTAACTTCCATTACTTATTATTTAAGGAAAGATATAAAATGGTGGGATGGAGAACCAGTTACTGCTGAAGATGTTCTTTACACTTATGAAAAGATGCAGGAGCCAAAGACAAATTATCCCTTTATTGCCTCTTTAAAATATATCAAAAAGGTAGAATTGATTGATAAATACACCATAAAATTTTCCTTTACCCAGGTCTATGCAAATCTCCTCACTGATTCCGATATTATGCCCGTACCCAGACATATTTATGAAAAGTTCGGTGAAGAATTTGGCAAAACAAAGATTGTAGGAAATGGACCTTATAAGGTAAAAGAATGGGTTCCTGGTTCAGGATTAACACTTACTGCCAATGAAAATTATTATCGTGGCAGACCACCACTTGATGAGATTGTAATCAAATATTACAACAATATGGAAACAATGATTGCTGACTTTGAACAGGGAAATATAGATGTCGCATTCAACCTGACACCTGCTGATGCAAAAAAGTTTTCCAGCAATAAGAATATCAATGTTTTTTCAAAACCAGGAAATAGTTACATCTATATTGGCTGGAATCTGGAAAATGAATTCTTAAAGGATAAAGAAATTCGTAAGGCATTGACAATGGCAATAAATCGAACCCAGATACTGAATGATGTTTTATTAGGAATGGGACAGGTTTCACTCGGGCCATTACCACATTCATCCTGGGCATTTAACGAAAATATAACGCCGATAGAATTCAATCTTGCAAAGGCAAAAGAGATTCTTTTAAGCAAAGGGTTTGAGGATCGCAATCGTAATAAAATACTTGATAAAAATGGAAAAGACATCACCCTGACCATAATCACAAATGTTGAAAATCCGGAAAGGATTCAGATTTTAAATTTTGTTGCCAGTTATCTGACACAACTTGGGATTAAAGTGAATGCCCAGACAATGGGTGTAGGTTCATTCATTTCTGCACTCATTAATCGGAAATATGATGGTTTCATTATGGGTTGGAGCGTAGGCGATAAGATTGACCCAACATTATACTGGCATTCTGACCCCAATCGTGGAAAATTTAATTTTGTTCGATATAAAAATCCAGTTGTTGATTCACTAATTGATGTCGGCACTACAATGTTAAATCGAAGAAAGGCAAAGGAGATTTGGGGTGAATTCCAGAAGAGGGTTTATGAAGACCAACCATATACATTCCTCGTCGTTCCCAATGAAATCTCTGCGAATTATAAACGGGTGAAAGGAACAGATGAAGGGATTGCTCTTGCAAGTGCCTATACCTACTGGATACCAGAAACTGAAAGAAGGATCGCAATTGCCGCTAAAACCACACCTGCTCCAACAACACCAACATCTACCCCAGAAACACCAGCGTCTGCTTCTACAACAACCCCTGTAACACCAACCCCCACCACGACACCCACGACCACCAAAAAAGAAGAGGCACCCAAACCTTCACCCGCAGTTTCACCAGAGAAACTCTTAGAAGCAGCTGCCGCATCAAAGGAGACAACGGTTGTTGCTCCCCCACCTCCACCAACAACACCACCAAAGCCTTCAGTTATAACAAGACCTGAGCCGATAAAGAAAGTCTTGCCAAAATATCCTGAAGCAGCAAGAGCAATAGGTGCTACTGGTAAGGTCATAGTAAAGGTCGTTGTTGGCACTGACGGAAAGGTCAAATCTGCAACCATCTATTCCAGTTTTGGCAACCCTGCTTGTGAAGAAGCCGCACTTGCCGCTGCAAAACAATGGGAATTCAAACCTGCAACCAAAGACGGTGAACCATTTGAACAGAGTCTTCGGATTCCATTTGATTTTAAACCTTAAAAGTTATTTTCTGTTTGGTAATGAATCTGTAAAACTAAATTTAAGTCTTGACAGGGTAAAAAATATAGATATAATCTATAATAGGAAGTGATGATGAATAATCTTATTCTAAAAGCCGGGTTTGGTTTATCTAATGTCCAGACCCATAAATTATTTTTTTTGAACAAGGGGGCATATGAAAAAATTAATCGTGGTATTTTTTGTTCTTTTGATTGCCTTTGCTGAATGGCAGCAGCGCGAAGAGTTAACACTGCCAAAAGGAATTCAAATAAGTGATATAAAAGTTAGTATTGATGGCAGTGTCTGGGTTCTTACTAAATCTTCTCTTTCCCAGGTCGATTTTGCTAAAAAAAGCCTGAATCTATTCTCTGAGATAAAAGAAGGTAAACTCTTTGCAGTCTGTGGTGAAAATTTTTTTATAATTGACAACACCAACAAACTTTCAATTCTTTCCTCAGAAGGCGAAATATCTGGATTTTCACTCAATTTAATAAATCCCATTCAAATCGAAGCACTAAAATTGGGTAGAAAAACCCTGCTCGTGATTTCTGAACCAAATCGGATAATCCTTACTGATGGGAATGAAATAATTAATAATTTAATTACTAATGTTGAAAAATTTTCTATTCCAGCACGGCTCGATGAAAATGCTGAAACCAATATTTATGTAATGAATAATAACCAGGTTTATGCCTGGACCGGTAGAGAATTAAAGAATCCATCTGGATTCAAGAATCGTTTATTCTATAGCGCTTCAGAAAAAATCCTTGATTTTGCGACGGGCATTGATGGTAAGAATTATATCCTGTTTAAAGATTCTATCCTTGTTTTAAAACAAAATGGAGAACGTGAAGATAAAATTCTTATAGAAAACAATTCTCCTGACCTGCGGATATATGTTTATCCCGGTGATAATAGTTTGCTATTATTTAATCGATATGAGAAGACATTAAAAATCCTCTCCCATCCCAGACAGCAAAATAGCGAAATTATGATTTTAAACAAAAATCGGCCCAATCCTGTGGATAACTACACTGAGTTTGAATTTACATTGAACGAACCAATGTATATTACATTCACTATTTATAACCTTATTGGAAAACCTGTTAAGGTGCTTGCGAGCGGCTTTTATAATAAAGGAACCCATACCATTCCCTGGTATGCAGATGATGAAAAGGGTATGCTTGTGCCCAACGGAGTTTATTTTTATCGGCTGGAAGCGAAAAAGGGTGTATTAATAAAGCAATTGATCGTCTTGAGATAAATAGATTCTCTTTGGCGACTGTAAGCCGATTAATAAATCCAGCACTTTCATCTATAAATAAGGTAATCAAACGATATAAAATCTTAGAGAAAAATTCCGGTGTCGTTGTTGGTGTTTCAGGTGGTACTGATAGCCTTATCCTTTTATTTTTACTTAACGAATACAGCAATAAATTTAAAAAAGACTGGGAGATCTATGCCTGCCATATCCAGCCTGATTTTCCCAACTGGAATGCTACATTCATAGAGGAATTCTGTAAAAGATTAAATATTCCTTTAAAGATTATAAAAATAAATATTGATAATCGCCTGAAAACGGTTGAAAAAAAATGTTTTTTCTGTGCCCGAGAAAGAAGACGCAGACTCCTTGAATATGCTGAATCTCTGGATATATTCAAGGTTGCCCTTGCCCATCATCTTGAAGATGTTGTAGAAACCTTTCTTTTAAATATTATCTATAATGGAGAAATATCAACATTTGTGCCCGCACAATCAGTAATCCAGGGACGCTTTCTGTTTATCAGGCCGCTTTATTATCTTGATAAAAAGAATATTCAGACGATTGCCCGAACATTACGAATTCCTGAGAATATAAATAAATGTCCATATTTTAAGGAATCAAAAAGGGAAAGGATCAGAAACTTCCTGAATGAAGTTTCAAAAGAATATCCCGATGTGTATAAAAGCATATTCAGTGGAATTTTCAATCTCAAGAAAGGATATCTACCGCTTTAAAAATCAACCCTGAAAAGTTGTGCCTGGAATGGTCTATCCTTATAATAACATAATCCACGCCCAATTAATGATTCTGGATAAAAATGGATTCCTGTTATCATATTTGATTTCCCCGCCTTTATGTATGAGGCTGTTGTTAGTGCGCCCACAATATCTCCAATAACCATTCCTGTATAATAGGCACGCAACTCCTCAATACGTGCAATATAAACCAAACCCAGACCGGTCAGTGCTCCAGCAAATCCACCCAATGTAATGATATTGCCTTCGGATTCACTGTAATCTTTTTCTTTTATAACCCTGTAGCCTAAGATTGAACCAAGAACAAGCCCGGTTATACCGGCTGATACATAACATACATCTTGCCTGAAATCCTGCCCTTGCCATTGTCAAACCAGGACGGTGCCACAGGCAATACTGCGCCACCAGCAATCCCAAAATCTGCAAATATAGCCGGGTCTCCATCACCGAGATTTATGTTTTGAGTTACCTTGCTCCCTGTATAAATTCCCAGACATAATCCTGCAAGGGATATTCCAAGATAATGTTTAATATTCATCCGTGGATTTGACCAGTTGTCAAATAGGCTGAGCGCACCAGCCGAACTCGCACCAATAAAATCACTGATAACAAAGATTGTGTTTCCCACTGTGGCAAACATACCCGAGTGTGCCTTTGAGACATCACAATTCTTTGTAACCATTAATGGAATGACAAAGCCAGAGGCACTGAAGAGCATATAAAGTGCAACTCCGATGCGAGAATCATCGGGGTTAAAGCCCATCACAACGAGTGGTGCCTGGATTCCAAATGCAAAGAGGAAGGAATTGCCTAAAAATTGGGCATAACCAGAACGGTCATACTTTTGTTCAGGAATCGCTCTTGATTTTATCAGGGCAATCTCCTGCTGGATCCGGGTGATGGTCTCTGGTTCAATCTTGATTCTTTCTTTTACAATACCTTCAACCTTTTTCTGATAGATTTCTATTATATTAAGAAGAATCAGGTTGAACAAAGAGTAATGCCTTTTGAAACCCTTTGTAATCTTTGAAGAACTCTAACTTCTGGGCAAAAGAACTATCAATCTCATAGACCTGTGCTTCCGCATCAAAAGGAATCTGTTTCTCATAAGAAAGTCCATTTGAATCAATCTGGGCAATTAAAAACAATGCCCATAACTCCATTTTTCACCTCACCATATTATAATCATATTTTTAAGGACTTCAAGATAAAAATTTTAATCTCCATTAGATTTCCAGACCGAACCAAATTTTATACGGAATGAACTATTGTAATGGAATGGGTTTGTATAATAATTCTTTAGCGCCCTGATATACTCATCCCTCATTTCCACTGGTGTGATAAGACCATTGTGGTCAAGATCCGTTTGCGGAGAATAGTATGAACTTGTGATTGTTAACCAGCCAAACTGGGTTATTGGTGGTTCTGGGTCGCCGTGGTCATCGGGCTTGCCCGTTGTCGGATAGATATAGACTACCTGTTTTGTATTAAATAGATTATTTATCAGGCAAATGATAGAAAATTTCGCTTGACCAATCTTGAACGATTTTTGATACTTCAGGTCAAGATCATTATATCCTGGCATCCTTGAGGAATTTATCTCACCAAACGGTGTCCCTCTAAAATCCACAGGTGTATAGGGTAATCCTGAATATAGTGAAAAGCACATAGAGAGAACAGAATTATTCAATAAAGGTAAAAAGAATTCCTCTATATTTAAAGAAAGATTTGCCTTCAAACTGTGTCTGCAGTCATAACTCAATGGGTAATATTTCTTCTCAGGGTTGATCGGCTCTTCAGTGATTGGGTCAACGACTGGATAATAATAGTCGTAATAATAGCCATATTCATAGACCGGCACCTGATTGGCAAACTGGAGATTATAACTTATTCCTGATGAAAGGATGGCGAAGATTGATTTTTTTAAGTGTAGTTCTATCCTTTGACATCTGTCCTTTCAATTTGTGTGTAGGAATAATAATAATTGGACTATGGCAAATAATACCCGTAATAATCCTCAATCTTCTGAATTGCAAAATCATACAGGTATCTCTGATAAAGACTCAAATTGAATGTGAAATCATGTGTCGGATTCATTCTAAAACCAATTTCAAATAACCTGGCCATTTCTGGCTCGTGAATTAATTGTATTAAAAATTGATTGATATTTGTATTATAATTGCACCAACCAGGATAATCACCATTTATATGAAACAATCCAGCAATGCCATAAGGATTATGACATAGTGTTCCTGCACCATTCTTATCATTCTCCTTGTGGTATTGTATTAAACTGTCAACCATAATATCCCTGAGGGGCAAATTATCTTTTATTAGATAACTGATGAGGTGTTCACCTTTTAAGCGGTAGTCATCATACCACTTATATCCATTCTCTTCTTCCCATTCATAATCACGATTACCAAAGACACTATCCAAATTGGTTCTTATAAATCTCACTGATGATATTGTTTTATTACTCAGGAGAATTTCACAAGTTGCAATTATTGATTGACCATTTCCCCGATCCATTGGTCGCTGGTCAAAGTATTTGTACGCATTCCCGCCCACAATATCTGGATGCCAGGGCATAAACTGGTTGCGAAATGCATAACCCATCACCGAAATAATACCCTTATACCTAAATCTATAATCAATTCTTGCCAGACCATTATAACAGTTCTCTTGTGCAGAAACCTTATATAAACCTGAAGAATGGTCATCAGTAAACAAATATCTTCCAGAAATAGAGTATCTGATATCTTTTGTGATAGAACCCTGATTATGGATATTGTATTGATTAAACCCATAATTCAATCTATCTGTTGAAAATATATCATCAGTTAGGTATGACACCGCCGTATTCTTTTTTTCTTTCTTTGTCCTGATAAAGACAATCCCGGAAAATCCATTGCCATATTCAGTTGAAAATCCTGATTTCTGGATTGAAATCTTATCTATCATAGAAAGGTTAATCTGATCCGGATTTATTATGGGTATGCCACCAAGATAATAGGTAATTTCATTTTCACCAGTGCCGCCCTGGATATGGAATGAACCAAGGTATCTAAATACACCAGGGAAAAGTATTAATACATCATCAAGATTACTCACCGGGAAGTTTTTTATATCATCAAATTCAAATATATAAATATCGCCAAACAATGTAGAATCATCTCCCTGAGCCTGCATCACATCAAAAAATATAAATACACAAAAGATAAAATAGATATATTTTATTTCATTAACCCTCCTTTAATAATCAATTTATTATACAAAGATTTTTCTCCCTGTCAATGAATTGCTACATCTGGGTCTCCAAAAGAAGATTCAAGAATAAACTTGACACAGTAAGAAAAATAAATAAAATGGGATGTGGGATATATCTCAATCATCAGGCCCATAAATTGTTTTATTACATTAATCTCTGTTCTCTGCGGTGCCTGGGTAGGAAAGGAAATAATATTGAATGGTAAAATCATCCTCGCTGGAATTGTCGGATTCATCGTCTGCGCCTATGGTAATGTCATAAATGATATAATGGATATTGAAATTGACCGTATCAATAATCCAAAAAGACCACTTGTATCAGGTAAGGTCAAAAAGAGTAGCGCACTACATATAGCTATTCTGCTCATCATTGGTTCATTGGTGCTTTCATTCTTTCTGGGATTGAAACCGCTACTCCTTGTCGTTGTTACAATCTTCCTCCTTTCTTTTTATTCACTATATTTCAAAAAAACACCCCTGGCAAATTTCGTTGTTGCAATAATCGCAGGATTGAGTTTTGTTTTCGGCGGTTTTATCACTGATAATGTTATCTCCTTAGTCCCTGCATTTTTTGCCTTATTGATACACACACCAAGGGAGATAATCAAAGATATTATAGATATAAAAGGCGACCGCTTATCTGGTGTATCATCTCTGCCTATAATCTATGGTGAAAAAAAAGCAAGACAGATCGCCCTTGTCTTCCTTCTCATACTTTTAATTTTATCAACCGTGCCTTATGCAATCGGTATTTTGAATTTGAGATACCTTCTCACCATTCTTTTAATCGCAATACCGCTCATTATCTTCACAATAGCAAAACTCAGTAATAACAGACTTGCCAACAATCTTTTAAAGATAATTATGCTCGCTGGACTTGCAGGGTTTATATTAGGATGATAAAAATCATTTTTTTAGGTATCGTCCAGGGATTGACTGAATTTTTGCCGATTTCAAGTTCTGGCCATCTGGCAATCCTTGAGAACTTTCTGAAAATTCAAGAGCCGGTTGGGGTAACGGTCTTTCTACACCTTGGAACATTTATTGCTACAATCGTTTATTTCAGAAAAGATATATATGAAATCATTGTGGGTTTGATAAAAAAAGAATCTTCAGCAATCAGATATGTGATAAATATCATCATCGGTAATATCCCGATTGTGGTCTTTGCCATATTCTTTAAAGACTTTATTGAAAATACATTTACCGAGTTACGTCTGATAATAATATTTCTGGGTATTACCGGTGTAGTCCTTTTGCTCACTACAATTGTACCCAGAGGAGAAAAACAAATCTCTATAACCAGGGCAATGGTCGTAGGCATTGGTCAGATGTTTGCTGTATTTCCCGGATTATCGCGTTCAGGTCTTACTATCTCATCAGGTATTTATACAAAGATTGATAGAACTGAGGCATTCAGATTCTCGTTTTTGCTATCCCTGCCTGCGATCTTCGGTGCCAATCTACTTGAGATAAAAGAAGTTACCGGTCTCCCCGATCCATTAGAGATTATTATAGGTCTCATCATAAGTTTTATATCAGGGCTTATTGCCCTGAGGTTACTAAGGTCACTCGTTCAGAAGTGGTTTTATCTATTTGGATTTTATTGTCTAATAATAAGTTTAATATTTTTAATTTTAGGTGTTTGATTTCTTAAAAGGAGGTTCTATGTTAAAGGCAATCATTGGCTATTATTCGCGCACCGGCAATACAAAGATAATGGCTAAGGCAATTGCACGGGGCATAGAAAAAGAAGGACTAAAAACAAAGGTTCTGCCCTTAAATAAAATCAAACCAAAAGACCTTTTAAAATACCATTTAATAGTCCTTGGGTCACCAACATATTATGGCTTGATGGCGGGTGAGATGAAAAAATTCATTGATGAAACGGTAAAATACCACGGAAAATTAGCAGGCAAAGTAGGTGGTGCATTCACCTCAAGCGGTGGAATCGCTGGTGGTGGTGAGACCACTATCTTGAGTATCCTTGAAGCATTCTTAATCCACGGGATGATTGTGATGGGTGAATCAGGTTCTTATCATTATGGACCTGTAGGTATTGAAAAACCTGATAAGAAAGTCATTGTTTGTTGTGAACTCTATGGTCATAAAATTGCACAATTAACAAAAAAATTAATGGGCTAACCGAATCCCTTTTCTTTTATGCCATTGCGAGTAACGAACCTGTTTTGAGTTTTGTTGAGAGAGTGACGAAGCAATCCCATCTCCGCAATCCTTGTCATTGCGAGGAACGAAGTGACGAACCGATCACTTTTTAGTTTTTTAGATGATAGAACTTAGTTGAAGAAGTGGGTTTGATAGGAAGTTTGAATAGTGTCAATCTATATCCTGTATCTTGAATCGCTTCATATCTTGACATTTTTCAAAGTTAAATTATTATATAAGAAAGAATTTCATAAAGGAGTGAAGATGATTGAGTTATTGAAATACTCAATAATACACCTTTCCAGGAGAAAATCTTTGTTATCGTCCATATGAATGTAGAATATCCCTATGAACAGATTGAAGGAATGAGACCTGAAGAGAAATGTCAGGTATTCAAGAGTGTGGCAGATAATTCCCAGAGGGATGTGATTCAATATTTAAAGAGTTTGTCTGAAGAAAAGGCTGAGGTTTTAGGACAATTCTGGATATTCAATGGTTTCCATCTGAAGGCGACAAGGGATGTTATTGAGGTGTTAACTCTGCGTGATGATATCTGGTTTATTTCTCATAATGGGGTTATAAAACTTGATTATCAATTTGGTGTGGAGGTTGAATCAAGAAATCCTGAATGGAATATTTCTAAAATAATGGCGGAGTCCTGCTGGTTAGCAGGTTATAGTGGTGAAGGGATAATTGTCGGTCATATTGATACTGGTGTATTTACAACCCATGAGGCGCTTGCGGGTAAATGGCTTTCTCCATACTGGTATGATGCTGTTAATAGCCAAACTTCACCGTATGATGACCATAGGAATGGAACTCATACGATGGGTATAATCTGTGGTGGTGATGGGTTTGGCCCTTTTCAGAATGATATTGGTGTAGCCTATGGTGTGCAGTATATCCCAACCAAGGCATTTAATAATCAAGGGATGGGTTATTATTCCTGGATTGATGCCTGTATGGAGTATCTGGCAAATTTAATACCACAGGGTTTAGATATTCGTGTGATTAACAACAGCTGGGGTAGTAGTAATGGTTCAGATTTGCACTGGTGGAATATTATATTGAACTGGAAGAATCTCGGCATCTTTTCGGTTTTTTAAAATGGAAATTCAGGACCTGGTTCAGGAACGGTATGCGCACCTGCAAGCTATCCATTGTGTTGTGCTATCGGCGCAACTGATAACAATGATAACATCGCTTCTTTTTCCTCTCGTGGTCCATCTCCGAATATCTCACCGATCAATGACCCACAATACTGGTTTTATCCAACCTGGAATCTATTAAAACCCGATTTATGTGCACCGGGTGTGAATATTCGCTCGGCTCTTAATAATGGTGGTTATGTATCACTGAGTAGCCTGGTCGGGCAAATCCCCATGTTACTGGTGCTGCTGCGATTTTGCTTGATAAGAATCCAAATCTTACAGTCCAGGAATTGTATGACTATCTGCGCAATTATTGTGACCAACCACCTCAGGGTGCACCGTATCCGAATAACAACTATGGCTGGGGAAGGGTGAATGTGTGGAGGTCATTACAGGCAGTGCCTGTAGGAATAAAGGAGAAGATAAAGGAAGATTTAACTGCTGAAGAATACCTAACAGTGATGCCCAACCCAGCAAGGGATAATCTATTTTTCTTTATTCATTCAAATAATATAAAAGATTATCAACTTCGCATCTATGATATCACGGGTCGGATTGTGGCAGAAGTCCCATTTAAAATGGGTGATAGGATAATAAATTGGAATCGAGATAAGGCTATGCTAAAAGATGGTATCTATTTTGTTGCCTTAAATAGAGAAGGTAGAATTATAACCAGAAAGTTTGTTTTAAAATATTAAAACCCTTCCCCCCACTTACGAAGTGAAGGGAAGGTAAAAAAATGAGGGGCAAAAACCAATGAAATTTCATATGGTCTCCACCCCCACCTACGAAGTGGGGGGTGGATTTTCATAATTAAATGATTATGAAAAATCACGCTTGACTTTTTTAAAAATTGATTAAAATATATAATGAAAGGAGGTGTTATGAGACTGAAGTTCCTTCTACCCTTAAGTCTCTTATTGTTTCTTATATATCTGGGCATTGGTTTCTCTGCCCAGCGGGTAGTGGTGTGCGAGGAATTATACCAGGAAGGCTGAGGAAGTTGCTACCCAGCCAGCTGTACGCTGGCTCAGATTGCCATAGATTATCCAGGCCGTGTGGCAGTGATTGAAATGCATATTTCTTCTTATTATCCCCTCTACTCTGCAGAAGCCCATGCGAGAATGTACTTTTACCCACCACCATACTATTATGGCGGTTCCTGGTACTATGCCACTCCCTGGCTCTGGTATGATGGTGACCCCCACGGAAGTTATACTTACTCAACCTGGAGATCAAAAATCGTTGCTGAGATGAACCGTCCTGCACCATTTACCTGCACAATGTGGGGAACCTACACACCACCAAATGGAGTGGTCTATGCAAAATTCCGAAATGATTCAACTGCCACAGTAACTGGAACGATAAGATTCGCGCTGACCGAGGATAGTCTGTATTATGCTGGACCAAATGGTGATGTCTGGCACAACCATGTTGCCCGTGATTACCTTCCTGATACAAGCGGCACAACGATAACCCTTGCCCCAGGTGAATCAATCACAGTGAGCAGAAATTTCACCATCCAGTCCGGCTGGAATGCAAATAAATGTGAAATCGTGACCTGGATACAGAGCAATACAATGCTTTCAGACTCAACAAAGGATATCTGGCAGGGTGGTATGATAAAGGTATCCCAGTTGACTGCAGTTGAAGAAGACCTCTCTCAAAAATCAATCTTGCGCAATATTACACCAATACCCAATCCCTGTGTTGACAGGACAAGGTTCATTTTCAAACTGAAAAAAGGAAGTCTTTATCAGATAAATATCTTTGATGTCACAGGAAGAAAGATACGCACAATAAAAGGTTATGCCAATGGCGATACGGAAAAAGTAGAGTGGAACCTGAATAATGATGCAGGAAACAGGGTCGTTTCTGGTGTTTATTTCTATAGATTCATAGGTCCTGAAATAGAAAAATCAGGTAAGATAGTAATAAAATAGCATCTTAACCTCTAATAAAGGCGGGCGCTTTTCATAGGCACCCGCCTTTTTCATTTCAATAAACCTTTGATTTAATTCAGTGTCACATATAATATATAGTGCAATTTACTTTGATAATGGGCTTCATACTTCCAAGCCCATAAAATTTAATCTTAAACTTTCAATAAGGGGGTTTTTTTATGGAAATCAGAGATGATATCAAACAGATAAATGAAGAGATAGAAAAAGAAAGTATTTTTGTGCAGGCATTGTCATCAGAAATAAATAAAGCGATAGTCGGACAGAATTATTTGATAAACAGACTTCTGATAGGACTTTTAGCAAATGGTCATATCCTGATAGAGGGTGTGCCTGGACTTGCTAAAACCTATGCGGTGAGAACCCTTGCAAAGGCAATAAAGGCAAAATTTCAGAGGATTCAATTCACACCCGATCTTTTACCCTCAGATATCACAGGAACATTGATTTACAATCAACGAACCAATGAATTCACAGTGAGCAAAGGTCCAATATTTGCCAACCTCATCCTTGCTGATGAGATAAACCGCACACCACCCAAGGTTCAAAGTGCACTCCTTGAGGCAATGCAGGAAAGGCAGGTCACGATCGGTGAAGAGACATTCAAACTTGATGACCCGTTTTTGGTTCTCGCAACCCAGAACCCAATTGAGCAAGAAGGAACATATCCACTGCCCGAGGCACAGGTTGATAGATTCCTTTTAAAGGTAAAGATAACCTACCCTTCCAAAGAAGAAGAAAAAGAAATCATTGAACGGATAGCAGTAAGTGGTGAACCAGAGATAAAACCGATCATTGATCCTGCAATTATAATAAAGGCAAGGGAATTGTGCAGAAAGATTTACATTGATAAAAAGATAAAGGATTATATCGTTGACTTGGTCTTTGCGACAAGGGAGCCAGATAAATATAATCTCAATGAATTAAAAGGAATGATTCGTTATGGTGCCTCTCCCCGTGCATCAATATATCTGACCACAACTGCGAGGGCAATGGCGTTCCTTAAACGCAGGGGTTTTGTCATTCCTGAAGATATTAAAGAACTCGCACCTGATGTCTTAAGGCATAGAATCATCCTTACCTATGAAGCCGAGGCAGAAGAAATCACAACCGATGATATTGTTCAAAAAATCCTCGCTGGTGTTGAAGTTCCATAATCAAAATTAATTCCTGAAGATGCTGTCTTCTGAGTTCATCAAAAAGATTCGTGAGATTGAAATCAGGACAAAGAAACTTGTAAATACCACATTTGCGGGTGAGTATAAGTCTTCGTTCAAAGGGACGGGTATAGAATTCGTTGATGTTCGTGAGTATTTACCGGGTGATGATGTCCGCTCCATTGACTGGAAGGTGACTGCAAGGATGGGCAGACCCTATGTAAAAAAGTTTGTTGAAGAACGGGAACTTACGGTCTTACTGTGTGTCGATGCATCGGGCTCAAGCCATTTTGGGACAAAGAATCAACTAAAGATTGAACAATCAGCATTAATCGCTGCTACTTTAGCATTCTCAGCCGTGCGCAACAATGATAAAGTAGGATTATTGTTCTTCACTGACCGCGTGGAAAAATACATTCCACCCAAAAAAGGAAGATTCCATGTCTTGAGGCTCATACGGGATATACTTTATTTCCAGCCCGAGAATAAAGGCACAGACCCTGTCCAAGCAATTGAATTTTTAATGCACATTTTAAGACACAGGGCAATTGTCTTTTTCATAAGCGATTTTCTTGGTAGCAGTTTTGAGCCTGAAAAACTTCGGATTCCATTTGGTGTGGCATCAAAGAAACATGATTTTATCGTGATAAAGATATCAGACCCCAAAGAAGAAGCACTCCCTGGCATTGGTCTTGTTGAATTTGAAGACTTAGAAACCGGCGAAATAATAAGTGTCAATACAGGCGACAAAAGATTGATTGAAGATTATTCACGATTTATTGCCAGTAAGATAAATGAACAGGAAAGTCTTCTAAAATCTTTGGGGATTGACTACATAGACTTAAAGACTTCAGAAGATTTCACGCCCAAATTACATAAATTTTTTGAAGAAAGGGCAAGACGCTATAGATAATTTTAAGATCAAAGATTATGGTAAAAAAGGTAAGAATGATGAAAACGGTAAAAAGGAAAGGGAGTATCTGAGCTATGATTTTTTTCTTGTGGTTCATATTTTCTCAATTTGAGACAAAGGCAGATCTCGCAAAGGCATTCATCAATAAAAAACTAACTATCGGAGACCCATTTGAAATACTCATTGAAGTCTCTATCCCTGCAAACAAAAATATCTCTGAACCATTTATTGATTCTATCGAACCTTTTGCAATAATAGAACAGAAGCATAAAATCATCCAGGAAAAAGGAAAGGCAAAACATAGTTATCATCTGCGGGTCTCAGCATTCAATATAGGAGAATTAAAATTCCCACCAGTAAAATTTCTTCTAAGGGAAGGCTCAAAAACTGATACAATCCAGACCAATCCTGTTGATATAAAGATTACAGGCACTCTGCCCGAAGGTATGAAGGATATAAATGACATAAAAGAAATGATAGATTTTCCTAATCCACTCCCTGCAATAATTTTAATCATTGTTTTCTGTGCAGGTGTGATTGCATTTCTGGGAATAAATTTTTATAAAAAATTGAAACAGAAAAGGATTCTTACCGAAGAAAAAATTCCCTGCTGGACAAGGGCATTGAATGCGATAGATTCATTATTAAAAGAAGATTTTATCAACAAAGGTATGATAAAAAAATTCTATTATACACTGACCGATATTTTGAAAAGGTATCTTGAAGAGAGATTTCAGTTCCCTGCTGTTGAACAGACTACCACCGAAATTTTCCATAGTATGAAATCATTAAAGATACCACTGCGTGAGGATTTTCAGCACATCTTCAGTTATGCAGATATGGTAAAATATGCAAAATTCATTCCACCACAAGATGCAACAGATAGCATCGTCAATAAGGCGAAAGAATTGATACTGAAAACGGTTCCTGAAGATAAAGGAGAAAAAAAATGAGATTTGCAAGTCCATTCTATTTTCTTCTATTTTTGCCTGTTGCAAGCCTTGTTTACTGGGAATTAAGAAAAAGAAGAGGTGCAATTAAATTCTCCGATACCAATTTCTTCAAAAATTATAAACCCGGAAATATATTCAAATATATCTCAATTGGATTGAATACACTAATTATGATTTTGATTGTAATCAGCCTTGCCCGTCCTCAAAAAGGTAGGGTTTATGAAGAGACTGAAACAAAGGGTCTTGATATTATGCTCTGCCTTGATATCTCAGGAACGATGCAGGCTGAGGATTTCAGTCCGAAAAATCGATTATATGTTGCAAAAGAACGCGCCAAAGAATTCATCCAAAAGAGACCAGGAGATAGAATTGGCTTGGTAATTTTTGCAGTGACTTCAATGACCCAATGTCCATTGACAAGCGACCACAAAATTTTAAATGATATTCTTGATAGGATAGATTATGGCATAATCCAGGATGGAACTGCGATTGGAATGGGACTGGCAACAGCAGTGGCAAGATTGAAGGACTCAAAGGCAAAAGAAAAAGTTGTGATACTTTTAACTGATGGTTTAAACAATGCGGGCGAAGTCGACCCAATAACCGCAGCAAAACTTGCCCAGGCATATAATATAAAGGTATATTGTATCGGTGTTGGGTCAAAGGGACCAGTCCCTGTTCCTTTTTACCATCCAGTCTATGGAAAGGTATATGTGCGTGAAGAGATTGACCTTGATATGGAAACCCTTGAACAGATTTCTGCTTTAACCCAGGGTAAGGCATTTCTTGCCACAGATGCCCAGGCACTCAAGACCATCTATGATGAGATTGATAAACTTGAACCAACGACCTTCAAGGTCTCAAAACATACGGTCTATTCAGAAAAGGCACAAATCTTTATGCTTCCTGCAATTATCCTCTGCTTTGTATCATTCTTCCTCTCTATTACATTTTTAAGGAGGCTTCCGTGATTAAATGGGCTGAACCAGGTTATTTATACCTGCTCCTTCTAATTCCCCTTATAATCCTCGGCTTGTTTATCCTTTATCTACAAAAAAAGAAAGCCCTTAAAAAATTTGCAGATGAAGGATTGATTCCAATTTTGATAGAATCATTCAATGGAAAATTATTTTTGCTAAAATCCCTTTTGTTTGTCATCAGTTTGATATTGCTTATAATCAGCCTTGCCCGACCAAAATGGGGCGAGAAATTGCAGATATATAAAGGAAGGGGTATTGATATTGTCATTGCCCTTGATGCGTCAAAAAGTATGTATGCCCAGGATATAAAGCCCTCAAGACTACAGCGGGCAAAACAGGATATCTCATATCTTCTTGATAATCTTGGCACACACCAGGTCGGGCTAACTGCATTTGCTGGTGATTGTTATGTGATGTGCCCATTGACAACTGACATTGATGGTGCTAAACTATTTCTGGATATTATTGAACCGGATATGATACCAAGACCAGGAACGAATATCAGCAGGGCGATCGATGTCTCTGCCTCTTTATTCAATCCAAAGGAAGAGACACACAAGGCATTGATTATCTTCACTGATGGTGATAACCTTGAAGCCGACCCGATGCCTGCGGTCCAAAGGGCGATTGAACAGGGTATAAAGATCTTCACTATTGGGATTGGCACACCTGAAGGTGCACCAATCCCTGAATCTTCAACCGGTGGTGTTGTATACAAAAAGGATAAAGATGGAAATATCATTATGACCCGTCTTGCAGATAGATTGTTATTACTCATTGCCCGCGCATCAAATGGTAGATTTTTTAGAACCGAAGGTCCTTATATTGAGCGGCTGATTGATGAGTTAAATGCAATAAAGAAAAAGGAATTTGGTGGTGGAGAGTATGTCCAGTTTGAAGAAAGGTATCAATATTTTTTGGTCATCGGCTTCTGTTTGATGTTCTTAAGTATATTCCTGAGTGATAGAAAGGGAAGATGGATATGATATTAAACCCGAAAAAATTTTTAAATTTTTATTTAGACAAACATTCTAACTCCAGCCTGATGACCGAGATCTCTATTATATTGATAATATTCCTCTTTCCACTTTTTGCCGATGTTGGTTCTCTGATGCGCAAAGGGAATGGTTTGATGAGAAAGGGAAAATACGAAGAGGCATTAAAGACCTATGAACAGGCACAGGTCCTTGAGCCGGATAATATAAAAATCCATTATAATATGGGCAGGGCATTATACAAAATGGGAAAATTTCCTGAGGCAATTAGTGAATTTGAACTCGGTCTTTTGACCAGAGACAAAAAATTCCAGGCAAATACATTTTACAACATTGGAAATTGCAAATTTAAACAGGGTGACCTTGATGGTGCGATAAATGCATATAAAAATGCCCTGCTTTTTAACAACAAGGATATAAAGGCAAAACAGAATTTAGAGTTATGTTTGAAATTAAAAGAAAAACTCAAAAATCAACCAGAGAGCGACTCTACAAAACAGCAACAGCAAAAACAGGAACAACCACAGCCACAGGAACAGATCAGGAAACCCGAGATGTCAAGAGAGGATGCGAATAGAATCCTTGAGGCACTGAAAAACAAAGAAAAGGAACAGAAGAAAAAACAACCTAAACCTGAAAGGGAAAAAGTTGAAAAGGACTGGTGAGATATGGTAATAAATTTCAAATCCCAAATTCCGAATTCCAAAAAATACATAAATCATAGACTCCAATCTGTAATTTGTTTATTGATAACAGGGATCTTTATTCCTTTTATTCTTTTCGCTGGAGAATTCAATTTTACAGCCACAGTAGACCGCACCACAGTTGGGCTTGGTGAGACCTTTACATTGAATGTTTCAGTAAATGGAGAAAATATCAGTGGGGTTCCTGCACCAAAATTACCTGAACTACCGGATTTCAATGTGCTGGGTCGTTCATCTTCACAATCAACAAATATAAGTTTCATCAATGGCAAAATGACACAACAAACAACAATTACATTTATTTATACACTCAGTCCAAAAAAGATTGGAAGATTCACAATCGGTCCCTGCAGGATTGATTACCAGGGCAAGACCTATGAAACCCAGCCGATAGAGATAGAAGTTGTAAAAACTGCAACACAGGCAACACCAACCCCTTCTCCAATACCGCCTCGTCCAAGTGCCTATTCTGAAGGCGGTGTGATGCTCATCGCCGTTCCTAATAAGAAAGAGGTTTATGTTGGTGAACAGATAAATGTAGAATTTTATCTCTATACTCAATACAATCTTCAGGTTAATGGTATATCAAAAATGCCCAATTTCAGTGGATTCTGGTATGAGACAATCTATGATCCAGATCGCCTTTTATATCAGAAAAAGACTTATGATGGGAAATTATATTATGCTGCGCTTATCAAAACCGTTGCCCTATTTCCTGTAACGAGCGGTAATCTCACCATCGACCCTATGGAATTGAGTGTGACTGTTGTAAAACCACCCCGTGACTTCTTTGACATTTTTAGCACAGCAGAGGATGTTAGGATTGTATCAAAACCAAGATCAATAAATGTCATTCCTTTGCCCCAGGAGAAAAAACCAGCAGATTTCTGTGGTGGAGTGGGTAAATTTACATTGAACGCAAGGGTTAGCCGTGATACATCAAATCAGGGTGAACCTGTGAATCTAATTATAAAGATTAGTGGAACAGGCAATTTAAAATTGATAGAAAAACCAGCCCTTCCTTCCATTCCAAATTTGAAAATCCTTGAACCCGAAGTAAAAGAGAATATTGATAAATCCACGGGCACAATAAAAGGAACAAAGGAATTCAGATTTCCTCTGATTCCACAGGTTGACGGTGAACATATAATTCCGGAGATGACAATCTCATATTTTAATCCAAAGACGAAAACTTATGAAGTTTTGAAAAGTGAAAGATTAAAATTTTTTGCCACTGGTGTCACCCGGGGAGCAGTCGTAACCGATGCAGGCGGTCTGAAAATTGTAGGAAGTGATGTTCGGTATATCAAACCAGATAAAAATATCATAAAATCAGAATCAGATAAAACATCAATCATCTATTTATTTTTATATCCCATCTCGATCCTGCTCTTTGGAATTGCATTTCTATACCAGAGACACCAGGAAAGATTATTAAAGGACCGTGCCTATGCAAGAAGATTTATGTCAGGCAGGGTATTCAAAAAACGATTTCAGGAGGCTTCAGATTATCTCAAAAAGAAAGACGAGAAGAATTTTTATAGCGCCCTTTCAAAGGCAATAATTGGTTATCTCGGTGACCGGTTTAATCTTGATACCGGCGCCCTGACAACTGAACAGTTGAAACAGGCGTTATTAAGTAAAGGATTAAAAACTGAACTGGTTGAAGAATTGTTTGGAATAGTAAACAAATGTGATGCGGTCGCCTATTCTCCACTATCAAACACAGATCTATCAATGGATGAACTCTTTGATAAAACCAGAAAACTCATGGAGAGTCTATGACCATCTTTTTTCTTTTTACATTTGTTGAGGCAATACAACTCTATAATACAGGCAATAAATATTATGCTGAAAATAATTTCCAATCTGCAATTGAATGTTATGAGAATGCCTTGAAACTTTGTAAAAACAAAGATATATACTACAACCTTGGCAATGCATATTTTAAATCCGGTAAAATCGGCAAGGCAATCATCCAGTATAGAAAAGCATATCTTTTATGTCCAAGGGATGAAGATATATCATACAATCTGAATTTTTTGAGAAATTTCAGACCTGATAGAACGACGAATATTCCCAATCCTTTTTTCCAGTTTCTTGACCAATTCTTCCATTATTTTTCTCATAAGGAAAGCGGTATCCTTTCTTCAATTACATTTCTTTTTATCGCTATCTTCCTTTCTTTATATTTGATTAATTATAATAAATTATTTTTGTGGGTCAGCATTATCGGTTCGCTATTCTTCATCTATTTTCTTACAATCTCAATCCTCTGGCAAGCAGAAAAAAATTCAAATTCTGCAGTCGTTGTCGTCGACGAATTAAAGGCTTATAGTGGACCTGGAGAAGAATACAAAGAAATTCTTATAATCCACGATGGAACTGAGGCAAAGATTCGCGAGGAAAGGAATGGATATTATTTAGTCCAGTTACCAGGTGGGATTGGTGGCTGGGTAAAAGCCGATGGTATTGAAAGGATTTTTGAGTGAAAAAAGTCATTGTCTACAGACGCCACTTAAATCATCCCTGGATATTTTCAAATGAAGTAATAAAAAGTGAAAATCCTTCTCCGGGTGAAGTTGTAAAGGTTGAAGAAAGGAAGAAGGTCATTGGAACAGGATTTTACAATCCACATTCTTTAATAACTGTCAGGCTCTTTTCAGATAAAGAAGAAGATTTTTCAAAAGAATTTTTATTCAACAGAATTAAAAATGCACTAATAAACCGTTCCAACCTGGGTGAATCATTCCGACTCATTTACAGTGAAAGCGATCGATTGCCCGGATTGATAATTGATAAATACAAAAATTTTTTTGTAGTAGAGATAAACTGCCTGGGAATGGATAAAAGAAAAGAATTAGTTTTTCAGACATTAAAAGAAATCTTTAACCCTGAAGGCATCTATGAAAAGCCCGATCAAAATCTGCGTAAACTTGAAGGACTTGAATCAGAAAACAAACTCGTCTATGGCAAAATTCCTGAAGTCGTGGAGATAGAACAGGATGGTATAAAATTTCTTGTTGATATTATCAATGGTCAGAAGACTGGATTCTTTTTTGACCAGAGAGAGAATCGCCAGAAACTTGCTGAATATGCCACCGGTCAAATCCTTGATTGTTTCTGCTATACAGGTGGATTTTCTTTATATACAGCAAAAAAGGGAAATGTATTGGGTATTGATTCATCAGAGAAGGCGATTGAGATTGCAAAAAAGAATGCATTTTTAAATCATCTTGAATGTGATTTTGCGTGTGAAGATGTATTCAAAGCCTTAAGAAAACTTTATAATGAAAACAAAAGATTTGATACAATCATCCTTGACCCACCCTCATTCACAAAATCAAAAAAGAAAAAATTTGATGCGCTTCGTGGTTATAAAGAAATAAATCTAATGGCAATGAAACTATTAAATGAAGGGGGCATTCTATTCACTTCTTCCTGTTCATATCATATTTCTAACGAAGAATTTTTAAATATGCTCCGCGATTCAGCAAAGGACGCAAAGAGGAATTTTCTTATCATCCACCAGGGGAAACAATCAAAAGACCATCCTGTCTTATTAAATTTTCCTGAAAGCAACTATTTAAAGGCTTATTTTTTGCGTGCGATTTAAATATTTTACTTCATCACTTCTTTTCTTGAGTAATCCCGTTTTAAGGCAAATTCACTGATATCATAAGGTGGCTTACCGGTTGTGATATATTCTGCGGCGATGTATCCTATTTCAGGTCCAAGCATAAATCCGTGGCCACAAAAACCACCAATAATCCACAAACCTTCAATATCTGTCTTATCGACTATCGGATTACCATCCGGTGTCATCTCATAACTACCTGCCCATTGCCTGATTATCTTCACATCCGCAAGTTTTGGTATCAACCGTGCCATCCGCCTTCCCATCTCAATTAGGAATTCAAACGAAGAATGAACATCGTTCCCCGGCACATTTGGAATTGGTGTATAACAAGCAATGATGCTACCCTGTTTTGCCTTCTGATGGAAATAGCAACCGTCTGGACGATAATCAACAACCATTGGTTTGAAAAAGACCTCTATGGGTTCGGTGATTAGAGACTCATGCCGTTCAGGAAATACCGGTATATCCAGTCCAATATGTTTTGAAAACTCCCTGATAAATGGTCCCGTAGCATTTACTACAATCGGTGCAAAATAAGTTTCTTTATTAATGGTGGTGACGGAGATAACTTTGTTGCCTTCAATATTAATTTTTTCAATCCCGCAATATGTGAATACCTTTCCTTTTTCTTTTATCTTCCGCGCATAGCCATCAACTACAAGAAATGGGTTTGCCTGACCATCAGAAGGGCAATATGCGCCACCGAGAAGACCATCGGTATTTATACCCGGAACGATTTCTTTTATCGCTGGAACATCAACATACTCAACATCAAGGCCCATATTTCTCTGCAATTTAATCAATTGCTTGTAGGTCTTTTCTTTCTCTTCACTATGGGCTAAAAACAAATAACCATCCTGTTCAAACTCTACATCCATTCCTAATTCTTCTTTCATTATCTTAAATTTCTTAACCGATTCCATCGCCACTTTTATACTCAATTCGGTTGAAAACTGCTGCCTTATTCCACCGATACACCTGCCTGTTGAACCTGCAGTGAGATATTCTTTCTCAAAGAGATAGACCTTTAATCCTTTTTTTGTTAGATAGTATCCTGTAGCACAACCGATTATACCACCACCAATTATTATTGCATCAGCAGTCCACCTACAGTCCATACATCGCCACGATATCGTCTTTTTTCTTGCCTAAAATATTATATTTTGCCCCAACTTTCTTGAATGCCTCAATAGCCTTATCAAGATGTTCTTTCTCGTGCACCGCAGAGATCTGCACCCTTATCCTTGCCTGTCCCTGGGGAACAACCGGGAAGAAAAATCCAACAACATATATGCCTTCGTCATAAAGGTCCCTTGCCATATCCTGGGCAAGTTTTGCATTATAAAGCATCACCGGCACTATCGGATGGACTCCTTCTTTGATATCAAATCCTGCCTCTTTCATTTTCTGCCTGAAATACTTTGTATTCTCCTCAAGTCTATCTCTTAATCTGGTCGTGCTTCCAATAATATCCAAAACCTTATTCGCAGCGGCAACAACGACCGGAGGAATAGTATTGGAAAACAGATAAGGACGCGCGCGCTGTCTACACATTTCAACTATCTCTTTGCGTCCACTAACACAACCACCACTCGCCCCGCCCATTGCCTTTCCGAGAGTGGTTGTTATTATATCAATCTTTCCCACAACCCCACAGTGTTCGTGCGTTCCTCTTCCATTCTTTCCGAGAAATCCTGTGGCATGTGAATCATCTACCATCACCATCGCATCATACTTTTCAGCCAGTTCAACAATCTTATCAAGCGGTGCAATATCACCATCCATAGAGAATACACCATCGGTGATAATCATCCTGAACCTGCAATTCTGCGTCTCCTGGAGTTTTTCTTCAAGATGTGCCATATTTAAGTGTTTGTAATTGAAGGTCTGTGCCTTGCATAGTTTCATCCCATCAACGATTGAGGCATGGACAAGACGGTCCGCAATCATTGCATCCTCTTTATCCAGCACCACATCAAATACACCCGCATTCGCATCCATACAGGATGGAAACAAAACCGTATCTTCGGTTCCCAAGAATTCCGTTAGTTTCTTTTCCAGTTGTCTGTGTATATCCTGGGTCCCGCAGATAAACCGCACTGAAGACATTCCATAACCACGATTCTCAAGACCTTCATGCGCCGCCTTTATAACTTCGGGATGGCTTGATAATCCGAGATAATTATTGGCACAGAAATTTATCACCTCTCTGGGCGGTGCACCAGCAGGATATTCAACCTTAATATACGCTGATTGGGGAGATGCTATGTATCTTTCTTCCTTGAATAAACCTTTTTCTCTTATCCCTTTAAGTTCGTTTGCAAAAAACTCCCTCACCTTATCGCTGAAAGCCATTTAAACCTCCTCATTTGTTATCGATCTTCACAAACTCCCCGAGTAGTTTAATTATATTATTCACCGTGTCAAATGCCTCGGTTGTAGCCTTCTCGTCCGGTATTTTTATATTGAACTTCTTCTCAAGGAATGTTTTTAATGAAACCATTGAAAAGGAATCTACAATCCCGCTCGATATGAGTGGGGTATTTTCCGTTATCTCCTGGTCTGAATCTTCATCAAGATATTCTTTTTTCACATAATCAATGATTAATTTTTTCAAATCTTCTGCCATTTTTTCCTCCCTTAAAAAAAATTTTTAATCATTCTCCAAGGTTGATGTATCACCAATCTCCTCACCCCATTCCCTTGCCCTTAATAGACGGCGCATTATCTTGCCACTTCTTGTCTTGGGCAGGGATTCAACAAATTCAATCTCCTGCGGCATTGCCAGGGGTGAAAGTTTTTTTCTAATAAAATTCATTATATCAAGTTCAAGTTCATTGCTGGGTTTGTAGCCGGGTTTTAATGCAACAAATGCCTTTACCACTTCCATATTGACCGGATCAGGTTTGCCCACTGCAGCAGATTCAGCAACTGCAGGATGTTCAAGCAATGCCGATTCAATCTCAAATGGTCCAACAAGATGTCCTGCAGTATTTATCACATCATCATCCCGTCCCACAAACCAGAAATATCCTTCATTATCAAGATAGGCACGGTCACCGCAGATATACCAGCCATTATTAAATTTTTTATCGTAGGTTTCTTTATTATTCCAGTAAGCCCTCATCATTGAAGGCCAGCCTGGTCTTAATGCAATAAGACCTATAGAACCCGGCGTATTTATCGGCTCATAATTCCGGGGATCGACAACTGTTGCCACAATACCAGGAAATGCCTTGCCCATAGAACCCGGTTTTATTTTCATCCCCGGATAATTTGATATAACGATTGCTCCAGTCTCGGTCTGCCAGTAAGAATCATGGAAAGGCAAACCAAAAACCTTTTCTGACCAGACCACTGCTTCAGCATTCAATGGCTCACCGACACTTATAAGATGCCGTAGAGATTTTAAATTATATTTTTTTATAATTTCTTCACCCTCTTTCATTAGCAGTCTGATTGCTGTCGGTGCTGTATACCAAACCGTAACCTTATGTTTTTCAATAAATGCATACCATTTTTCCGTATTGAATCCAATATCATAAACAACCTGGGTGACACCATTTGACCAGGGTCCGATAATACCATAAGAGGTGCCGGTTACCCATCCTGGGTCTGCTGTGCACCAGTAAATATCATCTGGTTTAAGATCAAGAACCCATTTTGCTGTAATATACTGAGCAATGATTGAAGAATGGACATGTAATGCACCCTTTGGTTTTCCTGTCGTTCCTGAGGTATAATGTAATACAGATGGCGTTTCTCTATCTGCAGGATGGATATCAAATTTATCTATGCGTTGATAATCATCCATATTGAATTCAATTTCCCTTTCTTCAAGCGGTTTCCCTTCGTTGTGTAAAACAATTATGTATCTTAATTCTAAAAGTTGAGATTTTATCTTACGAACTTTTGACAGATGTTTACGCGTGGTCAAAATTGCAGTGGTTTTGGCATCATCGAGTCTGGTGAACAATGCCTCTTCACCAAAAGCGGAAAAGAGTGGTTGAACAATAAATCCTGCCTTGAGTATACCAATAAATGATATGTACAATTCAGGTATGCGGTCCATAAATATACAGACCCGCTCGCCTTTTTTAATCCCGAGGGAAGTCAGGAAGTGGGCAAATTTATTGCTGTTTATCCTTATATCCTCATATGTGAAATGCCTGACCTCACCGCTAAAACCCTGCCAGACCAATCCCAGTTTATTGCCCATACCGAGTTCGCATATCCGGTCACTGCAATAATAACCAATGTTATACATCCCATTCTTACCATACCCAAGTTCCTGCTCACTCAATTTCCAATCAAAATTTTTATATCGTTCCTCGTAAGAACCAATATTGGACATCAGTCAACCTCCTGTTTATCTTCAATTATTGCTATTGCACAGGCATATTTCCTTGAAATGCCTGTCCCTGTGTGAATATGATTTCTGTTTTGGAACAGATTATTTTTAAATGGTTCGTTTATACTGACTTTGTTGTCTTCTTTTAATTCAATATTTTTAAAGAAAAAACCATAATACAAACCAATGCCTAATGCCTTTAGAATTGCCTCTTTAATACTAAATTTTAAACCCGCAAACAAGTGATTTTTTTTAATTGTTTTCAACTCTCCTGAGGTAAAGACCTGATTAAGAAAATCTCCAGAGACCTTTGAGAATCGGGTAATTTCAATCAGATCAATGCCGATACCCTTTATCATTTATTTCAGGGGTATAAAAGTATTTTACCGCAATTTCCGCTTTCCATCAATTCCATCCCTTTTTGAAATTCTTCAAGCCGAAACTTGTGCGTGATTACCGGTTCAAGGTCAATCCTTCCTGAGGCAAGGAATCTCGTTGTCTTATACCAGGTTGAAAACATCAATCTTCCATTTATCCCCTGTATTGTGAAATACTTAAATACGATCTCAGCAAGGTCTATCTTCAAAGGTTTGTCAGGTATGCCCAGGATTGAATACCTTCCTCCCGGTCTCAAAACCTTAAGCCCTTCTGTGATTGCACTCTGGTTTCCTGACATCTCCAATACTACATCTACCCCTTTACCGTTCGTATTCTCCATAATAGTTTCCACAATCTTATTTTTCTTTGGATTCAACACAATATCTGCTCCGAGTTTCTTGGCAAGGTGTAGTCTATATTCATTTACCTCAGTGGCAATGATTTTAGTGGCTCCGCAGGTCTTACAGACTGCAATAGACATCAATCCAATCGGTCCACACCCGGTGATTAAAACCGTATTGCCCGCAATCTCTCCGGCAAGAACCGTATGGATGGCATTACCAAGTGGTTCCATCACCGATACATAATCATTCGGAATCTTATCTTCAATGACCCAGGCATTATTTGCTGGAACCACAGCATATTCAGCGAATACACCATCAATATCAACACCAAATATCTTTACATTCCCACAGATATGGGCAAGACCAATTCTGCAGAGATAACAATATCCACAGGCAATATGGGTCTCTGCGGAGATAATATCGTCTTTCTTTATGTGCTGGACATTGGCACCTACCTCAACGACCTGTCCGCACAACTCATGCCCCATAATCTGGGGAATCTTTTTTATTCTCTTTTCTGCCCATTCATTCCACTGGAAAATATGTAGGTCTGTTCCGCAGATTGAAGTTGCTAAAACTTTTACCAGGACCTCGTTGGGTCCTGGTGTCGGGACCGGAACATCTAATAATTCTGCACCGGGTTCAGATTTTGTCTTAACGACTGCCTTCATTGTTGTCATACCAAATTATAATAAAAAAAATCTCAAAGTCAAGATTGCATTATTTTTCTATGCCTGGACTTGTAGTTTTTAGATATATTAATTATTTTGCCACCTCGGTTGCCCGAGTTTCCCTTACCACTGTTACCTTTATCTGTCCAGGATATTGAATCTCTTTCTCAATCCTGCGGGCAATGTCATTGGCAATATTACTAACCTCTGCATCAGAAATCACACCAGGATTGACCATCACCCTTACTTCTCTTCCTGCCTGAATTGCATAAACCCTTTCCACACCATTGAATGAAGAAACGAGTTCTTCAAGCGCCTTCAGTCTTTTTATATAAGCCTCTATCGTTTCCCTTCTTGCACCAGGTCTTGCACTTGAGATTGAATCCGCTATCTCAACAATGAAAGCATAAGGACTATTCGGTTCAACCTCTTCGTGATGTGATGCAATCGCATTGACGATTATTTCATTTTCATTAAATTTTGCCGCAAGTTCAGCTCCAATCTGGGCATGAGGACCTTCCATTGTTAAATCTGCGACTTTGCCTAAGTCATGTAAAAGCCCTGCCCTTTTGGCAATTATCGGGTCGAGCCCTAATTCCTGGGCAATGAGTGAAGAAAGGTAGGCAACCTCTTTTGAGTGTTGCATAAGATTCTGGCCGTAACTTGTGCGGAAACGCATTTTCCCGAGGTGACGGGCAAGTTCCGGGGCAAGTCCGATTATCCCTAATTCAAGGCATATCTCTTCTCCTGTATTTTTTATTACAGTCTCTATCTCCTTCTGGGCACTTTTAACAACTTCCTCAATACGGGCAGGATGGATTCTTCCATCCGAGATCAATTTTGACATTGCAATCCGTGCAACCTCCCTTCGGATTGGGTCAAAACAGGAGAGTGATATTGTCTCAGGTGAATCATCGATTATCACCTCAACCCCGGTGAGATTTTCAAATGCCCTGATATTTCTGCCTTCTCTTCCAATAATCCTGCCTTTCATCTCTTCAGAGGGGATTGAGACTACTGATATTGTTGTCTCCATCGTATGGCTTGTTGCACATTTCTGGATTGCCTGGAGGATGATTTCACGGGCAGTCTCTTCTGCCTTCTGTCTTGCCTCCTCTTTTATCCGATTCAAAAGCGCCGCTGCCTCATGCCTGACTTCTGCTTCTAAATTTTTCATTAGAGAAGCCTTTGCCTCTTCCTTTGAAAGATTGGCAATCTTCTGTAATGCCTCAGTCTCTTCTTTAATCAACTGGTCAAACCTTTCTGATTTTACCTGGATTATTTTTTCCCGATTCTGGAGATTATGTTCTTTATTCATAAGTTCCTTTTCTTTGTCAATTATCAACCGTTCCCTTCTCTCCAGACTATTTTCTTTTTCTAAGAGACGGCGCTCAGCCTTTTCAATCTCCCTCCTGCGATTCAGGGTTTCTTTTTCAAAATTCAATTTTTCTTGATACCAGCGTTCTTTGGCAGCAATCTCTGCAGATTTTCTATAATTTTCTGCCTCTTTTTTGGCATCTTCAATTATTTTTCTTGCCTCTTCCTGGGCACCTATTATCTTTGCCCGATTGTATTTGAGATAAAAGAAGCCAACAAAAATTGCTTCTAAAGCCAGTATGATTATGGCAATTATTAGCACTGTCATAACAACCTCCTCCCCGGGGCTGGTTTGAACACCCCCGGGTAATTTCTTTAAAGTCCCCGCAGATGCCGTGTGGGAAAAAGTCTCTGAACCCAAGGTTAAAGTGGGCGCCTGTCAACTACAGACAAAGTCTGTAGCCAAACTTGGCTCCCTAACGATGGGTGTTGGCTCAAGACTTAATGCCCATCACGAGCATCGCAGGGAACGAATTAAGTAACAGCCTCGTCAATCTTGAGGATTAATGAATTAATCCTCTGCTCCAATTCGGAAATTTTTTTATTTAAATGGTCTTCTTTCTGTAAAAATTCATCCACCAGATTCAAACAGGCAAGGACTGCAATCTTGGTGGTTGATGGTAAGGGAAATTCACGATGAATATCCCTCATTTTTTTATCAACTATTTCGGCAATTTTCTTAATCCGTTCCTCATCAATATCTTCGGATGTGATTCTATAATCGTTTCCGAAGATATTGACCAACACCTCATTAGTATGACCCTTCTTCAAGTTCACTCCTAATTATTTTCAATAAAAATAATCATAAATAATTACAGGGTCATCGTATCTATCTTCTCAATCAAACCATCAACCTTTCTCTTTACCTCTTCTTCTTTCTCTTTCAACTGCCTGTTTTCTTCTTCAAGTTCACTTAACCTCTGTCTAAGTTCGTTGATCAGGTTGATCATTCTATCAATCTTTTCTTCAAGTTTTGCGATCCCGTTCAATTTGTCTCCTTTGTTCTTAAAATTGCCCCAAAGTTATTGGTTACTTCATTTATTATTTTGTTTACAAATCTATCAACCTCTTCATCCGTAAGCGTCCTATCAGGTGCTTTAAAATAGAGTCTGAAGCCAAGATTCTTTTTGCCTTCAGGTAAATTTTTCCCTTTGTAGTAGTCAAAAAGTATGACCTTCTCTAAGATCGGCCCTGCAACATGAGCAATAAAATTCTTCACCACAGGCACTTCCACATCCTCTTCAAAAAGGAATGCGAGGTCTCTAATATTTGCCGGAAACTTAGGTGGCGGGTTATAGAATGGTTCACTGACGAGAGAAAGAGTTCGATCAATCGATATCTCAAAATAATAGAATTCGCGCTCACAGAATGATGAATCAATGGCACCCAGGTAACCGATTTCATTATCAGAATACATAATCTTCACTGCCTGGCTGAACCCCTTTATCTCCTTATTTCGAAATTCTATCTCTTTTATCCGCATTGCCTCAAGGATCGTCTCCACCACTCCCTTTGCATCATAGTAATTCAGTTTTTGGTCAGTATTTTCCCAAAAATTTGGGTAGCGTTCACCACCCATTATTGCACCGAGTTTCTTTTCTTCAAATGGCTCGGTATTTAAAAGCACATTACCGACCTCAAAGAGTTTAAGAGAATAATTACCCTTTGAAAGGTTGTAATGTACTGTATCAAGGAGACCCAGAAATAGAGTAGGTCTTAATGCATTGAACCGCTCATTAAGCGGGTTTTTTAATTTCACAAACCCACTGTATCCAAGGCTTTCAAGCCTTTCACTGGATACAAGTGAGAGATTGTAGGTTTCACTGAAACCCAGTCCTATCATATAGGACTTCAGAAATTTTATAAAATTGCGACTTTTGTCATATAACTTCGTAACTCCCCAGCGTGCTGGTGGAATATCTGGAATGTTCATATAGCCATAGATTCGTGCGACCTCTTCATAGATATCCTCTTCGATCTGGAGGTCATATCTGTAATGAGGTATCCTTGCCTTCAACTGATTTTTACCCGATACCCTTATCTCACACTTATCAAGAAGATTCTTCACATCCTCAGATTTAAGATTTAGAGAGAGTATCGTATTCATTCTATCCAGTGAGAATGGGATAACCTTTAATCCTGTCTTCTTCCCGGTACTTATGTAATTCGTCTCTTTTGCCCCGGCCGATGTCTTGAATCCTTCTCCGGTTATTCGCGAAACCTCATCAACCATTGATAAATCAGCGCCCCTTTCAAACCTGATTGAAGCCTCGGTCTGTATTCCAAGTTTTCTTCTTGTGTGCGCAATCCTGCTGGGACTAAAATATGCGCTCTCAAGTAAAATCCGTCTTGTTGAATTTGTAATTTGTGAAGACCGTGCCCCAATTATTCCCGCAAGGGCAATTGGCCCGTTTTTATCTGCAATCACAAGGTCGTTTTCATCCAGTTTAAAAACAGTTCCTTCAAGAGTTACGAATTGCTCATTCTTGTGTGCCTTTCTAATTATTACTGGCAAATCAAGCAAATCAAGGTCAAAGGGATGGAGTGGTTGACCGTATAATAGCATATTGATATTCGTGATATCAACGACATTATTTATCGCATTCATTCCCATAGAATGAAGACGCCACTTGACGGAAAATGGTGATTCAAAAACAGTAACACCTTCGAATATCCTTGCAGTATACCTTGGGCAACCATCCGGGTCAAGAATCTTTATCAATGACTGATCAGTATGATTTGTTTGTTTAGGATTTCTTTCCTTGAAACTGAATTTTATCCCAAGGCCAATGCTGAATTCCCTTGCAAGTCCAATCACAGATAAAAGGTCAGGACGGTTTGTATTGACCTTTATATCAAGCACAACATCATCAAAATAATCGCTGAAATGTGCCCCTTCTCTTCCCTTATCCAGAATAATAACACCGGTTGATTTCTCAGCAATACCGAGTTCCTCTTCACTGACAAGCATTCCATTTGATTTTACACCATCAAAATCCATTTCGCCAATTAACTGTTCTTTGAATCTTTTTCCTGCACCCACAACAAAAACAAGGTCGTTCAATTTAACATTCGTTGCTGAAGTTACTATCTGCTGATGGGTCGTTGTTTTTATCTCAAGGATATTCAAATTTTTCAGGGTGGGATGGGGTGTAATCTTTACAATCCTGCCGATTACAATATCACCAGGGCAGAGGTTCTGCTGTTCACCAATTTCAAAACCAAGATTATTCGCCACCTTATGGAGTGACTTCAATTCTAAATTCGTATTGAGAATTTCTTCAAGCCATTTGATAGAGACTAACATCTAACTCTCCATATTAAAATTGCTCCAGAAATCTTATATCATTATTATAAAAGACCCTTATGTCGTCGATTAGATACTTGATGATTGCCACCCGCTCAACACCCATACCCAGTGCATAGCCAGAATACTCTTTTGGTGAAATTTTGACATTCTTTAGAACCTGGGGATGGACCATACCACAGCCAAGCATTTCAAGCCAGCCCGTATTCCCACAGACCGGACATCCTTCACCCTGACACACTGAACAACTTATAGCAAGTTCGCCTGAAGGTTCGGTGAACGGGAAAAAACTCGGTCTCAGTTCATATCTTGTCTTTGGACCGAAGATGTGTTTCACAAACTCACCGAGGAGCCATTTCAATTCGCCAAAAGAAACCCCTTTATCAACATATAGAACTTCAACCTGATGGAATACAGGTGAATGGCTCGGGTCAAATGGGTCAAACCGATAACATCTTCCCGGGCAGATAATCTTTATCGGTGGTTTTATTTTTTCCATTACCCTTATCTGAACCGGAGATGTGTGGCTTCTCAAAAGTAATTCATCAGAGATATATAAACTTGAAAAATTATCACGCGCCGGGTGGTCTTTTGGTATATTCAATGCCTCAAAATTATACCAGTCATACTCAATTTCAGGTCCAGACGCCACCACAAAACCAAGTTTTTCAAAGAATGCTTCTATCTCATCCTGGATCAATGAAAGTGGATGTCTGTGCCCTACATAACCCATCCTGCCCGGCAATAATGGGTCAAATTTTTGCGTCTGTTTCTTGTTAAATTCAATCTGCTTCTGATTTAATACCTCTGATAGATGGGACTTTAAAAGATTTATCTCATTGCCAAATCTCTTTCTATCTTCGATCGGAAGGTTAACAAGTTCTTTTATCAATTCATTAAATATTCCTTTCCTGCCCAGAAAACGAATCCTGAATGACTCAAGCGTCTTTGTGTCTCTAATATTATTCAGTTCGATCTCAATCGTTGTTTTTATCTCATTCAACTTCTTTTCCATATTACAATTCTAAGCCTTTGCCTGGTCTTTCATCCTTTTGCAAACTTCAATTAAAGTATTGAATTCTTCAGGGTATTCATAGGCAAGCATCGCTAAGGTCTTGCGGTCAATATCTATATTATTCTTCTTCAGCGCGTTAATGAACTCAGAATATTTCAATCCCTGCTGTCTTAAAGCCGCATTTATCCTCGTTATCCACAATGCCCTGAATACCCTTTTTTTCTTCTTCCTTTCTCTATAAGCAGAAAGCCACGCCTTCATCACCTGCAGTCGCGCAGTCTTGTAAAGACGGTGTTTTCCACCCCAGTAACCCCTGGCTGCCTTTAGCCATTTCTTTCTGCGCTTCCGCGTATAAGGGCCGGTTTTTACTCTTGGCATTTCATCTACTCCTTTCTTTTAAAGTTAAAATGGAGAGCCTGAAATCATCAGAATTCAGACTATACCAAATATTATAACCAAATTAAAATTTCTGTCAAGTGCCACGAGATTAAAAGGCACTGGTTATTTAAAATCTTTGAATCTCTTTAAATCTGCCCTGGATACAGGTGTCAATTTTGAAAGTCTTCTCTTCCTCTTTCGTGATTTACCAGTAAGGAGATGCCTCTTCCCTGATTTCCAGCGCAGTATCTTACCACTCTTTTTAATCTTTACTCTTTTTAACCAACCCCTTTTTGTCTTAAGTTTGCTCATTACCTGTTCTCCTTTTTTGTGGAATCAATGTCACCATTATAATCTGTTCCTCTTGTTTGGGTGGAGATTCTTCACGGGCAATATCCTTTAAATCACTTACCACCCTTTCCACAAGATTTACACCCAGGTGGGAATGAAGCAATTCCCTTCCCCTTAATCTCAATTTTATCTTCACCCTATCACCTTTTTCAAGAAATTCTTTGATCTTATTCAATTTCACCTGATAGTCATGCTCAGATATCTTCATTGACAATCTCATCTCACGAACCTGGGTCTGATGCTGATGCTTTCTTGATTCCCTTTCCCGTCTTTTCTTTTCATAGACATATTTACCAAAATCCATCAGGCGGCAAACTGGTGGTTGGGCATCCGGGGAAACCTCTACAAGGTCATACCCCCTTTCTCGGGCAATGCGCAAGGCAATTGCAATATCAAAGACACCCATATATTGACGATTCTCATCGACCAGTTTTACCTTTTCTGCCCTTATTTCATTATTAACCTTTGGTAGATTTTTAATCTTCTCCCCCTTGTTCTGCATCACACAAATTAAAAAAGTCTTTTAATTTCATTTCACCAAGGTCTCCACGACCCCTTTTTCTAACTGAGACCATCTTCTTCTCAAACTCACGCTGACCAATAATGAGCATATAAGGAATCTTCTTCACCTCTGCCTCCCTTATCCGATAGTTTATCTTCATTGATTTGCTGTTCAATTCCACACGGAGCCCGTGTCTCAAACACTTCTGATAAATATCCTTTGCATAAGTTGATTCATTATCAGTTATGGGCATAACCATAACCTGAACCGGAGCAAGCCATAAAGGAAATGCGCCTGCATAGTGCTCAATCAGGGTACCAATAAACCTTTCCAGTGAGCCATACAATGCCCTGTGTATCACCACAACCTCTTTATGCTGTCCTTTTGCATCCATATACTCAATGTTAAACCGCTTGGGTAGATTAAAGTCAAACTGGACCGTGGTTGCCTGCCAGTCACGGCCCAATGCATCAAGGATATGGATATCGATCTTCGGTCCGTAAAAAACCGCTTCACCCAGCTGGATCTTATAATTGAGATTTACCTTTTTAAGGGCAGATTTCAAACCATTCTCTGCCCTTTCCCATTCTTCATCTGAACCCATAAACTTCTCTTTCTCCTTTGGGTCGCGCACCGAGAGATTTACCTGAAATTCCTCAAACCCGAATTTTTTGAATATCGTCAAAGTCAACTGGAGAATCTTTACCACCTCTTCCTCAATCTGATCAGCCCTGCAGAAGATATGGGCATCATCCTGGGTAAATCCTCTTACCCTTAAGAGGCCATGGAGTGTTCCTGATAGTTCATTTCTATAGACTGTGGCAAGTTCTGCATATTTTATCGGTAGTTCTTTATAACTCCTCACCTTTGATTTGTAAATGAGGATATGACCCGGGCAGTTCATCGGTTTGAGCACATACTCTTCATTCTCAACCGGTAAAGTGAACATTTTATCACGGTAATAATCATAGTGTCCTGATATGTGCCAGAGATTACTCCGGGCAATGTGTGGAGTCGTGATCAATTCATAACCATTCTTCAAATGTTGCTTTATCCAGTATTCTTCAATCAATCTCCTTATAATCGTCCCTTTTGGATGCCAGAATACAAGCCCTGCACCTGCCTCCTCAAATATTGAGAAGAGTTCAAGTTCTGTCCCTAATTTCCTGTGGTCTCTTTTCTGTGCGTCTTCAAGTTTTCTCAGATAACTCTTTAATTGCTCCTGGTTGGTGAATGAAATACCATAGATTCTTGAGAGCATTGGCAAGCGAGAATCACCCCGCCAGTAAGCACCAGCAACACTGAGGAGTTTGAATGCCTTTACCATTCCGGTCCTTGGAATATGAGGGCCCCTGCAGAGGTCAACAAATTCTCCATTACGATACAGACTCAGCTCTTTATCAGGAATCTCCTTTGCCAGTTCCACCTTGTAATTTTCATTCCTTCTTGCAAAGAATTCAATCACTGCCTCTTTAGTCATAACAATTCTTTCAAATGGAATATCATCCTTTATAATCTCTGCCATCTTCTCTTCAATCTTTGTAAGTTCATCATTCGTAAATGGACTTGCCCGGTCAAAATCATAATAAAAGCCCTGGTCAATAGAAGGTCCTATGGCAAGTTTCACATCAGGCCATAATGCCTTAACCGCCATTGCCATTACATGGGAAGTTGAATGCCAGAATATCTGTTGACCTTCAGGCTCTTTGAAACTGACCAATTCTATTTCACAATCACTATCAAGCGCAGTGCTTAAATCCTTTAATTCGCCATTTATCCGCACTGCAATGCACTCGCCGTCCTTAATCAATTCCATAACCTTCTTACCCGGCTCAACTTCCATTATACTATTATTCAATTTAACTTTTAACATCGGTCAATTATAAAGCATTTTTTAATTTTGTCAATGGGAAATTGTGGATTTTATTATATTTTACATCAACTGAATCGTTTTTTTAGATAAATCCGCATCTTATTTTAAAACCTAATATTTTCTAAAAAAATTTTAATTTTTGCGATGTTTTTTATTTAATTATGGAGTTTGAACAATCTTTTTTGACCTTCTATGATCCGCTGTTCAAATGGGGATTCTCGGATTACCCTGAGTTCATATTTTGCATTATGAACGATCTCTTCTGCCTTACCATTCCTGCCATAAAGATATTCATAGGCACGGGCACCAGCAATCCTTCCCTCAAGCATTGCGGTTGATGCCTCTTCTATTGAAGCGAGGTCACCTGCAACAAAGATATGTGGTTTTGATGTCTGGAGGTCTTCATTATAATAAGGCACATTTCCACCAAGGTCAGGAACATATCTTATCTCACAACCTGCCTGATATAACAATTCACAAAGTGGTGACAATCCTACTGCAATCAAGACCATATCACAATCAATGACCTTTTCCTTTCCCATAATACATTCAAATTTATCATTGACCTCGGTTATCACTGCTGATTCTACACAATCCTTTCCCCTTGCCTCAATGATTGTATGTCTCAACAAGATAGGCACTCCTGCCCTTTTTATCTTTGCTGCATGGACATAATAGCCACCGATTTTGGGCAAAATCTCAATTATCGCTGCCACCTCAACACCAGCCTGGAGCAATTGATATGGAACAATCAAACCGATATTGCCTGAACCAACAACGAGCGCCCTTTTTCCCGGAACAACACCATAAACATTCATCATTGTCTGGACCGCACCTGCACCATAAACACCAGGCAGATCCGCATTCTCAAAGGCAAGCATATTCTCGCTCGCACCCATAGCAAAAACATAACTCTTTGCCTTTATCTGGAGCAAATCATCATTCCTTAGAACCCCGATTGAATCATCATCATAATATCCTATCACCGTGGCATTCAGCATCACATCAATACCGAGCTGGTAAACACGCTCACTTAAAATCTTTGCAATATCAATCCCCCTCACACCACAATAATGCTCTTTTGAACCAAAGAATTTATGGGTCTGTTTTATTAACTGACCACCGAGCACTGGATTATCATCGATGATCAAAACCGATGCCCCCAGTTCCCTTGCAACAATCCCGGCATTCAATCCTGCAGGACCACCACCAATAATACAAATATCAACCATCCAATCTTCCTTTTCCTTTTTGCCTTTTTACCACCATTCCTTCTTTTAATGGTTCCATACAAACCATAACATTAGGTCTGCCATCAACCTCCATAAGACAGGAAGAACATTTACCAACTGCACAGAAGAATCCCCTTGGTCTATTGTATTTTTCAGAATACCTCAGAACCCTTATTCCTGCAGCGTGTAATGCAGCAGCAATTGGAAGACCTTCATAACCCTCAAGTTCTCTATCTTCAAAATAAAATTTTACTTTTTTGCCCCTTTTGAATTGTAGTATTGGATGTTCAGTTATATATCCTTCCATAATTATTTAAAATAGTTCACAGCATTTTGAAAAATTTTAAAACCATCACCTTCTTCATCCAGTTTCTTCCTTGTGTGGAGGGGATGTTGTAAATAAGAGATATGCCGTTCAGGATGGGGCATCAAACCGAGGATCCTGCCGGTCCTGTCTGAAATCCCTGCAATATTCATAATCGAACCATTGGGATTATATGGATAGCCATTGGGTCTTCCTTTTTCATCCACATATTGGAACACAATCTGTTTCTCTATTTTCTTTAATATCCCTTTGTTTTTCACCACAAACTTGCCCTCAGCATGGGCAACAGGTAATGAGATTATTTTATCTATTCCTTTGGTGAATACCGACCGCTCAGGATAGACCTTCAAATCAACCCAGCGGTCCTCAAATCTTTCAGAATCATTGGTAACAAGGCTTACTGTCTGCTCGGTAAAATAGCCATCAAAACCAGGCAATATCCCAGCCTTTACGAGCACCTGAAAACCATTGCAAATACCAAGAATGAGATTGCCCTTTTCAATAAATTTTAAGATTTTATCCTTGAGTTTATATTTAATCTCGTTTGCCAGTATCTTTCCTGCACTGATATCATCACCATAGGTAAAACCACCCGGAAATACAAGAATCTTATAATTTAAAAGATTTTTATTTTTTATCTCATCTATATAGACACGCTCTGCATCTGCACCTGCAAGTTCAAATGCATATACGGTTTCAAGGTCGCAATTCGTTCCTGCAGCCCGCACAATGAGTGCCTTAATCTTCATTCCTTTAAAGAGATGTAGATCGTTCTTCTTTCGCGCCTGAATTTTATCTTATCCTCACGCGCAAGCCAACCAAGACCCATATAAAACATATTTATCGGCAAACCCGTCTTTCGCATCAATCTCGTTATTACCATCTCACCTTCTTCTTTAAGTTTTTTCCATATATTTCCTGCGGCAAAACCAATTTCTGTATTCATAAATCCTCCTGTCTATCTAAATTACTGAAAGTTTTTAAAATTTTGTTTTGAAGATTAAAGGTTGATTTCGGTGCCGGTGCTTGCCGCATCTATTTCATATCCTGGAAAACTCTTCCGTGTCTTTTCCAGCACATTCTGGATAAAATCATCACTGCTTGATGGGTCGTGATGGGTAAATAAAATCCTCTTAACTCCACAATCTTTTGCCAGTTGCATCACCTGATTGAATGTAGAATGCCCCCAGCCAATCTTTGTATGATAATTTTCATCAACATACTGGGCATCGTGTATCAACAAATCAGCACCTTTAACAAATTTTATAAACTTTTTATATGGTGTGCGCGGGCTTGGTGAATTTAGTTCGTTGTCCGTAAGAAATACTACATTTTTATCGTCCTCAATAAATTTTAAACCAAATGTATAATTCGGATGATTATTCTCGATTACCTGGATTGCCATTTTTCCAATTTTAAATTTAGGCCTTGTCTTTTTGAATGTGAATTTTGCGGGCAGATCTGTTAATTTTATCGTCGGGAAGAATGGGATATGCATCTGATAGGAAAGTGCCTTCTTTGCCGCAACATCATTTTCTGGTCCATAGATATAAATTTTTGTATTCTTTGAATAAGCAGGGGCAAAAAATGGAAAACCCTGAATGTGGTCCCAGTGATAATGGGTAAATATCAAATGGAGGTCATTCTTTTTACTCTGTATTAAATATACACCAAGTTCCCTGATTCCGCTACCCGCATCTATGATTATTGATTCTCCATTCTTTGTTTCTATATAAACACAGGTTGTATTACCACCATATTTTATCGTTGTCGCACCAGATACCGGGATCGAACCACGGGTTCCGTAAAATTTAATTAGCATTTAATCTTTTTCCTTGACTTTCTGTCCCATCCGGCAATTTCCATCAAAGAACACACCGGATTGGATTATCAAACCCTTACATATAATATCACCATACATCTGGGCACCGCTCTGGAACTCAAGCAATTCTTCTGCCTGAATATTGCCTTCTATCTTACCACCAATCACGCCGGATTTGCAGGATATATTGCCTTTAATAAATCCTGTGCTGCCACAAAATATATTATCTTTCACCACGATATTCCCTTCAACCGTTCCATCTATCTTGATTGAACCCGTAATCTTCATATCGCCATTAACCACCGTATTCCTGCCAATTATCGTATCAATTTTGCTTTCCTTTTCCATAATCTCCTTTCTTAAATATAGATTATATTTAAAAACAAAAAGAAGTCAACAGCCAAATTAAATAATCTTTATTTCTTTACAATCTCAGGATTAACATAATTACCCTTTTTCAATCTGCCCGCACCCGGGATCCAGGACCTTGGGTCAGTAGGAATTTTATTGACCATAATCTGAAAGTGTAAATTTGAACCTGTGCACATCCCGGTTTTACCCATTTTACCTATCTCCTGTCCTTTAACGACTGTATCACCCACCGCGACATTGATCTTATTTAAATGGATATAAACCGTATGGATTCCCTGACCATGGGCAATAACAATACTCTTGCCATGCCCTTCAAGTTCTTCAGCCATTACAACAACCCCCGTATTAGCAGCAATCACCTTGGTGCCAACTGCATTGGAAATATCAATCGCCCGGTGTGACCACTTATCAAGTCCGTTATTATATCTACGGGCGATACCAAACATTGATGTTATTGAACCTGTGCAGGGCCAGATGAAATCACCATTACATAAAAGGGTATCAAAAGATTTGGCATAGGCTTTGGCAAAATACTTCCAACTCTCAAACCTCATCATTTCAAGGGTTTCTTCAGTAAGAATATGGATATCAAGTTCAGCCGTATCCTCCTCAGCAAAATCACCGGGGATCACCTTAAATGGTATTTTATAACTCTTCTTTGCTTCATTTTCCTCATATCTAAGAACCATAAAATATCTTCCTGTATCTGCATCCATAGGAACGGCAAGAACCGTCTTATACATATTCCTTCCTGCAGGATAGAGTTTATAATTGCGGTTCAAAAATTTTATTTCTGGTTTTATTAAAGGTAAAACCGTCGTCACATTGAGGGTTGCAATCTCACCCTGCTTGTAAATCTTCTTATCAAGGGAGATGCTCTGGAATATACCGTTAATGAGTGTATCTTTGAGTGCTGGATTACGCGTGATATTGTTATTGTTTTTATCAATCCTATCACCGAGATCGGTCCCCGGCTCATATTCTTTTATCTGAAGGGGTGGATTGAATATATTCAGATGAATGATTGTTGGTTCGGCAAGTTGTGGGTAAAAATCTTGTATAAACCCAATTACTTTATCTGTCGGTATTAACTTTTTATCAAGATTGAAAACCTTTTCTGAATAAATATTTTTCGTTGTATCACGCTGGGGATTATCTCCCTGGTCATCGGCATAAATATTATAAAAAAATGATACCAGTAAAATAGAAAATATTTTAACACATATATCATTCATCTGTTAATTTTAATCGATATTTTTATGGTGTCAAGTGGCTAAAATATATGAAAAAATTCGCCCCTTGATTTATCTTTAAACCTAAATAAAATAGAAATATGATTAATATATTCCTTTTCATTATTTTAACCCAGTATAGATCTATAGGTATTATTGGGGCAATGGACGAAGAGATTGCATTGATAAGAGAAGCGATGGGCATAGAAAAGACCGACACAATAGCCCAGCGGATATTTTACATTGGAGAGTTGTCAAACATACCCTGTATCTGTGTAAAGGCAGGGGTCGGAAAGGTGAATGCTGCAATCACAACAGAGATACTCATATCAAAATACAATGTTGATGCGATCATCTTTACCGGAGTTGCAGGTGGAATAAATCCTGAAATAAAGATTGGCGATGTAGTAATTGCAAAAAAGGTTATCCATCATGACTTTGGGAAAATTACACCTGCTGGATTTTTCCCTTTTGATACAACTGGTTTTTTTGCCGATAGTCTTTTGTTTGAAATTGCCTGCAAATCTGCTACTGGAATTAAATTCGCATCAATCCCCGAAAAATTATGCAAGGAAAAAAATCGCTATCCCAGAATAATATCAGGAAACATTGCTACTGGTGACCAGTTTATCGCGGACGAGAATAAAAGACGCTGGATTGAAAAAACATTCTCTGTTGAATGTGTGGAAATGGAAGGTGCGGCGGTTGCCCAGGTGTGCGTCATAAATAAGGTCCCATTTGTAATTATCAGGTCTTTGAGCGACCTTGCCAATGAGAATGCTGATATTGATTTTGAAGAATTTGTCAAATACGCTGCGCGTAATTCCATTTTAATCGTTCAGGGAATGTTCAAACTGCTCGGCAAATAGTTTTTACGGTTCACCATCGGCTATATTTAATTTCAAACCCCCTATACTCATTTGTTGGCTCTTCGTAAATTATCTCCACATCATCAACCCGTGCACCAGGTGGACCCTGCCAGCACCAGTCAATAAGTTTTTGTAGTTCAATTTCTCTGCCTTCAGCAATAACCTCAACCCTGCCGTCATCAAGATTTCTCACCCAGCCGACAAGACCGAGTCTCTGCGCTATCTCCTGTGTATGTGCCCTGAAAAATACACCCTGCACAAGGCCTGAAATAAAGAGGTGAATGCGCGAAGATTCCATAGGCGTATTATATCAATTAAAAAAATTTAGTCAATCCGTTTCTAATGGGTTATGGCACCAACGAGTGAATATACCTCCTCTGCCCCATTCTCTTTCAATACCCTTGCACATTCTTTTATTGTTGCACCTGTAGTCATCACATCATCAATGATTATTATCTTTTTATTTCTAATCGAGATACCCTTTTTTAATCGGAACGCATTCTTCACATTTTCCTGCCTTTTTTTATGGTCAAGACGGGTCTGGGTTCTGGTATTTTTGACCCTGACCAGACAGTTTAAAACAGGGATTCCGGATTCTTTATTTATAATCTTTGAAAGCAATTCAGCCTGATTATAAGTCCTGCGGAGCTTCTTCCACCAGAAAAGTGGCACTGGAGTCAAATAATCTGCATCATGCAGATAAAAGTCATTTTTCAAAATCCCGGACATACCCAGGCCAAAAAAATCAGCAAGAATGGTTTTGCCACGATACTTGAAATGGTGTATTATTTTATCAACCGGTGGCACATATAATGTAAATGCCCTGCCATAATCAAGGTTTTTCTCAAATCGGCAGAAAATACAGGTCTTGACATTTTCTATCGGTCTACCACAATGTGGACACAATGGAGATTCTGGATGGACGATGAGATTTAGGCAATCATTGCATACGAGATTCTGTTCGATCTCCTTTCCACAAACAATGCAGGAATTGGGAAGGACAAAATTCAAAAGATGATTAAAAAACCATAAGGGTAGTTTTAACAGCATATTTTTTCGCATTTATATATTCTAAACCCAATATTATACAAAATTTTTTGAGTGTCAAGAAATTTTTGCAAATTTAGTCCTTTATAATAATCTATATCAAATTTAATGAACTTTTAAAATTTAGTTAGAAAATACTTGAAATTTGATGAAATTTTTCTATAATTTTATATGGTGCGGGTAGTGAACTCTAATCACCCAGAGATTCCAAAAGATGCTCAATTATTAATGATTGATAAAAATCCCATCAATGATATATTTGATTATCATTTCTATAATGATCCCACAAAGAGAAAAAAATTTCTATTTACAATAAATAAAAAGAAAAAGGTGATTTCTTTAAATCGAGGAGAAGATATCCAGTTAATCCTTGAAGAACCCCAATATAAAAAATGTGAAAACGATTGTGATTATTGTTTTGTAAAAGGATTGCCTGAAGGTCTGCGAAAAGAATTATATTTCCGTGATGATGATTATCGTCTCTCTTTTCTTTTCGGAAATTTCTTGAGCCTCACCAATCTTACCGATGACGACATAGCGCGCATAAAAAAATTGAGATTTTCTCCCCTGTATGTATCTGTTCATACTACAAATCTTTCTTTACGGTCAAGGTTATTCAAAAATAAAAATGCTCGGCTGGTAATTGACCAGTTGAAAAAACTCATTGAAGGGGATATAAAAATCCATTGTCAGGTCGTTGTCATCCCGAAAATTACAGATGGCATAAACATAGAAAAGACTGTTAATGACCTTTTTAGATTATACCCTGGAGTATCTTCAGTCGGCATTGTCCCGGTTGGTAGAACAAGATTTCTGAAAAAATTACCTGGTATAAATAAAAGACTTGCGCAACAAATCGTTAGAGATACAAATCTAATGCATATAAATTTCAGAAAGAAATTAAAAAGGAGATTTGTTTATATTGCAGATGAATTTTATCAATACGAGAATGGAATAGGTATGATAAGACAGTTACTCGATGAGGTTGATTCAATGAAATATCCAAAGAATATCTCAGGAAAATTTCTCTTTGTCACCGGTAAACTTGCCTATCCTTATGTTAATTATCTAAAAAATAGATTGGCGAATAAAAAATTTCAGATCGATGTTCTATCGGTAAAAAATAGATTCTTTGGAGATACAGTCACCGTCTCGGGTTTGCTCACCGGTAAAGATATCTATAATGCATTGAGATTAATGAAAAAAAATTATGACCGTATTGTTTTTCCTCCCAATTGTGTAAATGACAATGGAAAATTTTTAGACGACTTTGAACTGGATGGAGTAAATTACATTGTTGCACCTTATTCAATAAAGGAATTGCTGCTATGGCTACAGTAGCGATCGTCGGCAGAAAGAATGTGGGTAAGTCATCTATATTCAATCGTCTTGTTGGCAGAAGGTTGAGCATAGTCCATGAGACCCCTGGTGTCACAAGGGATAGAATCTATGGAGAGATTTTCTGGCGGGGCAGGATATTCAATTTGATAGATACCGGTGGATTTTTCCCTGAAGAAGAAAATATTCTTGCAAGCAAAATTATGTATCAAATTGAACTTGCCCTCAAACAGGCAGATTTGATATACTTTGTTGTTGATGGAAGGACAGGTTTAATGCCTTCAGAACAGGAAATCGCGGAATTGCTTCGTGGATTGAGTAAACCCGTTTTTTTAATTGTAAATAAAGTTGATAATAAATCACTCTTGCCCGTGGTAAATGAATTTTATAAACTTGGGTTTAGTAAAATATTTGCGGTCTCAGCCGAAGGAGGTATTGGCTTTGGCGAGGTGCTTGATGAAACGATAAAATTATTGCCCGCGGTCAGGGTAAAAAAGGATACACAATTGATAAAAATCGCAATTTTGGGAAGACCGAATGCAGGAAAATCAACGCTTCTCAATACCATCATCAAGGAAGAGAGGGCAGTGGTTGATGAAAAACCAGGCACAACGCGCGACCTTGTCAATGCCCAGTTTACATTTAAAGATAAAAAGATTGAAATTATTGATACCTATGGTTTAAAAAAGCGTTCGCGTATAAAAGAACCGATAGAGTTTTATTCAATGATGAGGGTGATGCATATTATTGACGATATTGAAATTGGAATTATACTATTTGATGTGACCCAGGGTGTGGTTCACGAAGATTGTCACATTGCCTCATTATTATTGTCAAAGGCAAAAGGCATAGTAATTGCGCCGAACAAGGTTGATTTATTGAAGAAAAAAGAATACAAACTTATCCTTGATTCTACAACTGAATCATTCCGGTTTGTTGATTTTGCACCGATTGTTCTGGTTTCAGCAAAACTAAATACTGGAATTGATAGACTTCTCCAGGCAACACTTGATGTCTATTCAGAACTTCGCAAAAAGGCAGACCCCAGGATCCTGAAGGAATTGCCATTCTCTCTAAAACCACCACCAGATGGACAAATCCTGAAGATAAGTCAGGTCGGTATAAATCCACCTCAATTCAGGGTTCAAACGAGTGTCCAGTTAAAAGAAAATTATATTCAGTATCTTCGTAATACAATAAGAAATTACTTTGGCTTTGTCGGCGCGCCTGTGCTTATCAAGACCGAATTGAAAGGGAGATATAAAAGATGAATATCTTTAATATCCTGATTTCTTTTATCATTGGTATATTATTCGGGATGATACCTTTTTCTTATTTGCTCGGACTTTTAAAAGGGGTTGATTTGAAAAAAACCGGTAGTGGCAATATCGGTGCAACAAACTTAGGCAGGTCCCTTGGTCTAACATTTTTTATTACAGGATTTTTACTTGATGCCCTGAAGGGTTTTTTACCAATATTAATCGCCCGTTCTTTTGATTTCTATCCAGCCTTTGCCGGTGCCGGTGCCATTCTTGGGCATATCTTCAATCCGCTTTTTAATTTTAAAGGCGGGAAAGGTGTCTCAACCACAATTGGTGTTGCTCTCGGTATTGTTCCCAAGCCATTTTTGATAGCGATTGGAGTATGGCTGGTCATTTATCTAACCACCTATATAGTCTCCATCGCCTCAATCTGTCTCGCAATAACCTTATCAATTGCTACATTCTTCATTGGAAAAACAGCCATCAGTGAGAAGATCCTGATCCTGGTCATATGCATCCTTGTCATCTTTGCCCATCGTTCAAATATAAAAAGATTAATAAATAGAACCGAACCAAAAACGGTTCTATGGAGGAAGAAATGAATATTGCGATCCTTGGATGTGGCAATTGGGGTTCGGTTTTCGGCATAATACAGGATAAAAATGGGCACAAGGTAAAGATCTGGGAATTTGATAAAAAGCGTGCTGAATATGTTCAGAGAACAAGGGATAATAGACCATTCCTTTTGAAATATAAAATTCCTGATTCAATTATGATTGACTGGCGCCTGGATAATATTTTACAAAATTCTGAACTTGTAGTATTTGCAGTCCCCTGCCAGACATTGGGGTCGGTTTTGGTTGAAATAAAAAAGGCAGGAATAAAGATAAAGGCATTTTTGAGTCTAATAAAAGGCATAGATATAAAAACACTCCAGCTCCCTGCAGCAACGATTAAAAAGGCATTTCCTGAGAGTAAATGTTTTGTGCTCTCAGGCCCTTCAATTGCCAATGAAATCATAAGAAATGAACCAACCGCGGTCGTCCTTGCCGGCAATGATTTAAATCGAGCAAAAAAATTGCAGGGTGAGCTTGCAACAGAAAATTTCAGAATCTATCTCTCGGATGATATGCTCGGGGTTGAACTTGGAGGTGCAGTTAAAAATGTCCTTGCGCTTGCCTGTGGAATAAGCGATGGACTCGGCTTCGGCGCCAATGCCAAGGGTGCATTGATATCAAGGGGTATCGTAGAGATTGTAAGACTGGGATTAAAAATGGGTGCAAATCCTAAGACATTTTATGGATTATCAGGGCTTGGGGATCTGGTCACAACATCTTACAGTGAGGAATCAAGGAATCATGTGTTCGGCAGGATGATCGGCAGGGGCAGAAGTTTAAATGAGATAAAAAAAGATTTTGTAATGGTTGCCGAGGGTGTGCCGACTGCAAAGGCTGTGATGAAACTTGCAAAAAGATACAATGTTGAAATGCCTATAACAAAGGTTGTCTATGAAATTTTATATAAAGGTAAATCACCTTTACAGGGTTTGAAGAGTTTAATGTTAAGGTCTTTAAAAAATGAATAAAGGAGGAAAGGATGGCTGAGAAAGAGTTTTACTCAATAAAAGAAGTGGCAAAAATGCTGGAAATCCCTGCCTATGTATTGAGATACTGGGAAAAGGAATTTCCTATGCTCAGACCACACAGAAATAGACTGGGCAGGAGGTTTTATTCACAAAAGGATATTGATATAGCACGGATGATAAAGGTTATCTTGTATGAACAGGGATTTACCATTGCAGGGGCAAAGAAAAAATTGGCATCTATAATCCAGGGTCCTGAGCAATTGACCCTGCCCTTGAGTGATGCAGTGAAGATTATTAAAGAGGTGAGGGAAGAATTAAAAGAAATACGTGCTATGTTTGATTAAAGAATTGTTAATTATAGAATCCTCGTTGACAATGTGATTATGTTGGATATAATATTTAGAACTTTTCAGCGCCGATAGGCGATAAAGTTCTTAAGATGTAAACACTTATTATGTCTGCCGGGATGATGGAATTGGTAGACGTAGCGGACTTAAAATCCGCTTCTCCGCAAGGAGAGTGCCGGTTCAAGTCCGGCTCCCGGCACTGTTGTAGCCCAATCTGGAATCTATAATCTAAAGGAGATTTTTCTGTCTATATCTTGCAATTCTATTCAAAAGTGTCTTATAAGATACCCTGAGTCGCCGGGCTGCCTCTGATTTATTCCCTGCAGTCTCTTCAAGGATCTTTTTTATTAGCTCTGCCTCGGCAATTTCTCTGCCATAATTTGCTGCACTTTTCAAATCCATATTTTCTATCTTGAAATCAATCTTTCTTTTTGTAGCCGGAGGCAATAATATGTGTTCAGAATTTATTATATCGGAAGCAAGAATATTTGCCCGTTCAATTGTATTTTCTAATTCCCTCACATTCCCGGGCCAGTCATAATCCTTTAATTTTTGCAATGCAGATGCAGAAATTTTTTTATTTGATTTCAGTTTTCTTAAAAAATGTTCAACGAGCAAGGGGATATCTTCTTTTCTTTCGCGCAATGAAGGAATGGTTATTGGAAAAACACTCAATCTGTAATACAGGTCTTCACGGAATTTTTTTTCATTCACCATGGTGTGTAAATCTTTATTACTTGCAGCAATTATTCTAACATCAACCTTGATCGAAGCAGTCCCGCCCAGCCGTTCAAATGTCTTTTCCTGAATGACCCTCAATATTTTCGCCTGCAGGTCAAGTCCGAGATCTCCAATCTCATCAAGGAATATCGTTCCCCTGTGGGCAAGTTCAAATTTCCCAATCTTTCTTGCTATGGCACCGGTAAATGCACCTTTTTCTGAACCAAACAATTCATTTTCCAGTAATTCACCTGGTATCGCAGCACAGTTTATCGTTACAAATGGATTTTCTTTTCTTAAAGATAGACTATGACAAGCCCTTGCAAACAATTCTTTACCTGTCCCTGATTCACCGAGTAAAAGCACTGTTGTCTCTGTTGCTGCAACCTTTTTCAATAGTTCAATGGATTTCTTTATTGACTCACTCGCGCCCACAATTTCAGGAAAACCATGTATGTTTTCAACCATCTCTTTGAATAAGATATTTTCATAATATATCTTTTGTTCCTCAATTATCTTCTTTACGGCAAGAATCAGTTGTTCTGTATCAAATGGTTTTGTAAGAAAATCACAGGCACCCAATTTCATCGCCTCCACTGCCCTTTCAATTGCGCCAAATGCAGTCATTATTATAAATTTTGCATCTGCATCAATGTTCTTCAATTCCCTGAGAACATCAATCCCATCAATATCAGGAAGGCGCAAATCGAGAAGCACAAGGTTTATCTTTTCGCGCCTGAAAATCTGTATCGCCTCACGCCCGGTCCTGGCAACGAGACCTGAAAAGCCAGCATCATCAAGTGCAACTTTTAAAACTTCTGCAAAACTTACATTGTCTTCAACTATGAGTATATCTGCCATCAGACCTTAAAATTCTGTATTACCTTGGCGAGTCTTTCGGTGATATTGAGCAATTCCTGACTTGTTGCTGCGAACTCTTCGGTTGCTGCTGATTGTTCTTCAAGTGAGGCGAGTATCTCTTCGGCAGCAGTGGAATTATCTCTCGAGATATTGAATGAATCTTCTATCTGCTTCAACATTGCAGTAATCTCTTCCTCTTCCTTAGAAATCACATTTTTAATATTTTTTATTGCATTGTTTAATTCTATAACTGCGCTTGATATGGTGCGCAATGATTCGATCGTGGATTTGACAACCTGATTGCCATCGTATATCGCCTTTCTCACTTCCTCTGAACTCTCTGCTACACTTCTTATTGAGTCAATCATTTCTTTAACTATTTCTCCGATCTCCATAGCGGAATTCTGGGTATTATCTGCAAGTTTTTTTATCTCATCAGCAACGATTGCAAAACCCTTTCCAAACTCACCTGCACGGGCAGCCTCAATCGAAGCATTGAGCGAGAGGATATTTATCTTTTCTGATATTTTATTTATCGTCTCTATGATTTTTGTAATCGTATTAGATACATCGTGTAATTTTGCCATCAATCCAATAAGATATTCATATCTCGAACCTATTATTTCTATATTTCTTAATGCCACATCACTCATCTGCAATCCATTGTTTGCACCAGCCGAGAAATTTTCCGCATGGACCTCAACTTTTTTTATGTTATCCACAACTGAAAAACTTATCTCGCTCAAAGACTTTCCCATAGAAATAGATTTATCAAGTTCCTGAAATTGACGGTCAACCCCTTCGGTCATCTTCTGGGTTGTTGATACGATCTCAGAAATTGCTGTTGACAACTCATTTGATGTTGAGGCAATCTGGGCACTGATTTCGCTCAAATGTCTGGATGTCTCAATGATAAGTTTTATTATACCGGACTCGGTCTCAATCAGGTTTTTTATCGCCCTGATTAAAAAATAAATCTCATCCGGTGTGCCCTTTTCTTCGATATGAACGGTCAAATCTCCTTTTTCTACTTTTTTTAGAATTTCTCTTAATTCTTTAAGACGGGTGATGTCTCGGTCAAAATCAATAATGAGCAGAAATGTTATGAATGTAAAGAAAATTAGTTTAACGAATTCCATCCCCAGATTTATCTCCGGAGACATATTCTGGGTCAAAACAATCATCAGGGCATAAGCAAAATCTACAAGGGCAATGGCATAGATTCCATTTTTTATTCCGAGCAGGTAGCCCGGATGGAGCACGATATAGAAATAGATTAGAAAGAATGGAATTCTCAATTGGGGCTGGATAAACGAAAGACAAAATGTCAGAATAATTGTAGTAACGGTGGTTATGGAATATGGAACCACAGGCGCATAAATATTTTTTCTTGAGAGGATGTGAATGACTAGTCCGAAAATAAAGACAATGGCAGTAAGTACAGGTATAAAGAACGGCACCAGAAAAAATTTAAAGATTGCACCGAATAAAAATACTATCTCAAACAAAAGGCAGAATAGCATCGTTGCCACACTGCCCTTCTTTGCAAAATTTAATCCTTTTAACCGGATATCTTCATTGGTGGTCATTATCACCTCCTGAAAATCTCCCTGGTTTTTTTCATCGCACAGAATTCACCACACATCGTGCAGGTGCGGTCTGAATGAGAAGATTTGCGGGAATATATTTTTCTTGCCCTTTGTGGGTCAATCAAGAGACTTATCATCTTTTCCCAGTTAAGGGAAAATCTTGCTCTGGATAGATAAAGGTCACGCAACTTTGCCTGAGTAACACCCTTGCCGATATCTGCAGCATGGGCAGCAATCTTCAAAGCAATAACACCTTCCCGGACATCCTCCACATTAGGTAAACCAAGGTGTTCAGAAGGTGTGACATAGCATAGAAAATCTGCCCCATAATAACCAGCAAGGGCACCACCAATTGCAGCAACGATGTGGTCGTAGCCTGCTCCGATATCTGTAACCAGGGGACCAAGCACATAGAATGGCGCACCATCGCATATTGTTTTCTGCAGTTTGATATTTGCCTCAATCTCATTTATCGGAATATGTCCTGGACCTTCTACTATTACCGAAACACCTTTCGCCCTTGCCTCCCTCACCAGGTCACCGATTATCACAAGTTCTCTTATCTGATATTCATCTGTAGCATCGCTTATAGCACCGGGTCTCAGACCATCACCAAGGCTGAGTGTCGCTGAATATTTTTTTGCCAGATTGAGGAGACGGTCATAATATTCATAGAAGGGATTTTCTTTATTATTTGTCTTCATCCACTCGATCATCATTGAACCACCCCTGCTCACCACGCCGCAGACCCTTCTCTTTTTTTCCATTCCCTTTATCGCTTCCCAAGTAACGCCACAATGGACTGTTATAAAATCAACGCCATCCTCAAGATGTTTCTCTATCGTCTCAAATAGCTCATCAACACTTGCCTTTGTAAAAGGTTTTTTCTTCTTACGCATCTCAAGCGCAACCTGATATATGGGCACAGTCCCCACGGCCACACTCGATGCACTCACAATCTCCCTGCGAATTCTATCAATATTGCCACCGGTTGATAGATCCATTACTGCATCGGCACCGCTTTCAATCGCCACCTTTAATTTTTTTAACTCATATTTTAAACTCGCAAAATCCGGTGATGTTCCTATATTGGCATTGATCTTTGTTCTGCATCCTTTTCCCAAGACAAGTGGTTTTATTTTATGAAGACGGCTCTTTATTAAAACTGCCGTGCCATTTTTTAAATTTTTTTTCAATATTTCCGCATTTATGCCTTCTTCTTTTGCCAGTCTCCTTATCAAATCAGTCATTTTTCATACTCCACATTGACACCGAGTGAAGTCTTTGGAACTGCATAGGGAACGAATTTTAAGATAAAATTCATCGCCTTTTCTTCATTGGGTGCTTCAAAGACTACAAGATAATCAGGTTTACCAAAAAGGGATAAAAATTCTCTTACTTTTATCTCTTCAGGAATCTCTAAATTCTTCACGGTATTTAAAAGTTCATCAGCACGACCCGGAATCACATCAAGCATCGTAATAAAAGTCATTCTGCCTCCTCATAAACTATATTATATGCTAAAATGTAAACCTGTCAAGGAATTGATTTTTTATACTGTGCCCTGATATATTCTATATTTTTTGTATAACCTTCCCCCCATTTTTATTATTGTATTATTTACTGGGTAATTATCTTCAAGGGTCCAGCTTAATTCACCGCTGAGATAACCAAGTTTCATCCCTGCCTTCAGGGTTTCAAAAACCATCAATCCTTCAAGTCCCAATCTTTGATAATCTTTCTTAACCCCCATAATCATTAACCGGGCTTCCTTAATCTTATTTTTGTAATACAAAAATTTTAACATACCGGGGAGATTTAAATTACCATTCAGTTTCTTTAAAATAAAGTTATAGTTTGGAACCGTAAGGGAAACACCTATGGGCACATTATCAATTTCAACAATAATGACCAATTCAGGAACAATGAGATCCTTGAGGGTTTTTGCTATATGACTGAACTCCGTATCGGTCATCGGCACAAATCCCCAGTTTCTACTCCAGGCATCATTATAGACCTCCTGTATCTTTTTAACTTCATTGTGAAAATCATCGATGTTAACCGGTCTGACTTTTAAATCTTTAACCCTTTTGCGAATTGCCGAGCACATTCTCTCTAACCGTTCAATTGGTGCATTCTTCGCCTCAATGTAAAAGGCGTATAAATCTTTTACCTTGGTCAGACCTGCAACTTCTGCAAGTTTGTGATAATATTCAAAAGTGTATGTCATCATTATCATCGGTTCTAAAAAATAACCTTCAAGGAGGAAACCTAATTCTTCATTCGTTGATGGATTGAATGGCCCAACAAATTTGGTCATCCCCTTCTCTTTATGAAAGTTATGCACTGCCTTGAACAACGCAACCGCTGCCTCGGCATCATTCTCACATTCAAAAAATCCAAAATATCCTGTCTTTTCATTCCAGAATTCAATAAAATTATAATCTACTATGGCACAAATCCTGCCCACAACTTCTTTATCACGATAAGCAAGAAACATCTCACGCTCTGCATGTTCCCAGAAGGGATACTTCTTTTTGTCAAAAAGATTGTAAACATCCTTTCTCAATGGTGGAACCCAGTAGCGATTGTTTTTGTATAAGCGATAGGGTAATTCTATGAATTCCTTTAATTCCTTTTCGTTTTTTACAGGGATGATTTTAATCACTTCACAAGCCCAAATTCCTTTGCACACTTCTCAAATGTGTCAAGCACAATTGAAATATCCTCATCAGTATGTGTTGCCATATAACTCGTCCTTATGAGTGCACGACCCGGAGGTGTTGCCGGTGAAATAACCGGGTTGGCAAAGATACCATTTTCAAAGAGCATCTTCCAGAAGGCAAAACACTTTTCATCTTCACCGATAATGACCGGAATCACCGGGGTTGTGCTTTCACCCGTATCAAGCCCTATCTCTTTAAATCCCTGTCTAACTTTTTCTGTTACCTCCCAGAGTCTTTTTCTTCGTTCAGGTTCGGTCTTTATTATCTCCAGAGATTTCAGGGCACTGGCAACAGATGCGGGTGTCATACTTGCTGAAAATATGAGTGCGCGGGCAGTATGCCTGATATGGGTTATCACATCCTTTTCAGCAACAACAAAACCACCAAGTGAGGCAAATGATTTGCTGAATGTTCCCATAATTATATCCACTTCATTTAATAGATTAAAATGTTCACACACACCGCGGCCATTTTTGCCCAGCACACCTATACCATGGGCATCATCTACAAGCAATCTTGCATTATATTTTTTCTTCAGTTTAACAACTTCGGGTAGATTTATTACATCACCTTCCATACTGAAAACCCCATCCACAACAATCAACTTCCCTTTGTTATGCGGAATTGACTTCAGTATTCTTTCCAAATCCTCCATATCATTATGTTTAAATTTTTTGACATCAGCAAACGAGAGTCTGCATCCATCTATGATAGAAGCATGGTCCTGTCTATCTATGACTATAACATCATCTTTGCCCGCAATTGCAGATATTATTCCGAGGTTTGTTTGAAACCCGGTTGAAAAAATAATACCATCATCTTTTTCAAAAAATTCGGCAAGTTCTTTTTCAAGTTTTATATGGATATCAAGAGTTCCATTCAAGAATCTTGAACCAGAGCAGGTAGAACCATATTTTTTTATTGCTTCAATCGCAGCCTGTTTGAGTCTTTCATCTGCTGCCAGTCCAAGATAACCATTTGAACCGATCATTATATATTCTCTACCATTTATCCAGACCCTGTGGTCCTGGACTGATTCAATCGGTGTAAAATATGGGTAAATATCCATACCTCTGGCACGGTTTACTGCATCAACCGTTGCTTTGCACTTTTTAAATATATCCATTTTTTGATTATAATAAATTTCTCATCAAAGTCAATATCATAAAATATTCCGCAAAAACCATTTCAGTTCGAAGACCCGATCAATATCCTCAGAGTTTAGATATTTTTTTATCTCATTATCTTCCTCAGCAATCTTCTTTAAATGTCTTTTTTCCTCCATTGCCTTGAATGAGAGTTTCTGCACCAGGTCATATGCTGTTTTTCTGCTCATCCCTTTCTCAATCAATCTATTCATCAAATTTTGTGATGCATAAAGGCCAAGACTATTTTTGATATTTTCCATCATTCGCTCAGGATAAACCCTTAAATTTTCTAATACCCACAACATCTTCATCGTTGTATAATGAACAATGTGAAATGCATCTGGTATGATGACCCGCTCAACTGACGAATTAGTGAGGTCCCTTTCATGCCAGAGATTTATATTTTCAAATGCTGGAATCAGATATCCCCTGAGCACCTTTACAAGACCACATACCCTTTCGCAGGTGATGGGATTCTGTTTATGGGGCATTGCTGAAGAGCCCTTCTGCCCCCTGGTAAAAGGTTCAGAGACTTCACCGATTTCTGAGCGTGAAAGATTCCTTATCTCAGTAGCAATTCGCTCTATGGCACAACCATATAATACAAGAACAGTCAAAAGATAGGCATGGCGGTCCCTTGGTATGACCTGGGTGGAGACTGGCTCGGGCTGTAGATTTAATTTTTTCATCACCCTTTTTTCAATATCAGGCTTCAGGATTGTATAACTACCGACTGCACCTGATAATTTACCAAAAGAGATTTCTTTTAGTGCCTGATTCATTCTATCCCTTGCCCTCAATACCTCCTGATACCAGGAATTTATTTTATATCCAAATGTGATGGGCTGGGCAAATATGCCATGTGTTCTGCCAATTTGTGGTGTCTTGCGATATTTTAGTGCAAGTTTTCTTAGAATTTTCAATAATTTACTAACATCCTGTAAAATTATATTAAGCCCATCCCTTAATATCAATCCCCAGGCAGTATCAACGAGGTCATAAGAAGTCATCCCAAAATGTAGCCATCTTCCTTCTTCTTTTCCAATCTTTTCTCTTACTGCCTCAAGGAATGCGATGACATCATGATTGGTTATCTTCTCTATCTCATCAACCCTTTTGGGGTCTATTTTTATCTTCTCTAATCTCTGACTTAAACCCTTGGGAATGATTCCCAGCTCTTCCTGCACCCGGGCAACTGCCTGTTCGACAATAACCCAGACCTTCATTTTGTGCTCTTCACTGAAGATATTTCTGATCTCTTCGGTCTCGTATCGCTTAATCATAAATTATTATATCCATTTTTTTTCTAATTGCAACTGCTAAATAAGCGGGGAAGAATTCGTTAAACGTTTACCGTGAAGCGTGAAACGGAAAAAGAAGAAGGCAAATTTAGGCAATTGGAGAAATAAAGAAAAGGGGATTAAGGGGTATTGAGAAAAATGCATAATAGCCCTCATCACTCTCTATCTCCTATTATAACCCTTGTTTATGATAGGAGCGGTCGGATTTAACCGACAATATGCCGATATATATTTTCCAAAGGGAGGAATATGACCTTTTATTTAAAATCTTATTCTAACTGCGCTGTTTTTTTCTTTATCGTAAGACAAAAATTATCTTCAAAACCTTTTCCTGATCATAGTTCTTAAGGCGGATAAAATATGCGCCATCAGGCACAGGATTATTATTATCATCACAACCATCCCAGATGAGTGTATATTTGCCTGAGATTTTGAAATCATTCAATAATCTTTTGACAAACCGACCTGACCTATCATATA